>Ga0080006_1146941_pt1 | contig 80180 bp, 69 predicted proteins | sample RS3BMetagenome_FD_69209 | JGI IMG/M metagenome (GOLD analysis project Ga0080006, IMG submission 69209) | Ferric oxide microbial mat and aquatic microbial communities from Rainbow Spring, Yellowstone National Park, USA - RS3B (SPADES... ... | reverse complement strand
CCCTCAGTGTCGCCGAGAACGTCGAGCTAGGTAGAAAGCTCTGGCGAGGTGGGCAAGGAGACCCCCGCCCCGTCGATGAGCTCTTAGCCATGCTCGGCCTCGATGGACTGGCCAACCGCTTGGTGCGTGAACTCTCCGGTGGCCAACAACAACGGGTAGCTATCGCTAGGGCCCTGGCGTTAGCCCCTCGCATCCTCGTAGCCGATGAGCCAACCTCAGAGCTTGATGCTGGCAACCGCGAACGGGTGATGGAGATCCTGGCCAACCACGCCAAGGCCAACAACTTAGTCATCATCGCCGCCCACGACCAGACGATCACCGAATACGCCACCCGCAGCCTCGAACTCGCCGATGGCCAACTCGTCACCGAGGGGGGTTAGATTCCGACGGTGGCGATACCCGACCCAAAAATGGTGGGGGTGTGTATCGCCGGTGGCTAGTCCTCAGAGCTCGCTCTGGGGTAGGGATCGACCTGGGTAATGAGGCTTGCAGTGGTGCGTGCGAGATTCACGGCATGGTCACCAAAGCGTTCGAGGAAACGTCCGACCAAGGCGAGCTCCATTGCGATGGCGATCGGTGGTTGTGATGAGGCAACTTCGGTCATGAAGGAGACATGCAGGTCGTCGAGGCTCTCGTCGAGCTGGTCGAGATGGACCGCGACCAACGGGTCTTGGACGTCGAAGGCGACGGAGGCTTGGGTCCACATCGATGCACCTAGTTCGGCCATCTGCTCCATGATGCCGCGACAGCGAGGTTTTAGCTCACGGGTCAGGTCGAGTGCGGCTTTGCGTGCGATATGTTCAGCGAGGTCACCGCTGCGTTCGAGTTCTGGAATAATGCGCACAATGCCGACGAGGTAGTGCAACTCGCCAGGTTTGTGGTCATCGTCCATGAGGCGTTGGCTCACCTCACCTTGGAGGCTGCCATAAAGTTGGTCGATATGGCGCTCTCGATCCACAAGCCTGGTGGCGATCGAGGTATCGCTATGCAGGAGGGCCTCTTTGGCACCAACAAAGCTATCGCCAACCAGGGCAAAGAGTTCGAGCACGCGCTTGTCGATCGACGTGGACCGATAGCGTGCTGTGATAGTCATGATGAATCCAGTCTAGGAGTTGTGGTTCCCTGATCACGATGGCGCGGGTGTTGGCGGGCCCGGGTCGTGTTGTTTCCGAGATCGTGTGTCAACCCAACCCCAATCCAGATGATCTTTGGCCTCAGGGCCCTGCGTGGTAGGGACGGGGCGCCCTCGGGTATGGGGGCATTGGGGTACCTGAGCAACCGAGGTCCAGCGAGAACCTTAACCATCCCCGCATCGCAAACTGCCACATCGAAGGAATTCACGTCGAGCGAGAACGGCTAGATGTGGCCGCAAAGTGATCGTTAGGCTGGTTCGTGCCCGGACATATCCGCGTTCTTACGTGCCTTGGCCACGAGATCGACCATGAGGGGATCTAACTCCTCGACGCTGAACCGCACGCCAGCGGCATCGATGCCTGGTCCGGCATGCCAACCCTCGGCGACATCGACATGGTTCCCGGCCACATCGAAGACGCGACCGGTGATTGAGCGGGAACGATCAGAGCCTAACCACACGACGAGTGGCGAGATGTTCTCGGGCGCGAGCTGCTCCTTGGCCTTGAGGTCATCGTCGGCCACAATTCCAAGATTTTCAGTCATACGCGTGAGCGCTACCGGGGCGACGGCGTTGGCGGTAACCCCATAGCGTCCGAGTTCCATGGCGGCGATGTTGGTCAGCGACGCAATGCCGGCCTTGGCCGCGCCATAGTTGGCTTGACCGACGTTTCCATAGATCCCTGAGGCTGAGGTGGTGTTGATGATGCGGGCATCGCGCGGCGTGCCTGCCTTGGAGAGCTCTCTCCAGTAGCTCGCCGCCCAGTGGATCATATTGAAGGTGCCTTTGAGGTGCACACCGATGACGAGATCCCACTCGTCCTCGGTCATGTTGATGATCATCCGATCACGGAGGATGCCGGCGTTATTGACCAAGACATCGAGTCCGCCAAACGTGTCGATGGCGGTGTTGACGATGCGTTGCGCTCCCTCCCAGGAAGAGACGTCGTCGCCGTTAGCGACCGCCTCGCCACCAGAGGCCCGAATCATGTCGACAACCTCGCCTGCGGGTCCACTGCCAGAGCCAGATCCATCGACCTCCGCGCCGAGGTCGTTGACGACGACCTTGGCTCCGTGTTCAGCAAAGAGCAGCGCGTGTGCACGCCCAATGCCACGACCTGCCCCGGTCACGATCACAATCCTCTGGTCACAAAACTTTGCCATTTCGCCTCCTTGTTCTACGTCCCTAGTCTACGACGCCGAACAAGACATGAAAAGGCAGCACGAGTGTTTTTTGCGCTAACTGACTTATATTAAACCCGGGAACGCTCTGGATTCCTTATAGCGCTTGCGATGCCCTCCGGGAGAGAGGTTTTTGGTGAGCGGAGGATGGTGACGAGCGTCTCAACCACGGCCTTGGAGGCGGCTGATTGGATGCGATTGCGGTATCGACCGATGCCGACCCGCCGGGGGTTGAGGTCGACGATTGGGATCGAGACGCGGGGGGTTGGCTGCACGAGGCTCAGGATGGCGCTCGAGGGGAGAATCGCAGAGCCGTAGCCGCCAAGCGCCAGGATGGCAACGACGTGGAGGCCATCGATCTCAGCGGTATGTTTGAGTTGGAGGCCCCGCGTAGCAGCCATGGCTTCGAGCTCTTCTCTAAAGCCGATGTGGCTGGGCGGGACGATGAGGGGATACTGGACGGCTTCGTAGAGCGAGATCGATTCCTGGTGGGCGAGGGGGTGCTCGGGCTCGGTTATGAGGACGTAGGTCTCAGTGAAGAGGGACTCAAAGGTGAGGCCATCGATCGTAAGTGGGGTAGTGAGCAGCGCGAGGTCGATGTTGCCAGAGTGCAGCCGCCGCTGAAGTGAGGCAGCAGTGCCCTCGGCGATCTCTAGCTCAATCCTGGGGTGTGCGGTGCCCAGTTGATCAAGCAGAAGAGGGAGTAGCCAGCTTGCGGTTGTGGCGATGATGCCGAGGCGAACCCGGCCGGTGATGTCGGCTTTGAGACCATCGAGATCGGTGTAGATCTCCTCGAGCTCCTCGAGGAGTCGGCGAGACCGGCGAGCGACGATCTCTCCCTCTTCAGTGAGGGTGCCGGTGCGACGGTCGATGAGCAGGGTGTTGAGCTCGCGCTCAAGGCGTGAGATGTGACTCGAGATGTTCGACTGTACCGTGTCGAGCGCCTCAGCGGCTGCAGAAAAGCTACCTGCCTCTTCGACCGCGAGGAGCGAACGTAATTGGCGGAGCTCCATGCGCTCAGCCTATCGGAAAAAGTGATATGAAGTATCATAAAAATGCTTTGGATTCAGGGCCGGTCGTGGTTAGTATGTAATACAGCAACGGAGATGGTTCCCCCCCCAAACCGTTGCTCCTAAAAGGAGCCGGCACCCCCCTGCCGGCTCCTTTCAATTTTTGTCGGTTCTGCGCCGTACATCAGGTAGAGGCGGTGCGCGAAAAATGTCAGCTTGACGGTGCTGTTTGCAGGGTTTGTTGCACGGGGCAACGTGCACAGGCTCATCGTTACCGAGTCGGTCGTAGCCCTGTGCCGCGCCGTTATAAACCTTTCGCGCGCTCGCTCTGCTGGACGACGCCTTCCTGGACAGGGTGTTCGTTTCTAGGAGGTGCCAAGGCCACCTTGATGAGGCCCCCAAGCTAGTGGGTAGGATTAAGGAACCATGAACCCTTCTCTCCGGACAGATCTCGCGCGCCGTGCGGCACTCGTGAGTGCTTTGGCTGCGAGGTTCGTACCGGGTTTTCAAGGGCAGACCCTTCCTGGGCGTATCGCTCTGGCGATCGACCCTGACTTTCTCTCCCATCGACACGCCAAGGGTCTTGCAACACGATCCATCGTAGTAACCGGCACCAACGGTAAGACGACGACGACCGCCTTCGTTCGGGCGCTGTTGGGTCCTACGGCACTGGCCAATCGTGGATCGAACCTTCCGTGGGGTGTGGCTACGGTGTTGGCCAAGGGTGATGGGCATGCGCCCGGTGCTGTGTTTGAAGTTGACGAAGCGTACGTGCCATCGGTTGCGACAAGTCTTGCGCCGGCTGTCCTCGTCTGGTTGAATATGTCACGGGATCAACTAGATCGTAACCTCGAGGTGCGTCGATTAGCGGCGCGGATCGCCGAGTCGGCTGCGGTGATCGAGACGGTGGTGGCCAACGCTAGCGACCCCTTGATCGTCGCGAATGCGAATCACTTTCGGCGTTCTATCTGGGTCAAAGGCCCAGAGGGCTGGCACCAGGATGCCCAATCGTGCCCGCGATGTACGGGCGAGCTGACGTATGAGAGCCAATGGCGTTGTGAGGGCTGTGGCCTCTCGGAGCCACAGGCGGACTACGAGGTCGACGAACAAGGGCGCGTGCGGGCGCGAGGGATCTCTCTTGGCGTTCTTGACCCAGGCCTGCCTGGGGGGTTCAACCTCTTGAATGCTCTGATGGCGGCCGTCGCTGTTGGTGAGGCGACCGGCAGGCCGATTGGGGAGCTCATTGGACGTGTGTCGGTATCCACCGGTGTTGATGGGCGCTTTGGGACCTGGTGGTTGACGAAGCTGGCAACGACGCCATCGCTTGTCACCTATCTCGCCAAGAACCCTGCGGGTTGGCACGCCAATCTCAGTCTCATTGGTGCTCTAGAGGGTGAGCTGATGCTTGGGCTCAATGCTCGTGTGGCGGACGGGCGCGACACCTCCTGGATCTGGGATGTCGACTTTGAAGCACTGTATGGCTCGCGGTCTTCGGCGCGAGTCATTGCAACGGGGGAGCGAGCAACCGATCTTGCCTTGCGTCTTGAGGTGGCGGGCTTTGACGTCACCGTCGTGTCGTCTCAGGTTGAGGCCCTTCGACTGGCTGCGCACCGCCAGGGATCGGTGGACCTGACGGGTTCGGTGGGTGGCAATCGCATCCTCTATCTTGGCAACTACACCGCGTTTCGCGCGTTGGTGAGCGAGTTGGAGACGCTAGGGGCGATCCCAGAAGTCGGTGCTGAGGTGGTGTCGTGAGTGTGAAAATCGTCTCCATCTTCCCCGAGGTGCTTGGCACCTACGGCGACCATGGAAACGCCCGCATCTTGGCCCATCTCGTTCGTCGGAGTGGGGAGATGCCGGAGGTGGTCACGGTCTCAGTCAACGAGGCAGTACCACTCGATGGTGATGTCTATCTACTTGGCGGGGGCGAGGACGGCCCCCAGGCATTGGCGGCTCGACGCCTGAGAGAGGGGTCGCCTTTGCACCAGGTGGTTGAGCGCGGGGGGGCGATTCTAGCGGTCTGTGCCGGCTACCAGCTCCTGGGCCGCAGCTTCGTCGCCGAAGGCAAGACACTCCCTGGACTTGGACTGCTCCCAATCGAGAGTGTTCCAGCCCCAAAGCGGATGGTGGGAGAGGTGTTGTCCGAGCCGCTGATCGGGATCTCGCAGGCGTTGATGACGGGTTTTGAGAACCATGGCGGCATGACCATTCTCGATGACGGTGCCCAACCCCTGGCCAGGGTGCGGCATGGCAACGGGAACGGTGACGATGGCTACGACGGCGTGATTCACGCTTCGATCATCGGCACGTATCTGCACGGTCCGGTCCTGGCTCGAAACCCTGGGCTAGCACAACTGCTCCTGGCTCGGGTGGGGATCACCGTTGAGCCGTCGGCGCCGCATTGGAAGCTCCACCATGAACGGTGTCAGGACCAGATCGCTAGTCTTTGGACCTCCAGACATCGGTGAACTACCACACCTGGGTTGTCGGCCTTGGCACCTCCGGCGCGCTACCAAACGGGTGGTGAGGACAGCCACGCCGTTGGCACGGTGCGTTGGCCATCACCCCAACCTTGGAGCATCGATCCGAACAAGGACAAGCGCAACCCGAGCCTTCGATGGAAGAGTCCGGCGGGGCCGATCGGTGGTGGTGCTCGTCGCGCTCCGAGAGCCTGGCATTCCCCCATCCATTCTCGGCATTGGTGTCGATGGGGTTTGACGACTTTCAGTGTTGCGCTCGCCGGACGACCGAACTCGAACTAGAGCGTCGATCCCCGAGACGCCCTGATCACTGCGACATCGAGAGACGACCGTCCCCGAGGCCGGATGCTCGATTATCGTTCGATCGCACCACAGTTTGCAAGCGACACGGCGCACGATCAGTCGACGCTCAAAACCCGCGACGACGGGTGACCTCCACCAATATCGGATCCAAGCACGGTCGACCGAACTTCGGTCGACCGTGCTTGGGTGTACTTTGGGCTGATCTTCGAACGTCAGTCAGGTGCTAGCGCGCACGCTCGCGAATGATGTTAAGCGCACTCCCTGCATGGAACCACTCGATGTGGGTGGGTGAGAGGGTGTGGTTCATCACGAAGTCCACCGTCTCTCCGTTGGCATGGTGGATCTTGCCATGGACAGGAGTGTCGGGCGCGAGATTGGCAAGATCGACGATGTCGATCGTGTCATCGCGTTCGATGAGCTCATAGGTGGCTGGATCCGCAAACGTCAATGGCAAGATTCCCTGCTTCTTCAGGTTGGTCTCTGCGATGCGAGCGAAGGAGCGGGCGATGATCGCGCGAGCGCCAAGGAACCTTGGCTCCATCGCCGCGTGTTCACGGGACGACCCCTCGCCATAGTTTTCGTCGCCAATCGCTACCCAGGCGATGCCCGCAGCCTTGTAATGGCGGGCGATCTCCGGTAGCGACTCTTCGGTCTTATGGATCTTGCACCAGCCCTTGCCGGCGACCGATCCGAAGGCGTTGTTCACGCCAAGGAAAAGGTTGTTGGAGATGTTGTCGAGGTGGCCTCGATAGCGCAGCCAGGGTCCAGCGGCGGAGATGTGGTCGGTGGTGCACTTGCCAACCGCCTTCATGAGCACGGGGAGTCCGAGGAAATCCTTCCCATCCCAGGGGCTAAAGGGTTCCAGGAGTTGGAGCCGCTCAGAGGATGGGTCCACCTTGACCACGACGGTTGAGCTATCACTTGGCGGTGCTCGAAAGCCTGATTGCTCACTGGCAAACCCTTGCGCCGGGAGTCGTTCGCCGGTTGGTTGCGGAAGACGTTCTCCTTCGATGTCATCGGTGAGGGGGTTGAAATTGAAGTGGCCGACCAGCGCGTAGGCGACAACGATCTCAGGTGATGCAATAAAGGCCAGGGTGTCAGCGCTCCCGTCATTACGCTTGGGAAAGTTGCGGTTATACGAGGTGAGGATCGAGTTGACTCCCTCTGCCGCCTTGTCGGTGCGCTTCCATTGTCCGATGCAAGGACCGCAGGCGTTGGCGAGCTCAGTCGCCCCGATGGCACGCAGGTCATCGAGGAGTCCGTCGCGCTCAATGGTGGCGCGTACGCGTTCTGAGCCAGGGGTGACCAGGAGCGGACTCTTTACTTTGAGGCCTCGCTCATTTGCCCAACGTGCAATCGACGCTGCACGGGCGATGTCCTCATAGGAGGAGTTGGTGCACGAGCCAACCAGGGTGTACGAAAGCTCCGTTGGCCACCCCTTCTCGGTGGCCTCGGCACCGATCTCGCTGACGCCACGGCCGAGGTCTGGCGTCCCAGGTCCTACGATTTGGGGCTCGAGTGTGCTCAGGTCGATTTCGATCACCTGGTCGAAGTACGGCTTCGGGTTTTGCTCCACCTCTGGATCATCGGTGAGATCTGCCAGGTGCGAGGCCACGAGGTCGGCGATTGCATCGCGTCCGGTCGAGCGCAAATAGGCGACCGAGTTCTCGTCGGCAGGGAAGAGCGAACAGGTAGCACCGATCTCGGCGCCCATGTTGCAGATGGTGGCCTTACCGGTGGTCGATAGGGCGCGTGCTCCCTCGCCGAAGTACTCCAGAATCGCACCGGTGCCGCCTTTGACGGTGAGAATCTCGGCGACCCGGAGGATGACGTCCTTGGCTGCGGTCCAACCGGTTGGTGCCCCTTTCAGATGCACGCCGATGAGTTTTGGCAGACGAACGTTAAAGGGCATCCCCACCATGACGTCGACCGCATCGGCGCCGCCGACACCGATCGCCACCATGGAGAGTCCACCGGCGTTCGGGGTATGCGAGTCGGTCCCGATCATCATCGCACCTGGAAAGGCGTACTGCTCGAGGACAACCTGGTGGATGATGCCTGAGCCTGGCTCCCAGAAGCCGAGGCCGTATTTGGCCGAGACGGAGCGCAGAAAGTCGTAGACCTCTTTATTCGTCACCTCGGCGGTCTCAAGGTCGGTGGTCGCTCCAAATTGTGCTTGGATGAGGTGATCGCAGTGGACGGTTGAGGGCACCGCTACCTGTGGTAACCCGGCCGTCATAAACTGTAAGAGGGCCATTTGAGCGGTCGCATCCTGCATGGCGACGCGATCTGGCATGAGCTCGACATAGCTTTGTCCCCGCTCAAGCTCTGTGCCTTCGGGGTGAAGGAAGTGGGCAAAGAGCACTTTTTCTGCGAAGGTGAGCCCGCGCCCAAGTCGTTGACGACCGATCTCGCTCGTCTCTTGGAATCGCTCATAGAGCTTGTTTACGCTGGCTACGGGGGTTGATGCGTCCACGGTTGTCATCGTTATCCTTTCGTCGGTACCCACAAGTATAATACAAGTTTAAGACAGGTGCAACGCCGGTGCATCGACTTGACCCGTTGAGTTGGACTCGTCCCGCGATTGGCGAGCCGGGCAATCGAATCCATGGAGTGAGTCGGCGGGTGCGCTCACCGGTCAAGCTTGTGCTTCAACCTGGCAGTTGGCTATGACGATTCATTCAGGGTGCTGTCGAGGCTCCGTCGTCCACTGATTCCGCGAAGTGATCAGGAGGGCGTTGATGTCGCGTTCGAACTCCTCGACCACTGCTGCGATCCGTCGCTGCCGCTTGGGCTTTTCGTCCATAGACAAGTCATCGGTGCTTTGGGTGGTCAAACCTGAGTTTGACACGTGGGGCAACGGAGATCGCGCATTGCCTAGTCGTGCGGGTGGGCCTAGTCGTGCGGGTGGGCCTAGTCGTGCGGGTGGGAGGCGTGCGCGCGTGCCTCTCGGTTCGTGGTCTTTGATCGTCGGGGCGTTCGGTGGTCCGAGGTCAGTTAGGTGCTGACCGAGGCAGCCCACCTCGGCGTCGGATCAGCGAACTTGTCCCGTATTTCAGGGCCAGCATTCAGGGCCAGCGTCCGATCCAGTGATTTGGCCGCCACTGATTGTGTGATAGAATACAAGTATAAGACATGTGCGTGTACCTCGATACGTGAGCGTTGCTGACGAAATTAGGGCTGAGATTGCTGCCACTGATTTTCGTCACGGCGACTTACTCCCGTCCGAAGCCGATCTCGGCTCCCGGTTTGGTGTGTCGCGTATCACCGTCCGCAAGGCGCTGGAGATCCTGCGTGGCGAGGGCCTTGTCGAGTCACAGCAGGGTAGGGGTTGGGTCGTTACCCGAGCTCCGTTGCGACAGGTGCTCGGTGAGTTCTCGACGATCGAACATCAACTCGAGGAGATCGGCGTTGTCCCTCGGCGGCGTATTATCGCTTCGAGGGTGATCGAGGCCACTGGGCGTTTGGAAGAAGTGCTTGGTGGTGGTGAGTTGCTTGAGGTGACGCGGGTTAATTTAGCCGATGGGACGCCCTTTGCCAAGGTGACGGTCTGGATTCCGTCCTACCTCGGCCGAGGCCTCTCGATCATGGACCTTGAGCATCGATCCTTCTATGAGTTGTTGAGCTCATCGAGATTGCTCCGGCGTCCGTTAAAGCGGGCAGTGCAGACGATTGCTGGCGTGAGCATCTCGGATGCCGACGCTCAACTGCTCAATGTTGTGGCCGGCGCTCCTGGCCTGATGTGCGAGCGTATCACCTTTGACGAGGGTGATCATCCGGTTCTTTTCTCTCGCTCACTGTTCCCCGCCTCGATGGCCGTGTTTGAGATCGAACTCGCACCGTCGTTTGACTCTATTGCTCCAACCGGGTTACGGTTGATGGAGTCGACTTAGGGTCTACGCCGTAGTGACTCCTCTACGAGCCTGGATTCTCTATGCTCTAGGACTTGCCAATTGAGTAGTGAGGATGACGGCGAAAAGTGGCAGGTGTCACAAGAGCTCGCAACCGGAGGTCAGGCTCTCGCGACGACGATTCTCAATCAACAGGTGGCGCCGCGGCATCCGTATTGAGTTGTGAGGTGTACCGCTCCAATCGAACCGTGGCAAAACCGGTGACGAGCCTGTGATGCGTGCAGTGGCAATGGGGGTATGGCGGCGGCGTGAGTCGGCATGCTGGGTCAGCTGAAGTGGATTCAGCATCCACGCCGTTGTGGGTTGGGTGGGACGTTGGAGAATCCACTGCCTCGGATTCGGAGTGGCTGGTTTACTTGTTGCGAGGGATCCTGAAGCCTGCATCAACGGGCAAACGACTTCAATTTGCGTGTCGGTTGCACACCTTGTAGCTTGGCTACCGATCCGATTGCGCGTTGAGTGTTGCTCCCGCAGCCGGATCCGAAGAACGCCAGTGACCCTCGTCGATGCCAGACGTTCTGTGATGGCGTTCTTGGAATACTGACGTCTAGATCGGGATCCTTCATGAACCAGCCCGAACTGACAGCGCAGGTTTGGCCAATAATTCCACTCTTAAGAATACCCTGAGAACAATCTATAAAATGCACCGAGAGTAGCGAAGTTAGCGCGGAACGTGCTGATAGCACCATTATAGGTACTTGATTTTTGGAGCCTATCTATCGCAACTCTGTGAGTGCTGTATAGTTAGTGATATTAAGTGTTCGTCTAGGCGTCGTGGCTAAGAGATGTGTGTCAGGGATAGGTCGCAAGAGGGGGGATTGCTGGGATGAGGCAAAAATCTTGGGCTAATTGGGCTCGTTTAGTCCGGCTGGGTGCGGTGTTGGTACTCACCGCTGGCATGATTGGGCTGAGCTCAGGGCTGTTGTTCAAAACGTCGCAACTGAGTGATGGAAGTCCTTCGTTGACAACGCTCTATGCGTCAGCGAGTCCCAGCAGTAGCTCTAGCTCTAGCTGTACCCAAGAATCGCCCTGTGATTTGCAGCAAGCACTTGACGACGTTGGAAACGTCGCGACTAGCAATGTGATTATCGATCTGTTGTCTACGGGGGCTCAAAGTCCCTACTGCGGGCCATTCAACCTCGCTGTTAACGGGGACAACAATATTGAGGTTGCAGTGACCATTCAGCCTGCTTCAGCTGGGATATCACCAGTGCTCAGCGGCGGTTGCGGTGGGCAAAATGGAACGGGAAGTGTTCTTACCGTAAAAGGAACTGGCAGCCTTGATCTCGTTGGCCTCACTGTCACGGGTGGTAACCAGCCTTCTGGCACTAACTTCAGTGGTTCTGTCAACTCCTCCCCCGGCAGCAACGGCGGTGCTGGCGGCAACGGCGGCAACGGTGGCGGCATCTCGTCGGACGCCACTCTCACGATAACCGACAGTATTATTTCGCACAATGTTACGGGCAACGGCGGCAACGGCGGCAACGGCACTGCTGGCTCTGCCACCTCCATCGGCGGCAACGGCGGCAACGGCGGCAACGGCGGCAACGGCGGCGGCATCTATGCGACCGCTCCCCTCACCATTATCTCCTCCACCATCTCGAACAATGTTGCGCAAGCCGGCGGCAACGGCGGCAACGGCGGCGCTGGCAGCACCCTCCTCTCCGGCGGCACCGGCGGTGCTGGCGGCAACGGCGGCAACGGCGGCGGCATCTATGCGACCGCTCCCCTCACCATCATCTCCTCCACCATCTCGGGCAATGAAGCGGGTGCCGGCGGCACAGGCGGCCCCGGCGGCACAGGTTTCGATGGAAGCCCCGGCGGCACCGGCGGCCCCGGCGGCACTGGCGGCATTTTCGCTGATGGCGCACTCACGATCACCAACTCCACCATTGCAGATAACCTTGGCGGCACCGGCGGCACCGGCGGCACCGGCGCGTCAGGATCATTGGTCGGCGGGAATGGCGGCAATGGCGGCAATGGCGGCACCGGCGGTGTTGGTGTTGTCGAAGATGATACCAGTCCCGTCGCCATTAGCTACTCCTCTATTGCAGATAACCATGGCGGCACCGGCGGCACCGGCGGCACCGGCGGCACCGGCGGCACCGGCGGGTCAGGATCATTGGCCGGCGCCACCGGCAACGCCGGTATTACGGGAGTTTCTGATCTAAACGATATGTTCGATTTACTGAACTCCAATCCACCAACCCTCATGGCGAATTTGATTGCTGGAGCCCCCGCATTGAATGATTGCGCTATTGACGTCGCGTCGGACTACAGTGCTGTCGATAACGTAGCGACTGATGGTACATGTGGTTTCCTAGAATCGGCCAATGGTAATAATGGCAATGAAGTGAGTGCATATGCTAGCTACTTTAATTTACTCGAGAAAAATGGTGGTCCAACCTACGTTGTGCCCGAGTCGGGGAACCCCGCGATTGAAGCCGTTCCGTTCACGTCTTGTCCTCCCGTCGATCAGCGGGGCTACGTACGACCGAGTGGGAGTTCTCCATGTGATGCCGGAGCGTACCAGGAAACCTATGGCCTTGGGTCGCAAACCATCACCTTCCCCTCAACGGCCCCCACGAACCCGACCGTTGGATCCACCTACACCCCGGTGGCATCGAGTACCTCGGGTCTAGCAGTAACCTTTAGCATCGCCTCGACATCGGCCAATGTCTGCTCGATCAGCGGTGGCGTCGTAACCTTTGACGCCGCCGGCACCTGTACCATCGATGCCAACCAGGCGGGCGGTACATCGTCGGGCACAACCTACGCACCAGCCACCGAGAGCCAAAACGTGACAGTCGTCTCCACTTCGGTGACGAGCCCGTCATCCGCCTCCCCCCAAACCATCACCTTCACCTCAACGGCCCCCACGAACCCGACCGTTGGATCCACCTACACCCCGGTGGCATCGAGTACCTCGGGTCTAGCAGTAACCTTTAGCATCGCCTCGACATCGGCCAATGTCTGCTCGATCAGCGGTGGCGTCGTAACCTTTGACGCCGCCGGCACCTGTACCATCGATGCCAACCAGGCGGGCGGTACATCGTCGGGCACAACCTACGCACCAGCCACCGAGAGCCAAAACGTGACAGTCGTCTCCACTCCGGCAACAAGCGCGTCGACCACCTCCCCTCCGGCAACGAACTCGTCAACCACCTCCGCCCAAACCAGTCCTGGCTCCGTCACCCTTAAGACTGGGCCCCCTGCGCCACCGGTTCACTCGTCGCCTTTGTTGCCGATCGGCATGGGCTTCATGGGCTTGGGCGTCCTTGGGATAGTGGCCTATGACATCAAACGTTTCCGAGAGGGCTATTGAGCCGATAGACGGAATATAAAGGGTGTGTCCTTCGGATAGATCCCATCGCTGGTGTTCTTGGCCCCTATGACGGGGAGTTCTACTCCTTAGGTTGATGATGTTGTCGTCGGATATCACGACAACAGTCGTCGCATCACATGATTAGCTAACGTTGCGTTAGTTACGGGAACCGAACATCTTTGGCCACTTGCGCTCACTGTCTGGATCGTGGCGATGGTCACTCGATCGCCACGCCTCGACCCAGCTTCGCGATGGGGTAGGGAACGGGAGCGCACGCTCGGGTTGTCTGGCGGTAAAGAAGTCGGTTGCCGCCTCTCGTCCAAGGACTCCGAGGGCGTGGGTGATACGTTCGTTCAACTCGGCGACCTTTTCACCGTCGCGGGGAACGAGCGGTTCGCCGATGACGACGGTGGTGGAGCCCGGATGGATCCGATCGTTGGTCTTGCCGTAGATCTCGTAAGTTCCGTCGATAAAGAGCGGCACCACCGGGCGGTTCACCTTGATGGCGATCTGTGCGGCACCAGACTTCAGTTCTTGGGTGAGGCCATCTGGCGTTCGACCCCCTTCGGGAAACAGCACGAGGTTCCAGCCCTCCTCAAGGAGCTGGATCGCCAGCTCCGCTGAGGCCCTCGAGGGGCGAACGCGGTCGATAGGGATAGCACCGAGCAGCGTCGAGGAGAAGAAGCCCTTGGTCCTGCGGTCAAAAAAGAAGTCTGCCCCGGCTCCAACCACCGTATGGTGGCGCAGCTGGGGTGGCAAAACCGCCAGGACGAGCGGCGTGTCCAGGTGGCTCTGGTGGTTGGCTACGAAGATGAGCGGACGCTCGAGATCATCAAGTGCCGAGGCGTTGATGGTGGTTGGCTTCGTGATCGCACGGGTCAAGGGTGTGATGCCAGCGTCGAGCAACAGCGCGCGGACCCTTCGAACCGGCTCCTTGCGCGAAAAGCTGGTGTCATAGTTGGTGCCGGTGGCATGGCTTCGCGGTGGAATCATCGATTGCGGCGGGGTTGGCCGACGAAGGATGAAGCCGAGCAGCGAGCTCATCGAGGGCTTAGTAGACATCAGCCATCACCAATGGAGGGGAGTGCAGGTGCATGATGCTGGGGTCTGGACCAACGATGGAGCGCGCCATCTCAAGGGCGTCGGCCATCGTCGAGGCCGCTTGGAAGCCGAGGCGCCGGGTCGTCTTTGGGTCACCTCCGAGGACGATCACGCCACCAAGATGGTCGAGGGCATGGGCCCCCCAATACCACATGTAGAACGGATGCACCCCATGGTAGGCGTTGCCGGTCCGATAGAGGTGGATGTACCAGGGATCGCGCGCGAAGGACTCTTCGTACTTGGATTCGATCACCAGCGGATCGGTGGTCTCGGTGAGGACCTGTTCAAAGAAGTCGACATAGCTTGGATGAAATGCTGGGTCGAACTCCGGGCGATTCGGGTGAGACAAAATGACGACACCACCCTTGCGCACCAAAGGCTTGTTGCGGTACATGTTGAAGAAGTAGCCAAGGCCGAGGCAATAGACAAGGATCGGATTCATGATCGAGTTGACGTTGTAGGGGCCGATGAAGGGGAGTCCAAGGGTCAAGATGTCGGACTGGCCATCAACCCGCACCAGTTGCTGTTGGTAGACACGGTCCAAGGTGATCTCATGGACCGCCTCGACCTCACCAGCGGTGATGCCGGTGACGCCATAAGGGGATCGTACCGATTGAAAGATCTGGCGAGCGAGGTGCGGAGGGGTCTTTTTGAGCGCCTCGCTGGCGGCGATGAAGCTGCCCCGGTCACGCAGGTTCCACTCCCACTCACGCTTGGACAGGAAGCGAAAGCTCTCCGGGAAGGTCGCGGTGTTCAGGGTCGTCTCGATCTGAAAGATCTTGACCCCTGCGTCTTTGATCACGTGTCCCATGCGCCAGTTTGACGAGTGAAGCTCGGAGTTGTGTCGATCCATGAACGACCGCGAATGCACCATCGTGTTGACGTTGTGGTGGAACTTGATCGAGTCGTAGCCGGCAAGTCCGGTAGCGACGGATTTGTGTCCGCCGTCCATGGAGACGAGGTTGATGTTGACGTAGACGAGTAGGTCGCTCTCGACCGCACGACGGTTGAGCTCCACCAGCTCTCCTCGGTCGGTCTCCCCGACGACGGTCATATTGGCCTTGTCCTCGGCGTCGTGTTGGGTGAGTTGGCCCCGGGGAGCCATCGCGTTATAGACCCGGTTGCCGAGGGCATGGCGTAGCTCGCTCTCGGTCATGCGTCGATGGAGGGCAAGGGCTGCAATCAACACGACATCGGTCACTCCGGCTTCGGCGGCGCGTTCAAGTACCGCTTCGATCACCAGTGAGCGAATATCGGGTGCCGTCATCTGCGGCAGCGGTAGGGAGACATCATCGAAGGCGATCGTGAGCTTCATGTTGGGGTTCAATAGGCTCGAGAGCGGTTGGGCGTCCCCAACCGGGTGCTCAAGCGCTTGGTCGATGGCGGCTCGGACATCGGTGATGGGATTGAGAGGCTCCGGTGGGTAGAGGATCCGCGAGCCTCGCGGTAGACGCTCTAGACGGAAGGACTCCCCGTGCCAGAAGAGCGTCGGTGGGGTCGCGCGGTCAACCTCGAGAACAAATCCGGGTCTAGGCATCGTGTACCGACTTTCTTTTTGTGAGATCGAAGACAACTTTAATGGCGTCCTCGCGACCACCGTGATAGGCCTTACGAAGTGCAGGGACGTATTCGTTGAGCCGGTAGTGGTGGGTGACGAGGCGTCCGAGACGCAACTGCTCGGCGACGTGGATGGCGAGCGCAAAAGTGCGTGGGTGCGTATCGGTAGCATCGAGGCCGAGACGGCTCGCGGTCCCAGGATCTAGCTCCTCGGTTCCATAGGCATAGGCACCCTTGATGGTGACCTCGCGATGCCACAGGGGTGCAAGATCGAGGGGCTGGCGTGGAGGCATGCCGGCGATGATCACCTCGCCACCAGGGCGAACCGACTCGATGGCGGACTCGATGCTCGTCGTCGACCCAACCGCGTCGATGACGGTATCGAAGCCGTTGCTGAGATAGCGTCCAACGCGCTGGCTCGCATGCAGGCGACGGGCTGCGCCAAGCAGTTCGTCGCTATAGAGCACCTGGTGGGCCCCAAGCTCCTTGGCAAGTTGGCGCTGGAGCGGGTGCTTGGCGACCACCGTGATCGAGTCGTACTCGCCGAGGAGGCCAGAGGCCGCGAGGCTCGCCAGTCCGACGGTGCCGGCTCCGATGATGGCGAGGTGTCCGCGACGCACGGTTGGTCGAAGGCTGACGTGGATGGCACAGGCCAAAGGTTCGATCATGACCGCGTCTTCGAGGCTGAGTGTGTCGGGCACCGAGTGAATTGCGCGTTCATGGGCGATGAATTCGTTCGACCATCCGCCACCGGTGGAGGCGCAGTAGCCGAGTTGGATTCCCTCTTTGAGGTCACCGATGGTGGTGGACTCACAGCGTTGGGTCTGCCCACTGGCGCAGAACTCACAGGGGGCGAGGCCGCGGATGGCGCAGGTGAGTGCCGGTTCAATGACGATGCGTTTGCCCGGTGCATCGACGCGCTCGCCGACGATCTCGTGTCCAGGGGTGAAAGGAAGCGAGGTCAGCGCCTCGAAGTAGCGCGAGGATTGGAAGAACACGGTGGCGAGGTCGGAGCCGCAGATGCCTGAGAGCAGTGGACGTACCCGTACCCAGTCAGACGAGGGCAGTCGTGGAGCGTCAACGTCTTTGAGCGCGAGCGGTCCCGATTCGATCGCCTTGTCGGTGAGTCGATCTTTGAGTACGCGGGCGGTGAGGAACCGAGCCGGTGAACGACTGATCACGAGCGCTTTCATAGTGACCGTCCGATCGGGAGAAAGATACTGCCAAAGCCCTGGGCACGAGACCATTCTTCGATGAGCCACCCGCGACGCCTTGCAAGTTGGCGCAGCTTGGAATCCGGGTTCACGGCAACGGCGGTGCCGGCGGCCTCGAGCATCGGGAGATCGCTGGCGGAGTCGGCATAGGCCACGGTCTCTTCGATCTTGTATCCATGGTTGGTGGCCACTTTACGCAGGAGGTCTCCACGCGCCTCACCGATCGGCAAGGCGCCGGGTACGTCACCGGTGAGGTACCCATCGGCATCGGTAGCCATGTTGAGTGCCAGCATTTCATCAAAGAGTGGTGCCATGGGTGCGACGGCAAAGGAGAGTGCGCCGGTGATGCAGACGGTATAGTGGCCCGCCCTGCGATGCGCTCGGACCCGAGCGAGCCCGAGCGGGAAGGACTTGCGTAAGAGGTAGCCGGTCAGGAATTCAGGTGCGCGTCGCTCAAGCTCGGCGAGCTCAGCACCGCGATAGCGTCGGTAGAAGTAGCGCAGGAAGTCTGAGCGGTCTCGGCCATCGAGCGCGAGGAGCTTTGGTCCCTCCGCCAACAGAGAGGCAGCGATGGCGAGCTTATGGCCACCCTCGACACTGGCGGTGGCCAGCCAGGCGAAGGAGTCGACCACGTTGGCGGCCAGAATGGTGTTTTCAAGGTCAAAGGCTGCCAAGCGGTGGCCGGTGAGGAGGGAGGAGCGCAGTCGATCTTCGCGGGAGACGCGCTTGGGCGCGCTGCTCTTTGGCCGAGTTCGCGCACGTGCGTGTTCGACCACCGAGGGGAGGTGGGTCTCAAGGACAAAGGACTCCCAATCGATGAGATGGGGATCGATTGCGATGGTCGCTCGGTCGGTGTCATCCAGGGTGGCAGCGAGCTCCATTAAGTTGTCGGCCAGATAGATCGCTTCGCATTCGGCATAGGCACCGTAGAGTTCGACGTAGGACCCAGCGCGCTCGAGGCCTTGCTGCGTCTCGGCCAGGCGGTCCTGGTACTCGGTGAAGTTTGTCCTCAGTGGTAGCTTGGAGATGATCTTGGTCGAGGTATCGACGATGCGCTTGGATCGTCGGAGGGTCGACTCGACCTGGCCCCTGGCGGGGTAGGTCCATTCGGGGATCGCGATGGCTTGACCGATGTCGTCATAGAGTGGGTTGGCACCAAAGTAACGCCGGATGAGCGAGACGAGCTGGCGATACTTGAGCGGATTCTGTGACCCAGATGCCGCATGGTAGAACCTCGTGGTCGCCGGGGGATGCGCCGCGGCAGCCAAAATCGCTCCAACGACCAGATCGACCGGGATGACGTCGACGACGCCCTCGGGCACGCCAGGGAAGTCCTTCAGGAGACCTCGGGCAAAGGAGATGATGATCGGCTCCGCCATCCTAAAACCACGGATCCAACCGGGGTAGGGGTCGCGAAGCGCTGATTCAATGATGGAGGGTCGCACGATTGAGAGCGGCACGTTGGCACGTTCAGCCTCCAAGAGCCGCTCACCAAGCGCCTTAGTCATGGCATAGGCGTCGGGCCAACCTAGGCTCTGTGCCCGTGCGCGGCCCTTGGCGACCATCTCGTCCTTCACCCAGTCAGCGCGGAGTCGCTCGATCTTCTCCGAGAGCAGGGCGACACCGGCGGCGCCGAGTTCGGCGATTGCTGCCTCGCGTAGCTCGGCCAGCGTGTCTGGTTCTCGGCTCGAGGCTTCGGTGGAGATGCGTTGGGCGCGTGCTGCATCGACCTCGTGGCGCCAGGGGATCTCTGGGTAGTGAGGCTGGTCGTTGAGGGAGAGCTCGGGCGCATCGCCCTTGCGTGATCCAGCGACGTAAGCGGTGGAGACAGAGACGAAGTGACCGGGATTCTCACGACCACTGCGGGCCTTTTGGTAGGCATGCATGACTCTGGTGGGTCCGAGCAGGTTGATCTCGACCGCCTGGTCGAACATGGCGTCAAAGCTGACGGTGGCGGCCGAATGGATGACGACATCAGCCTCACTCAAGAGCCGTTGCCCCTCGGCATCAAGGCCGAGGCCATCGGTTCCAACATCGCCAGCGGCGATCCGAACACGGGTGGCGACGACGTCGCGAAAGCCATCGGCGCCAAGCGTGGTGCGTAGCCGGTCGAAGCAGTTATTGCGAAAGAGATCCTTGTCAGCACGCGCCTCAGCGCTGATGTTGCGCCCGGGGCGAATCAGGAGCACCAGGTTGGTCTCTGGCAGGGCACGCAGCACCGTCTCGACGAGAGCCGTCCCCAAAAATCCGGTCGCACCGGTCACAAAGAGCGTTTTGCCGCTTAGCGCAGAATCGAGCACCGAAGTATTCCCGTCATGTGTCTTGCCAGTTTACGTCGAGTTAGGGACGGCTGTTGCGCCTACGTCGCGCCTCGCGTTTGGACGGTGGTTTTGGTGGCGTGTACCGCTTGGAGGCCGTGGGCCGTGGCCGTTGGCTGGCGTTCACGATGCTCGATCCATTGGCGACACCACCGGAGCTGCCAGGAGGTGCAAGCCCAGCCTTTTTGGCCTGACGGGCGAGGCGACGGGCCTCGACCTGAGCTTTGTCGACCTTAAAGCCAGCGAAGACGCCCCAAGCCATAAGAGGGAAGGCCAACAGCACCAAGCTGCCCCAACCAGCGCCGAGCGCCACGATGATGGCGCCAACACCGGCGAAGCGACGTTGGTTGCGATAGATCATCACCGCGGTAATCGCCATGAGCAAGAGACCCTCGGTGATGGCAACGGCTGGGTTATCTAGAAACGATGCGTTCTTGGCCGGCTTGACTTTGCCGATAATCACCGGTGTCCAGATGGCAATGTAGGCTACGGCTGTCGCTGCGACGATGCCGAAGCCAAACTGACGTTCACGCTTTGATAGTGGGGCGGCCATACCTGGGCAAGCCTAGCGGGATGACACCGTTGTGCGTCCAGCGCCAGCACGCTGTCATTGGCTTTGCTGTGGCTTGGTGCACTAACGCAGGGACCCAGGCAACCTGAACGAGTGCTCCTGTGGCAATAGCTCGCCGGGGAGGTTCGCATCACGGTTCGGCCCGACAGCGGTACCAACAGCGATAGAGTGCCGTTGATGACGATCAAAGAGCGTAAGGAACGCACGCGCGCGTTGTTAGCCCAGAGGGCGGCGGAACTCTTTGTTGCCAAGGGTTTCGATCACACGACGGTGGAGGAGATCGCCCAAGCAGCTGGCATCTCTCCACGAACGTTCTTTCGCTACTTTGCCACCAAAGAAGAGGTGGTCATGAGCTTCTTATGGCTCAAGATCGACCAGCTGCTGGCCTCACTGGCTATGCGTCCACGGAACGAAAGTCTTCTCGAGTCGGTGCAGGTTGTTTTCCGTGCTGTGCAGGGTGAAACTGAAGTAGAACAAGATCGCCAACTCCTGCAGCTGCTCGCCACGACACCGTCGCTTCGGGCGCGTTGGCTGGTCGACGGCTGGGAATCGGCGGTTCGACTCCGCCCGATCATCGCCGATCGGCTCGGGGTTGGTATCGAGAGTCCTCGGGTGTCGCTGATCGCTAACGTTTTGTTCATGGTTACCGAGACGGTGCTCGATCAGTGGTCGGTGAACGGGGGTGACTTCATCGATCAGATGCTCGATGCCCTGGTTCTCATCGATGCAGGCGGTCTCTTGAGCGGGGCTGCAACGCAGGTATGACTGGGTGTCGCGCGGCGCCCTGTAGGTACCCGCGATCGATTGCGTCATCCACAGCGCCTGGCGGCGTTAGCACCATAGGGTAACGGGTGTGATTGGAGTCGTTGATCGACGCCGCCTGGGTTGCCGTGAGCGACGGGAACGGTGAGGTACTATGACGCGGTTGAGTGTACGCGCTGGCATTGGGCAATACTTGCGATATTGTCCTTCGCATGCAGACTGGCGAGCTGCAAGATGTTGGGGATGAGCGGGTCTGCAATCCGGTAGTACTTGCGACGACCAACACGCTCGACCGCGATGAGCCCACAAGCGGCAAGGCAGCCCAGATGGACCGAGGTGCGTCCTTGGGAGAGCCCCGACGCCTTGACGCACTCGGTGGCGCCAAGTTTCCCTGCGGCATCGATGGCGAGCAACAGCTTGAGACGAGTTGGCTCCGCGAGCGCACCGAAGAAGCGCGCTAGGTAGGGGATGGTGTCGGATTCGACGCCATCGATGCTCCAGTCGTGTAGGCGAGCTTGCGTGAGTTTAGAGGGCACTGAGCGCATCGTGGATCCTTTCGATCATGGTCGCAACCGCCGATGGCCAGGCGGCAAGATTGAGGCGGAAATAAGAAGGAGATCCTGGCAGATAGTCTTCGCCAGCTCCCACGGCCACATGGGCTCGATCGAGCAGCAGCGTGAACGCGGATTGACCTTCGGGTAATCGATGTAGTTGGGCCCATTGCAGGTAGGTACCTTCCCGCTCGGCGAGCGTCAGGACATCGAGATCACCGAGTCCCTTGGCGACGCTGAGAAAGTTATCGTCAATCATCGCGTTCACTTCCCCGAGCCATCCTCCTTCAGTGCGATAGGCCTGGGTGCCGACGATGAGCCCCATCGACGTAGCCTGAGACAGTGTGAGTAGCCCACTGGCCTCGATGCGATTGCGCAACGGTTGGTCGTTCGGGAGCTCGATGTGGGCAACCTTGAGGCCAGCGATGTTGAAGGATTTGGAGGGTGAGGAGAGGACAATCGCTCGACCTCCAACCGGGTGATCCAGCGAGGTAAAGGGAATGTGGCGAGTGTTAGGTCCGCGTAGATCCTGATGAATCTCATCGGAGATCACTGTGAGGTTGGCGCGTTCGGCAAGGGTTGCAATGCCGACGAGCTCCTCGCGAGTGAAGACGCGGCCGGTTGGGTTGTGCGGATTGCACACGATGATGGCCTGGGTATGGGGGTCATCAGCGGCCTCGGCAAGGCGGTCCATGTCAATGTGGTACTGGCGATTCTCATGGAGCATCGGAACCGTGATCAGTTGGCGTTCTGCTCCGGCCACGACGCTAAAAAACGGTGGGTAGCTGGGTGTAAGGACAATAACGCCGGCTCCTGGGTCGGTGACGGCCATCACGATGATGCGCAGCGCGGCAACGACATCACCAACGGTTCTTAGGCTGTTTGGCTGGGTTCCAAAGTTTGTTTGTGCCCACGCTTGGTAGGCCGCTTCATAATCGTTGACGAGATCGGGCGAGGGATAGCCGGTATCACCGGCCTCGAGGAGCGCGATACCAGCTTCGAGCGCGCGGCGTGGAGGTGGAAAGTCCATGTCAGCGACCCAGGCTGGCACGATATCAGCGCCGTAGCGACGCCACTTGTAGGAGTGGGCACGTCGATCTCGTACGGCAGCAATGGTCTCTTCGGGGGGCAGGAGCGGTGTCATCAGGGATCTAGTGTAGCCCCCTCATGACGCTCCCGCCAGGCTGCGTGTCAACCGATCGGATGACACGTTTTCGCAGCTCTCGACTGATTTTCATCATTGCTGCAGGTTGGGGGAGTTGGGACTGTGAAATCAAGGACGCACATGGGAACAAATCGGCTAGGGTGGTCGTTAGAAATGGCAGTGACTGACAAAGTAGTCGACTCGGATGGGTCCCCACGTTGTCATCGCGGCGGTGTAATAAGTCCGTAGTTGAAGTGTGTTAAAGGAGCGTCGATGGAATCGTCACATATGCAGGGTACAAATAAAGGTCGTTTACGTGGCAACCCGTGGTGGTCACTGATTGCGGTTGCCTTCGGGGTCATCATGGTCGGTCTCGACGCCACGGTCGTATCGATCGCGAACCCTTTTATCGCTCGCGGCTTGCACGCGAGTCTGTCAGATCTTCAGTGGGTTACCAACGGCTATCTCTTGGTTACCGCTGTACTCCTGATCCCAGCAGGGAAGTTGGGCGACCGTCTAGGACGGCGAAAGATCTATCTCATCGGGATGGCCGGATTCGCGCTGGCAAGTGCGGGTGTTGGGTTGTCGGGATCTATTGGTCTGGTCATCATGTTTCGTGCCTTCCAGGGCGCCTTTGGTGCAATGATCATGCCGAATACGCTGGCGATCTTGCGCAAGACCTTCCCGCTGGAGAAGCTCAATACCGCCATCGGCGTGTGGGGTGCGGCCTCGGCGGTGGCGATCGCCGGAGGTCCGATTGTCGGTGGGTTACTCGTCCAGGATGTTTCATGGCAGTGGGTGTTCTACCTCAATGTTCCGGTTTCCATCATTGGCATCGTCATCAGTGTCCTTGTGCTTCGAGAGAGTCGTGAGCATGACGTCGAGTCGCCCGACTTCGCCGGGATCGTGACGCTTGGAGCGGCACTGTTCTTGCTGGTGTTCGGGCTCATCAAAACCCAGACATGGGGTTGGCTGGACGCCAAGACGCTCGCCTGTTTCGGTGGGGCCATTATTGCAGCCGCCCTCTTCGTCTTTGTGGAGGGCCGTGTAACCAATCCGCTCGTGCCGTTGCGCATCTTCGCCAGTCGGGCACTCTCGATGTCCACCATCAGCGTGATCTTGAACTTCTTTGCCTTCTACGGGGTTATCTTTTTCGTGTCGCTGTATCTCCAGGAGGTTCATGGATACACCCCAATTCAGGCTGGTGTTCGCCTGTTGCCACTGACGGCGATGTTCGTCGTCTCGGCCCCCCTTGGAGCCGTCCTTAATCAGCGCTTTGGCCCTCGCTTTCCAGTCACCGTCGGTATGCTGCTTGCCGCCGCTGGTCTAGCGACCTTAACGAGATTGGAGGTCAACTCGAGCTATCTCCTGCTTGCGGTTCCATTCATCATCCTGGGCCTCGGCGTTGGATTTGTGCTCACTGCTACCTCTGATGCGATCGTCGGGAATGCCCCGTCACAGGACGCTGGGGTCGCCGGTGGTGTTCAGTCAACGGCATTGCAGATCGGCGGTGTCATTGGAACCTCCGTGCTCGGTTCGGTCTTGCTCGATCGTGTCGGCTCCACCCTTGTCGGTAAGCTGACCAAGGCGGGCGTCCCGAGTGCTATCGCACCGAAGCTTCTAGCCGCTAAGCCACTGATCGCTGAGGGCGCCGCCCCGCGGGTAGCACACATACCGGCGTTATTGCAGACCGCGATCAACAATGGCTCGCACGCCGCCTTCCTGTCAGGACTGCATGTGGCGATGGTGGTTGGGATTGTGGCCTTGCTGATCGGCGCAATTAGCGGGTTCGCCATCGGCAATCGACGACCCTCTGAGGACAAGACCATCGAAGCCGTGACCGACTGACCGGCATAGGGCCTGTTCATGTTGGTCAGACGAGCGGATTGGCCCAGTGGCTGATCACAGCTCATTGCTTGACCTATGCTCTCATAGCGTTTGGCGGCGATCATCAGGGTCGCCGCCAAACGCTGTTCGTCTTGCCGTACGTAACACATCCCTCCAGTTGGATCGATGGCTCCTTGGGATGTCCAAGTGCTTGGCTGCCCGTTTGGCACATCGATCAGAGGACTGGACGAGCTTTTTCGGTCATGTTTCAAGGTCTTCCCCAGGCTTTGGTCGAACCCTGATCTCGTTCTCCTTGTCTTCACCTCTCTTGCTCAGTCTCCTTGGCGTTGAGGGGTCATGCGCTCGGTTTTGCGAGGAGTTTCGCCGTGGTGTCTAGGCAAGCTAGCCCAATGGGCCCAGAGGCGCTTCGAGGACAGCTTCAACTCTCGGAGTCACTATGATCTATCTTTCGCGGGCGCTTAGCTCAGTTGGTTAGAGCGCAGCCTTCACACGGCTGAGGTCGGAGGTTCGAGTCCTCTAGCGCCCACCGCAGAGTCCCTGGTGAGGCTGAGTCTACAACGAGACAGTTTCAAGGGTGGCATTTGCGCCCACGGCGGCTTCAACGAGGTGTTGTGTGGATTGTGGCCCGATTGCTCTCCGCGTCCTTGCTGGGTGTGGGAGGCGATGTCTTCTAGTCATTTGACATCTCCCGTCTGACCGTTTGTGTCGGTGGCGCCAGACACCCGGCCCGAGCGTTCATCGGCGAGTAGCGCATTCATGCGCCCTTTGGTGGCAAGGAGTGACGCGAGCCTGGACGGTGTTGGCCCCTGGCTAAAACTCCAGGTGGCCGATGTGACCCCTTTCGAGCCTGCGCACGCCTTGGGGCCACCATGATCAGACGCTTGGATGTCACCTACGTTCAGGGTGCAAGGTCAGTGGATACCCACAGCTACTTGGAGATGACCGTCACTGAATATGGTGGCAGTGTCAGGTCGCTTGAGACGTGCAGTGACACCAAATTGACTGCTTGTGCCAAAGGTGAGCCGCGCAACTGCTGCGCGGATGCACCCGTCGGGATCAACTTGCCTGCGGCAAGCGTGGCAGAACCCGAACCGAGGTTGACAAAGATGAGCCTGTCTCCTCCAGAGGCGGGCCTCACGTTGATCCCGCTCACTGCGGTTGTGGATCCGTTTAACAACGGGTCATTTGCAATGGTAAGTTCTGTGACTCTCGTCGCTTGCTTCATCGCTTGGTTGATCAATCGACTGACACTGCCTGTGGGTGTCGTCGCAGGCGGTATGCCTGAAGTGAATTGCGCAGAACTGGCGGCACCAAACAGATCCCAGTAGTCGGTGAGCGTGATTCGTGGTGATGCCAGCTCCTGTAGATCCAGTTCGGCAATGTACAACGCGTGTTCCCACGTGGTTCCGAGGGCAGGTGAGCCTAGCGAGAGGGCATTGATGCCGAGGTTGTACTCGGTTATCCACACCGACAGGCGTGAGGGCAACGAGTTGATGATGTCGGCGACGGGTTGCCAATCGATGCTTGCTCCCGCCAGTAGCGTTGCCGGTGCGGGGAGCCTCGTCTTGGTGGCTTGTATGGAGGGATAGTCGTGCAATGTGACGGCGTTGATGTCACGTGCTGCGATGCTGAGCAGTATCGAGTTCCACTGGCGTTCGCGAGGGGTTGTACGCTCCGCGCTTGCGACCGCAGCGATCTGCGCGTTCGGGAAGGCTGCGCGTATCGCTGGCGCCCACGACGCGACTAGATCCGCATACGACCTTGGGGTCGGAAAGGCGCGGAGATAGTTTGAGTCAGGCAGGTAGAACTCGTTGCCGAGTTCGATGTAACGAACCGGAATCCCCATATGCGCTGCGGTCGTCAACATTTCGAGTTGGTCGCTCAACGTCGAGGTCATCACGTTCAGGTCGAAGATCGGAACAGCGCCGGTCGCACGCGTGATTGTCTTGAGCGTGGTTAGCGTGAACCCGTACCTGTGGTATCGGCCCGGCTTGGTCTTGGTCCTACCGGAGTTGGTTACGGTCGTCGATGGTGGCTGATTGACCGTTCCAGTTTGCCAATCCCAGTAGTTCGAGATAGTCCCGCCGGGATATCGGATTGTTCCAGGGGCCGCCGAGGTGACGGCGTCGATCACCGACGCGACGCCGTATGGTTCTGCCACTCCGGAATAGTCAAGGTTGGTCCCCTCGAACGGTGTCGTTATTGCGTGGGCAGCCCCCTTGCTGACGTGCAGCACCGGCCCATGTGAGCTTTGCGTGGGCCCTTGTGAACTCTGTATCGTACCACAGCTAGCCAGCGCTAAGCACGCCAGTGTGATGATGGTCACGCCGAGCCACGAGCGACCGTGTTGTCTGGCGACATGCCGTCCTGTCGTGGTGCACTTAGCCTCAATCATTGACGAGGCTCCACAGGCTGCCTGCGGTGCGATCACGCAATTGTGCTCCGCGTAGGCGCGATCGTTGTTGCCAGCAAACCCTCGATCGCAATGGCATCGCCGAGAGGAGCTGCAAGGGCTCCCATTGGGTGGCCGAAGCTGAAGGCGCCGGCGAGGTCGCCGATGTTGGGTTCCACGCGACTGGAGCTCCCAGAGATCGTCTCAGTCGAGACGACCTACGTTGAGCAACGATAGCGTCACGGAGCGAATGGAGGTCGTTCCATGACCGGGACAAGGCGCTCACCGAGATGGGGCTCGTGTTGGTCCATAACCGAGAGCCCTGTTGAGGCATCGCGTATCTGCATCGTTGACCCATCTGCTCGGTCTGCAATCGTTGTGGCTCCACGGTCTTGGGGGTGTCGCTTGCGATCGAAAGGTTGGTGCGGTGTTCGGCCACTTTTCTGACCAGCTTGCCTCTGACCAGCCCAGTTGTGACCAGCCCAGTTTTGACCAGCCCAGTGCGAGACAGGGTTTGAGCCCGGTCGTCAATGGCGAAAGGGGTGGCTTCGGTGGGCGTCGACATCGACGCCACGCCTGTCGCGATCCACGGTAATGGTGTTGAGTGGACGCTCCCTGTTGTACGGGAGCATTCGGTTGGGCGATGATCATCTGCGCTGGAGGCGACCCCGCGGAGGTGCTGTGGCCGCGTGACACCAGGGCGCACACTATGCCTGGCCAGGCCGACGTTCCCGAAGCGCTCGGTATCGAGACCGTCAGGCGCTCGACCGAGGGCCAGAACGGTTTGGTGCGAGTAGGTGCATCGTTGGCTGCACACGCCACGAAGGATCAGGCCACGTGCTGGTGCGTTCTCTGGTTCGCGAGTTTGGCGTTGCAATAGATCCTTACGCGAGATGTCATCGAGTTCCCTGGTATTTATGCTCATGAAAGGCGTTTATCCCCATATCCGTTACGGTTCAGTAGATCCAGTGAGTACAACCGGTCGGCACCCCTCGTGACCCTGTCGTTCAATCTACCACTATGGGGGCACCATGGTGGAGCGCTATGAGCAATTTGGGCGGCGTGGACTCCCTGGTTTGTGACACCGATAGTCGTCGATGCCATGAGGCTCACAACGTGTGCGGCATTGGGCGTGAGAGGTTGGATCGTTTGGTTCACAACTTCCGTTGGTGATCGCTCCTCGAGCGGTTATAGCGATGCCGGCACGCGAACGTTCGATGGCCCCTTGAGCCCGCTCTAAGGTTCTGCGTCCCCGTAAGCCTTCGACGATGTGGCGGGCGCGTCTGCATTCGAGTTGGGTGCTCGCGCTGCGCACAGCTAGCGTTCCATCGCTGTGCGACGATACGGTTGGGCCATCAGCATCCAGATCGATCACCATCCCTGGTTCCGTGATCTTTGACATTTGTCCGAGTCCGTTCGGATTGGTTTCAGGATGACAGCTGCGAGGTTCAGCCGGGGACTGGCTGTGTGGGGGTTGGAAGATCCAGGTTCGTTGACCCAAGTTCGTTGGCACGATCCGCCGTGGAGCACGCAATCGCATTGGCTCCAATGCCGAGTCATCTGGCTGGAATTGGAGCGCGTGAGCCTCAATCGGGTTGCACCCATAATGTCGCAAGGTAACCGGTTCGACATGGTGTATGGCTTCTCCCAGTCCCCGAGTCGCACATCAGCCCCCTTGTCGTTTCATCGTCTGTTAAAGGCTTGGTGATTTGTGCCGAAGTGCCATAGAGGGGTCAGCACGCGGCATGGGATGGCGAGGTATGGCGATGCAAGAGCGATTGGACGACCAGGGAGTGGATATTACCTGTCTGGATGCCGCGCCTGTCGTCGGGGTCATCACCGCGACGCTGGCGAATCCGTCAGCGATGGATATCGTAACGCAGCCCATCGTCTCCCTCGATCATGGTGGGATTGTTGGCTATGAGGCGCTTGCGCGCTTCGAAGGGGAGATCCCTACCGAACGACTGTTCATGGAGGCGTCGGAGCTTGGCCTTGGAGCTGAACTGGAGGCGATCGCGCTCGAACGAGGGCTTGCAGTTTTGCGTCAACTCCCACATGGGTTTGTTCTTCACGTTAATGTATCGCCAACCTATCTCGGCATGCGTGAAATCCATCACATTCTTATCAAGAACCCGCTCGATCGTGTGGTTATCGAGTTGACTGAGCACATCCCGGTCTCCGAGATTAAGCCACTTCGACGCCAGCTTGCCATCTATCGGGCACTTGGGGCCAGGATAGCTCTTGACGATGCCGGTGCTGGTTATGGAGGGCTTGAATTGATGTATGAACTTGAGCCAGATATGATCAAAGTCGATCGCTTCCTGATCAGCGATCTCGATCGTAGCCCGACCAAGGCAGCGGTGGTCGCGACGCTGGTCAACGCGGCGCGTGTCAAGGATATCCAAGTCGTCGCCGAGGGCATCGAGACCCAAGCCGAGTTCGATGCCGCTGCTCGGCTCGGAATTGACATGGGCCAAGGGTACTGGATTGCTCGCCCCGGTCCTGGTCTCCCGCGTATCAACGCAGCAAAGCTGGCGAGTCACAGTCGCAAGGAGCGCAACGTGACGCTCGGGCGTGAACTTGCTGAGGTGACCGAGCCGGTTGCGACCGCCCTTGGAAGCTCCAGTTTCGTAGGTCAGACCCTCGGGGTAGGGGTTGATCATTTTGGTCGACCGCTCTTTGTCTGGTCGATCAGTGCCGACGGAGTCGAACACGTGAGGTCCGCTACGGAGGTGGAATGTGGCTCCTCGCTAGGGGAATGTCTCAGGCGGGGCCTCGCTCGCGGCGTCGACACCAGACTCGATCCGCTGGTAGTGACCGATCATGCTCGTCGCGTGTTGGGGATCGTGCGTATTGAACAGCTGCTTACCGCTGGAGGCGGCACGGTCGCGGTGGAGGCGTCATGATCTCCAAGAGGATCGGTGTCAACATTACCAGTCAGCTCGATTGGGAGACCGAGGTGCGGCGCACCCTCGCCGCTCCGCAGGAGTTGACTACTGTACTAGAACCCGTCACCTCATGTACGAGTTCCGAGCTTTTGGCGATCGAAGGACTGACGAGAAGCCCGCGGGTTGACTCTAGGGAATTGTTTGCTAGGGCAGGAGCCCTTGGGCTGGATGTGACCTTAGAGCTTTGCACCTTGAGTCGGCTGCTCGATCGGTTTGCGCAAGAGGAGACAGAGGCGCGCCTGAGCGTTAACGTGTCTCCCCAAATTGTGGGTACACCAGCGGTTCAGGACCTCCTTGCTCCGTGGTGTGATCGGTTGATTATCGAAATCTCCGAGGAGAGCATCGTCCATAGCCCAGTGCAACTGGCTGCGTCGCTTGTCGGGCTGCGACAACGAGGCGCTGAGATTGCGCTAGACAACGCTGGCGTTGGCTATGGAGGACTCTCGTTACTGGTTGCGCTCGAGCCTGACTGGGTCAAGCTCGATCGACGGTTGATCGCCAGCTTCGTAGCTTCAGAGATGTCTCAGGCGGTTGTGCAGACGCTGACGACGATGGCGCATCGCATTGGTGCACGTGTGGTTGGGGTAGGGGTGGAGCATGAGCCCCAACTTGAAGCGCTGGTTGCCAATGATGTTGATGGATGGCAGGGCTATCTTGAGCAGCCCTTTGTTGTGCATCGGTCGTCTACTTCGATCCAAACGGTGCTGAAAGATCTCCCGGTTCCGACGAATGCCACCATGACGATCCAGGTTGGGGACTCCGTCTCGCTTGCGGTTGGACGATGGCTACGCGAAGGAATTCGCTCGCTTGATGATATAGCCAGGGTGAGCGACGGGTGTTACGAGCTAGGCTGGGTCAGGTTTCGTGACCTGGTTGGCATCGCGTTAAGTTGCTGACTCGATCGTAGCAAAAGACACGACAAGGGGAGGTGGAGTGGCTAAGCACTCTCGTGCCAAGGGAGGTCGAGCGAAGCAGAAGGCATCGCGCACACAACACCGCGTCCTCAACACGATGCTTGCTGTCGTTGCGGTGATTGTCGTGATTAGCGGAGCCATCACCATCGGTGCGTTGCGTACAAGCAAGTCTCAGGTGGTGCCTGCGAAGGACAAGGCCACGTCGGCGCCACGGGCGGTTGCCTCAACTCCACCAGCAACCACCGCATCGACGGAGGCGAGGTGCCCTCTCACCGATCTACCCGCCCCCAACGGCCACGTGCCACAACGAGCTGCGCTTGCTATCAAGGTTGGCAATGATCCCGGTGCGCGTCCACAAAGCGGGCTTCAAGAGGCAGACGTCGTCTATGAGGTGCAGGCAGAGGGGGGCATCACGCGGTTCATCGCCGTCTTCCAGTGTCAGTCTCCACCGACCGTGGGCCCGATTCGCTCGTTGCGTTGGGTTGATTGGCATGTGGTGCACCAACTAGGACATCCCATTCTGGTCTCCGGCGGGGGCATCATTCCTGACATCGATGAGGTGAAGGCCCAGAGCTGGATGCACTATATCGATGCTCTTGCATTTGTTGGCCCACCATTCGTAAGGATTACGTCGCGGGTTCCCCCCGAAAACCTCTATGGGTCGCCGGCGGAGATCTGGTCGCTCGTTGGCTCCACGACGCCTCCCCCACGCCTGTTTGACTTCTCGAGCACCGTCCCCAAGGGAGGATCGAGTGTCAACACGGTGTATCTGCCATTCTCTGCACCAGAGGATGTGAGCTGGCAATGGAGTCCGTCGGCCAATCGATTTCTGCGGTTCTACTCCGGACAGCCGGCCTACGGCAACGGTGGTGAGCAGTTGAGCGCCACGAACGTCGTGGTCCAGTTCGTCAACGCCCCCCCAGGCATCTATAACGAGAGTGGGCCCAACAGCTTGGGTGTTCACTCCCAGACGGTAGGAGAGGGTCCGGTCTGGATCTTGCGCAATGGAGAGATCTACAAGGGTGACTGGGTTCGCCATTCATTGAATTCGACAACGTCGTACTATCTCCCCAACGGGCAACAAATCTCGCTTGACCCTGGCCAGACGTGGGTTGAGGTTGTCCCCAATTGGGTCAAGGCCTCGATCACGAGTTGAGTCGGGCGATCGAGTTTGACCTCATTGGCTGGCGTTTGCCGTCGGGGCTGTTGGCGTGTTCGATCACTGGTTGTATCAACATCGGAAGCCATACCAGCACCCAAGGCACGACGAGGTGCCCAAGTGGGTAGGTGTTAGGATTGAGCGATGACCACGAGCGGGTCGTTGTAGTGACGGATGAGGACTGGTGTGGGTGTCGGTGAGTGATGAGCGCTGTTGGTCTCCACGAGCGGAAGCTGGCCCGACCAACGGGACCCTCACGTTGCAAGAGCGCGCGAACGGAATGTTCTTTACTCCAGTGTCAGTCGCTTGCGACCTGTTGACCTCGTTTCTCACAGACCATCATCTCTCGGTCCGGCGTGTCCTCGACCTTGCCGCCGGCTCTGGCTCGCTGTTAGTGGCTGCAGCACGTACCTTTGCTTCACCGTTGACGCTGGTTGGCGTGGAGATCGATGCTATGGTCGCCGCTCAGTGCCGTGCGCAGCTCCAGTCAGAGGCAACTCCGAGCGATACAATTGATGTTATCCACGGGGATGGGCTAGGTCCGACGTTGAGCGCTCAACTGCGCTCCAAATATGACGGCTTCGACCTGGTGTTGGGTAACCCTCCGTTTCTCAGTCCACGCCTTCGGTCGCAACGCTTCGTGGGCGCCAACAGTGTGGATTGGACAGCGCTGCGTCGCCAGTTTCCCACCCTGACCCGACCAACGACCGATCTTTCCACCTATTTTGTTGCGCAGGCATTCTCGCATCTACGTCCCGGTGGAGTTTGCGGCATGATCGTACCGGTCTCGTTTCTCTCCTCCGACGGCGCGTCCCGGGTCCGGGGTCTGATCGACGTTGAGGGTGAGGTGTTGCGGGTCGATCATCTGCCCAACGATAGCTTTGTGGCGTCGGTGAATACGGTCTGTGTATGGATTCGACGTCACACGCCGAGGGGCGCGCTCGCCGATCATGCGACATCGAGCTGGGGCTCTTGGGTGGCTGAGTCGCCCGCATTGGATCTGTCACCTGGCCCCTTGGTGTGTGATATAGCAAGGGTCACTGCTGGCTTTCGTGATGAGTTTTATCAGCTTTCCCGGGCGGTGCAAGAGGCGCAGGAGATTCCCGCGCCTGACAAGGTCGCGCCCCCGGGCGAGTCGTGGCATCGAGTCCTGACAGTTGGTCACCTTGGCTGGGGTCAGCCTCGATGGGGAGTGAAAACCGTCAAGATTGGCGGACGCCATTTTCTCAGGCCGGTCGTTGCACACGGGGCGCTCCAAGCGATGTCTGCCTCGCTTCGAGGGATGCTCGTCCCCAAGTTGGTTGTGGCGCCCCAAAAGAAGGTGGTGGCGCCATGGATAGACTCACTGGGGGGCACGGTTCCGCTGACGCCGGTAGTGTCAGTGCTCGCCAACGATCGCCATGGACTCGAGCTGTCGCTGTTGGCGGCTGCTCTTGGCTCTCCGGTTGCCTCAGGTTTTGTCGAACAGCGATGCGCTGGTACGGCACTGAGCACATCGGCTTTGAAATTTTCAGCTCGCGATCTAGGACAGGTTCCGCTTCCTCGAGACCGTAAGGCATGGACGTTGGCGGCCAGCGTTTGGCCACCCGTCGATTACAAGGATCTCTCTGTCTATCTCGATGCGATTCGTGCGGCTTATCAGATCGACGCCACCACCTGGTCCACCTTGTTGGCATGGTGGTTACCGCGGGTGGGCCTGACACTTTGACAATGTGCTCGCGACTCGGAGCGCGTGAACAAGGCCCCAAAACACCAACGAGACCCTTGCGGGTCTCGTTGGTGTCTGGGGGTTTGGGATGGGGTTGTTGGTAGTTTCCAACCTATGCGCGGTGGTTGTGAGTTAGCTGGTAGCCACGCTATGGATTGCTGAGTGAGTACTTGGGGTGCCGTCAACTCCAACGGATTGTGAGGGCGGAGGTGTCATCTGCTCGCGACTCGGAGCGCGTGAACAAGGCCCCAAAACACCAACGAGACCCTTGCGGGTCTCGTTGGTGTCTGGGGGTTTGGGATGGGGTTGTTGGTAGTTTCCAACCTATGCGCGGTGGTTGTGAGTTAGCTGGTAGCCACGCTATGGCTTGCTGAGTGAGTACTTGGGGCGCCGTCAACTCCAACGGGTTGTGAGGGTGGAGGTGTCATGTGCTCGTGACTCAGAGCGCGTGAACAAGGCCCAAAACACCAACGAGACCCTTGCGGGTCTCGTTGGTGTCTGGGGGTTTGGGATGGGGTTGTTGGTAGTTTCCAACCTATGCGCGGTGGTTGTGAGTTAGCTGGTACACGTGTGGTAGTTAACTGTGAAGGTTCTCAGTGCACGGCGAGCGCTGCTAGAGCACCCAGGAAGTGCTGACAGTCCGCATTGTATTTGATGACGCCACGATCATCGTAGCGAGTTGGCCCCTGGTTGATGACGACAACGGTGCTGGCAATTTCAAGGGCGTAGGCCACCAGACGTGCCGCTGGATTGACCGAGAGGGTGCTACCGATGACCAGGAGAGCGTCAGCCTGGGCAATGAGTGCTTTGGCTTGATCGATCCTTGTCGGTGGGACGGGTTCTCCAAAGGTGACGGTATTCGATGTCAGGATGCCGTTGCATACGCCCGTGGATGCCCTTGCTTGACAGCGAGGGTCCAAGTCCCCATTGGCAACCCGCGATAGCGCTTGTGGCATCGGTTGTGTCTCACCACAGTTAAGGCAACGCGTCTCGTGGATGCATCCATGGAGTTCGATGAGCGGATAGGGAGTGATGTCTTCGATGCGATGGAGGCCATCGACGTTTTGGGTGACGATTCCCAAAAGCTGTCCGTTGCGAGCTATGGCATCAAGATGCCGGTGGCCGGGTGTCGGAGCCGCCCGATACAGGGGGTTGGTGAGGCGATCGTGCCAGATTTGACGTCGGAGGTCACTGTCGTCGCGATACTGGCTAACGCGCGAGAGCTTGGCGGCCGCGGGGTTTTTGGTCCAAACCCCTTCTGGCCCGCGATAGTCAGGAATCCCGGCTGCGGTTGATAAGCCGGCACCGGTGAAGGCGACCATCGTGGATCGCCGGAGTCTGCCAATGAGTTGCTCGAAGTCGGTCATCCGCTGATCGTTGGTCCGATCCTCGTAACCGTGATCTCAAGGAGCACCCGGCGCTCTTGGACCATCGCCTGGCGGTAGGCATCCCAGTCGTTGTGTTCACCGTTTGCTCGTCGGTAATAGTCGACGAGACGCTCCATCGCCTCAGGTAGCGAGTGGATCTGCGTCGTTCCGTCAACCTGGATCCACTCGCCGAAGAAGGCGTCGGGAAAGACACAGAGAAACGCCTGTGGGTTGTTGCGAAGGTTCTTGGTTTTCATCGCGGTTTCTCGGGAGGAGATGCCAATCGATTGCGGTCCCAATCGAACGGCCAAGACGGGTGATAGTTGGACTGACCCGTCGCGTCGCAGCGTTGTCAGCACGGCGCGATGGTTGGTGTCGAGGAAGTCGAGAGAAGGATGATGCTTAGGCATAGGATCGAGCCTATTACTAGGTTGTGGGTTCACCCTCAACTGATTTGAGATCAACCGTGTCGGCGACCTCTTCAGCAACGGGCCCGACATCCGATCCTGCCGGTTTGTCGGCGAGCTCTTCTGGTGGTGCCGCATTCTTGAAGAAGAAGTAGTAGGCAAAAGCGGAGATTGTCTGGATCACGCTGGCAATCTCAAATGGCAGTGAAAGACTCACATCGTCGAGGAGATAGCCGGTCAGGGTCGGTGACACGGCCATGACGATCTGGGAGGGAAGATTCGACAGAGCGGCGACCCTGGCCTGTTCTGAAGGGTCCGCCATTGCGAGTACATAGGACTGGCGCAGGGGAAGGGCCACCCGTTGGGCGAACATGCGAATGGTGTAGACGACGCCTGCGATGACAAATGTCGGAGAGAGGGCAAGTGGAATGAGGAGCAGTCCCTGGGCAATGCGTAACCATGAGGTAATCCGAACGGTGCCAAAGCGGGCAGCGACTCTCGGCGCTATCAGGCCGGATCCTAGGGTGATGATGTTGACGACAAGATAAAGTTCTCCGATGGTGACTTCGTTGGCGTGGTAGCGAATAAAAAGCCAGTAGGTGACGAATGGGCCAAACATGCCGACCGCCGCGCCGTTGAGGGTGTTGGTCACCCACAGTCGATAGAGCAGCCAGCGGGATCGCTTGGGGAATGCGAAGACCTTCTCTTGCTGATGGGCCATTGGGTGCGAAGCCTTGGCGGGGTGACTTGAAAGGAAGATCGCGATGATGCTAGCGATCAGTGCCGCCAGCGAGGCCAAGAGCATGCTGGGGCGAAAGACCGCCACCGCGGCTGCGCGCACGACGTGCTCGTGACCGGACAGCGCAGCGAGCCCAGTTCCGATGAGTGCGCCAACGGTGGAGGCCAGCGAGACCATTGAAAATGCCTTATTGCGGTTAGCTGGGGTGATCGAGTTGACGATGAGCTGGGACTCGGCAGGCTGGTATGGGCCAACCATGCCAGCACCAGCACCCGCACCTCGTCCGAAGCTGGCGAGGGCGGCAAAGATGAACAGAATCGCAGTGTCGCTCGAAAATGCGTAGACGACGCCGGCGACGGCTACCATAGCCGGCACGATGATCATAAAGGACTTGGCCCCGACCTTGTTGGTGGCGAATCCAATGCCTGATGACATGCCCGCTGCGACGAGCGCAACGATGAGGTAGAGAATGCCGAGCTCAACACCGTTGAAGCCGAGGGTAGCAAGGTAGAGTGGGACCGCGATGCCGGCGATAGCGCGCGAGACACTCATCGCAACGCGCGCAGTAAATATCAGCGAGAGATCCTTCGTCTGGAGCACCTCAAGCCAAGAACCTGAATTCGTCGTCTTCGTCAACGGACTACCTTATGATCCATACCGTTACAAACTAGTTGTAACGTGCAAGTATTCCTGTCGCTTTCAGGAAGGTGAAACTACTCGCTGATATCTGGCGAGAAGCCTTGCCGCAAGAGATTCTCTGAGATCACCTGCTGATCGGCGAACTGGATCAGATACGAAGGTCCACCCGCCTTGAAACCAACACCGGAGTTGCCAAAGCCCCCAAACGGATGGCGGCCAGGGATGGCGCCGGTGATGCCTCGGTTGACGTAGAAATTGCCCGCCCTGGCGGCGTCGGCGACCCTGGCGATTGCCTTGGCTGACCGAGAGAACACGCCCTGGGTCAGGGCGTAGATGGTGTCGTTAGCTCGCCAGATGGCATCATCGAGGTCGTCGGCACGCTCGACCGTCAGCACCGGACCAAAGATCTCATCGCGATACAGCGACGACTGGCGGTCGGGGTTGATGAAAATCGTCGGTGGAACGAAGTAACCCTCAAGCTCTGGAGGTGTTCCTTGGTAGAGCAACTCAGACTGTTTCGTGCCTTCGGCGATCATGCCGGTGATTTTGGCCTGGGCCGCGTCGTCAACGACTGGCCCCATTTGCGTGCCTGGGTTCCGGGGATCGCCCACGATGAGGGTGCTGGTTGCGAGTGCAAGGCGATCGACGAAGGCGTCAAAGATTTGACGATGCACGATGACCCGCGAGCAGGCAGAGCACTTCTGGCCAGCGAAGCCAAAGGCGGAGTAAATGACGCCTGGGACCGCTTGGTCAAGATCGGCATCGGCATCGACGACGATGGCGTTCTTGCCGCCCATCTCTGCGATCACGCGTTTCAGTGACGTTTGCCCTGGAACCACGCGGCTGGCCGCTTCGATGATGTCGAGGCCAACTGCCCTCGAGCCGGTAAAGGCGATGGTCGAGACCTGGGGGTGACGCACGAGTTTGGCGCCAACGGTCTCGCCTCGTCCAGTGACGAGACAGAGCGCGCCGGCGGGTAGCCCGGCGTGCTCGAAGGCGCGCGCGATGTAGCTCGCAGTGATTGGGGTTTGCTCTGCTGGCTTGAGAATGACCGAGTTACCCATGGCGATGGCGGCAGCGGTCATCCCCATCGGTATCGCCAGCGGGAAGTTCCAGGGCGGAATCACCGCGGTGATTCCGCGGCTGCGGTAACGCAGCTGGTTGGTCTCCCCGGCGGGGGAATCCAGCCGCTCGGCCGCGAGGCGCTCGACCCAGATCGCATAGTACTCCAGGAAGTCGATCGCCTCTCCGATATCGTTGTCAGCCTCCAGCCATGGCTTGCCAGCTTCCAGGACTTCGACTGCGTTGATCTCCATGCGGTGACTGCGCAGGTAGGTCGCTGCTTTGCGGAGTACGCTTGCCCGCTCTGACGGTGACGCAGATCCCCACTTGGGTTGGGCTCGAAGCGCCGCTGCGATAGCGGCCTCAACCTGGTCCTCGGATGCCTCTTCGACGTTCGCTAAGACGGTCGCGAAGTGAGAGGGGTTCACCGAGGTACTCCATTGCCCGCTCTCGGGGATGGGCTGTCCGATTGAGAGTCGAAGCTGATTGGTGGCACTCAAGGTGGGTTCGACGCGTGCAATGGCTTCGCGCTGGAGTCGCATCTCGTGTTCGTGATGAAACTCAGTTGTTGGCTCATGCGAGTAGCCATCGGGGTAGCTCTTGGGGGGCTGGGTCTCTCGGGTTAACTTAGGGGGAGCCACCAACTTTGCGACGGACTGCTTGCCGCCGAAGCGTGCGCGCACGAAGGATGAGTTCGAAGTATTTTCTAGCAGGCGCCGAACGAGATAGCTCATGCCAGGTAGGAGCTCTCCGACCGGTGTGTAGATGCGCACCGCTTGACCTTGGGCAAGGAGTGCCGATGACATCGGCTCGGCCATGCCGTAGAGCATCTGGATCTCATAGTCCGAGGGTGTAAGTCCTTTTGCCTGGGCATAGGCGATGACGTAGGACAGCGAGCGCAGATTGTGTGACCCGAAGGCAGGATGTACCCTGCGGTGGTTGTCGAGGAGCAGCCTGGTTGACTCCTCATAGCTGATGTCGCTCGCAGCCTTGTCGGTGAAGACCGGTGGTGTGTGAGACTCGGCAGAGGCTTGGGCGAATTCGGTGTCCCAATAGGCACCCTTTACCAGTCGAATCCAAAGCCGAGGATGATCGGACTCCTCTTGGCTGAGCATATTCAACAGTGTTTTGAGTTCGGTGACATGGCGACGCAAATACGCTTGCATCACGAGACCGAGCTGGAGATCTGCAAAACTCTTATCGAAGACGAGACGGTTGAAAAGCTCGAGGGTGAGCTCGTAGGTGTCGTAGTGTTCCATGTCTAAGAAGATGAGTGAGCCTGCGTCTTGGGCGGACTTGAGTAGCGGTGTGAGCCGTTCGATGACCTCGTCGACTGCCTTGTCGCGCTGGAGCGGGCCATAGTGTGGGGTGAGCGCGCTCGGTTTGACGCTGATGGAGATTTTTGGTCCGATGAGTTTGGCGTTGTTGGCCAGGAACGGAGCAGAGGTGACCAGTCGATCATGGATCGCGGTGATGCGGTTGACGTAACGATCGCTCTCTGGATAGGTGATGATCTTCTCACCGAGCAGGTCAACGGTTGTTAAGTAGCCCTTTTGGCCCATCTGGCCAACCTTGCGGGCAATCTCGTCGAGCTCGGTGCCGAGGATAAACTGGTTGGCCATCTCGACGATGTTGTTGCGCGTGAGCGACGTCAAAACCGATCGACCAAGCCCGAGTTTGGAAGCCAGCGACTGACTGGCAGCCATCCATTTTGGTGCCCGCGGGTCAAGGTACTCGCGGACATGGTTGGTGATCTGTTCTGGCCCCTCGAGGGTGGGGAAGACGTCGACAAGTCGAAAGAGATCGGCGCGAAAGACCGGGTCTTTCAGTGCCTGTTTCATGACGAGTGATGCGAGCCCTTTGAGTTGATACACACCGCTTGGGCCATCGTAGGCGCTGATGGCAGTGGCAATTTTTAGGACTTCTGACTCCAATGAAGCGGTTGGGACTAGCTCTTCACTCATCACCCCATACTACCCTTTAAACATTCTAGTTAGTAAGTGATCCGATGGGTGGAGCGCCCGAGGTGGAACTGGACTCGTGAGCGAGGCGGTGGGTAGTGGAGACGCTTGAGGCCAAAATGACAGATGGGGTACGACTTGTGTTTGATCGGTTCGATCCGGTTGGCCCAAGCCTGACCGCATCGGTGATCCTCTTGCATGGTTTGTCGTCAAACGTGCGATTTTGGTGGCCGGTTGCACGCCTACTGTCCGAGATGGGGGTGTGCACCTACACCGTAGATCAGCGGGGTCACGGTCGATCCGGGGGTGCTTCGACACCGATGGGTGTCGATCAAAGTGCACAGGATCTCATGACAGTGGTTCGCGATCTGCCCCATGGCGAACCATTGGGTGTCATCGGCCAATCCTGGGGCGCCTCTGTCGCCCTTCACTATGGCGCACTTTCGGCTGATATACCGTCGATTCGACCCTACGTCGTTGGTCTTGTTGATGGAGGTTTTCAGGCCATGGGTCGGAGCTTTCCTTCACGTGAGGAGGCTCACAAGGTGTTAAGGCCCGCCGACATCGATGGCCAGCCGATGAGCGAACTTGAGGCGTTTTTTGAGCGACGCTACGAGGATTGGGATCCGGAGGTGCTCATCGCGGCTCGGGCTGGCTTTCGCGTCGATGAGGAGGGCCGAGCGTATCGTCGGCTGGGTATCGCTGATCACATGGTGATTCTCGATGACCTACTAGATTACGAGCCCCACGTCGATGCCGGACGCTTGCGGTCGAAGTTGCTGCTCATCCCTGCGCTTTCCGGTGACCCAGAGGCCGATGAGATGAAGACGCTCGCGGCCGGTCGGTTGTTGGCAGAGGCTCCGAATCAGGGATGGCTTCGACCGATGATGGGTGACCATGACCTGCATGCCCAATACCCTGAGCGGATTGCGACGATTATTTTTGAGTCGCTGTCGGCCTAGACAGAGCACCATCGCCAGCGAGTTGGCGCCGATGATTGACCGAGACGATGCTGGTTGCTCGGGCGCGCTCGTGCATCGGTTATTTCCGTCTCGATCCAAGTTGTTGCTCATTCCAGGTCCCTGGAGGTGGAACAGGGTCGAGGAGGAGGGGCGGAGCTGGTGACCGCTGGACTGGCTCGTGATGTGCAGGGGCGGGTTGGACCGAGCGAGGCCTTGTCGCTTAAGGGGGCGTCCGCGTTGCCACGCATACTGTGGACCCTCGCTTTGTCATGACAAGCCCAGGTCGCCACTTACCCATCGTCTCGCGGGCCAAGAAGGTACGAATCTCGTCTCGGATGAGGTGCGTGTTGTGACATCGTGTGAGGCGATCGAGATCGCGTTGATCTCGCGAGGTCTCAGCGTCAAGACTCGGGCAGCGTTTTGCAGCGCCCATCGACCGATGACAGGTGAGTTGCGGGTTACTATCGCGGTGCGCCCTTTACCCTTCAGCTTCCCAGTGATCTCCCTAGCTTGCGAGCGAAGGCGTGATCCATGCCATTTCACCGGGGTGCCGAGGAACTTGTGCGTCTATGCCACCCGGCGGGGGCTTTGAGTCCGCCCTCAATAAGAACACGACACCCGGAGCACCATCGCAGAGGGGAGGTCGCCATCATAGTTTGTGCACCTCATATGACGGAGCGTGGTGGCAACCGCAAGTGGTTGGCCACGCTCGCGGTACCTGATGCAAGGCCTGTCTGTGTCGGGCCGCTCCTTACCTGTGGTGTGTCAAGGAGTTCGGATACGCAGTTCCCCACCGCGATGTCCCCGGTTCGAGGGTATGAAATGGGGACCCTGCGTATCACGGATCGCTCTCGCGACGCCGATGCCTCCCCGATCGCCACGAACCGGGCCACCCTGGGAGTTTCGGCGATGGAGTGGCATTGGTAGGCGCGCAACGATACGAGTTCGATCGCCACCAGTAGCGCAAGTGGTCCCAGTCGCCAAATTAGGTCAAGATACGATGGCCAATTGCGTCATCTGGATGGTTGTCACCTTTCTCCTGACGATCGCGCCATGATGCCTGCCCCTCAGATGGCCACGCTCACTGGGGGCGTCGTACGCGCTCATCGCAGACCTGGCTCGTTCGATGCCTCGCTAACCAAGGATCGACAACGAAGACAGATCTCCTTGTTGGTCGGTAAATGGTTCCGTATAGATTTCGGCTGCTCCTAAGGCTTGGACGGCGCGAGTGCAGTCGGCGACGAAGGCGTCACTGCCGGCAACGAATACCGTCGCTTCGCCAAGTGAGGGCGTGATGGATGGGAGTAAACCGGGGAGTCGGCCGTGGTGATGGACGTTGGTCGTGCAGTTGGCGTCGTGGGGATGGCGAGTGAAGGTGATCTCGACGGTAAAGTTAGGGTACCGGTGCGTGAGGAACTCGAGTTGACCGACCGGATAGACATCAGCCGGGGTGCGTGCAGAAAAAAGCAGTTTGACTGGGTGTGAGAAGCCGCGACGCAGCGCTGCCTCGGTCAACGACATGATGGGGGCGAGGCCAGAGCCTCCGGCGATCAGAACAACCGGTGTTGCGATCGCTGGGTCACCGATGAAGGATCCGTATGGGCCGTTGACCATGAGGACATCGCCGACGCCAACCGATGATGTCAACCAGCCGCTGGTCTGGCCGAAGGGTTCTTGCGTGACGTAGAAAATCAGTTCACCGTCCGGGCGCGGTGCGTTGGCCATCGAGTAGTTGCGCAGTGGGTACAGAGGATCGTTGCCCAGCTGCATATGCTGGCCGGGCCAGAACCGAATTGGTTCATCGAGGGGACGCAGACGCAGTTCCACAATGGAAGGCGTGCGCTCGAGTCGCTCCACAACGATGTGGGGAACCTGCTCGCGAGGTGGGAAGAGGGTGGGTTTAGCGTCAGCGGTGCCCCATTCGATCTCGAGGCAGTCTGACAGTGGCTTGGCCATACACATGGCGCCATACCCCTGTTGGCGCTCCTCTTGAGAGAGTGCCATATCGAGAACGAATCCCTGGTCGAAGGTGCCTGATCGGACCTTGACCTTGCATTCACCACAGGTTCCCGCTCGGCAGTTGTTCGGCAACGCCCAGCCTTCGGCTTCGAGTGCAGCCAGGACGGTCATGCCGTCCGGGCAGGGAATCTCATTACCCGATGGGTAGAGCTTAATGACGGACATGATCCCTCCTCAAATCTCGCTGGCACACAATATATTGCTAGCGCACACTATCGCTACTCCACAGTCTCGCTAGTCCACAGGGCAATACGCCGGTTGGTTGGAACGTTCACGTTCGTGATGTATGGCGGTTGCCAAGAACGCTGCAAGCGCGACCCATCAACACAGCTATGTGCTACTATTGTAGTCAACCGACCGAATGGTCGGTCGATGTGCGAAAGGGGAATCATATGGCACAGGCACACGAAGGTTTTGGAGCTTCGATGGAGTTTCCTCCGCCAATTGAGCAACCGAATGTCTTTCCGCTCTCTTGGGAGTCCCAGACCACCAAGCTCGAGGAGATCTGGGCATCGGCGCAAAAGGAGTATTGGGATCCAGCCAGACTCCCATGGGACGGGCTTCGCCCCGAGCAGATGTCGGCCGCAGAGCGCGAGGCGGTCGCGTACTGGTTCTCTTTGCTCTCAGTCTTCGATGCCTCGGCCCCGCCAGTTTTTGCGACGGCGCTGGTGCACGCCTACGAGATCCACGAGGAGGATCCCGTACGTCGAGCGTTTTTCTCGATCACACGTGACGAGCAGAATCACGAGATCGTCTGTGGCAAGGCCATTTCGTTGCTGACGCCAGGCGGCCCGCTTCAGTACGAGCCTGAGTCTGACTTGGGACGTCGAGCCAAGCGCAACGTCGAGTGGCTTTATCACAACGGCGCTCGGTACTGGAACGGTTACAAGAAGGCCGTCCCGCGGTACTCGATGGCGGTGCTCTTTAGTTCGTTCTTGATGGGCGAGGTGGCGTCTTCAACGTTGTTCCACTATATGTACACTCATACTACCATCCCTGTCTTTAAGGAAGCCTTCCGAGCCATCGGACGTGACGAAGGTCGCCACATGGCGATCTGTCTATCGCTGATGGAGCGAGATTACCCCAAGATCAGCGATGAGGATCGTTCCATCGTCACCAAGCAGATTCGTGCTGGCTACGTCTTCCTCTCGGGCGTCCTCTTTGAACCACCCTCGGACTTCTGGGACCTGCCTGATGACTTCATCGCCACCCAGCGAGAGATCGAAGAGGTGGCGCGTGCAGCAGGACTCGGCGTCGCCACCTACGATGAGAAGCTAGAGAATTGGCGACAGGCGATGCTGAACGTCAAGGGTGTCTTGGAGCGTTATGATATTCCGTTCCCAGCGATCCCTGAGGTTGGCATCTCTGGGGAGGAGGTCACGGACGTAAATTGGGACGAGATCATTCCGGTCTTTTAGACCAAGAGAAGGTTGCGGTCGGGATCGTCGGCGGAGGAACCATGGGTTCCTCCATCGCCGCCCAGGTCTTGATGTCGGGACATTGCGCCACCGTCGTTGAGGCAAAGGCAGACGCCGCTGATCGGGCCAGGGATCGTATTCGCGCCACCGTCGATCGCGCACGGGAACGAGGCTTTGTTGAACTCGGTTCGGATGTGGTCGATTCGCATTTGACCGTAACCGCCGATTACGAGACCTTGGCCGATTCATCACTGGTGATCGAGAGCGTTCCAGAGATCGTCGAACTCAAGCGCGATGTGATATCGCGGGTTCGCCGGGTGGTCCCCGAGACGTTACCGATCGGTTCCAACACGTCCTCCATTGCGATCCGTAGCCTCCAAGAGGGCCTTGCTGGGGCCGAGAACATCGGTGGCGTCCATTTCTTCAATCCGGTGCCTGCGTCGTCGTTGATCGAGATCGTCGTCGGTCCTCTCACGAGTGACCATAGCGTTGCCTACTTTCGCGAGCTCGCAGAGCTGCTCGGCAAGGTTTCAATCGTCGTCGAGGATGTGCCCGGGTTTGCTACCTCTCGGCTCGGCGTGGCGCTGGGACTTGAGGCGATTCGCATGCTCGAAGAGGGCGTGGCGAGCGCCGAGGACATCGATCAGGCGATGGCACTTGGGTATAAGCACCCGATTGGACCGCTGCGCCTCACCGATCTGGTGGGCCTCGATGTGCGCCTCGCGATCGCTCGTTACCTTGAACATCAGCTCGGTCCCCGATTTTCACCACCACCACTGCTCGTCTCTATGGTGGAGGCCGGGAACCTCGGGAAAAAGTCCGGGCGAGGCTTCTTTGTTTGGTGATCGAGGTCAAGGTGGGGCCTGTCATAGGGGTATGGCTCGATTCAAACGCCTGCCTGGCGGAGACGTTGACTGGAGGCTCGACGACCTTGAGCGGGCCGCAAAGATCAGTGGCCCGCAATGACGGCAACGGATTTTGTGGTCGTCACACACTCCGAAGGTCTGGTAACGATCGGTCTCAACCGACCTGACAAGCGCAATGCGCTCTCGCTTGCGCTGGTGAGCCAACTGCGCGCGGTGATCGAAGAACATCGGCATGAGCCGGCGGTCATGATCATCACATCGGCGAACCCGAACATGTTTATTGCTGGAGCGGACATCGCTGAACTCGACGCCAGGGGTGAAGAGGAGGCGTTTCGAGCCATCAATGTCGAGCTCTTTGACGCGATTGCTAGCTGGCGATGGCCGACGATCGCAGCCATCGACGGACCTGCCTTTGGTGGCGGCCTTGAGTGCGCTCTCGCCTGTGACCTGCGCATCGCATCTCCTCGAGCTCGGTTCGCACAACCAGAGCTCGGGCTTGGTATCCTGGCGGGAGCAGGAGGCAACTGGCGCTTGCCAGAGCTCGTGGGATTGGGCCTGGCCCGTCGTATGCTGTATCTCGGAGAGGTGATCGATGCTGATCGGGCCTTGGCGATGGGACTCGTCGACGAGCTCGTCGAGGAGCCGGTGTCATTAGCCAGACACTGGGCCCAACAGATCGGCACCAAGCCGTGGCGAGCGCTTGAAATCACCAAGCTCGCCTTGGGTTCAGGGGTCCGCCCATCGTCGCAACTGATCGACATACTCGGTCAAGCGATCCTGTTCGAATCCGATGCCAAGCGCGAGCGTATGCGCTCCTTTCTCGATCGGCGCTCTTCCTAAGACGCTTGTCTGACCCAACAGAGTCGAGGCTAGGAGGTCGATGGAGGCTCGATGAGTAGGTACCGGCGACGGACCAGGGTGGCTCGCGCGAGAGGATGACGTTACCGATCGGCGGTTTTTTCGCTAGCGTTCGTGGGTGATCCGTGCATCAGTTAACGTGAAGTGTGGTTGGGAACAAGACGGCGAAAGGTGAGTTGATGCGCAACGTCGAGCTTTCAGAGCGGTATCCGATTCTCTACAAGGGTTATGACGTGATTGAGATTGGCGAGCGTCAGGTGACGCGCGGACGTACCATCACCGATGGTGACATCACAAACTGGTGCGCACTAACGGGCGACTGGTTCTATCTCCACACCGATGCCGAGGCGGCCCGAGCCTCGATGTTTGGTCGCATTGTTGCTCCCGGCATCATGGTCTTTGCAATGGCCACTGGATTAGGGGTGCCTGCTGATTCAACGGCGATCATCGCCAACTATGGATCGGATGCAATCCGATATCCGCACCCCACCTTCGTCGGCGACACGATCCATCTTGAGGCCGAGGTCGTGGCCAAGGATGACAAGGGTGACGATCGGGGTGTCGTCTCGTTGCGCTGGCAGGTCTTCAATCAGGATGGGGTTCTCGTGTGTACCAGCGTTCTCAAGGTGCTCGTGGCCGCGGAGGTTGCTCCCTATGGCCTTTGAGCGCACGCTGCCGAACGAGCGTGTCAGCACCGAGGTCGTGGTCTTCGATCACCATGACGACATCGCCTGGCTGTGGCTCAATCGCCCACAGACGCTCAACGCGACAACTGAGGAGATGGTAACAGCCATCAACCGCGCCTTGGATGAGCTCACCGAAATCCCTCCGCGGGTCCTCGTCCTTGGTGGCCTCGGTCGGGCGTTTTGTGCCGGTCGGGACCTCGGTGAGGCGAATCCGGAGGCCGAGGACGCGCACGCCATCCTCGCAAATTGGTACAACCCATTGATTGTGCGCCTCGCTAGCTTGGAGACCATCACTGTGGCGGCGGCGCACGGCGCGGTGCTCGGAACCGGTCTTGGGCTAGCACTCGCCTGTGATCTTGTGGTCACCACCACCTCGAGCCGTTGGGGCTCACCCTTTGGCCGGATCGGGGCGGTCCTGGACTCGGGTGGCCATTACTTCCTTGCCAACCTCGGCATCCCGAGGGCTTTTGGCCTCATCTTGTTGGGCGAGCTCATCGATGGCAACCAGGCCTTCGAGTATGGCTTGGCCTCTCGGGTGATCGACGATGCCCGCTTTGATGAGGAGCTTGACCGAATGGTTGACCACCTCGCCAGCGGACCGACACAGGCGTTCTTGGCCTCCAAACGCATCCTCAACACTGAGCGGCTGCCCCAGCTTCGGCGTATTCTCGATCTTGAAGCAGCCGAGCAGGGCCGTTGTGCGACCACGGCCGACTACCAGGCGGGCATTCGCGCCTTCATCGAGCGGCGTGAACCTCGTTTTGAAGGGCGCTAGCGTTTGTCAGAATCTCTTTCCGATGAGCGACGTCATGAGATCGCGCGCCTGGCGGTGAACCGCTTCGCACTGCACGGCTTTGATGGCACTTCAATGAACGATCTGGCCCATCACGTGGGTCTCTCCAAGGCTGGTATCTATCATTACTTTCCGACCAAGGAGGCGATTCTTGCTGAGGCGTTGCTCGGCTACTCGCAGCGGTTGTTGGCAACGGTGAGAGCTGCTGCCGGTCAGCCAGGTGACCCGGTCGAACAGCTTCAGCGGGTGATCGAAGCGGTGCTGGTGCTCTATCGCGACGCCGACGCCTATCATCAGGCCCAGATCAACGATCTGGCTCGTCTACCATTGGATGATCAGGAGATCATCCGCGACAACGAACGCCAGGTGGTCCGCATCATGGAGGCGATCGTGGCACGCCTTGGTGAGGGCCTCGATGAGGCGACGATCAAGGCGCTGACGATGTCGACGTTTGGTATTTTGAACTGGAACGCCCGCTGGTTTGGCGAGGGACCGGGAAGGTTAGACCTGGCCGAGTACATTCGGGTGGTGACCTGTTTTGTCGCTGGAGGAGTTGTCCGAGTGCAACGCGAGAGACAATTGGAGGTGGATTCTTGACCGATCAGGAGTTGGCTGACGCTTGCGCGGCCGCGATGTATGCGCGTGATCTCGCATCCCAAGCACTTGGCATTCAGCTCGTCGGTGTCGGCCCTGGGACGGCTCGCATGACGATGGAGGTGACCGATACGATGGTCAACGGACATCGGATCTGTCATGGGGGCTACATCTTCTTGCTCGCTGACACGGCTTTCGCGTTCGCCTGCAACACCTACAATCGTGTGACCGTCGCCCAGAGTGCGTCGGTGGAGTTTGTGGCACCCGTGCATCGCGGTGATCTTCTGCTTGCGATCGCGCACGAGGTGACCCGATTTGGACGCAATGGTCTCTATGACATCAAGATTGAGCGCGATGGCGATATCGTCGCGCTCTTCCATGGACGCTCTCGGTCGTTGAGTGAACCGGTGCTAGAGGAGGATTGAACGCTTCGGCGAGTCGAAGTTTGAAAGGAGACATGAACATGGCAAGAGCTTTTGTGGTTGGTGGAGTGCGTACGCCTTTTGGACGATATGGAGGAGCACTCTCCTCGGTTCGGACCGACGATTTGGCGGCGATCGCCATCAGCGAGCTGGTGGCCCGCTATCCGATGGTCAAGGACCAGGTCGATGAGGTGATGCTCGGGTGTGCCAATCAGGCGGGCGAAGACAACCGAAACGTGGCTCGCATGGCGTCGTTGCTCGCAGGGCTTGGTGTCAACACCCCGGGGGTCACCGTGAACCGGCTCTGTGGATCGGGGCTTGAAGCGATCCTGACGGCCTCTCGACTCATCCAAAGTGGAGACGGCGAGATTGTGATCGCTGGTGGGGTCGAAGGGATGTCACGAGCCCCCTTTGTCATGGGCAAGGCCACGAGCGCCTTCGATCGATCGATGGAGGTGTATGACACCACCCTGGGTTGGCGTTTTATCAACGATCGGCTGCGCGCAGAGTTTGGGGTCGACTCGATGGGGGAGACAGCAGAAAACGTCGCCGAGGAGTTCTCGATCGCTCGAGACGATCAGGATGCCTTCGCGATGCGTTCCCAGGAGCGCACCGCAAAGGCCCAAGAGAACGGTCGGTTGGCGCGAGAGATCATTCCCGTCGAGGTCAAGGGGCGTCGCGAGACGGTGGTCGTCGACATCGATGAACATCCCCGCTTGAGCTCACTGGACAAGCTCGGCAAGCTCCGCCCGGCTTTTCGTGCGAATGGCACGGTGACCGCAGGCAACTCCAGCGGTCTCAACGATGGGGCCGCAGCCCTGTTGGTTGTCAGTGAGGGAGTGCTCGATCGGTTTGGACTCACGCCGTTGGTCGAGGTGGTTGGTGGAGCAACCGCTGGGGTTCCACCACGCATCATGGGGATCGGGCCGGTTCCAGCGTCCAAGAAGGTGATGGAACGACTGAACCTTACGATCACCGACTTTGGGGTGATTGAGCTCAACGAGGCGTTTGCGGCACAGTCACTTGCTTGTCTGCGTCAACTCGGCTTACCAGACGATGCTGACTGGGTCAACCCAAATGGTGGGGCAATCGCTCTTGGTCATCCACTAGGTGCCAGTGGAGCCCGTCTGGCCCTTACCGCCGCGACTGAGCTGAAGGAGCGAGACCTTGACCTCGCGCTCGTCACCATGTGTATCGGAGTTGGTCAAGGAATCGCAGCGGTGTTCCGTCGGGCACGCTAACCATAGCTTCGCGATAGCCAAGCTTGGGCCCAGTCCTGACAAACGAGTCCCGACAAATGAGCCCTGACAAACAAGTCCTGACGATTCATGGGTGATCCAGCTCTTGTGTGTGCATGGGGTCAAGTGGATGAGCTTCGGTGATGGGCGAGGCGTTGCTGGGTGTGCCCATGGCGAGGAGCACTGTGTCGAGCGCTGTAAGCGCTGATCGGCGGGCGTGGGGGAGATGAAATTGTCACACCGGTGGTTCACCGCGTGATCAGGGCCACATCGTCTCGGGGGTCGGTCGATGCCAGTCGGCGTCCTGGAAGGTGGATTCGATGGAGTCGGCGACACCGAGGATCAGGCAAAACAGGGCCATGCGGATCGGTATCCCGCGATCGGTTTGGCGAAAGATCGCCAGCCGAGGGTCGTGGTCAAGATCGGTGCTCAGGTCGTTGGAGCCAGCGGTGGCGTCTCTGGGGAGGGGATGCATGACGATGGCCCCTGGTCCTCCGAGGTGGTCAACGAAGAGACGATTAACGTGAAAGTCCTGACTATAGCCTTCGATCTGCTCACCCTGGAGCCGCTCACGTTGGATTCGTGTCGTGTAGATCACGTCGACGGTATCTGGCTCGTTAGGGATCTGGTTGAATTCAATCACCTTATGCCCACGTGCCTCGGCATACTCGATAATCGAGGTGGGCATCCGCAACAGATCGGGTGCGAGCAGACTGAAGGTCATGTGGTCGAACAGGCTGAGCAGCTTCATCAACGAGTGCACCGTTCGGCCATATTTAAGGTCACCGACGAAGAGAATGTGGGCCCCATCAAGCCCTTTGCCACGGACCGCGAACTCCTCTTCGATGGTGAAGATATCGAGGAGCGCTTGGGTTGGGTGCTCGGCGGCACCGTCTCCGGCGTTGATCACCGGAACCAGTGACGCCTGTGCGAACTGGGCCACAGACCCAGCGTCGGGGTGTCGCACCGCCATGATATCGGCGTACCCGCTGATCACTCGGGCGGTGTCAGCGATGGATTCACCTTTGGCCATCGATGAGAAGGTGAGCCCCACCGTCTCCTGCACCGAGCCTCCGAGTCGTGAAAAGGCGGCGCCGAAGCTGAGGCGCGTTCTGGTGCTCGCCTCGAGAAAGAGGTTCATCAACACGGCACCTTCGAGCACACGGGTGATCTTGTCTCGACGCGCAACTGGGGCGAGCCGTCTGGCGACTTCGGTGACCTTAGCGATGTCGTCGCGATTGAGCTGGTCAACCGATAGAAGATGGTTGCCGAGAAACTCCACAGTGCGCTCCTTTGCTCACGTTGCTCAGCTCACACTAGTTGCCGATGCGGGTAGCGTGACCTTCCCAAAACGGTTCGCGCAGATCGCGTTTGAGAACCTTGCCTGCCCCGGACTTGGGCAGTGGTTCGGCGCGCAGATCGATCTTCTTTGGCACCTTGTGGCTCGCGATCTGGGTACGCAGGAAGGCAACGAGTTCGTCGGGCGTGACCGCCTCCCGGGGCACAACGACGGCATGGACCGCCTCACCCCACTTGGGGTCGGGGATTCCGAAGACGGCGGCCTCCTGTACCTTGGGGTGCCGATAAAGTGCATCCTCTACTTCGATGGTGTAGACGTTCTCTCCACCGGTGACCACCATGTCTTTGAGCCGGTCGATCAGGAAGAGATGCCCGCTTGGATCTCGGTAGCCTAGATCGCCCGTGTGATACCAGCCGGCGCGCAGCGCTCGGGCAGACTCCTCCGGAAGATTCCAGTAGCCTCGCATGACGTTGTTGCCTTGGATGGCGATTTCGCCAACCTGACCCAAGGGGAGCTCTTGGTCGTCGGGATCGAGTACGGTGACGTTGACGCCAACCGCCGGTACGCCGATTGACCCAGCGAGCTCGTCGTAGAGGTGGAGCTCTTCATGAGGAAAGATGGATGCGATGGGCGAGGTCTCCGTCGTTCCATAGAGGTGGATGAGCTCGGCTGACGGGAAGTGGTGATGGCTGGTTTTGAGGATCTCAAGCGGTGCGGGTGATGCGCCATGGCTCAGGAGCCGCAGTGAGGTGACGTCACGCGGCGCGGTGGCCATGACATCGTTCATAGCGAGCATCATCGTTGGAACTGCAAGCGTACCGGTGGCTCGCTCGGTGGCGATGAGGTCAAGCGCGTGTTCAGGCGAGAAGGCACCGAGCATAATTTGGGTAGCACCGAGCCAAACCGAGGCGAGCACCAAGCAGGTGCCGGCGGCGTGAAACATCGGAGCCATCACCAGCCAACGATCCTCCTCTGACAGATGTGCCCACGCGATCGCGGTCCACGCGTTGGCAAGGAGGTTGCCATGGGTGAGCATGACTCCCTTTGATCGTCCGGTTGTCCCTCCGGTGTAAAAGAGACCGGCGAGTGTCTCCTCATCCGGTGTCATGAGAAAGTCGGCGGCCTCTGCGGTGGCGATTGCGCTATCGTAGGCGTCTGGAATCGTGATCAGATGGGGGATCATGTCGGCGATTGACGAAAGATCGCGGTCGGTGATGACCACCTTGACCTCAGCATCAGCGAGCGCAAAGGCGATTTCAGCCATGGTCGAACGAGTGCTCAAGGGTACCAGAACCAGGCCATTGGCGGGGACACCGAGATAGACCTCGACGTAACGATGGCAGTTGTTGGCAATGATGGCGACCCGATCACCCGGCGCCAGACCAAAACTCTGAAGAACGGCGCTCAATCGATGGACCCTGGTATTGAGCTCGCCAAAGCTATAGTGCTGATCCCCGCAGAGAATCGCGGTCTTGTCTGGGGCGATACTCACTGCACGCCGCAACGGATCTTGGAACGAATGCATAGATCTCCCCTCTGCTCGACACTCTGGCGTGCGGTGCATGCTTGGTATCTCAGTTCAACCCGTTGGGTGCCGAAGTGTGCGCCGCCACCTTTGACGCCATACTACTCGGCGCCCAATAGCACAGGGAGACCTTTGGTGTGGCTTGCGATGTCGGCACCTCAAAGGGCTCTGGAAGCGGCTTGCTGGTGGTTGGCTCTAATGACTGGGCCGCGCAGCCGCCATTGGACGCAACGAGCGAGGCTTGATGGCTCCTTGCATGGGACGCTGTCGTCGTGTTGACTCTTTGTCCCATGACGAGCAACCGCATGCCTCGCTTGGTGCCCTTAATGCCCTCATGCCTCGGGACGAATAGGTTACCAATGGCTTTGAGTCGGACAGGTGCCAGCGTTGTGAGAGGTTGCTGGTGCCGTGACCCCGGCCAACGATATCGGCACTAATGGTGAAGGTCGATCCCCATCGGTAGCCGGTCGGTTGGCCAGCCGATCAGCTCGTGGGCGAGTGCAAAGGCAAAGCGATCGGTCATGCCGGCGACGTAGGCGACGGCTTGGAAGGGGATCGATGCCGACTCGTCATATTCGGGTAGTGATGACGGGTGGGCGATCAGGTAGTCGGTGAGCGATTGCAGGAGGGCGATGACGGCCTCGCTTTGCGCCGTTGACGCGTCGGATGTGTAGATGTTGGTGTAGTTGAAGGATCGAAGGGTCGCGAGCGCCTCCCCGGCGGTCGTGCTAAGGCCGATGATGTCGGTGGTGAGCGTCGTGGTGATGACGTCGGTGATGAAGAAGTCCAGCTGTTGGTTGCGATGATCCCCGATCAATTGGGTGAGGTCGCTGGGGACCTGGTGGCGTGGCAAGAGGCCCGCTCCGATGGCGTCTTCGAGATCGTGGGCACAGTAGGCGATCCGATCGGCGAGGGCGACAACCTCGCCCTCTGGCGTTGTCGGTCGTGGTCGTGACCACGAGTGGTTGGCAATTCCGTCGGTGGTCTCCCGACACAGGTTGAGCTGAGCCAGCGTGACGTGGGCCCCCCAAGGGGCGTGATCGAATCCATCCTCGAGGAAGGGCTCAAGTGCCACCTCGCTGGCATGACCTCCTGGACCGTGTCCACAGTCATGGCCAAGGGCAATCGCCTCCGTGAGATCGGCATTCAGCCGAAGGCGACGGGCGATCGCCACGGCGATCTGGGCTACCTCAAGGGCGTGGGTGAGGCGGGTACGCTGATGGTCGGCCGGGAAGATGAAGACCTGCGTCTTGCCCGCTAAGCGACGAAAGGCACTCGAGTGCAGGATTCGGTCTCGGTCTCGTTCAAAGCAGGTTCGATAGGGATCTGGCTCCTCCGGTTGTGGCCGATCACCAGCGCCACGAGCGAGGGTGGCGGCTCTACTGAGTGCTAGGGCCTGCTGGTCTTCGGTCGCCTGGCGATCTATCAGCGTTGTCTGGATTGAGAAATTGTCGTCGTGGGGTGTCACGACACCACTTGGGGTTCGATGGCCCCCCATCGTCGCGGTCCATTCGCGCTGATGGTCTCGCTGGTGGCCACCACTCAGCCTGGCGCTCGCCATTTACTCCTCCTCTCCTAGCCCTCGTTTTGGTTGACCGATCAACGATCGTTCGACCACGATGACCGGGGCGATCGGTCTTGCTGGGGACAGTCTTGGTTGAGGGTCGGACAACGATCGTAGTGATGGGGCATCAAATGGATGCATCTGGCCTTTGGGTCACAACGATCAATGCTCATGGCGGGTGACATTGAAGGGACCAAAGCCCTGATCTACCGGCATCAGTGAAACGGTGTTGATGTTGACGTGGCTGGGCAGGGTGACGATGTAGCGCACCAGGTCGGCGATGTCGTTGGGGTTCAACGGCGTCATGTTCGCATAGACGCTGGCGGCACGTTCCTTGTCGTTGTTGAATCGCACCAGCGAGAACTCGGTGTCTCCGACCAGCCCCGGCTCGATGTCGGTCACCTTGACACCAGTACCCGCGAGGTCAGCCTTGAGGTTCAAGCTGAACTGACGGACAAAGGCCTTAGCTGCACCGTAGACGTTACCGCCGGGATAGGGGAACTCGCCAGCAACCGATCCGAGGTTGATAATGATGCCGGAGCCGCGGCGAACCATCTGGGGGAGCAGGGCATGGGTAAGGACCGTCAGCCCTGTGACGTTGGTTGCAATCATCGTCAACCAGTCAGATAGTTCTGACTCCTGCGCGTTGGCGAGCCCAAGGGCTCCACCGGCGTTGTTGACAAGGACATCGACCTCCCCGGCGAGCGCTACCACCTCGTTGATCTGAGCGTTGTCGGTGACATCGAGCACCTTGGTGGTGACACGCTCGTTGCCAAGGCGATTCGCGAGATGGGTGAGACGATCCTGGCGTCGGCCGGTGATGAGGACTTCGTAGCCGAGTTCGTGCAGGTTGGTGGCGATCGCTTCGCCGATTCCAGAGCTGGCACCAGTAATCATGGCTTTCATGGCAAATTCCTTTCGTTCTATACTGACGTTATGGGCACCCGCTTGATGGACAACCCGTCAACCGAGCGTCCCAGAAAGAGAGGTGATCGATCGTGGCGACCCCGCAGATTGACAAACTCGTGACGAGCCTGCGCTCCACAATCTCCTCGACCTCAATCATCCTAGAGGCTCACGAACGCAGCGCTTATAGCTGTGACGGACTCACCAGTCATCGGGCAGTACCCGAGCTCGTGATCGTCCCCGATACCCGTGACGAGCTGGTAACGGCGGTGCGTGCGGTGATCGACGCTGGGTTGCCGTGGGTAGCGAGAGGAGCGGGAACCGGGCTTTCTGGCGGCGCGCTCCCCGATGAGGAGGGTGTGCTGGTGGTGACGGCACGGCTGAACCACATTCTCGAAGTCGATGCCTTCGCACAGATCGCCGTCGTGGAGCCAGGTGTGGTGAACCTCGACCTTTCAAAGGCGGTCGCGGCCCATGGCCTCTACTTTGCGCCGGATCCATCCTCTCAGATTGCCTGCAGTATCGGTGGCAACGTCGCGGAGAACTCCGGTGGAGCCCATTGTTTCAAGTATGGCTTTACAACCCATCACGTGCTTGGGGTAGAGCTTTTGACCCCAACTGGTGAACTGGTCTGGCTGGGAGGCGAGTCGATGGATGCCCCCGGGCCCGATCTGCGTGGTGTGGTCATTGGATCGGAGGGGACCCTTGGCATCGTCACGAGGATCGTCTGTCGGCTGTTGGTGCTCCCTGAGCTTCGTCGTACCCTGGTGGCCTACTTCGACTCCGTGGCCGAGGCGGCGCAAGCGGTGAGCGATGTGGTGGCCCGGGGCATTACCCCGGCCGCCATTGAGATGATGGATCATCTTGCCATCGAAGCGTGCGAACGTGCCACCGGAGCTGGGCTTGACGTCTCGGCCACTAGCTGTCTGTTGCTTGAACTCGATGGCGAGGCTGATGAAGTGCTGGCCGAGTTTGAGGCGGTTCGTCTGCTCATGGCCGAACATGGCTCCACCAAGGTCTGGGAGGCAGCCGATGAACGTGAGCGGGCGTTGATGTGGCTGGCACGCAAGGCGGCGTTTGCGGCAGCCGGCAGGGTGGCGCCCGCGTACATCGTTCAAGATGGGGTCGTGCCACGGTCCTCGTTACCCCGCGTACTCGAGGGCATCGGCCGCCTTGGCGAGGCGGCGCAGCTCGCGATCTTAAATGTCTTTCACGCTGGTGACGGCAACCTGCATCCGCTGGTCACCTATGACCCGGCGGTGCCAGGACAGGAAGAGCTCGCCGAACAGGTGGCGGCGCAGATCTTGACGCTCTGCCTTGATGAGGGTGGCTCGCTCACCGGCGAGCACGGTATTGGTGTGGATAAGGTCTGTCATATGCCTGAGATGTTTTCCGATGATGATCTTGTGACTTTTGGACGACTGCGAAGCGCCTTCGATCCACTCGGACACTGCAATCGTGGCAAGCTTTTGCCGACACCTCGGCTCTGTGGCGAGCGTCCGAGTCGTTATGTCCCTCATCCACTCGAAGAAGCCGGCCTCGGTGAGCGTTGGTGATGTTGGTGCTGTGGCCCTGGGAGTCGAGATTCAATGGGAGTCGAGATCCAAATGGTGAGATTGCCAGCCCAGTGGCCCGTTTGTGCCCAGGGCCATATGACCAGTGGAGCCCCCGACACCCTGAGCCATGGCTCAGCGCGTGCGAGTCGGTTGGACAGGCAAAGGAGCTGGGTAATGTACGTGCTTGATACCGATCGCGAGCCGATGACGACACCTGCCACGGCGGATATGAAGACAGGAGCCAAGGTGGTGCTACCTCGATGATGAACAATTCCCAAGGCCAGGGCCCCAGAGCCAATCAGGCGAGCGCTGGTGGGGCCAAAACCAAGCAAACGAGGGCCAATTCGACCCAGGCTACGACGTCAATCTCCAAGGCATCGCCCACGCAATCGCCAGAACAGGACGCCCCAGGCGTCGAGCTGGTGACTCCGCAAGATATTGGGGAGCTGGTGGCATGGCTACAAGGACTCGATCCTGGCGTAAAGATTCGAGCCCAAGGATTGGGAACGAATCACCTTGAGTCCCTCGACGATCGTGTGATCGTCAACACGCAGGGTTTTGATCGAATCGAGCATCGGGTCGAGGATTTCTCCGTCTCGGTTGGAGCGGGCGTCGCGTGGGATCAACTCCAGACTCGGTTAGCCAGTACGCATCAACGTATAGCCATCGATGGACCAGAGCCGGGGACCGTGGGTGCTATGGTCGCCACTGGTGCGCGTGGCGGCCTCATTCATCGTTGGGGGCCGATGCGTGATCAGATCATTGGGATGACGGTCGTGCTGGCTGATGGTACCGTCGCCCATAGCGGTGGAACCGTTATCAAGAATGTGGCTGGATACGATCTAGCCAAGCTTTTCACCAACGCGAGGGGGCGCTATGGCATTATCACCGAGGTGGTGTTTCGAACCCATCCGCTTCCCCCGACCGAACGCACACTGGTGGTAGCACTCGCCAATGGGGACGCTAGCGATCGATCGGTGGCGATAGGTGAAGTCCACGAGATCGTTACCAAGCTGCGTGGGTCAATGGTAGCGCTCAGTGCGATGGATCTCGCTGGCGGGTTGCTCTTTAGCCGTATCGAGGGCGATCAGACGGTAATGGAGTCAAGGGTGACACGGCTGCAAGCGAGTCTGGGCACCAACAAGGAGGTGACCGTGCTCGACCACGACGAGTCGCTCGCCCATTGGAGAGCGTTGACGGCGTCGCAGAGCCCGGTTGTGGGGTCGGTCGTCGTCGGCATCACCGCGAGAAGCTCTCATCTCGTCTCGATCCTCGATGAGATCGGTCGAGATTGTGGTGTGATCCTGGGAGATGTCGTTCACCTTGGGGCCGGGGTTGCGGAGGTGACGTTGTCGGGCGCTGGGCTTAGCGAACAACTTGAACCGATGAGATCACGATTGGAATACGCTGGGGCCGGCATGGAGCTGCGAGCACGCAACGGGGTCATGACTGCGTTGGCAAGCGATCGGTTCTGCGTGGATCCGAATCCATTGGCCCTCGCAGACACCACAGCTTTGCATCGATATCATCAGCAACGTCAGGGGACCACATCTGGCCCCAGTGCTCTTGTGCAAGCCATTGCCCAGGTTCTTGATCCCGACGGGAGGTTTAGCTAGTGGAACGCACGTCGACGATTCGAGCGGCCGATGCCAACGCCATTGAGTCCTTGAGCGCACCCTGTGTCCATTGTGGGTTTTGCCTCGCCGCTTGCCCTACCTATGCGGTTACGGGCATGGAGAACGACTCACCTCGTGGGAGGATCTGGTTGCTCGCGGACGCGGCGAGACGCGGCGAGCTCTCTTCGGCGGTGCGCACCCACATCGACCGTTGTATCGGATGTGAAGCCTGTGTACCTGCGTGTCCCTCAGGAGTACGCTATGACAAGCTGATCGATCTTGCCAGAGGCGTGGTGAACAGCAATCGGTCACCGGTTGACAAAACGAGCCGAGTGGGCCTGACGACGGCGTTCGCGGCTGCGGCCAAGGTCGCTCCCTTGGTTGGGCCATCCCAGGCTCTGGCTCGGCGTGTCACCAATGTCGCTGGGCGTTCTCATCTCGTGCGTAGCGTTTTGGGCCGCCTTGGCCCCATCGAGACCGTTGTCAAACAGGCATCGATGATTCAGCCCCAAGCGTCAGAGCCGATCGAGACCTCCATGGTCGCCAACGAGCGAGGCCGAGTCGTCCTGTTGGCTGGATGTATCGGAGCCGTACTTTTTGCTGGAGTGAACGCAGACACGGTTCGGGTGCTCAATGCCGAGAGGATCTCGGTGATCGTGCCACGAGAGCAGGGGTGTTGCGGTGCACTTGCCTCACACGCAGGCCGTCATCGGTCAGCGAGACGACACGCGTCGGCGTTGATCGCTGCCCTTAACGTTGGAGGCGTTGACGCGATTATCACCAATTCGGCTGGGTGTGGGGCGATGATGAAGGACTATGGTGAGTTGCTCGAGGGTGACCCGCTCGCGGCGCGCTTCGCCGATCAGGTGGTTGATGTCATGGAGTACCTTGCGCGTTTGGAACCCGAGGGTCACTACATGACCATGGATCGCTCCATCCTGTATCAGGAGCCGTGCCATCTCGCTTTTGCCCAAGGGATCAGACAGGATCCCATCACCGTCCTTGCGCGCATCAGCGGCCTTGAGGTTGAGGTGGTGGGTGGACCCAATTGCTGTGGCGCCGGCGGTCTCTATTCGATCATGCAGCCCGATCTGGCTCGCCAGGTCGGTGAGGCTAAACGCGATGCAATCCTCGAGACCGGTAGGGACCTGATGGTCTCCGCCAACCCAGGTTGTGCGATCCAGCTGGGTTCGTTGCTCGGTGACGAGGTTGAGGTCATACATCCGATATCGCTAATGGCCGAGGCGCTCGGAGTATGAGCGCTCGCCTGCACGTCACCGTTGTACTGGGCCATGTAACACCGGAGGTGATTGAGTTGCGTGCGCGCATCCTGCGAGCTGGACAGGATCGTTCCACCGCGAACTTTCCCGGTGACGAGGCACCCGATGCGCTCCACGCGCTCGCCTGGCATGATAGCGAGGTAGTCGGCGTTGGCAGCCTCATTCCAGAGGCCTACGAGCATCAAATGGCACGTCGACTCCGCGGTATGGCCGTTGAGGGGTCGTATCGGGGCCTGGGGGTGGGCTCGGCCATCCTGGAGGCGTTGCTCGGTCTTGACCCCGGGTCAGAGCCTGAGGCCACGCGTCGACACCGAGTGGAGCTGGTTTGGTGTCTTGCACGGGTGCGAGCGCGTAGTCTGTATGAACGGTATGGGTTTGTGGTCGTGGGGGATGAGTTTGTGATCGAGCCGATAGGGCCCCATGTTCGAATGGTACGCCAACCGCGATGAGGCGATTGTCTGACACGCTGGAGTTGGTGCGTAGCCAGATGGTCGAGCTGGCCGATGTCCGTCTTGGTGAGCTCTTTGTACAGCTTGCCGAGTTAGACGACGTCGATACACTCAGCCTTGAGCTGGTCGCCGGGACCTGGCTGATGAGGATGAAGATGCACTGGCTGCTCGATCAAGACGACGATGAGGTGATCGAGGACGAGGAGCTGGACCGTGCCCTTGAGGGGATCCTTCTCGGGTTGGTCGAGAAGGCGATCTACGCATCGGCGTCCAAAGCGATGCGTACCCGTCTTGAAGCCACCGCCGCGACGCTCCCGGTGTCGCTCGAGGCGTCCGAACTTGTCGAGGATCGCGACTCTTCGGTGGTGTTTGCATCCTCCGAGCTTGGCGAGGCCATCGCACGGGCCCTCGCACGGGCGTCCGCTAGTGCTGAGGTTGGACCGACACCGCTTGAACGCTCCTCGGTGGACGTGGTGGCCATCGGACTCAACTTCTTGGCTCGCCTCGAGCGAATGTCCTCCTTTGGTGCCATGATCGCAGGGGCTTCAGGTGTTGAAGTGATTGTCAGCTTCGTGATTTTGCTCGAAGCCCATGCTTTTGGGGCGATTGGTTTAGCCCAAGTCGGTGATGACATCGAGGTTGCAGTCCTTGATGCTGGGCGTTTGGGTTTGGTAACGGAGATGGTTCGTACCCTTGGTTGAGCGTGACTTTTTAGATCTTGGCCCCGAACTCGATGATGAGGCAGTATCGGCATCGGTTAAAGCGGCGGCACGAGTGATCGAAGGGATCCTCTCGCTTGGTGTTGGGCCAGTTGGACTCGATGCTTTGGCCGAGTTCCTCGAACTCGAGATCTCAACCGTCGCCCTGGCCATCGAGCATCTTGCCACCGAGCTGATTGAGCTCGATCGTGCGACAAGGGTGGTTAAGGTGGCCAATGGCTACGTGTTAAAGACCGCTCCCGATCTCGCTGGTATTCTCGGTCGATACCTCTCTGAGGATCAGAGTCCAACACTCTCAGCCGCCGCGATGGAGGCGCTCGCCGTGGTGGCCTATCTTCAGCCGGTTTCGAGAGCGCAGGTCTCCGAGATCCGCGGCGTGAGCTCTGATGGTGTGATGCGATTGCTTGTCGATCGTGGCCTTATCGCCGGTGACCGTCGTCGCGCCAAGACTGGAGAGCCGATTCTTTTTACGACAACGGAGCTCTTTCTCGAACGGTTCGGACTCGAGGAACTCGCCTCCCTCCCTGCGCTGGCCGACTTCGTACCCTCGGCAGAGCTGGTTGAAGCACTTGAGGAGTCACGACGGAATCGATAGGTGAACGACTGCAGAAGGTCCTGGCGATGCGTGGCTATGGATCAAGACGGGTTTGTGAGCTGTTGATCGAGGAGGGTCGAGTCACCGTCAACGGTGAGGTTGCCCGTCTCGGCTGTCGAGTCAGTGTAGCAGATGTCGTCTTGGTCGACGGGGCGCCGGTCGGGCTCGCCGCTTCGCTTGAGTACAAGCTGCTCAACAAGCCGGCCGGTGTCGTCTCGACCGCTCATGACCCTCAGGGTCGTATGACGGTCGTGGATCTCGTTCCCAGCACAAGCAGGATCTATCCGGTTGGTCGTCTCGACTTCGCGAGCGAGGGTTTGCTGATCCTTACGAACGATGGCCCGTTCGCCGACTACCTGATGCACCCACGAGGTGGGGTGGAGAAGGAGTATCTGGTGGCCCTTGATCGCAGCGTCACCTCGCAACTCGTTGCCACCTTGCGTCGGGGTATTGAACTCGACGGAGAGTTCCTGGTCGCCAAGCGAGTAGGCCAGCTTTCCGATCGTACCCTTCGCGTCGTGCTCAAGCAGGGCAAGAATCGCCAGATTCGGCGCATGGTTGGCGCCTGTGGTTTCGAAGTCACCCGCCTGGTGCGGACGCGAATCGGCTCGCTGACAGATCCGAACCTTGCCCCTGGGGCATCGCGTGACATCACCAGCACCGAGTTGATCGCATTGCGTGCGGGTGCCCAAGTGAACAGCTAACCTGTCACCCATGGGAATTCGAGCGGTACGAGGAGCAACAACAGTGGAGGCGGATACCTCCGAGGCGATCGATGAGAGCGTGCGTGAGTTGGTCACTGCGATGCTTGAACGTAACCGTCTCTCAAAGGATCAACTCATCAGTCTGTTCTTTACGGCGACGCCGGATCTGCATGCGATGTTTCCCGCAGCCGCGGCCCGCGCCATCGGCCTTGGCGATGTACCCTTGATCTGTGCGCAAGAGTTGTTGATCGAAGGTGCTGTAACCCACTGTGTCCGGGTGATGATGCACATCGAGGATGATCGGGATCGCAACCAGATCCACCACGTCTATCTGCGGGGGGCGATCGGTCTGCGTGACGATCTCCCTGAGTAGTGCGTAATGCTTGCTCGAATCACCTCGATTGATCCATCGTTTGCTGGCACGCTGGTACCGCCCCCGGACAAGTCCATCAGTCATCGTGCACTATTGTTTGCGCTCCTAGCCGAGGGTACGTCCAGGCTAGCCCATCTCAGTGGGGCTGACGATGTCGCGGCAACCGCCAGGATGATCGAGCAATTTGGGGCGTCAATCGTTGCCGACGGGGCCGAGACCCTCGTGCAAAGCCCTGGGCTCTCTCACCTCGCAGAGCCGACCGAGGTCATCGACATGGCGAACTCGGGTACCGGAGTTCGGCTCGGCATCGGTGTTGCCACCCTGGCACCTGGCATGACCGTCTTTACTGGCGATGCCTCGCTGCGAGAGCGACCGATGGCTCGCGTGCTCGCCCCGTTGCAACGGCTGGGGGCTTCCATTTGGGGTCGGGGTGAGGGCACCCGGCTGCCGGTCGCGGTCCGCACGAGCAAACTTCATGGCGGGACTATCGAGCTCAACGTGGCTTCGGCGCAGGTGAAGTCGGCGGTGTTGCTGGCGGGTTTGGGGATCGATGGTCAGGTGAGTGTCATCGAGCCAGCGCTGAGTCGTCCCCATACCGAGGAGTTTTTGCGTCGCTGTGATGTGTCCTTCGATGAGATCGTCGCTGACGATGGGTCCCATACGGTGAGCATCGTTGGTCCCACGCGACCGTCTCCGTTGCACTATCGGATTCCTAGCGACCCGTCGGCGGCGGCATTCTTTCTGGTGGGCGCCGCGGTGACGCCTGGGTCATCGGTTCATGTCGATGATACCTACCTAGGTCCAACACGCACGGGCTTCCTGGACGTCTTGGCTTCGATGGGTGCGCACATCGAGCGAGTCAACGACCAAAGCCTCACCGTCGTCGGCGCTTCGCTCGTCGGGACTCGGATTGGGGGATCCATGGTGACGAGCCTCATCGATGAGATCCCCATTCTCTGTGTTGGGGCCGCCCTGGCTGACGGTGTAACGGTTTTTGATGATGTCGGCGAACTCCGGGTGAAGGAGAGTGACCGCATCGAGACGATCGCCGAAGCGCTCCGTGCCTTCGGGGTGAGAGTTGAAACCTTTGCTGAAGGTCTCGTTGTCCATGGTGGGTTACGACCAGGATCGCTCGTGAGGCAGCATCGCCAGGTGGCGGCGCATCTCGATCACCGGATCGCGATGTCAGCGGCAGTACTTGGGGTCATCGCTGGTGGGGTGACCGATATTGGCGGTGTTGAGACCGTCGCGTCAAGCTATCCGGGTTTCTTTACCGATCTGGGTCAGCTGACCTCGGCTACGGTCGAGTTGATTGATGAGGACACCTAGCCATCGGTGACGGATGTAGCTAACCGAGCGCCGTGCTGGTACTGTGCTCCCGATCTCTTGCGCTCGTTGGTTAGATAGCCATCCACACTTCGCAGCTTTCAAGACATCTGTCGCATCGCGATGACCGGACCAACGCGTGCCTGAGCCTTTGATGGTCGTCAGTACTGGCTGGAGGCGACACTGACCCGTGCATTCGTGAAGTTCTGAAGAGCATGGCTTGTCTTGGGTCTGACTCAGATGGTATCGGCTCTGTGGGGCTCGAGTCGCTGGCGTGTTGGTAACGAGCCAAGATGCCGGGTAAGGCCGAAACTATCTGTGCGAGCTATGACTCCTCGGGTCGCTTCTGGTCAATCCCAAGGACGGCCTCGAGTTGGCCGACGATTACGGCCAAAGCCTCGTGGTCAGAGGGGGAGAGTTGACCAATGGTCGATTGGGCGTGCTCGGCGCCGAGCAAGATCACCTCGTTGGTGAGTCGTGAACCCTCTGTTGTCAACGACAGCGTAACTTTGCGACCCCGCTGACCGATATCGTCGACGATGATCAGTCCATCGCCAACGAGGCGATCGATCTCACGGCGGAGGTTGGAAGGGTCTGCCCCGATGAGGCGGGCCAGCTCTCTCAAACCAAGGTCGCCGCGTTCACACAGCGCGCGGAGCACGGCGGCTTGAGGCTGTGTCAACCCAAGCGTCGCGATGCGATCACCCCAGTCCGCACGGAGCCGACGTGCCAGCCGGGAGAGCCGAAAGCCAAGGTCGCCGGTGAGCTGGCCGCTATCTGTCTGGGGGTCCTCAGTCATGACCCGAAGGAAACAGGGCCCCAACGATTTCGATGCCGCGGCTATAGGCTGGCATGCCGGCGGTGATGAGTGCTAGTTCGACGACGCCGAGTAGCTCTACAAGCGTTGCGCCGGCCTTTTTGGCTGCTCCTGCATGTAGGGAGGCCGCCTCCTCGCCAAGGGCGAGGAGTTGACCGAAGTGAACGAGTTGGCTTGTCTTGCGATCGAGTGGATTGTGCATGATCAGCTGATCTCGCAGTGCCTCAATCGCCACCATGCTCGACTCGCGATCGCCGAGGGTGTTGAGCCGAATTCGTTCGGTGATTGAGGCTGGTACGGTCCCCGTCAGGTCGCGGTAGCTCGCCTCAATCGATTCGGTGTTGATGCTGGTGTCACCTGACATCAGCGTACCCTGGCCATCGAGGCACGAATCGCCTCAAGAGCAGAGGCCGGGAGCGACTGAGCGCCGCCGAGGCCAGTCGCAGCTATCTCAGCCTCAGCGGCTTCTTCCAAGACGGTGAGTAGTTGCGCTGCGGCGAGGGGGTCTTTGCCAAAGACGAGGACTCCATGATTGCCTAGCAAGACTGCCTGGGTGTCCGGGTGTGCCTTGACAAGGTTAATAATGGCTGAGACAGACTTCTCGGAGCCGCGTGGAGCCCATGGGGCTACCGGCACGTCGGTGGCTTGTCCCCAGCGAAGGAGGGCCTCGTACCGGCAGGGGAGGGCGACATTGGCCATCGCAAAGGCGAGTAGATGGGGTGAGTGAGTGTGGATGATCCCGCCAACCTCTGGACGCACCTTGTAGACCTCGGAGTGCATTGCAATGATTTCGGCATTGGTCGGATCCAACTCGCCGGCTATGACGGTGCCGTCGAGACCGACGGTGGCGAGCCGCTCTTCTGAGAGGTTCCTGACTTGGCCATCGATGGTGAGCAGCATTTGACTGTCATCGAGCCGAGCCGATAGGTTTGCATGGCCCGTGTGCGACATGACGCCGTTGGCAAACAGCGCCTGCGAGGCTCGTACGATTAATTGTGCTTGGGTACTCATCTGAGCTGTTCCTTCTTTCTTTTGGATGTTGTCTTATGGTTGTGGACTTCAAGATGGCTTGGCGTCTACTGGTCTATGTGCGTTTGTTGTCCTACTAGTGGTGTAGTAAATACTACACCATGAAGGTGCTCGGTCCTGCAGTCTGCTCCTGCGGCTTGGTTGGGATGTGGGTCGACGAGTAATCGGGATACATGGGGCCTCCGATCAGCCGAGCGATACAAGTCCACCTCCTCACCAGATGGTTGGCATTGCCGGCTGCCCTTGGTCTCTTCGGCCGTCTGTCGGCCTCAGTTGCTGGCGTGGTTGATATTTCGCCCTCGTCGGTGGTCAACCAGATCTGTGGAGTTGTGAGGGCCAGATTCTTGGAAAGGCCCAGATTCTTGGAGCGAGCTCGACTTTTGGAAGGTTCTGGATTGCAACAATGCTGTGGTCGCGCTATTGCCGATGGAGGCGTCCTTTGCGGGTTCCGTCATTGATCTACGGGTAAAGTGAGATTGAGGTTGTGAAGGTTCGCACGCAGCGATTCAAACAACCGAAGCGCTCGGGTTTGGGTCGAGAATTGGGTTGGCGTTAGGCCGATCACGAGAGGGGGCTGGGTATGGATCTCGGGTTGCGTGGTGCGAAGGCCTTGGTGGCCGGTGGGTCAAGGGGGCTTGGACTCGGGGTTGCGCGCGCCCTCGTTGCCGAGAAGGCGGATGTGGTGATTGCATCGCGAGATGAGGTCGTCGCAAAGGCCGCGGTCGATGAGTTAGGCGTTGGCGCCGACTATCTTCCGGTGGACCTCACGATCCCAGGCGGTACGCGAGCCTTAGTTGATCGCTTTGTCGAGCTTCATGGACGCATCGATATTCTCGTTCTGAATGCTGGCGGGCCGCCGAGTGCCTCCTTTGGAGCGATGAGTGTTGCCCAAGTCAACGAAGGCATCGGTGTGGCGCTTGCGCCGATGATAGAGCTGGTGGAGGCGGCGGCTCCGTTGATGATGACTCACCAGTGGGGTCGGATCGTCTCCATTAGCTCCTACGTGGTGCGCGAGCCGGACCCAGAGATGATGCCCTCCAACATCGCCAGATCAGGTCTTCTTGCGTACCTGAAGGCAGCGTCATTGACGCTCGCCAAGTTTCATGTCACGGTGAACTCGGTGCTGCCGGGGTTGCACGCGACCGAGCGGCTCGTGCGTTTGCGCGAGGCTGGTGTGGACCTGGATCGGATGTTAGAGCACGTCCCGATGGGCCACTTTGGTGACCCAGATGACTTTGGTGCCATGGTGGCGTATTTGTGTTCAAAGTGGGCTGGCTATATCACGGGCCAGGCGATCGCCGTCGATGGAGGAGCGAGTCGAGGACTCCTCTAGCTGGTTGATGGTGACGAGGTATATTTGGTGGTTGCGTGTTCTCGATGTACCCGCATATGGGTGATCGGGTGCACGGTCGCGCTTGGCGCAATCCGGACTCCTTGGATCGAGCGCTCCCGAGCAATGAGGAGTCTGCGTCGTGGCTGGTTGGACAGCGAGGCTCTCAGGAGCATGACAATGACCCAGGAAGCAGCTCAAATCGGAACCGGGCTCGTGGGTCGAAAATAGGTTCGGCCGTGGCACGTCTCGGGCCGGCTACCCCAGCGCAAGTTCTGGCAGGATCAGTTCGAGCAGTGGGGGTCGATGGGGTGTTAGCTACTGAGCGGAATGTCCCAGAGCGGGAACCAGCGCTGCATATCCTCTTCAATCGGCAGATCTGTTCCGACGACCGCCTTCAAGGAGAGCTCTTTTTCATTGTCCCGACGCTCGTGACCGACAGGGACAAATGGATAGAATGTGCCTCGCTTATACAGGTAGACCCAGTAGGCCATGCTCTGGTCGCCGGTGTCCTTGAACGGGTAGAGCGAGCAGAGAAGTTGCGGCGAGAAGCCATGATCCTCGAGGCTTCGATTGACGGCGTGAGACGCGGTGACGACGGTCTCAAGGTCGTCTCCATCGAGCAGGACCCAGCGGTAGCCATAGGAGTCGGTCGACAACGACACCTTGACGTCGGTCATCTCCTTGAGGACGTCTTGGAACTCCGATTCGGTGTTGGCGAACGCCGCTCCTGAGGCTGGCTTAAACACCACGGCGGCTTGATTGGTAGTAACGAGGTTAGCCGATACTTGCAAAGTGATCGCGGCACTTGAAAGGGCGAAGATCGAGTCAAGGTTCGCGTTGACCTGCTTGGATTTGCCCATTAGGGCGTCGAAAAATCCCACCTACTCGGCCTTTCCGAGCTCTCGATCGAGTTCGTCAAGCTGTGCGATTCGCTTCTCGATGCTCGGGTGGGTTGCGAACAGTCCCGATGCCAACGACGGGTTGCGTGGGTTGATGGCGGGGGTGAAGAAGAAGGCGTTGAACGCCTGGGCGGTCCGAAGATCACGAGTGGGGATCTGCCCCATGGTGCCCGAGATCCTCAGCAGCGCAGATTTGAGGGCTGCCGGTCGTCCGATCAAAATGGCACCTGCGCGATCCGCAGCGAGCTCGCGATAGCGCGACAGTGCCCGAATCAGGAGGAAGCTGATGGCATACACGATGGCGGACACCAACATGATCAGCATCTCAAACGCGATGATGTTGCCCCCACCGTTGCCACGACCGCCACCACGGCCACGGCCACCACCTCCTCCCATCATGCCACCGAAAATCTCTGAGTAGAACATGAGTCGGGTCAAGAGGCCGGCCAAGACCCCAAGGAACGAGGCAATGGTCATAACGGCGACGTCACGGTGGGCAACGTGGCTGAGCTCGTGTGCAAGGACGGCTTCAAGCTCCTGGGGGGGCAACCGACGAAGTAGACCGCGAGTCACACAGACGACGGCATTCTTGGGGCTTCGACCGGTAGCGAAGGCGTTCGGGATGTCAAGCTCCGAGATGGCGATCTTTGGCATCGGCATGTCTGCAAGTGTCGTGAGCCGAGCGATAATTTGGTAGAGTTCCGGGGCCTGTTCCTGGGTGACCTCATGACCGTGCATCCCAAAGAGGGCGATTCGGTCTGAAAAATAGAACTGCGCCACCAGGAGCACCACCGCGATGATGATGACGGTGATGGCACCAACTCCGACAGCGATAACGATGCCGAAGAAGAGGACATAGACCAGGCCGAGGAGGAAGAGGGTAAGACCCATCCGTGCACTGAGCCCCCTATCCTTGACATACCGCGACTTTGCCATGGGACCACCTTTCTGGATCGAACCTCTTGGATCGAGCTTGTGGATCGATCGTCTTGGAGTAACTGACGTGTGACGGACGCCCTAGATCTGACTCCTTTGCGGCACTAGGAACGTCGTCGTCCGCGCAAACTCTTATGGCTGCTATTCTAGCAGCTGGTCATCGGAATGTGGAGGCGGAGTCGATGCGACGTATTCAGGAAGCGTTGTCGTAGTGCCGCCGATGGTGGTCGCTATCGACGGGCCAGCAGGTTCGGGTAAGTCTACGGTCGCGATGATGCTCGCTCGTGTCCTCGGGGTGCCGATGCTTTCGACTGGTGTCTTTTTTCGGATCGTTGCCTGGGGGCTAACCGATGTCGAGCCCACCGATGAGGTCGTTGATGCGTTTTTTGGCACTCACACCATCGAGGTCGATCAGCATGTAGGACGTTTGGATGGTGTAGAACTCACCGAAGAGTTGCGATCGCAAGAGGTGCGGGCGCGGCTGTCGATACTGGCGGCAAACCCGTTGGTTCGCCGTCACGTCCTGGCGCTCGAACGCCTGACGATTGAACGCATGGGTGCCTGCGTGGTTGAGGGCAGAGATATCGGGTCGGTTGTGTGGCCGGATGCTGATTGTAAGTTTTTCTTGATCGCCCGACGCGCAGTGCGCGTGGAGCGTCGACCCGAAGAGGGGCAGAGGCTCTTTGAGCGTGACCATCATGACAGCACACGCTTCGATGCACCGCTCGCTATCGCCGATGACGCCTTTATCGTCGATAACTCCGATGAGGGGGTCGAGGCCTTGGTCGGCCGCATGCATGAGGTCGTTCGACTCCGGAGCGGGAGGTGAGTATGGATCGTTCGCGCTACATTGCTCCATCAACCTTTGAACGCCGGTTCTATCAGGGCGCACAGCGCATCGTCGAGGGCTTCAACGCTCGCTATTGGATGACAACCGTTCACTATGAAGAGGCGATGCCCCCGCCACCGTACATCTTGGCTCCAACGCATCGCTCAAATATCGATACGTTGCTTGTCGGCTCGGTAACTGGTGATCCGATGACCTACATGGCCAAGTCGGGTGTCTTTGCCAACCCAGTCCTTGCTCGCCTTTTACGTTTGCTTGGAGGCTTTCCGGTCGATCGAGACGGGACCGATCGCGATGCAGTGGAGATCGCGCAGGCTGCGTTGGCCTCAGGTTCGAGTTTGGTCGTCTTTCCGGAGGGTACCCGCCGTCGCGGCATGCTCGTCACTGACCTGGAGGAGGGTGCCTCCTACCTCGCCCTGAAAGCACAGGTGCCGATCGTGCCTGTCGGTATTTATGGCTCCGAGTTGGCGATGCCGATCGGGGCAAAGGGTCTATACCCGGCACCAATCGCGATCGAGGTCGGCAGGGCGGTGTTTCCACTGTCGGTACGCCAAGGCGAATTGACGACGACGCGCACGCGCCGCTCCGAAATCACAAGGCTCACGCTGCTCATAACCGACGAGTTGAATCGATTACGTGCCCAAGCCAAGCGCCAGCGCACGCTTTTGTTGCGAACGCTCTAAGGCCATTGGCGCGAGCGGTACCGGGTTAACACCGTGTTGTTTGCGACGGCCCTGTTGGTTGCGGCCTGTTTTTTTACGGCTTGGCTGACTGCGGCCCCGTCTGTTACGACCTGTCTGAAAAGACAATGGGTTGCGTGCTGGTTACTATGCGTTATCAACGAATGCTTCTCCACACAGGATAGCTCCCGCGCCGACCGACGAAGACGTCGAGATATCGAGCATGGCGTCGTGGGAACCTCGGCGTTGCCAATGCGCGAGCGTCAGTGTCGCACAACACGCCAGGCTGCATAGCGCTGTCGCCGAGGCCTGTGCTGACGTGTTGAGATGGATGCGACGACGGCAGACAATCCAAGACGAGGCGCCACGGCCCACCATTCGGTTATCGAGACGGTACCCAGGCGGGTTCAGCGTTGAGCTCATCCAGGGCGTCACGAGCGGCATCATGGACGCCGACATCGGCTGGAGCCTCTTGATCGAGCAGGAGGGCGGTCGCACAGCCAAGACCACCCAAGAGCTCGCGAAGTTCAGGTGGGGCAGGAAAGAACTCGTCCTCGTCGATCGCATGCACCGTCTCGATGCCTTGGCGAGGGTTGAGCTTGGCAACCACGCGCGTGACGACGTCCTCGGCCGCCGATGCGCCAGCGGTGATCCCAATCGTCCCCTCGAGGTCGTCGGGGAGTTCGAGCTCGGAGTTGAGGCGCAGGACGCGCGGCACCCCGTGAGCAGTGCCAACTCGGACGAGGGCACGGGTGTTTGAAGAGTTGGCAGAGCCGATTACCACGAGGACGTCAAGGCGTGGGGCGATCTTGGTCACCGCGGCCTGTCGGTTGGTGGTGGCATAGCACAGATCTGAGCGACCAGGCATCCAAACATCTCCGAGGCGCTCTTTGGTACGATCGGCGAGTTCACCCCATTCCGGTACTGCCAGCGTCGTTTGGGCAAGCAACGCGACCGGGCGATCATCAACGTTGAGTGCCTCCACATCGGCGAGCGTTTCGACAAAGTCAACGGCGCCGGGGGCCTCGGCGATGGCACCAACGGCCTCCTCGTGACCTCGATGGCCGATGTAGACGATTCGATAACCCTTGCTGGCCCGGGTCTTGATCTCATGATGAACCTTCGTGACGAGTGGGCACACTGCATCGATCACGGTCCCGCCGTGTTGTCGGGCCTCCTCTACCACCTCGGGGGCTGTGCCGTGCGCGCTCAGCATCACCGGGAGTCCTCTCGGGACCTCCGAGATGTCTTGGACGAAAATGACGCCGACACGGCGGAAGGTCTCAACGACGAGTTGGTTGTGGACGATCTCGTGGTAGCAATAGACAGGAGGTGGGAAGATCCGCACCATCCAGGCAAGGGCGTTGATCGCCTTCTCGACACCGGCGCAAAAGCCGCGGGGGGAAGCCAGGATGACCTTTTCAACCGTCACGCAATCAAGTCTAGGCGACTTCCAAAGCTACGCTATTGCCCGTAGCGGAGACCTTCAGCCTTTAGGCTGGTCCTGTATGCCTCACCCCTCCATCCTTCGTGTCTCTCCAGGCTCGCCCGCTGAACGTGGGGGAGTTATGGTTGGTGATGCTCTCGTCGCCGTCAATGGTGTCCCTCCTCGTGATATCATCGACTATCAGCAGTTGGTGGACGGTCCGGATCCAATCCTGACGATCGAGCGCTCTGGCATTGAGCTCGAGTTGATCATCGACAAACCCGCAGGATCGTTGGTGGGCATGGAGATCTCTGACGCGCTCTTTGACAAGGTGCGCACCTGTGACAATCATTGTGAGTTTTGCTTCATCTACCAGCTACCGAAGGGGCTACGTCGCACCCTTTATGTCAAAGATGACGATTATCGATTGTCGTTCTTGTACGGCAACTTCACCACGCTCACCCGCTTTACTGAGGCGGATTTCGAGCGCGTGATTACCGAACGACTCAGCCCGCTGTACGTCTCGATCCACACGACCGACCCGCTGTTACGTGCCGAGATGTTGCGCAATCGTCGGGGGGCGACCTCACTGCGCTGGCTTGAGCATCTGCTCGAGGCCGGTGTTCGGGTGCATGGGCAGATCGTGCTAGCGCCTGACATCAACGATGGCGTGCACCTCGAGGCCACCTTGACCGACATCCTCTTGCGATTTCCTTCGTTGGCCTCGGTTGGTATCGTCCCACTCGGGGTCTCCAAGTACACCAAAGAGGCGAGGATGCGCCCGATGACCAAGCAAGAGGCTCGCGCGGCGATCGAGACGGTCACCACCTACGCAGAGCTCGCTCGTTCGGTCCTGGGGCATACGTTGTTCTATTGCTCAGACGAGTTCTATCTCTTAGGCGACGTCGCCTTTCCTGATCGTGAGACCTACGGTGACTTCGAGCAGCTCGAGAATGGTGTCGGGGTGACACGTTCCTTCGAGGACGAGTTCACCCGCCGCGAGAGCACCAAGGTGCCCGCGCACTCTGGGTTCTTCTCCTCTATCGATGGAGCACCGGCCTTGGGCTATCGCGCGGTACGCTTTCGGTCTAAGGGTTTTGGCCAGCGCCGGGCCGAGGATGCGCTCAAGGTCGCGATTATCTCGTCGACCTATGGCAAGTTAGCGCTTGAACGCGTGTTTTTGGCCGCTGAACAGCCACCGGTCGACGTGATCGAGGTGCGCAATGAATTCTTCGGCGGCAATATCGCGGTGACAGGGTTGATGAGCGGTGCCGATGTTGCCCGTGCTATCGCCACCGTCGACTACGACCGCCTGTTATTGCCCGACGTCTGTCTCAGCGAGGGTCGATTCATCGATGGACTCGATGCCCGCGAATTGCCCAGAGAGGTGGAGGTCGTACCCACAGACGGTGCATCCTTGGCGCTGGCCCTAAGCGGGACAGCCTTCCCACTGATCGGAGGATCACATGGCTGAGGTCACAAAAGTTGCGATTGTTGGACGTCCAAACGTCGGTAAGTCGTCGTTGTTTAATCGCATGGTCGGGCGTCGGGTTGCCGTCGTCGAGGAGCGGGCGAAGGTCACTCGTGACCTCAAGGTCGGCGAGACGAAATGGCGTGGCCGCACGTTTGAATTTATGGATACCGGCGGTTGGTTGGGTAAAGGCGATGCGCTGGATCAGAAGGTATCACAGATGGCGGAGCGCGCCGTACGCGAGGCTGACGTGGTCGTGTTCTTGGTGGATGTTCGTACTGGTGTCACCGAGGAGGATCTCGACGTCGCCAAGATGTTGCATCGTCGGCCAGGGAACACCGTCGTCGTTGTGAACAAGGTCGATCACGAACGCTACGACGCCCAGATCTACGAGTTTCTCCAGCTCGGCTTTGGCGACCCGGTCGCCATCTCGGCCATGCATGGGCGCAACACTGGCGACTTTTTGGACGCGATCGGTGAGCTCACCGGAGGGTTTGGTGATGCGGGAGCCGGCCAGTTGCCGATGTATGAGGACGGGGATGGCCTCGACCTAGAGGAGGAGTTTGGCCCAGAAGTTGAGCAAGGTCCAGATGATGAACTCGCCCTCACCGATGCTGTTCGTACCGAGACACATGAGCTTTCGGTGGCTATCGTTGGTCGACCGAATGCCGGGAAATCCACGTTGTTCAACCGGGTGGTCGGCCAAGAGCGCGCGGTCGTCTACGACCGACCGGGTACGACGGTTGACACGATCGACACGGTCATCGAGACCGAGATGGGGCCGGTACGCTTCTTCGATACCGCGGGTCTGCGACGTCGCTCTCGCTATGCGGAGGCCACCGAGTACTACTCGATGGTTCGTACGCTTCGGGCCATCGACAGCTGTAACGTCGCGGTCCTCGTGGTTGATGCGACGGTTGGGGTCACGGGCTGGGACCAGCGGCTTGCTGAGCGTATCGACTTGGCGGGTTCTCCGATTGTCTTGGTGCTCAACAAGTGGGACCTGCTCGATCACGACGCCCGTCTCATGGTCAATGCCCAGGTGAGCGATCGTCTGTCGTTTCTTACCGGTGTGGAACCGATGCGTATCTCCGCTCAGAGTGGCAAGGGCGTGCATCGATTGTTGCCCAAGCTCTTCGAGGCGCAAACGGCCTATCGATCGCGGGTACCAACAGGGGAGCTGAATCGTTTCCTTCGATCGCTCCAAGGGGCAAACCCGCCTCGCGAAGGCCGCATTCTTTATATTGTCCAGGGTGCTACCGAGCCTCCAACGTTTACGCTTTTTGCCAGTAAGCCATTGACAGCCTCGTATCTCAAGTTCCTCGAGAACCGGATTCGCGAGCACTACAAGCTCGGTTCTACTCCGATCAAACTGCGTGTGCGTCGCAGGGATTAACCTGGGCACGTGAGCAACGGAGAGGTTGGAGCATTCATGAGCGATCGGGTAGTTGAGCGGGCTGAACAGATCAAGTACGGCTGGCCCAAGTCGGTTGAGGAGAAGTTACAAAAGGCAGAGAAGCTCCATGCCAGGGAGCGCATCTCGTTGCTCGTTGACCCGGGCTCATTCCGCGAAGACGGGCTCTTTGCCAATGAGCGTGATCCAAGCCTGCCAGCCGATGGTGTGATCACCGGTACCGGTACGATCGATGGTCGGCCGGTCGCGATCATGGCCAATGATCAGACGGTCAAGGCCGGCTCGTGGGGGGCACGGACGGTCGAGAAGATCATTCGCATCACTGAACTCGCCTATAACGAGTTGTTGCCCATCTTTTACCTCGTCGACTCCGCGGGTGCCAGGATCACCGATCAGGTCGAGCTCTTCCCCGGTCGTCGCGGTGCCGGGAGGATCTTCGCCAACCAGGTGCGCCTTTCGGGTCGGGTACCCCAAATCTGTTGTCTCTTTGGTCCGTCGGCGGCGGGAGGAGCCTACATCCCTGCCTTCTGCGATGTGGTGTTCATGGTTGAGAAGAACGCGTCGATGTACCTGGGTTCACCGCGGATGGCCGAGGTGGTGATCGGTGAGCGGGTGACGCTCGATGAGATGGGTGGCGCCAGAATGCACGCCTCTGTCTCTGGCTGCGGTGACAACCTGGTTGCCGACGACGAAGGTGCGCTTGCCGCGGCGAGGGCGTACTTCTCCTACCTGCCGACCAGCTACGAAGAGACCCCGCCACACGAAGAGGCGTTGGATCCGATCGTTGAGCTCGACGACTCGATGATCCCCACCATGCCTCAGCAAGGTTACGACATGCATCAAATCATCAATGCTATCGTCGACGCCGGAAGCTTTTTTGAGATCAAGCCACTGTTTGCATCGGAGATCCTGGTTGGCTTTGCCCGCTTGGACGGCGCGGTCATCGGTGTCGTGGCGAACAACCCGATGTCCAAGGGTGGGGTGCTCTTCGGAGACTCGGCCGACAAGGCAGCTCGATTCATTTGGAACTGCGATGCCTTTAACATCCCGCTGCTCTTCTTGGCGGATGTGCCGGGTTTTATGATTGGGTCTGAGGTGGAGCGCCAAGGGATTATCCGTCATGGTGCCAAGATGATTACGGCCGTGGCCGAGGCGACGGTACCCAAGATCTCGGTGATCGTGCGAAAGGCCTACGGAGCTGGTCTCTATGCCATGTGTGGGCCAGGGTTTTCTCCTGAGGCGACGATCGCGTTGCCGTCGGCGGCGATCGCCGTAATGGGTCCAGAACCTGCGGTCAATGCCGTCTACTACAACAAGATCGCGAGTATCGAGGACCCCGAGGAGCGAACGGAATTTATCCGTGCCATGCGCGAAGAGTACGAAAAAGATGTTGACCTGCTACGGCTTGCCAGTGATCTCGTGATTGACGTCATCATCGAGGGGCGGTTTTTGCGTCAGGAACTGATCGCCCGCTTTGATCGGGCACGGCGTCGTGATCGGTTCTTTTCTGGTCGTCGACATGGAGTACCGCCGGTCTAGATCGCCATGTTGGTCATCGGCGATGCCGTGTTCCTTCAGGCAGTGCCAACCATCGCTGCTTGGGCCGACATGATTGGATCGGGTGCCTGGCTGGCGTCTTGGCAATCGTGAGCTTGCGGGCTGACGTAAGCTTGTGGGGTTGCGTAGCCAGACCATAACCAGTGGGCATGATCGCCACGATCATCGTGATTCGTGGATCGGTCGATTGGGTAACGGAGGACTGGCTTGCTATCACGCGATGTGCGTTGGATACGGAGCGGCGAGTGGGCGGACTCTTCCGGCTGATGGCGCTTCGGTGGGTCTTTGGTCGGGAGTCAAGGGCTCGCCGACGCTCGCTTGCTGCACCGAGAGTGCATGAGCTGAAGTGATGACTTCTTCAATGCTGTTGAGCACCGAATAGGATGTAGCTATGCCATGGTGCGACACTTGCGAGCGTTTTCAAGATTCAGACGAGCTCGACGGCGAAGGACACTGCCCAAGCTGTGGAACGGTCATTGCAGCTCCCAAGAAAAAGCCATGGCACTTTAAGCTCCTAATCGTTGCCACCATCCTTTACTTGACCTATCGGTTGATTCAGCTCATCCTCTGGCTCCACCACGTTCTCTAGCCGTTGTGTGGGCGCTCAGACTAGTGTTGTTATCCGAGCTACTCATGGACGCGAGTAAAGCTTTTGCCAACGAGACTCTCGGTAACAGAGAGTGCGGCGGATGGCAACAAGCTAACAACCGCTGTTGGGGAAGATCTCTCTGAGATAGAGAACTCCTAGAAGGGGACAAGATGCAATCGTTGCCGAAGGTTCGCATGCAAGAGGTCGCCGATGGTATCTTCGCCTTCATCCAACGGGACGGCTCCTGGTATCTCAACAATGCCGGTGTGATTCCGGCGGCTGGGTTGTCGTACCTCATCGACTCAGCAGCGACGGTGGACCGGACCAAGGTGCTCATCGACGAGGCGAAGCGCGTTGGTGTCGGTGATCGCGTTGGCATGATCGCAACCCATCATCATGGTGACCATACGAATGGGAACGCGACCCTTAACCCATGCTTCATCGTGGCCCAGGCCTCAGTTCCCGGTGAGATGGAGTCGGGTTTTGCGGTGCCACCACCGGGTCTCTTTACCGACGTCGACTGGGGCGATATTGTCGTGCGAACCCCCGATATCGTGTTCGATCAAAGCCTGGGTCTCGCGATTGGTGATCGTCGTGTGGAGCTGCGACATTTTGGCCATCCTGCCCACACGCTTGGCGATGCGGTTGTCTACTTTCCTGATGATCGACTGCTCTTTGCTGGCGACCTCGCGTTTAATGGAGGCACACCGTTTGCACTGATGGGTTCGGTCCAGGGATGGTTGGATACGCTGACATCTCTGCGCGATCTTGAGGTTGAGACGGTGGTCCCTGGCCACGGTGAGCCGTGTTCGATGAAGGTGTTCGAGTCTATTGAGGGCTACCTCAACTGGGTGGTTGACCTCGCCGGACGCGCCCTCAGCGACAATATCGCGCCGCTTGAGGCTGCGATGAGTACCGATCTCGGTGAGTTTGCCGAGTGGCACGACAGCGAGCGCATTGTTGGCAATCTGCATCGCGCCATGGCTGAACTCAAGGGCCTCGACCCTGGAGGTCCAGTCGATGTCGTTGCGGCTTTTACCGATATGATCACCTATCATGGCGGGCCGCTTACCTGCATGGCTTAAGAGACTGTGCTCCTTGTCAAGCTCTGGGTGATCGTGCCGATGATGGCTACATGGCAAGAGGTTTTTCTGGGCTGCGTCGTTCTGCGCTGATGGATAGGGGGGTGCTTGATCGTCTGGATGCACCGATCGCGCTGGCGACACCAGATGCGGAGGCGCGCGTCACCTACGTCAACCCGAGTGCAGAACGTCGATTGAAGTTAGTAGTTGCTGGTCATGATGCGACCCTTGCCGACCTGTTTCCTGATGCAGAGTTCGCCCGTCGTCAGCTTCAGCGTCTACGCACAGAGCGGCGACAGAATCAGGTGGAGTTGGAATACGGTTCCGGTGATCGCCACTACATAGCCAAGATCTCCTTGGTAACCGACACTGATAACCAGGCTGACGAGTGTTTTCTGGTGCAGTGGAGAGACGTATCGGTCCGTGTTCGTGATGACGAACTTCGACGCGAGTCGAACCAGTATCGATCGAGCGCTGTAGCAGAGGCGGTAAGTCAGATTGCAGCCGCGGTAGAGGAGTTGTCGGTCACCGCTGGAGAGGTGGCTGAAAACACGAGGGTAGTCAAGGAGGCGGCAGATTCCGTCAACAGCAAGGCTGCCGAGAGTCGCGATGTTTTCTTTGCAGCTAAGGGTGCGATTGACGAGATATCGCGACGGATGACTGAGACTTCGGCAACCCTTGCACGACTCTCCGAAAAGACGAAGTTGATCGACGCGATGGTATCGACAATCCAGGGTATCGCAGATCAGACGAATCTTTTGGCTCTCAATGCCGCGATTGAAGCGGCTCGGGCTGGGGCGGCAGGGCGCGGCTTCGGGGTCGTCGCCGACGAGGTGCGTCAATTGGCAAGCCGGGCGCGTGGAGCTGCCTCTGAGATCGCGAGCCGCATTGCTGAGGTTCGATCCGGTACGACCGAGGTGAGTGAGGGGTTCGAGGAGAGCTTCCAGGAGGCGTTGCGGGGCACGGCGGATGCCGAGGCAGCTGCGGTAGCCCTCGAGGACATCTTGACTGCAAACCGGCAAGTGCGCGAGATGCTTCTTCGCATTAACAGCGCTACAGAACAACAAGAACAAGCGACAATGGAGATCTCGGATCGACTTTCAAGGATCCTTGTCGCAACGGAAGGGTCTGCAGAGGATTCAGAGCGACGCTTTGGCGTCCGAGGCGAGTAGCTTCTGGCCCACCAAGATCCACATCTGGGACATCTACGGATTTGGGAATCGGCTGCGTTATGGCACCGCGCCAGGTGTATCTCGGTAGAATGAGCGCACGGGCTGTGGCGCAGCTTGGTTAGCGCGCTTGACTGGGGGTCAAGAGGTCGGGAGTTCAAATCTCCCCAGCCCGACCATAAAGTACCAGTTCAGAGGCCAGAAATCATTTCTCCTGCATCTTCGTGCTCTTCAGTGGTTGCCTATGGTCGGTAGGTTCTCGCAAGACTCCACTCATAGCAGGTGTTTTTCTCCGGAGCTATACCACAAACCGACCAGTCAAGCACCAATGATGTTGACCCGCGAAGGACTGGCCAACATTTTTGATTCCTTTTAAAATCGACTTACCAGGATGTCAGCGGCGAGGTACACGAGATCGGTAAGTCTCCAGGCGCGAACTAATGCAACATTCGCTACCAACACGAGCGGTGTACACTCTCTCGGCCGCACCCAGGTAGTCCGCTTGATCTGCGGCCAATACGCGTGATCAATCCAGTCCCCACGTGATAACGAGCGGCTTCATGCCCACAGCTCTGCCCTTGAGGGCGAAGTCGGGCCCGAACTCGATCAGGTCGCCATAGATCTTGGCGGCGAGTTCAGCCATTGCGGTCTTCAATCGTTGCGACGGACGCGGTCAGGGTGATGTTGTAATCGGCCGGGGACGTGAAGAGTCACAGCATGGCGATAGAAGGCTTGCCCGGCTCGAACCCCCAGATGTAACGCTGGGTGGTACCGAGGCGCTTGGCGCACTTGCGTTGGATTAGTTTTAAGAGCAAGCGGGCCCAATGGGGCATGCGTCCGAGCGGTTCGAGACTTCGCACCCAGATGGCCCACTCCATATTGACCTCCTACTCCGATATGGAAGTCAACCTCGTTGACTAGGTGATTGTGGTAGACGATGTTGGGTGGCAAAAAGCTAACCCGTTGCGGTTCTTCTCGATCTCGGGTCAGCGATTGACCCCTGGTTCCTCGTGAACCGGTGTAACCTATGTGATCCACCCGAAATGTGAGAAGACCGACCAAAATAGATATGGGAGGTAACCACATGAAGGGCCAAGTTGCACACACCAGATCAAGTCATCGCAAAACTAGCTGAGGGCGACAAGATGCGCAAACGTTGGTAAAACCATCGCTGAAGTTGCTCGTAGCTTCGCCCATCACCGAGGCCACTTGGTACCGATGGAAGAATACCTATGGTGGCGCCAAAGCCAATGATATAAAACGTCTCAAAGAACTCGAAGCGTAAGAACCGAAGGCTCAAAGATCATGGTGGCTGATCTGACACTCGATAAGGCCATGGCGAAGGCGAAGGCTCGCGGGAAACTTTTAACCCCGGATCGTTAGGCGCGTACTCCGTGAAGTTGTGAGCGCCATGCGGTTCGCAGGTCTTGCGAGCGAAGAGCCTGTGCGGTCACTGGT
>Ga0080006_1134415_pt1 | contig 80238 bp, 60 predicted proteins | sample RS3BMetagenome_FD_69209 | JGI IMG/M metagenome (GOLD analysis project Ga0080006, IMG submission 69209) | Ferric oxide microbial mat and aquatic microbial communities from Rainbow Spring, Yellowstone National Park, USA - RS3B (SPADES... ... | reverse complement strand
TCTCTCTGGCCAATACGCGTGAGCCGCTGTATCTGGTGAATCGTCCGGGCAACCGCCCCAGCCACGAGCAGGCCGATGATTATCTGGACAAGGGCGTCGCGTTGTGCCGACGTGCTGGATTCCAAAGCATCTTGATGCGTGGCGATACCGACTTCACACAAACCTGGAAGCTCGACGAGTGGGATCAGGCTGGGGATGTCACCTTTATCTTCGGGGCCGACGCCGGGAAGGTGTTGATAGGCAAGGCCGAGGCGTTGCCCCAGTCGGCCTGGCGGCGGCTGGAACGCCCGGCCCGTTATGAGATTCAGACTCAGGAGCGTGCCAAACCCGAAAACGTCAAGGAACGGATTGTACACAAAAGGGGATACACGAACTTCATTCTCCAATGGGAAGATGTGGCGGAATTTAATCATCAGCCACACCTGTGCAAGCAACCCTACCGGATGGTGGTCTTGCGGAAGAAGATCGCCGTGGAAAAGGGTATGGCGCGGCTCTTCGAGCAGTATCGGTACTTTTTCTATATCACCAACGACCGCTCCAGCACGCCGGAACAAATTGTGTTCCAAGCCAATGATCGCTGTGATCAGGAGAATCTGATCGAACAACTCAAGAATGGTGTGCAGGCCATGCGGAATCCCTTGGACAATCTGCACAGCAACTGGGCCTATATGGTCATGTCTTCTCTGGCCTGGACGCTCAAAGCCTGGTGCGGATTGCTGCTGCCAGTGACACCGGGTAGATGGGAATCACAGCACCGCGAGCAGCGGCACACGATCACCCGCATGGAGTTCAAACGCTTCCGCAGTGTGATGCTGCGAATACCCTGCCAGATCGTCAAGACCGGCCGGCGAATCATCTACCGGATTATGTCTTGGAATCCTTGGACTTCAAGCCTCTTGCGGCTGGCCGAGGCCATGCACTACCCCATGCGTTGTTAGCACCATGGACCTTGATGTCGGGGTACGGACGCCCCGATGAGCCGCGGAAGCCCAACCACAGGAGACCAACCGATAAGTAAACACAACACGCCAAATCAATCAGGCGCGAACACCACGCCGCGACGAGGGAGGTGCGCGCCTGTCCCATGTTTCATAAATATGAAAACTTGCCCAAAAATCTCGCTTGTTTAAGGTCTAGAACACGGGCTTGAGGCCCAGATGCTCAACCGGGGTTCAGCATTATTCACCGGCCTTCACGACACGATCTCATTCTTGGTCTGACTCCTCGTCTCTATTTCCTGGGTTGCCATGGTACCACGCGGCGTCCTTACATCTCAGCCGCCTGCGGATACCACCGGACGGCCCGCAGGTTCCTTCCACGGCGTGCCGTCACGCAACATCGCCCATAATTTCACCAGCAGCCTTCGGGCCACTGCCACAATCGCTATCTTCTTTCGTTTGTCGCTGCCGCGGCGAACTTCCTCGTACACCCCACGCATCCAGGTATCGTGCCGCACCCCCAGCCACGCTATCTCCACCAGTAACTCGCGTAGCAGCCTGTTACCGGCACGACTTATGTGTCCCTTGCCGGTCACTCTGCCCGCTCTGCCACCGACGCGGCGTTAATCCGACATAACAGCCCACCTGGCGGCCATTCTTGAACCGGTGCGGATCATCCAGTACCGCCACCACCGCCTCACTTAAGCGCGGGCCTACACACGGGGCTTCCTGCAACCGTTTTACCGATGGGTGTTGCTCCGCTATCTCCTGCAGCTTAGCCTCCACTTGCTTAATCTGCTTTTCCACCATCTCCAACTGCTCGATCTCACAATGTACCTGGTACAACCATAGTTGATCCGCCCGTGCCGCCGCTACTTCCTGCTTCAACCGGTTTATGCCTTCCTTGGTCCACGCGCGTTGTACCGACGGCAAATGTAACCCCTGCCGTTCATATATCGACCGGATCGAATTCTTCATCGCCGTCCGACGATCCACCAATCCGTGCCGATACGCGATCAGCGAACGCCATTGCCTTACCTCCGACGACGGAACGTGCACCGTCGGCAACGATCCCATCTCCGATAACTGCGCCAGCTTTAACGCATCGCTCCGATCCGTCTTGCTCTTCACCACCTTCCAACGCCAACGCTCATCGTTGCCGTTGGCAACTTGTACCTTCAACTTCAGGCTTTCCGCCAGATCGCTCACCCAGCCCGACGCCGTGCCGGCTTCGATCACCAGCCGATCCGGGGCGTACCGCCGCAGTAACGCTTCCACCTCCCGGGCGTTGGTGCCAATCTTTCCGTATGACTGTTCCTTGCTTTCTGTTAAGTACATCACGTACACACTCTTGAACTTTCCCAAGTCTAATGCGAGAATCTTCATTGCCGGGTCCTTTCGTAAAAACTGACGTTTGAGCGACCTACGCGGTCAGCTCGTTGTTAACCGGGATTTTATCCCATTCTCAACGTCCCCCGAAAGGCTCGGCTTCATAGTTTCTAGGGCAACTTGAACCAAACCAGCTAAAATCAACGCCTTGATCAACTTGCGCATCTTGGGCAAGTTGACCCGCTAACTTGGACATCTAGGGCAAGTTGAAATTCGCAAAGAACGTTGATCGTTGTTCGTTGTTCGTTGCCACATCGATCCGTGAAAAATGTCCTGCAACCCGTCACCTGTAACCTGTAACCCAATTTGATCCGTGATCAGTGATCCGTGAAAACGGCCTGCACCGCCGCATAGATCCAAAGGTTTTAAGCGGTGCTCAGGCACCGCGTCTCATTAATCCCGGCGTGCCGGGAGTCTCATTGCTCATTGTTCATTGAGCGTAGCGCCGCCGCCCCCGCCGCATCGGCATCAGCAACACCGGCCAGTAATTCGTCTCAGGCTTAGCCCTGTAAAGCGAAACGGCCTTGCAGGCGTATGTCGGCTGAGGACGCACCGATCAGCACCTTCACTGTTCCCGGCTGCGCGACAAATTTCCATTGCTTTACATCCCAATAGTGCAAGGCACTCTCTTCATGACGAATCACAAATCGCACCTGTCGGCTTTCACCGGGCTTGAGCGAAATACGGGCGAAACCGACGAGTTGTTTGATCGGGCGAATGACCGGTGATGGTGGCGATTGGATATAGCACTGGACAATTTCATCTCCTGCCACTTCTCCGGTGTTGGTAATTGTAGCGTGCAGCGTTATCGTAGAGCCGGGAGCCAGGGACGTGCGGTTAAGTTTTAAGTTCCTATACGCAAACGTGGTGTAACTTAAGCCAAAGCCAAACGGATAAAGCGGTTTATCCTTGAAATACATATATGTGCGGCCCAGAGCCTGTTCCGTCAACGGTTGTTCCTGGCCGTTCGGGATGATGCTGTAGTCATGAAAGGGCGGCAGTTGCTTAATGGATGCGTACCAGGTGGATGCCAATTTTCCGCCGGGGTTATAATTGCCGAAGATCACATCGGCAATGGCTGTCCCCTGGGCCTGTCCGGCAAACTGGGCACAGATAATCGCCGGAAGATTTTCCTGTTCCCAGACAACGGCCTGCGAGGTATTGGTGGAAAGCACCAGAACGGTGTTGGCATTGGCCTTAAAAACGGCCTTGATTAAATCATGTTGAGCACCGGGCAGCGTAATATCTTTGCGATCATGGCCCTCACGGTCCACTGCCTGATCGGAGCCGCAAACCAATATGACATGATCGGCATTGCGCGCAACATGAACCGCCGCGGAGATATCCACAGCTTTGGCGTGGCCCTCAACGGAGCAGCCCATCGCGTGAAAAATTGTTTGGCCGGTCCGCGTGCCCAGCCAATTAGCATTACGCGGACCACCGGCGGTAGCACCGCCGCCACACGCCTCGACGATTCCTCCTAATGGCGAAATCCGGATGTCCGGCTGCCCGCTGTAGCCGCCAAGGTGGCAAACATCCGCCATCGGGCCGATCACCGCCAGGGTTTTGATCTTGTTCATATCCCACGGCAAAAAGTGATTTTCGTTTTTCAGCAGCACAATGGATTGCCGGGCCGCTTCCACCGCGAGCTTCTGGTGCGACGGAGAATTCAATACCGATGAAGAAATGGTTGTATACGGCACCGATTCCGGCGGATCAAATTCCCCCAATAAAAACCGCACGGTCAAAACCCTCGCCAGCGCCCGGTTAATATCCGTTTCCGTCACGAGTTCCAGGTGCAGAGCCTTGAGCAGATACTTCTGATATTCCGGCCCCGCGCCATGATCGCAGCCCGCTTCCAGAGAAATGGCCACCGCCTCGGTCATATTGGGAACAAAATGATGACCTTTAACAATTTGCGTCACAGCATAATAATCCGACGTCACAAAACCGCGGAATCCCCAGCGATCACGCAAAATACCAGTCAAGGTGGCGCGATCGGCCGTTGTCGGCAGGCCATTGAGCTCGTTGTAGGTGGTCATGATGGAAAACACATGCCCATCTTCCACACAGGCACGAAAGGCCCGGGTGTGATATTCCCAGAAGCTGCGAGGATCTACACTGGCATCGGCGGTCATGCGGTCATCTTCGGTGTTGTAGCAGAGGAAATGTTTGGCGGTGGCGGCGGTTTTCAGAAAATGTTTATTATTACCCTGCATAGCCTTGATGGCGTGAACCGCCAGCGTGCCGGTGAGGTATGGATCTTCTCCAAGGGTTTCTTCCATCCGCCCCCAGCGCGGATCACGCGCCATATTCACCACCGGCGGCGACCGCATGATTAATCCGCCGCCGTGCTTGCTGTACCACGCGCGTGATTCATCCGATACAGCAGTGTATATGCGATCAAATAATTCCGTGTTCCAGGTGTTGGCTAAAGCCAGCGTGCAGGGAAAACTCGTGACCGGACCTTTTTTGCACAGGCCATGCAGGGCCTGCTGGAAAAAATGATATGGTTTTACGCCCAGCCGCTTAATCGCCGGGGTATTGACACCCAACTGCGCAATGCGTTCCGGAAGCGTCATTTTAGCTATCAGTGTTTCAGCGCGGCGGCGAGCGCGGTTAAAGGCTTTTGCGGAAACGCCGTAACCCGCTTCTTGGACCGCCGGATTTGCCGCGGCGGATGCGGAGTTTTTTTCGCCCTGGCCAAACGTGATGATGGCCCCCGCGATCGCCAGCAACTGGGCAAATTCGCGCCGTTTTAAAACTGGTTTAGCGCAGGGTGGAAGATGATGGTTGGGAGAAATGGCTGAAGACATATTCCAACTCCATTCAAAACCAAAATCGCGCGAGTACAGATCGGCAAAGCCGGGGTTTATACCGCGTTGGCCCGGTACCATCCGATGGTTTTTTCCAATCCATCTTCCAATGATGTCTGGGCGGAAAAGCCGAAGAGCTTTTTGGCCAGCGTGGTATCGAGGCAGCGCCGGGGTTGGCCATCAGGCTTGGATGGGTCCCAGCGTATTTCACCCTTGAACGCGCAGAGTCGGGCGATTAATTCCGTCAGTGCGCGGATGGTTATTTCCCGGCCCGCCCCCAGATTGACGGGTTCAGGGGCATTATAATGCTCCATGGCTGCAACAATTCCCGCGGCGCAATCTTCCACGTATAAAAATTCACGTGATGCCTGGCCCGTACCCCATGCGGTAATATAGGCGCTGTTCGCCCGCTGGGCCTCGACAAATTTCCGGATTAACGCGGGGATAACGTGCGAAGATTGCAGATCAAAATTGTCACCCGGCCCATACAAATTCACCGGCAACAGATAAATCGCGTTCAGGCCATACTGCTGGCGATATGATTGGCACATGGTCAGCAACGCCTTTTTGGCAATGCCATAGGGGGCGTTGGTTTCTTCCGGATATCCGTTCCACAATTCCGTTTCTTTAAACGGCACGGGCGTAAATTTGGGATACGCGCAAATTGTGCCAACCTGCACAAACTTTTTTACCGCGTGGACCCGGGCGGCCTCCATGAGATGCAGGCCCATGGCCATGTTGGCGTAAAAATATCGTCCCGGATTTTCCCGGTTCGCCCCGATGCCGCCCACTTGGGCCGCCAGATGCAAAATAACATCCGGCTTCAGTCGCGCCACCATGGCCTCTGTGGATTCCTGGCGTGTGAGGTCACAGTCTTTACTGCGTAAGATATGTATATCCGTCATGGCAACGCCCCCCGCGGTTAATTGACGGGTAATACAGCGCCCCAGAAATCCGGCTCCACCGGTAATTAAATATTGCATGAATTCAGTTCTCCGCACGATTCGCTTCACAGGTTCCGCTGATTCAATAATCAGATACGAACTGGAAGTGCGGTGATTTTACCGCGATTGTCCCACAATGGAAAATTGCCGGAATTATTGAATGTAATGTGGAGGCCGAATCCATTGTGCCGTTGGCAACGCATTGCGTGACGCGATATCACCCCGATTCCAACTCGACGCTGCCGCATCGAGCTAACGGACCATGCCGCAATCACACGCCCAACGAACTCGGAAAAAGCACTAGCCCGACGCGGAAGCGTCGCGGTTGGATGCGGAACCTGGTCACGGAAATAGCCCACGCCACACTCCGGCATTTGCGGTCCTACCGCGACGGACCAAACCATATTGTGTCACCCAATCATTCTCCGTTTCCAACTCGACGCTGCCGCATCGAGCTAAACGTCTCATCACAACACATGGCAAGGGGGTGGCGGGGCTTTTTGCAGTCCCCGTGCGCGCGAAAAGCATGTCTAATAGTCTGCGATTTATTCTGCGGCGGCAACTTTGGGGCGCTTGGCCCGCACGGCTTTCTTTTTTGCCGGTTTGCTTTCTGCTGTTGCAACTTCCGCTGATTCATCGGCATTGGCTGATTTCTGTGCCGCACCGGCTTTTCCGCCAGCCTTGGCAAGAATATCCGCCGGGGGCCATTGGCCTTCGCTGTTGAGTTTCAGAAATTCATCCAGGCGGTCTGCGGGCAACGTCATGCGACATTTGGGATAGCCGGAACAACTCACAAAATCACCGCGTTTGCCGGAACGCACCACCAGTTCTTTTTTATTGCATTTGGGGCACTTCAGGCCCGTGGGCCTCGGTGGTGGCTTGGGCGGCAATGGCAAACCGGTTTTACGGTCCACCTGCTGCAATGTTTTACATTCCGGATAACCCGAGCAACCCAAGAATGGCCCAAAGCGGCCAATACGCTTAATCATAGGTTTGCCACAGTTGGGGCATTTGAAGTCGGTTACTTCCAACTGCACCGGTTTGCCTTCCCGATCCACATTCATCGCGCCATCGCACTCCGGATAGCGGGAGCACGAAAGAAACATTTTGCCGCGCTTGGAAAGCCGATACGCCATCATGGCACCGCACTTCTGGCATTTATATTCCGACGGCGTGACTTCGGCTCGGGCATGCGTCATGCGGGTTTCTGCGGTGGCTAGATCCTTGGCCAGCGGTTCGTAAAATTCTCGCACCACTTCCACCCAGTTTTTGTGCGCTTCTTCCACGCCGTCAAGTTCTTCTTCAATGCGGCGGGTGAAACCCAATTCCATTAAATCCGGAAATCCTTCAATGAGTTTTTCAGTAACCTTTATGCCCAGATCAGAGGCAAAGAATCTCCGATCACGCAGCAACACATAATTCCGATCCTGAATGGTTTGAATAATTGAGGCGTAGGTGCTGGGCCGGCCAATGCCTTCCGTTTCCAAGGCCTTGACCAGACTGGCTTCGGTAAACCGCGGGGGCGGACTGGTAAAATGCTGTGTGGGAGTAAGATCCAGCGGAGCCACGCGCTGCTGCTCGGCCAATGCCGGCAAGACCTGATCGTCATTGCGTGACCAGACCCCCGCCACGCGCGTAAAGCCATCAAATTTTAAGGACCGCCCGGTGGCCTTAAACAACGGCAAGCGTGCGGCATCAACGGCTGAATTTCCCGCGGGCCGACATTCAATGATCGCATCGGTAACCAGCCATTGTGCGGGCATCATCTGACAGGCGATAAACCGCTTCCAGATTAAATCATACAAACGGAATTGCTCTTCACTTAGAGCCATGCGCACATCGGCGGGCGTCAGCATGGCATCGGTTGGGCGGATGGCTTCATGGGCCTCCTGCGCACCGGCACGCGATGAATAAAAGTTTGGCTTTTCAGGCAGATAGGCGGCACCGAAAGCGCTTTCAATAAATCCACGGGCCATTTTCAACGCATCGGCGCTGATATTCTGCGAATCCGTACGCATGTAGGTTATTAACCCCACTGCACCCTGCCCGGGAAGTTCCACGCCTTCATATAACTGCTGCGCAATGCGCATTGTGCGCTGGGCACCAAAGCCAAGCTGATTGCTGGCCGCCTGCTGCAATGTGCTGGTGCTGAACGGCCCCGGCGGACGGGACACGGACGGCTTGGTAATTAATGATCGCACACGATATTCCGGCGCACCGGCCCCCGCCACAGGAACCAAACCGGAAACGGTCGTGAGCTTTTGCGCCGGCCCTTTATTGGGAATACCCCGCGGGCCATTACTACCGTCATTGTCAACGGTTGCAACCTCCACTTGCCGCAGGCCCACAGCCACTGCGGCTCTCTGGGCATCAGCAACATTTTTAGGATCAAATTTTTTACCGTCAAACTCCACTAGCAGCGCCTTGAACGCCTGGTTGTCCGTCAGCCACTGCCGCTTTTCCGCGCCTGACGGCCCGCTGGCCGGGGCTGAGTCTGTCCCATCATCCGTATCTTCCTCATCGGGCACGGATAAAAATTCCCGCCACTGCCGGGCCAGTGAGTCCGCCACTTTCAATTCGGTTGTAAATACAGCTTGGAGTTTCCAATATTCATCCGGAACAAAAGCGTTGATTTCCCGTTCACGATCCACAATGAGTTTTACCGCAACGCTCTGCACCCGCCCGGCTGATAATCCCCGGGCCACTTTTTTCCAAAGCAGCGGCGAAACTTTATAACCCACCAGCCGGTCCAAAATGCGCCGGGCCTGCTGGGCGTTTACTTTGTCCAGATTAATCAAGCGCGGATTTTCAAATGCTTTTAGAATGGCGGTTTTTGTAATTTCATTAAACACCACGCGCTTCACGCCGTGCTGATCCAAATTCAACGCCTGACTTAAATGCCACGCAATAGCCTCGCCTTCGCGGTCCAAGTCGGTTGCCAGATATACTTCGTCCACACCCCGCACCACAGACTTTAATTCACTGATAAGCTTCTTACGACTGGAAAGCACTTCATAAGTCGGTTCAAAATCTTTCTCGATATCCACGCCCATGCCTTTTTCCGGCAAATCGCGCACATGCCCCATTGAGGCTTTAACCGTATAAGATGCACCGAGATATTTGTTAATCGTTTTGGCCTTTGCAGGGGATTCCACAATCACCAGCGCCAACCCGGCTTTTTTTATCGCTTTTGCCACTCGTCGTTTCCAATTCTTAAGAGTTACTCTGCCAATCGATCTACCGTCGATTCCTAATATCGTACGGACTTTTATCTACGCCGCACCGTAATCCCATCGTGCAACTTCGGCTTTCCGAAGGCTTTGCGTCCAATATTTATCACAAGCTGCTGGAAGAAAGCAAATTAATTCGCTTTCACAAATATTCCTTCCCTCTTTCATTGTAACCCCCAGTCCATGAGCCAAGCCAGTGCGTAAATGATGGGCACATAATACGTTACAACTCGCTATTATGACTGCAATGAATGGCTTTACGCTAGGGATATGCCATCTTCACCCATTTTTTACCCAGCTAAAACATAACATTATCACTGCAAGTTCACAATATGTTGCGTGACATTCTCCGGCGTGGCCGCCGGGGTGCTTTTATAGGATCCTGCATAATATCTCGGAATATTAATCTTTTGGCACATATTTTGCACTGTAATCTGCCGATGTGAAAAGAAGCTTTTGATTTTTTTACACCGAGGTGCTTTCACGTGCGTATAGTTCTATAGAGACCCGCAAGCTGCCCGTCCTGAACGGGCGAGGAGGTTTTATGAATGGCCCACATGGCCCCGCCATCTTGGATTTAAACACACAGGCCGACCTGTTAAGCCCCAATGGCCTGTACCGTCTGCACGATTCGGATGCAATCGCCGCCAACATCAAACGGTTATTCGGATTTTTGCGCTCGATCCGCTGCGCCGTGGTCAGCACCCGGCTGCACCACGCCATTATGCCGGACCGTTCCGCTCCGCATCTCGTTTGCACGCCCGGCAACCCCGGTTACAACAAGCTATCCTTTACCCTGCTCCCGCAACGCACCGAAATGCCCATTGATTGCGGTACCGATCTGCCCGTGCAGACGTTCCACGATGCCCAGCAATATATTTTTGATCTCCCGGATCCCAATCCGTTTGATTCCCCCAGGCTTGATCGCCTGTTGTCCGAAACTGAAACCAACACCTGGCTGATCATTGGTGGACCGCTGGAGTCTTCCGTGCGCATGGCGGTCATGGGACTTTTGCAGCGGCGCAAGAACGTCGCCATCGTCAAAGATTGCATGGGCCAACGCGATCCCTATGAGGCTGAAATGGCCATGCGCCAGGTTGAAAGCAAGAATATAACCTGGCTCACTGTGGATGAAGTTATTGAGCGTTGCAGCCGCAAACCGGTGCGGCGATCACGGTTACTGGCACGCGTGGCCCATCGTGCCCGTGGAACCCCCATCGCCCCGGCACCAAGCTATCGCGGGAGATCCAAGACCATGGCCAACGCCTACCGCCTCCGTGATTAATGCCACCGCCAACGTAGGCGTCGCAATAAATTCGGGCACCCCCCACCAATGTAACCAGCGAGCCACCGGGTTTATCCCGGCGGGCTTCAGAACCCTCCAAAATGGGATGTTTTTCAGCGTGCCCGGAAAAATTGCCACGCCACCGCCAACGTAGGCCAATATTGTCCGGCGGGTCAAATACGTTTCAAGGAGGTAAGACTACCACCGCATTGCCGGATGGATCACGCAATGCCAGCTTGGAATCGTGCGGTTCCATTGCATTGGCTTCCAGCTTCTCAGCAGTTTTAATACGGTTGAATAATTCCATATCTGGTGCCTGAATAACAAACTGGCTCAATCCCTGCGATCCCGCGGGTGCCTCTGGCCGGCCCAGGCTTTCCCATGTATTAATACCAATATGATGGTGATACCCATGATATGAAAGAAAACTCGCCGAATGGCCGAAACGCATCATTAAATCCATCCCCAGCACCGCGCGGTAAAACGCCTCGGCGGTTGCTAAATCCGACACCCGCAAATGCACATGACCCATGACCGTCCCCACCGGAAGCCCCTGCCAGGGCGCTTCGTGTAACGGACGATCGACCAGCAATCCGGTAAAATCCAATGGATCACTGGCCATGCGTAATTGCCCTTTTTCCTGCGGCCACTGGTCGCGCGGGCGGTCCCGGTAAATTTCTATTCCGTTGCCTTCCGGATCAGCCAGATACAGCGCCTCGCTGACAAGGTGATCCGCCGCCCCCTGCAAATGCACACCCGTTTCCACCAAATGATGCAATAGCCGGGCCAAAGCCGGGCGTGATGGCAGCAAAATTGCGAAATGGTATAAACCCGTCGTCCGACCCGGATGTTTTGCCTGCGGATTTTCGTAGAGCGTCAGCAAGCAACGATCTTCCACACCCATCATCGCGATATTGCCGGAGCGTTCCAGGAGTTTCAACCCAATACTTTGCTGATAAAACGCCACCATCGCGGCAAGATTCCGCACCGTAAGCACAACGGGGCCAAATATTGATTTATTATTAACAGACATGAGGCCTCCAAAACATACGGTTTATATATAAACCAAGTATATTGTAGGCTGGTTTTGCCCGTAATCAAGGGCCCTTGCGGTTCATTGAGCGCAGACCAATGCCTCACGTTTAGCGCCGTCGCCCGGCGACGGGCGCCCCCGCAAAAAGTCGTGATCCGTGTCCCAAAACCTTTAAGCGCTGCCCAGAACCGCGCCTCATTACGGCCATCGCAGGCCACTCGCCCGTCTTACAAGTTGATCGTTGCTCGTTGAGCGCCGCGCCGCCACCCTATGCTAAATGCCAGATGCCGAATGCTTCGCAATCCATTATCTCCCCACATGAATGTCTATAGCACAATTGAGCGAATCAATGCCGGTCATTTCCGCACTGGCCCGTCGAACCAACGAATACCACCTTCTCGAGTTCCATAATCATCACAGGAACCTGACTCATTTTAATCCGGCCCGGCTTTTTTAACTGGGAGCCAGATGTCCCTTGCTTCATCATAGTGGTATGTTTCCGGACCGTATTGGAAAGTCTGCGGTCCGAGTCCACCCCTAATTTGCCAATGTTTATTCACCAGGACCGATGGTGCTTTTTGCGAAACGCCGTTACCTTGCGCCAGCAGGACGACCCATGGAGCCGTTCCGCGGCCCTTGGCACCGGAAAACTCAGATAATCCAACGTTATTTTTCCCAGAGATAACATCTACCGAAAGGGAAATCAGTCTGCTGTGCATTCGCATCGCCTTGAGTTCGATATCGCACGGCTTGCCACCGAATCCATTATGGATGACCCACGAATGTGACTCTCCGGCGAAAGCCCCACGGAGTGCCGAACCAAGGCCCGCTTGTAAAGAAGCCAGCGTTGCTTTTTTGCTCCACATTTGAGCCTTCTGGCGGTCGCGAGGAACACCTATGCCAAATCGGTAGACATTGGCTAATTCAGACATTGCCGTACCATTTCCTGCGGCGGCTGCCTTCCTGTACCACTTTAACGCTTTTGCTGGGTCTCTGGGCACCCCGTCACCCAATGAGTAGAGCTGGCCTATTGCGTACATCGCCGGAGCAAAATCTAGGACTGCAGCGCTCTGGTACCACTTCATCGCCAACGCGTAATTCTTTTTCCGGCCTCGCCCCCGCTGGTAGCAGGTACCAAGATCATACATTGCGTTGAGATCTCCGGCGGTGGCAGCCTTTTCGTACCAGTCCGGCGCTTTGCGGTAATCGAGTGGAACCCCCCAGCCCTTGTTATACAAGTACCCAACGGCGGTCATGGCGTTAGAGTTGCCGCCTGTGGCGGCTTTCAACCAGAGACGAGTCGCCTTTGGATAATCACCCCCCACGAAGGCAGCGTAACCCCGCTGAAAAATGCCTTCGGCGGTGGCAGGCGCAAGATGCTTGCCATAAGCAGAGATCACGGAAATCAAGACACAGCACGCGGAAAGCACTAATAAGAGGTGGAAATGATTGAATTGTCGAATTCGTCGCATGGGTCTTCTCCAATCTTGGCGGAAGTTCGGGTGCTATTGTAAACAAGCGATCAGGCCGACCTCCAGCTACGAAATCCAATTACCTCAGGATTCCCTGCTATCGGCGGATCATATCGCATTCGTCAAAGCGGCCGAGCCCTCCGCCGTTTTCGCACGAAACGCGTTCTGACATGACGGTTCCCTCGCGTCTGCACCAACTGAGGGGAGCGTAACGGGGACGCATCTAGTTGTATCATGCTTAGTCTCCGTGTCGGCACTGTTTTGGCCGCCCTTCATCACGTATTGTATGCTCTAACCCTAATTCTACCACCGTCTTGCTCCTCCACGATTCCTCGCCAAAGGGTTGGCTTCGCTTTTCACTGACCGTCAGCCGGCTCAATTCCCTCTTCGTATACCCAGTGTTCACTGATTGCGTCCACTGCTTCAACTCCGGCCACCGGCCCGCCAGCCCCGCCGACAACATCCTCCTCAAAGCCCGCGTTTGGTTATCCATGGTGGCATGATGCCGCAGCCACAGGCTCCCCCAACGCCAATCCTCCGCCCGTTTTACCACCCCGGCAGATAGCGCGTTGCGTTCCACGTACCGACACACGGTGAATACGTGTGACCCGGACTCAACGGGAAACGCCTTGAACCTTCCCTGATACAAATGTCCCCATCCCACCGACCGGTGCGCCACACGCCAACGCATCGCATGGGTATGGGCCAAGGCCCGGAAATACCCCGTTACTTCATCATCGGTGCGTGGCCATACCACAAAATGCCAGTGGTTCTTCATCAAACACCAACTGATGATCCGCAACGGCACACGCGCAAAGGCATCCAGCATCACCCGCTCGAATGCCGCATAGTCTTCTTCCTGCCGAAACAACGCGATGCGCCCAGCCGAGCGCTTAAGCACATGGTATACATACCCACCCGGACAATAACGCGCTTTTCTAGCCATGCAATTACACTAACGTGAACGGCCGCCTGTGTCAATACTAGCTGCGTCCCCGTTCCACTCTTCCGGGGGTGGGGTCGTACTGGGTGTCACTGTCGTATCGAGGGTTCAACGGGAGTTGTACCGGTGGGTCGCGGCCAAAATGGTTGGCTGCGGGATGGGCATCGCGGATGCGCGGTTGTTGGAAAACACTTGGAATCTCGATGCGGCGTGCGGATATTGCCGTTGGGCCACCGGCGTAGCCGGTGGCTATATGGGTTTTGGTGGTGATATGCCGGTGCATTTGGCCAATGAATCCCACGGATTCATATGGGGCCGAATGATTTGTGCTGGGGCATTCATATCTGGCCGTGTCGGAAGAATTTTCCCAGACGTGGTTTGGCCATGCGTTCGAGGTTTTCGCCGAAACCACCGGCGCAGCTACAGCGGCTAAGAGAAAAAGCAGCGGAGCCAACCAGGCGGTAAGGTGTAAAGAAAAAGTCTTATGTTCGGTGCCATGCATAGATGAAATCCTGCTTTCCTAACCGCATCTTCAGTGGCTTATTCACCACGGCTGCCGCCGGAGGTTTCAAACCCGATCACGCGGGTTTTATGCGCCGCTTCGACCCGCTTGGCCCTGCGAAACATCCGGTGCTTGTCCCCCCCCCCGCAGCGTTTAACGATCCGTCGCCGCGAGGCGCGAACCCGTTCCACCACCGCGTCATCTTTGAATTCAGCCATGATCAGGTCTCCGTACCATACCATCGCATAGACCCTCCTGAGATTGTATCCGCCCGCCTATTCGCCTGCTCGACTGTTCTCGTCGCCGCCGCTCCCGAATCAGAACTCCCGGCTCGCGAAACGATGCCGTTATCATGAAATTTAGTTTCATCACAATCCTCTCGGCCACTACAACTCATACTTCGCCAACTCCTGTTGGATATCCGCAGCAAATCGATCCGCATCAACGACAGCCGCCTTGTCGCTCAGCGACGGAAAGGCTGCGATCAGCCGGCGGTCCCGCTTAATTCCGGCCGTCCAACGAGCCAGCCACGCATCCAGCGAGATAGACTTCGGCTTCGACGACAACCACGGTCCTTTCGCACAGAGTTCCGCATACTTGGGATGGGGCCATTTCGGACCCAGCTCATGCCCCTCATCATCCGAAGTCAGAGCCCATCCACCTGCCTCCCAAAGGCTCCAGAGTTCCTCCTGGTCTGCGATTCTCTTTATCAGGTAGTTGTAGCGATCGGCGTCCGCCAGTTGGAGAACCGATTCGATTTCCTTCGAATTAGGCGTCCAAGCCATGTCGATAACCCTCGTGCTTATGCTTCAGACACCTAGGGACAGTCGCCCGTTTAATGACACCCGGCATGGATGGGTGCACGCCGGGATAAACTCCGGCAGCAGATGAAATAGAGGTTCTGCGATGGCGGTGATTGTGCTCCGGCCTGGTTTCCCAAATTGTTTCATTGGTTGCGGCCATGAACAACTCGCATAGAAGATTCAAACAACGGGCCGATTTTACCTTGGTGGGGCTGGAACGCAAAGATAGTTTCCTGATGTTTCCTGATGTGTCCTGATGATCATTTCCGGATGATTCGCCGATGGGTGCTGAATTGGGTAAAAAAAAGCACCGGCCTGAAAGCCGGTGCGGTTGGGTGGGTCGTTACTATTTTGCGTTTCACATTACGAGGGCACTTCGTTGGCGCGGGGATGGGCGTTTTCGTATACGTCCTGAATACGCTTGGTGGTCAGGTGCGTGTATATTTGCGTAGTGCTGAGGCTCTGGTGACCCAGGAGTTCCTGCACCACACGCAGATCGGCACCATGATTGAGCATGTGGGTGGCAAAACTGTGCCGCAATGTATGCGGGCTGATATCCGGATCCAGATGGGCCTCGATCAGATATTTGTCGAGCTTCCGGCGCACCGAGCGGGTGCTTAATCGTTGACCGTGTTTATTGATAAATAATGGCGCATTGGGCGAATCCTGCGTCATAATGACTTTTCGTTGATTGATGTACTTGGAAAGTGCATTGATGGCAGTCTGGCCAACCGGACTGACACGCTCTTTTTTGCCTTTGCCGCGCACCTTAATAACGCCGCCGACCACATCGAGATCATCGATATTCAATCCGACGAGTTCACTGACGCGCAGGCCGGAGGAATAAATAACTTCGAGCATGGCTTTATCGCGTGATCCAAGAATGTCGGTGTCATCCGGAGTTTGCAGAAGCCGGGTGACCTGCTCCTCAGTCATGAATTTGGGCAGGCGTTTGTCCAATTTCGGAGTGCGAATACTGAGCATCGGATTATTTCCGGTCAGGCCGCGCTTATTAAGGAATTTGAAAAAGCTTCGAAGCGTAGCAAGTTTCCGCGCAACGGTAGCTTTGGAATAGTTGTGCTCCCGCATGTGCTGGAGATATCGCCGGACATCTTCAGCGTCCGCGTTGAGGAGAAGTTCCTCAATGTGCTGCGGGGCTGGTTCCTCGGGATGGTTGGCCTGCTTACTCTGCATTTCCCGCGAAAGATTCACCGCCGCATTACCGGAAGCCGGCTGCGAGAGTAAAACGCTGGCCGGAATATCCTGCATGCCGGCGAGGAAGAGTCCAAATTGTCGCAGGTCGGCACCATAACATTTACTGGTGTAGGTGGAGAAATGGCGCTCAAACTGGAGATAATTCAGAAATTCCTGCACTTGATGAGGTAAAGTAAGCGTGTCCATAATTTTCAACTGCTCCAAAAGTCGGCTGCGGGCGATCCATATCATCCTGGCATGGCTTTTCCGCGTCTTCCGACCGCAAATTTAACCTTGTCTTGAGCCTCATCCGTTCGGCTCAACGTTCCCACAATCGCTTCCACGGTGATATCAGCGTCCCCGCGACGTTACCACAGCCTCATGTCGGATGGGCTGCACAGAGGCCCGACAGCCTCTGATCGCGGATCGGTTGTCAACCGTATCCATGGATGTTTATCGGCATTAACGCGCAATTGGATGAGATACAATTCACAATGTTGATAGTGGAATTCTGGATATGGGACGCAGAGATCAAAAAAAGGCAAATCTGCCGCCCCTGGTCGCCCCTTCCGAGGCATTTTGGAAGCGAGCCAAGCCTGGAAATAGCAAACTGCGTCGCCCGCATTTATTGTTTTTGCGAAAATAACAGGGGTTCACAGACGCATTTTACGCCAGGTTCATTTATTTTCCCGGAACTTCACCCGGAAGCGAGGTGGAATACGGAAGCGAACCGTTGCCGCCGGTTTTTGTGCTTTGCGTCGTGGGAATCGTGCGGTTCATGGTGCTGTGGCTGGGTCGCGGCTGATCGAGCGAGGCGAACATTTCGCGGCTGCGATTGGCCATTCTTTCAAGACGGAACGTGGCATTTAACTCACTACTTTTACACATGGTGTACAACATTGTGACCAGGCGCTGATAAGATATTGCGATATAGGGTTCCTTGGGATTAAATTTTGGCGAAAATGGATTAGGTGCGGTGGCCAGGGCCGAAATAATAGCGGGCAACTGCGGTTTACAGGTCAATTCGACAACTTTGTGCGTCAATGGATCGCGATAATAAAGCATGACGGGATAGGTGGCTTTCCCGCTGGCGGCTTTGGTCGCGGTAAGCGGATAATTGACCGTCAAAGCACCGTGCGGGCTGATATAGAGTGTTCCGGGCACCAGAACGGGCACATGGCCGATAATAGCGATTTGTGGAACACGATGGGAGGTAACGTAAATTAAAGAAGAGGCATCAGCGGGCAATACAGACATAAGGAATCGCCCGAAGAATGGCTGGCGATACAGATGCGTAGAATGAATAGCGGCCAACCCTCGATAGGCCAGAATTTTCAAACCAGGGTCATTGCTGCGCAACAGTTTAGAATAGGCCAGCGTGGCGTTAACCCGATCGCCGCAGCGGGCGAGGTCCCGTATGGCTGTTCGCTGGAAGGGGCTTTTGGAATCGGTGGCATATTTTGCCAGCACGGAAATAGCGTCTTCATCACCGATAAAGCTTCCGGCCAGGACGGTGAAGAACCGCACGGCGGACTGGGGAGAATTATAGTGCAGGCGCAATATGGGAATAATGGGCCGGCCAAGCTGTTCGAGGGCCAGTGCGATTCGACCGTCGGGAGCGTTGGGGTCACGGAGGGAATTAATAAGTACCACAGCCTGAGAAGCGGAAAATCCCGGCATATTACGTTGCACATAAAGCGACATGACCCGGCGGACAAAACGAGCGGGATGGCGACGATATTTTCGGGGAATCCGCAGGCGGATCATCATATCGTTTTCAGCCGCCGCGATTGGAGGATATCCACCAAAGCGTTCATTAATGATACGTTCAACCAAGGCACTGATGCGGTAGGATGGACTGTAAAGCTCCAGCATAACCGGCAGACTACGGGTGACAATTCCACCACCGAGAACGCGGCCATTGCGGATAATATCAGCTGGTTTCTTCAAAGCGCCGCCGGCATTGAAAGGATTGCAGAACACCGGCCCCATGCCGCGGGCGATCGAAGTAGTCTGGACGATTTTGCGAATGTGGGTGCGTAACGGCACGGGCCAGAGCAGGCCATTTTCCAAATTGGTTGCAGCGGTTCCAGCAAGCGCGGTAACGTAAAGATCAAAATGCGTTCCGGCGGTTGCCATGGCGGGAATTGCCCCCTGGACAAACACCGCGGCGACCTGTCGGGAATTTAAAATACGGTTGGGGTCATATTGCTCGGTTCCACGGCTTAGATACCCCGCACCGTTTTTAAGCAGACGGTTGGAGAGAATATTACGGATTCCCGGCGGCATTTCACCGCTGCCGGTATTGGGCAGGCCGGCAACAACGCCCCAGCCGCGCACAATAATCGGGCGCGCATAGGCCAAGGCGGCAACGGAACGAATGGTTCCGCGCAAAGCGGGATAAATCGAAGGCTTGAGGTGCAGGTCCTGGAGAGAAATGGGCGGTCGATTAGGCCGCTTGGGTTGATCCGAGCAGGCGGCCAGCGCCAGGATCATTAATCCACCCAGCACCGCTATCGTGACGACATTTTTACGTTTCATTGTTTTCAACATTTTCAGCACCATTGCAGGCCCGTAACCAGCGTAATGCGCGTAAGCCAATAGGGCGTAGCATAACCCCGCCGCGGCGGGAACGCCAAGAAAAAATTCAACGATAATTGTTAAACTGAATGGGAACCTCCGGTGGCTTGGCCCGCAAGTCGGCCATGACCGCCTGCAGATCATCTTTTTTTGCACCGCTGACCCGCAACGATTCGCCCTGAATACTGGCATTAACTTTTAAACCTAAATCCTTGATGCGCTTTTGCAGTGCCTTGGCCGTTTCACGATCAATACCGCTTTTGAGTTTAATTTTTTGCCGAACGGTATTGTGGGTTGCGGATTCCAGCTTCTGTTTATCCAGACTGCGGGCATCGACCCCGCGTTTGACCATTTTTGAGATCAGTACCTGAATCACAGCATCAAGCTGGGTTTCATCATCGGCGGTAACGGTGATGAGCTTTTCTTTTTTATCCAGCTCGGAAATTGCGGCGGCGGTGCCACGGAAATCAAAGCGCGTGGCGATTTCCTTTTGCGCCTGCACCACGGCGTTGTCGAGTTCCTGAAGATTGACTTCATTGACGATATCAAATGACGAATCCGTTGCCATAAAACACTCCTTATTTATTCATTACCGGAAGCTTCCGCAAGCATAGCCCAACGATTGGGCTGGAATTAAACATTACCATCCACGGTATTTAATCATATCCGGCGGCATTCTTTTTCGTTGCAAAAATCGGTACATCGGACCGATGACCGCCGCAATGACCAGCGTCCAGATGACCGCGAGAAGAACATATTTGGCCCAATCGGGATCTTTAGGCACGGCAAGAGCTCCGGCACTGGCACGGTGCGACGGCGCGATTGCCGCCGCAGCCGGGCCGGTAAAAGAAAACAGCGCCACCGCCGCGGAAAAAAGGGCGGTACAGATAATTGCCCGCGCAGGGGCAATACCCGGAAAGCTGGAAAACCGGCGATGTCGGAGAATAATCATGTGATGACCTTATTGAGTGGATAGCTGATAAGGCCCGTGGCTCCCGCTCGTTTGAGCAGGGGAATAATCTCGCGTTCCAATTTTTCTTCAATAATCACTTCTACGGCGATCCATGAACCATCGGCGAGAGCCGAGATTGTGGGCGATTTTTCAGCGGGCAGTATTTTCAGAACGGCTTCGAGTTTTTCCTTTGGCGCGTTGAGTTTCAGACCAATTTTTTCCCTGGCGTTGATCGCCCCCTGGAGCAAGAGCGCGATATTCTCAATTTTTTCGCGTTTGACAGGCTCCTGCCAGGCCTTGTGATTCGCGATAAGCCGGGTGGTGCTGGTAAGCAGTGTATCAATAATGCGGAGATTGTTGGCACGAATCGAGGAGCCGGTTTCGGTAATATCAACAATGGCGTCCAGGAGGCGGGCTTTTACCTCCGTGGCCCCCCAACTGAATTCGACGCGCACGGGGATGTTGCGTTGGAGAAAATATTGCCTGGTAACATTGACAAGTTCCGTGGCAATAACGCCATCGCGAAGATCTTCCGGACCTTTCACCGCAGATTCCTGCGGAACCGCGAGCACCCAGCGGGCGGGCCGGCTGGTGGCTTTGCTGTATACAAGTTCGGCAACTTCGTGCACATCGGATTTATTTTCTTTGATCCAGTCGGAACCGGTGAGGCCGACATCAATGACGTTTTCTTCGACGTAGCGGGACATTTCCTGAGCACGAAAGAGAACGACCTCAATAGTCGGATCATCAATGGAAGGAAAATAGCTCCGGTCATTAATGGAAATCCGCCAGCCGGCTTTGGCAAAGAGATCAACGGTCGCATTCTCCAATGAACCTTTGGGAATTCCCAGGCGGAGAATATTGGGCGATGGCTTTAACATGTCTAACTCCAGATCAATGGCGATGAGGCGATTTGATGTATATATCTGTCCGTATCAGATTTTGTCTACTTACCTTTTCCGGCGTGGTGCCTGGCCTTGCCAGAGCGCTTGGCGGCATTGGCGGCCGGTTTGGATGCCGCAGGCTTCGCCGGAGCATGATTTGGGGCCGGTGGTTCAACGGTCGCCTTGGCGGGCTGCGTAGCGGTGGAGGCATTGACAACCGGCGGAGCCAACATGGGCGAAGGAATTTTGGCGGCCTTGGGCCAGACCTTGGGAGACCATTCGTCAATTTCCTTGCGGACGCCATGATGAAACTTCAACATATCTCCGGCGCGGATATGTTTTTCGAGAATATGCTGCATTTCCGGGAGGTTGGTTTCCGCAGGAAAGCAATCTTTGCTGATGAGCCAAAGCTGCAATTTGGTATCAACGGGCGCGGCGGCTACATCAAAGCATTCCAGGGCAACAACCGCTTCGACATACGGATTCATACCGGCAAGCGTCTGGAGATATTTACGTATATCCGCTTTTTTCATGCCATGCAGGCCGTCGAGACTCATCTGATGTTCGCGGTCAAAAATGGATTGCAGCGTGCGATGAAGCATGGCACAGCGCGCTTCAGCAAATGGATAGCGCACGCCCAGCGAAGCGGCCAGCTCAATTGCGGGCGTAACGCGCAGCTCATTAAAATCAACTACCGAACTCATGATGCGGGTTTCCGCGGCCAGGAGCCGGTTGGAATCACAATCGAATTCCAGAAAGGCCCGGACAAGCCGAGCCAGAGGCTCAAGCTTTTCGGAATGACCAGACGGAGCGGCTTTGATCAGCCGTTTGATAGTCTTGTTTAACGCGTCCAAGTTGGGACCCGATTTATTCATGGCAACCTCATCATCAAGTATTACGGTTGGGAGTTTCAGCGGGGGGGACTTCCGGCCCGCCGATAGTATTACCGTGCTCATCGCGCACCGCCGAATCCAGAGCCTTGAGCACCTCGGCCTGGCGTTTTAATGATTCATCAAGCAGGAACGAGAGCCGGGGCGCGTATCGGATTTTCATACCGTTGGCAACGTGCTTTTGAATCACGCCCCGCGCGGAAATCAGCCCGCTCATGACCGTTGATTCGGATCGATCCGATAAGATACTGATATAAACACGGGCTTCTCGCAAGTCCGGCGATACTTGAACGCGCGTAACACTAAGCAACCCGCGGATACGCGGATCGGATAGATCCCGCAAAATCGCTTCGCTGACCAGACGGCGAACCTGGGATTCAATTTTCTGCTGTCTGATACTCATCGGCTCAATTTCCGCTTCGCCATGCATGAATATTGCTTATCCATTCGGGCCTGGCAACCCGCACTGAATTGAACGTCAAACCCTTAAGGGTATTACAACGTTCGGGCAACATCCACGGTCTTATATGCTTCCAGCCGGTCTCCGATTTTAATATCGTCGTATCCGACCAGCTTAAGACCACATTCCAACCCGCCGCGAACTTCGCGCACATCATCCTTGAAACGCTTGAGCGAATCCAAGGCAAGATTTTCGACCACAACCACGCCATCACGAATCAGGCGATATTTGTTGTTACGCTGCAAGATGCCATCGGTGACCATGCAGCCGGCAATATTGCCCAGGCGGCCAACTCGAATAACCTGGCGAACTTCCGCATGACCCAGGGACTGCTCCTGCTGCTCAGGAGACAACATGCCACCGAGAGCCTTGCGAATATCATCCGTGATTTCATAAATCACGCGATAAAGCCGTATTTCAACCCGTAACTGCTCAGCGAGTTTCCGTGCGGATTCATCCGGCACTACAGAGAAGCCGACAATAATGGCTCCAGAAGCATCCGCCAAAAGCACATCGCTTTCAGAGATGCCGCCCACGGCGGCGTGGAGCAATTTGACCTGCACTTCATCGGAGAGTTCTTCGGTCATGGTCTTTTTCAAGACATCCACCGAACCCTGTACATCGGCCTTGAGGATCATATTGAGTTCTTGGACTTTATCGCGTTTGATGGTATCAAAGAGATTATCCAACGTGACTTTATGCCGACGGGCGATTTCATTTTCGCGATCCATCTGAGCGCGCTGCTGCGCGATGGCTTTAGCCTGCGCCGGATCATCCACAACGTACATGGAATCACCACCGACCGGAACATCGTCCAGCCCGATGACTTCCACGGGCGTTGCCGGACCGGCTTCGGTAATGCTGTGGCCCTTATCATCAAGCAATTGGCGCACCCGGCCAGAGGACGGGCCGCAGACTATTGAATCGCCGATACGCAACGTGCCGTTGCGGACGATCACCCGTGCCACAACACCGCGCAGCGGGTCCATAAACGCTTCCACCACGGAACCACGTGCGGGCATGTCGGTAGAGGCTTTTAGTTCACGCAATGTGGCAACGTAATCGAGATATTCGATGAGTTCCTTGACGCCTAAACCGGTTATGGCACTTGTACGGACGACTTCAACATCACCGCCCCACTCCGCAGGATTAAGTCCGTGCTCGGCCAATTGCCCTAAAACCCGATTGGCATTGGCTTCGGGCTTATCAATTTTATTCAGCGCCACAACAATTGGCACGTTGGCAGCTTTGGCATGGCTGATGGACTCTACGGTCTGAGGCATCACGCCGTCATCCGCGGCCACGACCAACACCACAACGTCAGTGACGTTGGCACCGCGCGCCCGCATAGCCGTAAAGGCCTGATGCCCCGGCGTATCGAGGAAGGTAACGCGCTTGGCCTTGCCGTCTGACCCGTTGATGGTAACGGTATAGGCACCGATGTGCTGGGTGATACCACCCGCTTCACCGGCCGCGACGTTGCTGGATCGAATTTTATCCAAAAGACTGGTCTTTCCATGATCGACATGGCCAAGCACCGTGACAATCGGCGGGCGCGGTGATTTTTCGGCAGCCAGTTCTTTTTCCGCGTATTGCCGCTCAACGGCAGCGAAAAGGGATTCCTTTTCTTTTATCAGCAGTTCAACGCCATAATCAAGCGCCAGCAACTGCGCTGCGGCAACATCAATGGGCTGATTAACGGTTGCCATAGTGCCCTGCTCCATGAGTTTTTTGAGCAGATCACCGGCTTTAACACCCAGCAATTCCGAAAGCTCCCGTGCAGTTACCGGAGGAGTCACGGAAATAGAACTGGGTCGTTGATATTCAACGTGGGCGGACTGCTCGCGCTGTTGTGATTTATTTAAGGCGCGCCGATGGGCCCGAAGTTTTCCGCCGGTGGCGGAGGCCAGACGCTCGGCACGATCAACCAGATCGGCATCCGTCCAATATCCCGCGGCAAGTTCCGGACCGGCATCGGCGGTGCGGCCAGAAGCGTTGCGGGCATTACGCCCTCCCTTGCGCCGGGGTGAATGTCCTTCTTCTTCATCGGGATTGCGTTCGGTTTGATGCCGCCCCTTATTACGTCCAGAGAATCCACCGCTGGAGGGCTGGCGATCCATCATGGGGCCGCCGGATGAAGGACCGGGTGCGGGGCGTGGACGAGGACGCGGAGCGGAAACAGGCTCCGGCGCTTCAACACGTACGACTTTAGGTCCCTGCAATTGGGCCGGGGTAGGTACATTGCGCGGGCCGACTGGTGTAACGACGAGTTTGGCTACCACGTTGGGAATGCCACGCGGCGTGACTTTTACCGTCGGCTTGACGGGCTTGACCGGAGCTACTGGGGCAACAACCGCAGGCACAACCGGAGCCACAGGAGCGGCGGGCGGCACGGCCGTATGCGCGGAATCACTATCGGCAACATCCTGCGGCGGATGCTGCGCAGGCGCATCCGGGGCAGATTTTTCAGTCGATTGCGTCTTATGGGTATCAGGCGCAACGGTTTTGGTCTGATCGGATACGCGATCCGGCCGCGGAGAATCCGAATCTGAAATTTCCGGAGATGTTAATGTATCGGTAACAGTGGAATTATCATCAGGACCCTTCGCCAAATGCTGGTCGGACGGATCTGAAGATTCGACGGCAACGCCACCGCCTGCCCCTTCATGATCGATGGTTGAATTGTCGGCGGATGCGGCGGGTTTGCGTCCACGGCGACCCGGCTTGCGCGCAGCGGTATCGGTCGACTTGGAGCGTCCCACACGCGTCTTTTTCACTTTTTCCACATCAATGTGGGCGGTACGTTCAACAGCCGTGGTTGGGGACGTGGTGCTGAACCATTCCCGAATCGTGGCGGCAAGTCCCACGCTGACCACGCTGAGGTGGCTGTCAATCTTGGGAACACCTTCCGCTTCACATTTGGCGATGATAGCTTTGCTGTCAACACCAAGCTCGCGTGCAATTTGGAATACTTTCTGTGGTCGCAATGAAAACTCCCGTAAAGCCGAACGCCGAATGACTTTTACAGCCACCCTGGCCGCGATGGCGTCATGTTAATTCGACGACGCCGGTTCCGCCGATTCTGACGCATCAATTGCCGGAGCATCGGCTTGCGCTGCATCGGCATTGGCCGTCGGTTCTATGTGTTCTGAAGCAGTCTCTGACGCGGTTTGATCGGACGCCGAGTCGGCCTCTGCGGCCAGCGCCTCTTGCTTGGCGGCATTGGCGTCCGAAATTTTCCGAGCCTTATCTTCTTCCTCAATGCGTTTGCCGGCTTCTCGGCCAACGTCAATAACTTTTCTGGCAAGTTCTTCGGAAAGTTCGAGTTCTTTCACCAGAGGCTCAAAACCAACTTCCTGCAAATCGCGCAGATCAATAATACCCAGCGCCACAAGGCGATCAATGAATTTATCATCCACGCCTTCAATGGTTCGCATGGCTTTTTCAAGATCATCCAACCCTTTGCTGTATTCGGTTGGTGTGAGAATATCAATATCCCAACCCGTCAGGCGGGCGGCAAGCCGGACATTTTGTCCGCGTTTTCCAATAGCCAGAGAAAGCTGTGTTTCATTGACCACGACGGTAGCCCGACCCAGTTCAAAATTCAGGGAAATTTCGACAATTTCGGCGGGTTTCAATGAATTGGTAATCAACACCTGCGAGGATTCATTCCAACGTACGATGTCAATTTTTTCACCACCGAGTTCATCAACAATATTCTTAATGCGGCTGCCACGAACACCCACGCACGCGCCTACGCAGTCAACTTTGGTATCAATGGATGATACAGCAATTTTGGTTCGATAGCCGGCCTCACGCGCCAGGGCTTTTACTTCAATGATTTTTTCCTGAACTTCCGGAACTTCCAATTCAAAGAGCCGACGAATGAAATCCGGGTGCGATCGGGATAACACAATTTTGACGTGGTTGCCAACATCGCGCACTTCCAGAACCAGACAACGTATGCGTTCGCCAACGTGATGGGTTTCACCGGGGATTTGTTCACTTTTTGGCAGGAAGCCTTCGCAGCGTCCCAGATTAACAGATAATGCGGTTCCCTCAGCCCGTGCGACAGCGCCGGTGATAATCTGGCCCTGCCGATCGGCGAATTCTTCAAGAATACTGCCGCGCTCATCTTCACGAATTTTCTGAATGAGAACCTGTTTAGCGGTTTGCGCGGCGATGCGGCCAAATTCGCGGTAGTCAATAAGTGTGCCATTTTTATTAACTTGAATATCACCGGTCATGCGGTCAATGGTGCAGGCCACATCCTCCGCCTCGCCATAAAACTTTCGCGCGGCAGAATGCAGGGACATTTCAATATCGTTGAAAATAGATTCCTTCTCGATATTTTTATCACGAGCGATGGAATCTACGATTCTAAGGAGTTCCTGATTCATACTATGCGTGACCTCAATTTATGCGAAATTCGGGCCGCCACGGCATTGCACACGAGCATTAAGCGTGCAAGCACCCAGCGCGGCAAAAAGTCGCCGGTTCAATGCGATCTCCGGCTGTACCACAGCCGCGAACAGCGCCGTCACACCACATGCGGTGTGATCTAAATCAAGGTTCAAGACACATTTGAAATGTCAACCTTGCAGACCCACCAAGTGGTGAACTGCAGCCGGGTACACCGCGGCAGCGGGAGGTTGTAATCCTCACGCTGCAACATAATTCAGCTCAATAGCATGCATAACGCTACGCACCTGAATAAACTACCGGCCTCCAGCACGGAAACGCCAATCGTCCCGCATCTGGAATTACGCATTATAACCCATGGCGAAAATTACACAAATATTGACAACCGCCCCGTAAAACCTTATCACGCCCCTTGGCAACGCGGTTGGTAAATCAACCCAATACAGGAGACGCTTTGAAATGAATTCATCCAATGTTGACGTTCCGACACTCTGGCGGCATCCAAGCCCCGTACATTTTGATTCCAAATGGCCACGCTGGGCTAAATTTCTGGTGGTGATCATTGCCATCGCTATCGCGTTTGTTGTGGACAAACCTATCGGGCAGTGGGCGCTGGGAAATCCCATTAAATTCAAATCGGATATCAATCTTGAAATGATCATGCTCATGCAATGGGGACAGTGGACGTGTTCCGTGCTGGTCATTATTGCTGTGGCGTTGCTGGACAAGCAGGGGCGGAAAAAGGCTATTGCTTTGGCCGTGGGGTGTATTTGCGCTGTGGCCGTATGTTATCTGATTAAGGGTGTGTGCGGCCGAGCCAGGCCGTGGGTTCTTACGCAGGGCAAGTACGGCTTTTTTGGCCCCGCGTATGGCTTTGCCTCCGCGGCCTACCAGTCCTTCCCCAGCGCCCATACCAGTGGGGCCTTTGCACTCACAGCGGGATTATCATGGTTTTATCCGCGCGGCCGAGCTTTATTTTATGGCTTAGCGTTGGATGTCGCATTTCAGCGGGTGATCCGGCATGATCATTATCCTTCCGATGTTATCGCGGGCGGATTACTGGCGGTTACGATTGTACGAAGCGTACTGGCGTGGAACTGGCCGGGACGTGTTATTGCGGCTTTTCCCAAACCATGGCAGCAGTGGATTTTCGCGGATAATCAGACCGATTGATTCATTCCGAACTTACCTCCGCCTGCGATCAGGAAGCAAAAAAGGGGTCGATCCGTGCGGATCGACCCCTTTGGCATTTAATACTTCGGCGCTGATGTTTTATTTGATAAACAGCATTTCACGGTACGTCGGCAACGGCCAGAGATCATCGGAAACGATGGTCTCCAGATGATCACCGGCATGACGAACGGCGTTCATGGCAGGAATTAGTTTATCCAGCGAATACTTGGCATGTGACAGCGTATCGCCAGCTACATGATGCTCGGAATGATGCGTGAGGGCATCGGTTTTCTTCTGCATTTCGCTGATGGATGCAGAAAGATCGGCGAGCATTTTTTCCTGTTCAGCCAGGGACGCCGCCGGAACACCAGCCGCCTTGGCGGCACCGATGGACTTCGCAACATTTTTCTGATATTCCAGCGCCGCGGGAATAATCATGGTCTTGGCGATCACCGTAGTCATCTGCACTTCGATGTTGATCGTCTTGACATACTTTTCCAGATAGATTTCATAACGACTGTGAACTTCACGTTCCGTAAGCACTTTGTACTTGCCGAAAAGTTCAATGGATTCTTTGGAAATCAGATGAGGAACCGCGTCAACCGTGGTTTTCAAATTAGGCAGTCCACGCTTTTCGGCTTCTTTATGCCATTCTTCCGAATAGCCGTTACCGTTGAAAATCACGCCCTTGTTCTCTTTGATAACAGTGGCGAGGAGTTCCTGAACGGACTTGTTGAAATCCTTCCCGGCCTTATGGTCAGCCTCCAGCTTGCTGGCCATATAATCCAGGGATTCAGCGACAATGGTATTGAGAACCGTGTTGGGCGTAGCAACGGATTGCCCCGAAGACACCGCACGGAATTCAAATTTGTTACCAGTGAACGCGAACGGCGAGGTCCGGTTACGATCCCCCGCATCGCGCGGCAACTTGGGCAGCACGGTTACGCCGACTTCCATGTGGCCGCCCTTTTTGGTGCTCTTGGCACCACCGGCCTCGATTTGCGTGATGATGTCCTGCAATTGATCGCCAAGATAAATGGAGATAATAGCCGGCGGAGCTTCATTGGCACCCAAACGATGATCATTACCCGCTGAGGCAATCGCCACTCGCAACAATGCGGCATGTTTGTTGACGGCCCGAATTACCGCGGCACAGAAAACGAGGAACTGTGCGTTTTCATGGGGTGTTTCACCGGGGTTCAACAGGTTTTCACCGGTATCCGTAGCCATGGACCAGTTGTTGTGCTTGCCGGAACCATTGACACCGGCAAACGGCTTTTCATGCAGCAGGCACGCCAGGCCATATTTTTCAGCAACGCGGCGCAGTGTTTCCATCGTGAGCATCTGATGGTCATGAGCGAGATTGCTGTTTTCAAAAATCGGGGCGATTTCATATTGCGCGGGAGCAACTTCATTGTGGCGGGTTTTTACCGGCACGCCAAGCTTGTAAAGTTCCTGCTCGGCTTCCAACATGCAGGCCAGAACGCGTTCAGGAATGCTGCCAAAATAATGGTCTTCCATTTCCTGGCCTTTGGGCGGCTTGGCACCAAAGAGCGTACGACCAGCATTAATGAGATCCGGGCGTGCGAAATAGAAATTGCGGTCGATGAGGAAATATTCCTGTTCCGGGCCAACGGTGGTGAATACCTTTGTGGCCGCATGATTGCCAAAAAGTTTCAGAACGCGCATAGCCTGAGTAGACAGCGCTTCCATGGAACGCAGCAGCGGTGTTTTTTCATCCAGGGCTTCACCGGTCCAGGATACAAACGCGGTTGGAATGACCAAGGCCGTGCCGTTGGGGTTTTCGAGAATATAGGCCGGGCTGGTGGGATCCCAAGCGGTGTAACCACGGGCTTCAAATGTGGCACGAATGCCGCCGGAGGGGAACGATGAAGCGTCTGGTTCACCCTGCACGAGTTCTTTGCCGGAGAATTCGAGAACCGCCCCACCGTCTTCGGTGGGAGCTACGAAGCTGTCATGCTTCTCAGCGGTAACGCCGGTAAGCGGATGAAAAATGTGAGTGTAGTGGGTAGCGCCTTTTTCAACGGCCCAATCCCGCATGGCCGCCGCGACAACATCCGCGATCGACGGATCAAGAGCCAAACCTTTTTTAATGGTCTGTTGGAGCTTTTTGAATACCGGCTTGGGCAAGCGAGCTTTCTGGACTTCTTCATTAAATACATTACTTGCGAAGATTTCCTTAACGCTCTTTTCCTTAAAATTAACGCGGGGAGGAATGGTCCGGAAATTGGTTAATGCGACAACCGCCGCATGACGAGCATTTGATGCACCCATAACTGATAGACTCCTGTAAAAAAGTGACTCACGATTATCCGCCGGAAAAAACAAAGCGGCTCCTTTCGGGAAAGGCGGCGATTTTACCCGACACCGCATAACTGGCAAATGCAAACGATCAGTATCCGGAAACAAACCAAGAAATGCGCCCAATTTCAGGCATTTCCGATCCGCCAGCTTGATTGTAAAGGATTCAGCACCCTCCAATCGAACTTTATCCAAGCACCCAGAAAACAAAAATTCGCAACAAGCGATATTCTGCACGCACCGATGCTGATAAAAGCATCAGAACGACCTTCCGCCTGATTATAGTGCAAGCAGCGTGCCGATGCTCAAATCAGATTTTATTTCTATAAAGCTGCTTATTTTCGATGCACATTAAAATATATCCACTGGCCGCCGCCGTTTTTTTAGGCAGAGCCATTTTTCCGCATGGCCCCCCGCCTGATTCATATCTGGAACTGTGCAAAAGAAAATTAGACACCACCGGTTTTATGACTTGCGGTCCAATGCCGCTTCCGCCGCAATTCGCATAACGCCCAAAGGAGCTGATTGACCTGTGAACCCTTCAAACTGCACCACCGCCTGACGTAAAAGCATTTCCAATCCCTCAATGGTTTTGGCTCCCCGGTCCTCCGCTGCAAGCAGAAAGCGGGTTCGTCGCGGGTTATAAACCGTGTCAAAAACCACCATGGATGAATCAATTGCATGGATATCATCCACGGGAAGAGTCGTTACATGGGGGATCATACCCGCGGGGGTACAGTTGATAACCACACTACAAGGCGTGGCTCCAAATTCATCAAGCTGCGCTGCCGAAACGTGCCCGGTTTTTCCATTAAATTCATGGGCCAATTCCTGCGCCCGTGTAAGCGTCCGATTGTAAATGATCACGGTGGAACCCAATGTCGCCAAACCCGCAACAATCGCTCTGGCCGCACCGCCGGCACCGAGCACGGCTACACGCTTATGCGCCAGATCGGTCAAACTCCAATTCGTGCCGGCCCGCAATGCTTCAATGGCTCCGCACCAATCGGAATTGGTTCCACGGATTGGGCCGTGGGGCGGAAAATAAAGCGTATTAATCACACCGATGCGGGCCGAGGTGTCATCCAGCAGACCGCTATGGCTTTGCAAATACCGCGCCGCATTGGCCTTATGCGGAATTGTGACGCTTACGCCACAGAAATTCAATTCCGGCAGTTCCCGCATGGCGGTTATGGTGGTGCGAAAGGCTTCATATTCCGGCTCTACTGGCAGTGGCACATATACGCCGGAAAAATCAATGGAATCAAAGCCCGCATTATGTATCATCGGACTGATGGAGTGTGCTACGGGCCAACCAATCACGCCGTACAGCGGCCAATTTCGCTGCTGACGCCTGAAGCGATAAGTATGAATTAAATCGGTTATTGTCGGTTGCCCGGGAGCCGTGGTGGCATTGCCCGCTGGAACGGCAAAGGTGAATGCCGCATTATATTTTGCGGCAAGAATTCGGGTAATCAGCCCGGTCTCGCCCATGGCAATAATCACCAGGGATTGACTGATTATTTTCGGCAACTCCTGATACAGCCGCAGCGCTTCCAAAGCATCAAGAAGGGTTTGGGCTTTGTAGGCCGCTTTAACAATTCGCACTGGAGTTATGTTGGCCATGGCCAGCAGTCGCTGCTGTAAATCCGCCGGTCGCGAAGAAAAATCATGATTGGACAGAATCAATTTTGGTTTTCTGGAAGCATGGTCATCCGCGGCCGCGAGCAGTGGCAACAATTCCGCGACAAATTCCGGATTCTTCCGCCACGTGTCATATTCGATATCCACATAATCGGGCATCAAGCGGCAGGCATGCTGGATTAGCTGCAACCGCTCCGATTCGGGCCCGGAAAACAATCCGCCCTCGGCCTTGGCGCGAATAGTCAAAATAGTCGGCTTGCACCGCACCTCAGGCCGGGCAAGGATTTCCTCGACAGCGTCGCGGGTTGCTTCATCGCAGCGCAGTTCGAGCATATCCGCGCCTTGATCAATGGCGGCGAGAACCTGCGGCAGCGCGGCTTGGACCGAACGGACAAATACCGGCGCTACAATACTGGTCATTTCTTTGCCTTCTTTTTTTTAATTGGCTTCCTGATACCAATCCGCTTATGCACCGGTGCCAACGGAAATGGCTCCATAGGAGCAATAACAGGCTCTTGGCCGCGTTCCAGCGCCTGCAAGATTTCCAGATTGATTAAGTCCCATGGGCGGCCATCGGGGGCGATTTCCTTGGGGGTTTCCATAATTTTCGGAATTTTTTTGAAGGCCGGATTTTGACACACATATCGGAATGCCGCCAAGCCGATCATGCCGCGCCCAATGTGGGCATGACGATCCACCCTTGACCCCAGCGGCTTACGGCTGTCGTTAAGGTGCATGACCCGCAATCGATCGAAACCTATGATACGGTCAAATTCCTCAAAGTTTTGTGCAGCGCCGTCCGGGGTCGAAACGTCGTAACCTGCGGCAAAAATGTGGCAGGTGTCCAAACAAACGCCCAATCGGCTGGCGTTGCGGACGCCGGTTAAAATATCCCGCAGTTGCTCAAAGCGCCACCCCAATGATGTGCCCTGCCCCGCGGTGGTCTCCAGACAGATCATCGTAGAGCCGTGCGGGTCACGTTCCAGCACCTGCTGCAAGGAAGCCACGATCCGGGAAATTCCTTCCGCTTCTCCGGCTCCGCCGTGCGCGCCGGTGTGCGTAACGAGATATTGAATACCCAGAGCGTGGCACCGCTTAAGTTCCAAAGCAAAACTTTGGATGCTTTTCTGTCGCAAATCTTCATTGCTGGCCGCCAAATTGGTCAAATAGGAATCATGCGCTACAACGCAGCGGAATTTGGCCTGGATTACCTGATCACGAAATTGCCGGATTACTTCCGGCAACAGGGGCGGCGACGCCCATTGCTGCTGATTGCGGGTAAATATCTGGACTGTTTGCAGGCCTTCACTTTGTGCCTCCAGAACCGCCTTGTACAACCCACCGGCAACGGATAAGTGCGATCCAAACATTTTTAGTTTGCCGCCTTATCAAATACGCCCACCCATTCCATAAATTTATTACTGATTTGCCGCACCGCCTGACCACGATCGATTTTGCCGGCCCGGAGATCAACAATGGATTGCAAAAAACTGGAACGGCCCACGGCAAAGCCGATAAATCCAGGAATTGCCGCCGCAGTTGTTAACCATTGAATTACCTTGGCCTCGTTTTCCCCGCGTCCGAGAATAATACAACCGACTTTTGCGCGTCCACCACGTCGGGCGGTCGCGGCAATTATCCGACAATCCTCCGCGCGATCCAATCCTTCAATTTTCCAGACATCGGGTTCTACACCGGCATTTTGGAGTTCTTCAATCGCCTGTTTCATCAAACCGGGGCGGAGTTTGAGGTCGTAGGCGTGAACATCGCCGCCGAGTTGCTGGAGTTGCGATTTTTCCGCGGGAACCAAAAGTTCAAACATGAAAAGCCGTTTGGATGTGGCGAGATAATCGGAAAGCTTTTTCAAACGTTTGGTTTGCAATGCGTTCATGGCCGCGTCACCTTGCGGATTGTACCGAACAAGCACTTTGGCAAATGTCGGATTGAATTTTTCAATATGCTCGGCAAAAGCATCGCCATATTCAAAATCAAAGTCATGCTGACCACTTTTTTCAGTGGACAAACAGGTGATGTACCCATGGTCACGGGCTTCTTCGAGAATCGCAGCACCAAATTCCTCATCCACCAGAAGACCGGCATTTTCCCTGGGCACACCGGCTTCAATGGCCGCTTTGAAACCACCATAAATAACCGCTTTGCTTTGGGCAATGTCATCAATCTGCGCCGGGGTCATCGGTTCTTTGTAACCGAAGACCTCCGAGCCATACGAGTGCCGATGATCAAAGGGTAAAATATAAAGGCGTTTGGCGTAACCACCGATCATGGCATATCTCCTTTAAGTAGTGTGTCAGACGTTCTTGCCGGGTCAGGCCTTGTCATGGCGATAGCGGCGCATCAATGCGTTGGTGGAACTGTCATGCTTTAAGCCGGAATCATCTGAAGCCGCCAACTCGCCGGCGATTTTTTTAGCCAGCACTTTACCTAGTTCGACGCCCCATTGATCAAAAGAATCAACGGAAAATATCACTCCCTGGGTGAATACCGAATGCTCATACAGGGCCACCAAAGCACCGAGTATTTCCGGTGTTAATTGTTTGGCAAGAATCACATTGCTGGGACGATTCCCATCAAACGTTCGGTGCGGCACGAGCCATTCCGGCGTGCCTTCCTGACGAACCTGATCTTCAGTTTTTCCAAAAGCCAGTGCCTCCGCCTGCGCGAAAACATTGGCCATCAGCAGATCATGATGATTTCCCAGTGGATTCAAAGATTTGGCAAAGCCGATGAAATCACACGGAATTAACTTCGTGCCTTGATGGATCAGTTGATAGAACGAATGTTGCCCGTTGGTTCCCGGTTCACCCCAGAAAATCGGCCCGGTTTCGTAATCCACCCGCTGGCCCGAAAGAGTGACGCTCTTGCCATTGGATTCCATGGTGAGCTGTTGCAGATAAGCCGGGAAGCGTTTGAGATATTGGTCATAGGGCAATACGGCCACCGTCTGAGCGCCGAAGAAATTGTTGTACCAGACGGACAACATGCCCATGATCACGGGCATGTTATGTTCCAGTGGCGCGGTGCGGAAATGCGTATCCATGGCGCGAAATCCGGAAAGCATTCTTGAAAAATTGTCCGGCCCCACCGCCAGCATCGTGGATAATCCAATGGCGGAATCCATGGAATATCTTCCGCCGACCCAATCCCAGAAGCCAAACATATTGGCCGTATCAATACCAAAAGCGGTGACTTCCTTGGCGTTCGTAGAAACGGCCACAAAATGTTTAGCGGTATGCGCGGGGTCCTTGGCCGCCGCCAACAGCCAATCCCGGGCGGTATGGGCGTTGGTCATTGTTTCCAGTGTGGTGAATGTTTTGGAAGAAATAATAAACAGTGTTTCATCCGGGGCGAGATCATGAGTGGCTTCGGCGAAATCCGTACCATCAATATTGGAGACAAAACGGAACGTCAATTCGCGCCGGGAATAATGCCGCAAGGCCTCATAGGCCATCACCGGCCCCAAATCCGATCCGCCAATGCCAATATTCACAACATTACGTATCGGTTTGCCCGTGAAGCCTTTCCATTCACCTGATCGCACCCGACTGGCAAACGCCGCCATACGATCCAATACCTCATGCACCTCCGGCACGACATTATGTCCATCGGCATTGTACGTATCTGTACGCGCCGAGCGCAGGGCCACATGCAGTACGGAACGATTTTCTGTGATATTGATTTTATCGCCCGCGAACATCGCAGCAATGTGTTCCTGCACGCCGGATTGCCGGGCCAATTCCAGCAGCAGCGTGAAGGTCTCATCGGTAATCCGATTCTTGGAATAATCCAAAAAGAGGCCCGCCGCGTCCACATTGAATCTTTCGGCGCGTTTCGGATCAATTGCAAAGAGGTCCCGAAGATGCAGGCCGCTGGCGATTTCAAAATGTTTCATCAGCGATTGAAATGCGGGACGGCTGGTCAAACGGGTTGCCATTTTTGTTTCAACGGTCGGTGCGCTTGATGCGGACATCATTGACTCCATCAAAAGTTACACATTGAATTTCAGGACGCCGCAGCCGCAAGTGCGGAACTCTTGCGGCCAACAACCGTCAGCAGGTCATTCCATGATTTTACAAAGGATTCAGCTCCCTCTTTCTGAAGTTGCGCACCAAGCTTCTCGACGGTAAAGCCAGCCTGGGCGACCTGCTGGAGGATCGAATCAGCATCGGTTACATCCGTGCTCATAGCGGAGCCAACTTTGCCGTGATCGGCAAACGCCAGGAGCGTTTCCTCCGGCATGGTGTTAACGGTATCCGGTGCCGCCAAAGCTGTGATATAAAAGGTATCTGGGGCGGCGGGGTCTTTGGTTCCGGTACTGGCCCAAAGCAAACGCTGCGGCATGGCCCCCGCAGCGAGCAGTTTTTTCCAGCGTTCGCCGGCCAGGAGATCACGGTAAGCCCGGTACGTTTTATATCCCACCGCAACGCCCAATTTGTTACGCAGCGAATCGGGCACCTTGCCCATGATCGCCTTGTCCCATCGGCTGATAAATACCGAGGCTACAGACGCCACTCGAGGATCAAGCTTGGCCGCAATACGCCGCAGGATACCGCGTGTATAGGCTTCGGCGGCGGCAAGATACTGCTCGGCGGAGAACAACAGGGTGACATTCACCGGTATGCCGCTAAAAATAGCTTCTTCAATGGCCGGCAGTCCTTCGTTGGTACCGGGAATTTTAATAAACAAATTGGGGCGTTTTGCCCGGTTAAAAAGCTCTTTTGCGGCAGCGAGCGTATTGGCGGTGTCGTAGGCCAAAAGCGGAGAAACCTCCAAAGATACAAAACCATCCACACCGCGCGTCTGATCATAAACCGGACGAAACAAATCCGCGGCATGCTGCAAATCTTCGATGGCCAAATTGAAGAAAATCGCTTCAGGTGAAGTGGTTCCGGCATCATGCAGCGAACGAATTGCACGATCATAAAAATCAGATTTGCTGATGGCGTGATCGAAAATGGTCGGGTTACTGGTAAGGCCCGTAACCGACAGGTCGCTGATGTAGCGTTTAAGCGTCCCGCTGGTGAGCAATTTTCGCGTGATGTTATCCAGCCACAAACTCTGGCCTAAGTCATGCAGTACGCCCGTGGGCAATGTTTTGTTGTCAGCGTTCATGTATCACCTTTTCAAAAGGCCGAGTTTTATTCCAACCGCACCGGCGGTTTGAATGAACATCGGCGACTTAATCATGCGACCGATTCCTGCATTCTATCACTGCGCGAATTCCAAGGAAACTTTTTGAGTCAAGCCAGAGAATTTGATGCCGAATTGGCACCTCCATCGTGAAACAATTTGCAGCCTCATGCATCGGGGTCTACCGGCTCCTCGCGCGGGTCGCGCCAAGTCACGCCAGCGGAGAGCAGTGATTGGGCTTCCGCAGGCCCCCAAGTATCCGGAGCGTAAGTATGAACCGGCGTGGCGTTGCCCAATATTGGATCCACGATCCGCCAGGCTTCTTCCACCTGATCTTCCCGGGCGAAAAAATCCGCCTTTCCACTAGCCGCATCAAGCAAAAGCCGTTCGTACGGCTCCATTTCATCATGCGGATGGCGTTGGGCGATTAGCTCCACGCTGGTTCCCTCGAGCGCCTCGCCAATTTTTTTTACCCGCACGCCCATAGCTAACACCACCTCCGGACTTACCCGAAATCTTATATGGTTGGGTCGCCCGATATTGGCCTCACGAAAAACGCGCTGAGGCGGCTTTTTAAAATCAACAATAATTTCCGTGCATGATACCGGCAGACACTTGCCCACACGGACATAAAACGGCACGTCCGCCCAACGCCACGAATCGATCCATAAGCGAACGGCCGCAAATGTTTCTACCGTTGAATCCTTTGCCACGCCTTTTTCTTCCAGGTAGCCGGCAAATTGTCCACGTACCACATCGGCCGGTGTCAGCGTGCGCACCAGCGTCAGCGCCTTGGCCCGTTCATCGCGCAGTGGCTCACCTTCGTCCGCCGGCGGTTCCATCGCCAGGCATGCAACAAGCTGCATGATATGATTTTGCAGCACATCACGAATGGCTCCGGCCTCTTCATAAAAGCTGCCCCGCCCCTGCACGCCGATATTCTCAGCCATGGTAATCTGTACCGAAGCGATATAATTGCGATTCCATAATGGCTCAAGTACGGCATTGGCAAATCGCGAATACAAAAGACTTTGCACCGGTTCCTTGCCAAGATAATGGTCGATGCGAAAAATCGCATCTTCAGCAAAATATTCCCGCAGCGTGGCATTAAGCTTTCGGGCGGAGGCCAAACTCCGGCCAAACGGCTTTTCCACAACAATCCGGGCACCAACATTACATTGCGATTTTGCCAAGCCTTCCCCCACCATGGCGAACATGCTTGGTGGGATTGCCAGATAGTGCATGGGGTGTTTGGCACCATTCAAGCTTTGCCGCAATAACTGAAACGTTTCCGGGGCCTTGTAATCACCATCCACGTATTTGAGCAAGGAAAAGAGCTTTTTTAACAATTCAGGATCAGCGCCACCGCCGTGTTCATCCAGACTCGCTTTGGCACGGGCCTTAAACTGATCCAGATTCCATCCCTGCTTGGCCACGCCGATCACAGGCATATTCAAGCGCCCATGTCGGATCATGGATTGTAAGGATGGAAAAATTTTCTTGTACGCCAAATCCCCGGTTGCCCCGAAGAATACCAACGCATCCGCTTGATCGACCAAAGTAAGTCTCCTTATTCCAGCATTGCATTGCCACTGGCTTCTAAAGCCTAACCGTTTCCACCCTTTTCCAGATGCCCCCCGAATTCAAACCGCATGGCGGACAAGAGCCGATCGGCAAATTCCGCCTCCCCGCGTGAACTGAATCGTTCATACAGCGCGGCACTGAGCACGGGGGCGGGAACGGATTCGTCAATGGCGGCGGTAATGGTCCAACGGCCCTCACCGGAATCAGAAACATGCCCCGCGAATTTATCCATAGATGGGTCTTTGGCCAATGCGATGGCCGTTAAATCCAATAGCCAAGAACCGATGACCGATCCGCGCCGCCACACTTCCGCCACGTCGGGTAAATTCAGATCATACTGATAATATTCCGGATTGCTTAATGGCGTGGTTTCAGCATCGAACTGTTGTTTATTTTTGCCGGCATTGGCATGTTTAAGAATGTTCAGTCCCTCCGCGTACGCGGCCATAATGCCATATTCAATGCCATTATGCACCATTTTTACAAAATGTCCCGCCCCATGCGGACCACAATGCAAATAGCCATTTTCAGCCGGGCTCACCGGCAGCTTTTCCCTTCCGGGCGTGCGCGGTGCCGTTTTCACACCCGGTGCCAGCGTGGCCAATAGCGGATCAATATGTTTTACAATTTCCACCTCTCCCCCCACCATCATGCAATAACCGCGTTCCAAGCCCCACACGCCACCGGAGGTTCCCACATCGACATAATGAATATTGCGATCTTTTAATTGTTTGGCGCGGCGAATGTCATCATGATAATAAGAATTTCCGCCATCAATTATAATGTCGCCTGATTGCAGCAAAGGCGACAGCTTATCCAGCGTGCCATCGACCACACCTGCGGGCACCATCAGCCAGATGACGCGGGGCTGGGCCATTTTCTTAACACATTCTTCCAATGTTTTTGCGCCGATTGCGCCCTTGGCCTGCAGATCATCAACACTCTTGGCATTGACATCATGCACCACACATCGGTGCCCCCCCGCCATGAGCCGCTGCACCATATTGGCGCCCATACGCCCCAATCCGATCATGCCTATTTCCATGTTTCATTCCTTATGTAAGCATTTAGCAAAAGTGGTGCCATGAGCACCGGTTTGACACACCTGAAAATCGATGTTGTTACCCCGCCGTTGTTTTGAGAATATATTTCTCTACCGCGATGGCAAAACCCTCTTGCTCATTTGATTTGGTCACTCTCCGCGCGGCACGCTGCACTTCAGTGCTGGCGTTGCCCATCGCAATAGATAATCCACTATGGGCAAACATCAGCACGTCGTTGGGCATATCACCAATGGTGGCGATGCGGGCAGTCGGAATGTGAAATTCCTCCGCCAAACGCAATGCCACGCCCCCCTTGTTGGCACCGGGGTGCGTGACATCAAGGTAATAGGGTTGCGAACGGGTGGCCGATACATGATCACCAAACTGCTCTTGCGCATCGGACTCGGCGCGGGCTACGGCGGCCAAATCATCACTGACGCCGACAATCTTCACCACGTTATCCAGCAAACCATCAAAATTTTTCACCACTTTGGGCTTGAACTTTACGGTCCAAGCTTCTCGGTCTACATGTGAGCCATGTTCAGAAAGCGCAAACCAGTCATTTCCCCGATACACCCATACATCGAGCTTATGATCGCTAATCGTCTGAACCACGTGCCCCGCAACATCCGCTGACAGCACCTTCTGATCAATAATGGATAAATCAGGCTTCACAAACAGCCCGCCATTAAAGGCGGATATTGGTGTCGTAATTTCCAGCGGCTTGATAAGCATCTGCATTCCCAACGGTGGCCGACCACTGGTAATGGCAAATTTAATTCCCGCTTTTTTTAAGCTCGCTACCGCCGCGATAGCCCGTGGCGTGAGAACTTTATCTTTGGTTACCAATGTGCCATCAACATCGGCAATTAACAATTCAATCGCGTCCGACTTTGCGCTGTTGCCCGCCTGCATATCCACCAGCTTTCTTAGGAGCCTGTCCGAAGTAATCGCTCTACCCGAGAGTCCCGCTGACCCACCTCAAACATGGTAGGACGTTGGATGGCGATATGCAAGTTCGCATCCTGTCATTCCATTTCGCGCCATTACATGAATAGGCTGCTATCAACGCTCCTCGATGACCGGATTGGCCAGAATGCCAATTTTTTCTATTTCAACTTCCATTTTGTCGCCGGGCTTAAGCCAGACCGGCGGTTGCCGCGCCATGCCTACGCCTTCCGGCGTGCCGGTGAGAATGACCGTTCCAGGCAGTAGCGTCGTGGATCCGGACAGGAATTCGATAATTTTCTCAACCGAAAAAATCATATCCGAGGTATTGGATTTTTGCAGCGTCTGGCCATTCACGCGGGTTTGAATGTTTAATGTATTGGGATCGCCGATTTCATCGGGCGTTACGAGAACCGGCCCCAACGGACAAAACGTATCAAAGGTCTTGCCACGACACCATTGTGATCCGCCCCACTGCCGTTGCCAGTCGCGCGCCGAGACGTCATTGGCGGCGGTAAATCCTGATACATAATCAATCGCCCGGGCGGCCGAGACATTTTTAGCCCTGCGGCCAATGACAATCGCCAGTTCACATTCGTAATCCACCTGTTGACTGGCCAGATGGCGCGGCAATTCCACTGGATCGCCAGGATTCTGCACGGCTGCGGGATTTTTCAGAAAAAGTACCGGAAAATCCGGAATTTTGGCGTTGGTTTCCGCGGCGTGCTGGCGATAATTCAACCCGATACACAGAATTGCCGTCGGCTGCACCGGTGCCAGCAATTTCGTTATTGCCAGCCGGCGCTCTGTGACCGCGTAAGGTCCCGACACCTCGCCGGTAACAAGCTGAGCCTGCCCATTGCCATCCGGAACGCCAAGATGAATTTGGCCCTGCGCGTCAAGAAAACGAATAATCCTCATGTGTTTACTCGCTATTATGCGGTCAGCGGTTCCACATTTACCCAAGCCCGCTTCTGCCAGCTTTCCATACCCTTTTCAGCCAATTGTACGCCTTTGGCCCCCTCTAAAAGATTCCATGGGAATTCATCCCCGCGCACAATGTGCTTGAGGAACATTTCCCATTGTATCTTAAAAGCGTTATCAAATGCCTCTTGTGCCGGCACTTCGCTCCAAGCGTCAAAATGATTCAACGGGCTGTCAATATCCGGGTTCCATACCGCCCGTGGCGTACCATTGAGCTGTTGGAGAACACAATTGCGCAATGTCGCCACGGCCGACCCTTGCGTGCCATCCACCTGCAAGGTCAGCAGGTCATCCCGACGCACGCGCACGGTCCAGGAACTGTTCATCTGGCAAATCACACCGTTGGGCAACTCAAAAGTTGCATAGGCCGCATCATCGGCGGTGCAGGTGTAGGGCTTACCATTTTCATCGTAACGGGTTTTCAGGTGCGTAGCGCCAAGGCAGGAAACCGCCTGAACGCCGCCAAAAAGATTATCCAGTAAATACCGCCAATGGCACAGCATATCCAGAATAATACCGCCGCCATCTTCCTTGCGATAATTCCAGCTTGGCCGCTGGGCGGCAATCGAACCGCCGTCAAATACCCAATATCCAAATTCACCACGGACGGAAAGTATTTCACCAAAAAATCCGGTCTTGATAAGCTGCCGCAATTTCAGCATGCCCGGGAGAAATAATTTGTCCTGCACCACACCATTCTTAACACCGGCTTTTTTCGCCAGGTGATACAATTCGAGAGCATCGGCGGAACTTACGGCGACGGGCTTTTCGCAATAAACGCTCTTGCCCGCCGCAATGGCCTGCTTGACGGCCACAGCCCGGCGATCGGTGGTTTGTGCATCAAAATAAACGCTATAATTTTTATCCGCCAATACTTTTTCCAACTCGGTGGAAATGGCTTTTATTCCCGTAGCGGCGGCCAGTTGCTCCAACTTGGATTTATTGCGCCCGACCAAGATGGGATCAGGCATAATGACTTCATCATCATTAAGTTTCACCCCCCCCCTGCTTAATAATGGCCGCGATTGAGCGATACAAGTGCTGATTGGTACCCATGCGTCCCGTGACGCCGTTCATGATAATTCCAACCCGATGAATTTTCATAATTCTACGCTTCCTTTTAGTAAACGAATAGAAAATTATAACGCAATTTAAAAATCACGCGAGCGGCGGTGGCGGCTGCTGTCGCGGGGGGGTGTGGCAATGTTTCTGGTGGACGAAGAACTTTCCTGGCAACGTCCCGAGTGCTATCGGGATCCTCTGCCGCCGTTGGTCGTTCGCGACACTATTTCGGATTCGAGTTTACGTTTACGCCCCCCCAAAAAAAGAAACGCGTTTAGGCCGCCGCCACAGCAATTGGCATACCCCGCCCGTAGCTCAACGCGGCAGCGTTGAGTTGGCCGCGGAATGGAACCTGATGACACGATGCGGTTTCCCCCGTCGCGATTGATACAACGCGAGCCGTGTTACAGTGCGGTCATTTTTCATGACGCCGTGCCGCATCCAACCGTGCCGCGATGCCACGTACCTGGAAATTGCGATCCGCGGGGAGTCATTGCTTGCATTCGACAATAGCGTGGAGTATAAAAAAGGCATGAAATGTCCAAATTGCAATATTGATCTTCAGCCACGCAGCGACCGGGGCGTGGACGTAAATGCCTGCCCAAAATGTAATGGTATGTGGCTTACGCCATCGGAACTTGATGCGTTTGAAAATACCGCAATCGATCCGGAAGTGAAAGCAGGCTCACTGTACATCGTGGCGTGGCCAACCAAACTCAAGTGTCCGATCTGCTCACAAAATCTGAAGAGATTCGAATATCGATTTTTCGAATTGCAGATTGACTGCTGCCCTGAACATGGCTTTTGGCTCGCTGCGGAGGATGATCAAAAAATTCTTTCGCTCATGAAGCAAGAGGCTGTATCATTGGATCGCAAGTTCACCGCCGAAGAGAAGTGGACCAAACAACTGAATCACATGCGATCCGGCAGCTTTTTTTCAAAATTAAAAACTCTGTTTCAAAAGTAAATCCTTGGCAGGCCGAATCCGCAACTCACCGGTAGACGGCCTCCAAGTCGCCGATTCTCTATATTACGTGCTATGGACGATCTCTGTATGATCTCTACGCGAATATACGGGTGAAAAATGCCCGGCGGGAGTCGAACCCATTCCGGGACGTCCCGAAAAATCGCATCTCTCTAAATTGCGTGGCACGAATTCCGGCACACTTTCTTTAAATCTCGCGCGAATTATCGCCGCCTGGCCTGATCCCGCCGGAGGCTCTGGGCATTGCCGCCGCCGCACGTATTCAAATCCGGTTAAACTCTTCCTGAATTGCGTGCTGTAGCTCATGCTCTTGATAAGATCGTCCATCCCTCACCCCGCCGAATCCGCCTCGTTCGCCCGCGTAGAACTCGTGTGCCTTATCACGAAGTGCATCGGTGTGCTGCGCTATGTGGGAGCCGACGTTGGATCCCCGCCACGGCGACGCCCCCCTTGGCGTATCATTCGTCACGGCTGTGTCAATAGGCACCGGCGCTTATCGCGGGTATAATACTTCGGACTTTAATGGAAACGGCGGAAATATGCACCGGTTAAGTAGACATTCTCCAGCGATCACGGCCATCTCTTGCCTCATGGCGATGTTATGGATGCCCGCTGCACAAGGGCAGAAGGCCGCGACAGTGCCGGGGCCGAGCACTTGGATCGGGCGACTTTTAGCTATTCCCGCAGCAACGCTACACGCATCAGCCAAACAGCGCCGGACCGCCATCGCTTCCGCCGCAGCAGGTCGCTTTTCCGCCCATTGGATGCCGCCCGGCATAAGTATCTGGGCGGTCGCAACCGCTCAAGTGCTGCATGCGTGGCATCATGGTTGCCAAAACACAACACACATTACCAGCCCCTCTCGCCCCGGCAATGATCTGCGGGTGAACACGATAGCTGCCATCTTGCTGCCGCACGGCAGATTTATGCGCGTCTTTGCCGCCCGCCCGCCACCATCCACGCTCTGATTCATGAGCATGGGGTTCCGTTATTTTACCGGCATATTCGGGCATGTATTATCCCTATAAGCACAATTAAGAGGGTTTTATGGTTACAGAGTTTCTAAATAAATCAATGACTAAAATTTTCGGCTCGCGCAATGGTCGGCTGATTAAAGCCTATCGCCAGCGCGTGGAGGCGATTAACGCATTCGAACCGGCCATCCGCGTATTGACCGATGCGCAGATGCGGGCCAAGGCGGAGGAACTGCGCAAACGCATGGCTGATGGCGAAACCGATCTGGCACTTTTGCCGGAAGCTTTTGCGCTGATGCGGGAATCCATGGATCGGAATATCGGTTTGCGCAATGCCTTCAATCCGGCATATTCCTTTGATGCCGGCAAGCTTACACCTGAAGCCTTGGCGCAATATCAGCAGGTCAAGGCGAAATGTGTCGGCGAGCATGACTGGCGGTTTGTGGAAATTCCACCGGATCTGTATCAAGCCATCCGTGATGCGGTGCCCGATGCCCGGCCCCCCTATCGCGCGCGGCCATTTGATGTGCAGCTTATCGGTGGCATGGTCTTGTATGATGGAAAAATTGCGGAAATGGCCACCGGTGAAGGTAAAACATTTGTGGCACCGCTGTCGTGTTTTCTCATGGGTCTTTCCGGAAAGCATTGCCATGTTGTAACGGTTAATGATTATCTTGTGCGGCGCGATGCGGCGTGGGTGGCACCGGCGTTTTTCGCACTGGGCATGTCGGTGGGGTATGTGCAATCCCACATGGACAATGAACCGCGACAAAAAGCCTATCAATGCACGGTGACGTACGGCACCAACAGCGAATTCGGCTTTGACTATCTGCGCGATAACATGAAACAATCGCTGGCCGAACAGGTGCAAGGTCCCCTGGATTTTGCCATTGTGGATGAAGTGGACAGCGTGCTGATTGATGAAGCCCGCACGCCACTGATTATCAGTGGGCCGGCCCATGATGATTCTCCGCGCTATCGGCAGGCCGATGAAGTAACCCGCAAACTTATTGCGGCTCAAAAGCCATGGGACATGGCCAATGCGCGCGTGGAAGCGCTTAAGCGAAAAATTAAAGGCTCTGAAGGCGATATGAAAAACGCGCGCGGAGATGCCGCTAAAATCGCCACCATTCAGGCATCGATAGCCGACGCTCAAAAAGAACTGGTGGTGGCGGAAGCGGAGTTGGCCAAGCAGGTGCAGTTGTATGAAGTGGAACTGGATCGCAAAACCGCGCATTTGACGCATGAAGGTATCCGAAAGGCGCAGGAATTTGCGGGCGTCGGGTCGTTTTATGTTGGCGGCAACATGGATTGGCCGCACCTGCTGGAGCAGGCATTGCGCGCCCATGTTGTGTATGAAATTGACAAAGATTATGTGGTGCAAAAAGGCGAAGTCATTATCGTTGATGAGTCCACAGGTCGTTTGATGGTGGGCCGCCAATGGAGCGACGGCCTGCATCAGGCGGTGGAAGCCAAGGAACGCGTTACGGTAAAACCCGAAACTCAAACCATGGCCACCATTACTCTGCAAAACTTTTTCAAACTCTACAAGCGAATCGCGGGCATGACCGGTACCGCGATGACCGAATCTGAAGAATTCGGAAAAATTTATAATCTGGAAGTGGTCACGATTCCCACCAACCGGCCCCTGACACGACAGGATTTTGAAGATCTCATTTTCATGAATGAAAATGCGAAATGGGCGGCCATTGTCGAGCAGATAAAGGAAGTCACAGAACGCGGACAGCCCGTGCTCGTGGGCACAACAAGTGTGGAAAAGTCGGAGCGACTCTCACATATCCTCACCCGGCAACATGGCATAGAACATGAAGTGCTGAACGCTAAAAATCATGAGCGCGAAGCGGAAATTATTGCGAAAGCCGGTACACAACAGGTCAACAAGCAGGGCCAAACCGTCGGGCGTGTCACAATTGCCACGAATATGGCAGGCCGCGGTACGGATATTTCCCTGGCTCCGGGCGTGCTGGAGGCGGGCGGATTATTTGTGCTGGGCACGGAACGCCACGAATCGCGGCGAATTGACAACCAGCTTCGCGGGCGCTCCGGCCGACAGGGCGATCCGGGCATGTCACGGTTTTTCTTGAGCCTGGAAGACGATCTCATGCGGCTGTTCGCCGGCGATTTTATGCTCAAGGCACTGCAGAGCCTGGGCATGAAGGAAGACGAAGCCATTGAACACGGCATGGTTTCCAAGGCTGTGGCAAGAGCACAAAAGAAAGTTGAAGAGCGCAACTTCGGCATCCGGAAAAACCTGCTGGAATATGATGAAGTCCGCAATTATCAACGCAATTTCTTTTACACGTCGCGGCAGGCGATTCTGGAAGGACGGAATTTGCAGGAAATTATTTTTGACACCATCGGCGACTCGGTGCGCGATGCGGTGGCGCATTATCTTGACAGAGATTATGTGGCGACATGTGTGGCCGAATGGGTGCGTTTGACGTTCAACACGGTCATTGATCCACAGGATTTGCGGGATACCGAGTTGGCGGTGCTGGAAATGACCATTAAGGATAAGGCCCGTGAAGACGCGCGCAGCAATATTCACAGCGCCATTTCAGAATTTATGGATCCCGATGCGCATCCGGAAGATTATGATTATGCGGGGATGTCCTCCTGGGCGATGAGTCAGTTCAAAGTACAGATCAGTCAGGCGCAGTTGAAGAAAATGCAACGCGATGAAATTATTGACACGCTGGTGGAAAAGGCGCTTGATCTTATTGATCATAAAGATGTCAGCCCCCTGGCTAAATATCTGGTGAAAGGCTATCCGCAGCAGCAGTTGGCGCAGTGGGCCAATGATAAATTTGAATTCAATATTCCAGTTGAGGATCTAACTGGAAAAACGCAGGATCAGGCCATTGACTTGATTCTTAACAACGCCCGGAAAGCGTATCAACAGCGCGAAATAAGCTATCCGGTGGATTACGCAATGGAAGCGACAGCCGGTGCCGGAGGCATTGAAAATGTTTACGCCTCCGAACAATTGGCGGTGTGGGTGAAGGCCAAATTCGGAACGCCCATTTCCGGAGACGAAATCCGAAGCCTTGCCACAGAGAAACTGCGGCAGCGTCTTATTGATATTTCCCGGGAAACCCATGAAACCATCGATAAGCAAATTGATGATGCGGTGGCAAAACTTCAGGAATCACGCATGCTTTCCGCCTGGGTTTCCGATCGGTTTGTCACGCAGGCCTCGGTTGATGAATTTGAGGGTGAACCGCCGGAGGAACGCCGCGAGCGCATTAGTGAATTGGCCCACGCTTTCCTGCGGCGCGAACTTACCGAGCTGGAACGCACCGTGCTTTTACAGATTTATGACGTCACCTGGAAGGATCACCTCTACGCGATGGATCAGTTGCGCGACACCATTGGCTTACGCGGAATTGCCCAGCGGGATCCAGTCATTGAATACAAGCGGGAAGGTTCGCGGCTGTTTGATGAGTTCCTGAAGAATCTGCGGGAAAAAGTCACGGATGTTATTTTCCGTATGCGTATTGCCAGCGCCGGTGATATGCGCAACGTATATGAGGGACAGGAAGAACTCTTCGACGCCAATGAATCCTATGGTGTGGGCGAAAGCGCCGCAGCCAGAGAATTACAGGCCGCTCCGGCGGAAGCCCCGGCACCGGAAGCCGATGACAGTGAGCCACCGATGGACCCGATTGTCAACGCGGGCCCCAGAGTTGGCCGCAATGATCCCTGCCCCTGCGGCAGTGGAAAGAAATATAAGCACTGCTGCGGACGCACCGCCTGATACCAGAGGAATTCGTATGCCCATACCCATTGTTGCCATCGTTGGCCGGCCTAACGTCGGAAAATCCAGTTTGCTTAACATGCTGTCAGGCAAACGTATATCCATTGTGGATCCCACGGCGGGCGTAACACGCGACCGCGTATCGAATATTGTTGAAAGTGATGGCCGAAGTTTTGAACTCGTTGATACCGGCGGCTATGGCATTGAGGACCCGGATAATCTCACTGAACAAATTCAGGATCAGATTCGCCGGGCCATTGAATCCGCGGATGTGCTGCTGTTTGTCGTGGACGCAAAAGCCGGCCCGGTGCCGCTGGATACGGCGGTCGCACGGTTGATTCGCCCCTTTGCCAAACCCGTGATTCTAACGGTCAACAAGGTGGATGGGCCAAATTTGGCATCCAACGCAACAGAATTTTTCGCACTGGGTTTTGACGAGATGGTCATGATTTCCTGCCAGCACCGACGGGGTAAGGACGAACTGCTGAAAGGAATTTTTCATCATCTGGGACGCAGCGCCAAAGTTACGCCCGCCGAATCTGAACTCAAGCTCGCCGTAGTGGGAAAACGCAATGCCGGTAAAAGCACGCTGATAAACACGTTGGCCGGCGGAGAGCGGGTCATCGTTTCCGAGGTGGCCGGCACCACCCGCGACAGCATTGACGTGCGCATGGAAATTGAAGGCCGCACGATTACAGTTATTGATACCGCCGGTGTGCGCAAGCGGGCACGGATGACTAACAATGACCTGGAGTTTTACAGCTTTCACCGGGCGCAGCGATCCATCCGCCGAGCGGATGTGGTGCTGCTGCTGATTGACTCCACCGCGGATATCAGCGATGTGGATCAGAAACTGGCCGCGTATGTTCAGGAAGAATTCCGGCCCGTGATTCTGGTGATTAACAAATGGGATCTGGTGGGTGAACAGGCCACGGTGGAAAGCTATGGTGATTATGCCGCCAAACGCTTCCCGCAATTAAAGCACGCGCCGGTAGCCTGCATCAGTGCCAAGACCGATGCCGATCAATCACAGATTATCCGCCTGGCTTTTTCACTTTTCGAACAGGCCTCCACGCGGTTAACCACCGGACAGTTGAACAAGGCGGTGGAGGATATTCTGCAATTGCGTGGCCCGAGCAGTCAGGAAGGCAAGACCGTCAAAGTTTATTATGCCACGCAAATTGATGTCCGCCCCCCCACCATTGTGTTGTTTGTAAATCATCCCCGGTTGATTACTGAAGAATATAAACGATTCTTCGCCCATCAGTTGCGCGAACGCACCGTGCTGCATGAAGTACCGATTCGACTGCTGATTCGCGGCCACCGCGGTAATGAACGCAAGGAAGAACAGTCATAATCTTCAGGGCCGCGGATGGTGTTGGCGGTGCACATTTTTTAGCCTATCGGCATCCACATGGGTATAAATCTGCGTGGTGCCAATATCAGAATGGCCCAAGAGTTCCTGTACTACGCGCAAATCCGCACCGCCGGAAAGCAGATGCGTTGCAAACGTGTGGCGGAGTTTGTGTGGATGAATATGCTTCAGGCCCGCGGCGCGGGAAATGCGATCCAACCGCTGCCACAAAACAATGCGGTTAATGGGTTGCCCGGATCGGGACACAAACACATTGGGCACGCGGCTTTGGGATACCGCCAGAAGTTGTGGCCGCAATTCGCGCATATATTTTTCCATGGCCGCCCGGGCCGGTTTACCAACCGGGATGATCCGTTCCTTGCGTCCCTTGCCAATGACACGAATAACACCGAGTTCCGCATGAACATTTAATTCCGTCAGATCCGCCAGTTCGCTGGCGCGCAAGCCGCAGGCATAAAACAATTCGATAATGGCTTGATCCCGCAGCGCCAGGCGATGATTAGGATCAACGGCTTTCAGCAACGCCTCAATTTGCGTGCGGTTCATCACATCGGGCAATTTGCGCCAGCCATGTGGGGTTTCCAGATGCTCGGTTGGATTTTCAACGATTTTTCCCCGCGCCACCAAAAAGCGGTAGAACATTTTCAATGCTGCGGTGTGTCGTAATACGCTGCTGGTGCGCATATTGCGTTGGGCCTGAAGATATTTGAGGTATTCTCCAATAATTACCCGATCAACGCCTGCCAGTGGTCGCGAAAATTGCTGATCGCAAAATGCGGCAAAGTGCATGAGATCCGAGCGATAGGCACAGAGCGTATTGTCCGCCAAGCCAAGTTCAATTTCGATATAAGTAAGAAAATCATTAATAGCCGCATGGTCTGCAGCAGTGGCCACCGGCGTGGATTGCCCACGGCGGTTGTTGGATTTTGCGGTTTGAGCCAGTGTGTCCATCCATGGACCTCCGTATGGTTCGATCACGGCGAAAGTAGCACCTGCATCCGCGATGGATTATTGCCCTGTCCTTGGCAATGCCATGATGATATCCTACCCCACGCGTGGGCGTCCGCAAAGTAGAATGGGGATTTGATCATTTTGCCGGGGTGGTGGGCGGGTCGATCAGTTTTGCATGTTGGGCTAAAGTACGGATGAATTCGCGCCGCGTGGGATAATTAATTCCCCAGCCTTGTACAAATACCAAGGCCAACAGCAGGAACATCTGAATCATTCCATTGTGTTCCGCGGCGGCGTGGTAGCGCTGAAATTGAGCTTTATGCAAAGCCGCCTGCGCGGGATTGGTATCCACATTTTGCACCCAGAGTTTATGTTCCTGCCGCACCGCCGGGTCGAGTTGCAGCATTTGACTGCCCAGCAACACCGCCAGAATCAGCACACCACCGAGCCGCAGCCATACCCAGATGTTCACCGCGTTAAGATGAAAGGCCATCTGAAACAGCGCGGAAAACAACATCAAAAACAGACACACCAGTTGAAATATGGAAAATATTTGCAGGATATTGCCAAAAATCAGACCAGCGAGTTCTTTGGATTCATTGAGTTTCGGGTTAATCACTGCGGCATGAACGCCAGCGGCGGAAATGGTATGAAAAATCTCCGGAGCCACCAAAGCACCAAGAATCAGCAGACCGCCAAAATATATGCACAGCCCCAGGGAGAACAATACCTGCGTGAAACGAAATCCGGCCAAGCCAACATCTCCAATAGCCAGCGTATTGTAGCGTAAAAAAACAAACCGCGCCAAAACCGGGAGGTCTTGGCGCGGCTGTTTGATCTTGCGGCGTTAATGCAACGATTAACGATAAAATTCGATGATCAGGCTCGGGTTAATCTGGAACGGAATTTGTTCCGGCATCGGCAAAGCCACAACTTTGGCCTCAAGCTGAGCCGGATTGAAATCCAGCCATGCCGGAACCTGGTGGCCCGCCATGGATTCCATATTTTCCCGCAGCAGTTTGGCGGTTTTTTCACGGAATGTAATGGTCATTCCCGGCGTTACCTGGTAGCTTGCCACATCAACCTTGCCGCCGTTTACCATTACATGACCATGGGCCACCAACTGCCGGGCAGCCCAAATGGAGCGTGCCACGCCCAACCGGCGCACCACATTATCCAAGCGTGTTTCAAGAACCTGCTGCAACGTTACGGCAGTATTGCCCTTGGCCTGTTTGGCGGTGGCCATATAGCGGCGGAACTGCTTTTCCAGCACGTTGTAATGGGCCTTCATGCGCTGCTTTTCACGCAGACGAATACCGTATTCCGATAACCGGCGGCTGCGAAAGCCGTGCATGCCGGGGGCGACGAACTCGCTTTTGTTATGTTTGGGAAGATCGGCAATTGCCACACCGAGGCGGCGTGAAAGACGTACCTTGGGGCCTAAATAGCGGGACATGGAGTCTCCTTTCAGCATGTCAGGCACAAAACGCCCGCCGGCGTGGCCTGCTGCAATCAAAGCCAGCGTACCGAATTGACAACAGTCAATCCGGCCTTCTCGGCGAATGTATAGCCCATCTACAATACGGCCTATACCGGCAACGGTCAAGCGAACGGCATAGATTTTCGGGTAAGACCGTTCAAAAAAGGTGTGCCCATTTTTGTCGCCCCCTCCCCTCAAAAAAAAAACGTAATTCAACCCAGCCATGGGTTTCCATTTCCGGAGCGGCGGGACTGAAAGTAAAACCTAATCGTACACGCAAACGCATGGCAGAGGCCTCGCGGACGTAACCTCAGGAAACGAGACCAAACGGCCGGTTGGTGATGCCGTTTACAAATCCCGACCAAAACGGGCACCGCAAACATTTTCGGTTTAACGACCAGGCTTGACTTATTTTCGTTCCTTCGGCTTGGCCGCGGCAGCGGGCGCGCTTTCCCACCCGCCACCAAGGGCTTTATACAGCGCCACGAGATCAGTAGAGACGGCGGATTGACTTTGTACCAAGGCATCCTGGGAGGTGTAGAGAGCCTGCTGAGCGGAAAGCACGTTAAGAAAATCAGTCAGACCGTTTTCATATAGCTGCGTGGAATATTTTACCGCCTTCTGATTCTGCGCCATGGCCTCAAAGAGCAATTTTTCATGCAGTTGCTCGCGCGTGTAGGCGGCCAAGGCGCTATTGACATCATCCAGCGCCTGCAAAACGGTTTGGCGATAATTTAGAAAGGCCTGAATTCGGATGGCCTTCTGCTGATTGATGTTGGACTGTACCTGCCCCCAATTCAAAATGGACCAGGAGACGCCCGGGCCTATGCCATAAGTCAAACTGTTGGCATCAAACCATTTGGCGGCGTCGGAAGCGGCGAAGCCAAGGTTTCCATTAATAGTGAACTGCGGAAATAAATTGCCTTCCGCGACACCCACATTGGCGGTGGCTGCGGCATATTGTTCTTCGGCTTGGCGCACATCGGGGCGGCGCAGCAATAGTTCACTGGGCAATCCGATGGGGACCACCGGCGGTACCGACGGAATGGGGCGGGGAACCGCTAATTGCTTTTCCAAAGTCTGCGGCGGTTGGCCGAGTAAAATACTCATGGCGTAGAAAAGTTGCTTTTCCTGAATACGCAGTTCCGGTAATTGGCTTTCGGTGGTGGCCAGTTGGGCGCTGGCGTTGGCCAAAGCCAGTGAGGTACTCAAGCCACCGCCAATCTGTTGCTCCAAAATTGCCACCGTATGTCGCTGGGTTTGGAGATTCGCAACGGTCACGGCAATTTGCCGCTGGACGCCGCGCAGGGTCATGTAATCGTCGGCCAACTCACTTAATAAAGTCAGCCAGACGCCCCGCTGATTTTCAATAGCGGCACGATAATTGGCATTGGCGGCCTGTATGCCCCGGCGGACCTGCCCGAAGAAATCCAATTCCCATGTGGCGTCAAAGCCAGCTTGATACAAATCGGATTCGGAGGGGCCAAAATTACCGCCGTTGCCGATATTTTTACTGCTTCGGCTGTGCTGATAAGAACTGACACCCGTAACAAATGGCCCAAGGTTGGCGGAAGCGGCGTCACGAATTTCTCGCGATTCAATTATCTGTTGTGTCGCTTCCTGCAGTGTAAGATTGCCACGGGCGGCGCGGTTGATAAGCAAGGTTAGCTCCGGATCATGAAAATTTTTCCACCACTGGGCAAGGTGAGCCGGGGAGTTGGTGACTTTACTCATTGGCGCAGGCATGGTTGCCGCGGCGGTTTTCGGGGGATGCGCTTGCGCGGATTCAGCCCAATGGGCCGGCATCGTGGTTTTGGGCGCACGGATAGAAGGTCCTACCATGCAGCCGGTAAGGGCGGCGCAAACAGTGGCCAAGGTGATGGAAGCCAGAGGCATATTCAATCGCATGATGATTCTCCAATCGCGGTTTTATTTACTCGTACCGCAACGCTTCAATGGGGTCCAGGCGGGACGCCTTCCAAGCCGGGTAATAACCAAAGACCAGCCCTACCACTACAGAAACGGCAACCGACGCCACCATGGCCGGAGCGGACATTTGAATCGGCCAATGCAGCAGGGATTTGACCGCCATGGAAAGCGCCTGCCCGAACAAAATTCCCAGTGCTCCGCCAAAAAGACACAGCACAATGGCCTCAAGAATAAACTGGCTTAAAATGTCGCCGGGGCGTGCTCCAATGGCCATACGCAGGCCGATTTCGCGGGTGCGCTCGGTAACCGATACAAGCATGATATTCATAATCCCCACGCCCCCGACCATCAACGATATCAGCGCTACGCCGGTAAGCAGATTCGTCATCAATTGCGTCGTGTGGCCCAAAGCGTTGGAAATTTCCGTCATGTTACGGATATTAAAATCGCTGGGGGTACCGGGTTGCAGGTGATGGCGTTGGCGCAACAACGCGGTAATTTCAGTGATGGCCTGCGGAATCTCGGAACTTGACGGGACAGAAACCAGAATGGAATTTACGTTGGGAAAACTCACGGGCTGCGGCAAGTCCTGCTGTTCGGTGGCCGACGGAACCGGGTAAAGACTCTGTGATGTTTCCGGATACAACTGGCCGGTCGAAAACGTGGAAGAAGCGGCGGAAGCACTTTGATTTTGGTTCTGCAACGCTGATCCTGATACGCGATACTTCATGGTGGTCCAAGGCATGATGATAATGTCATCCTGATCCATGCCCATCATGTTGGCACCTTTTTTTGTTAATACCCCGATAACCCGCAGGGGCACGTTATTGACGAGAATAGTTTTTCCCAGCGGTTTGCCGCTGGGAAATAACTCTTTAACGTCCGTCTGCCCCATGATGCAAACCTCATTAGCGCCGTCGACATCATCGTTGCCGAAAGCACGGCCTTCCGCCAGCGGCCAATCCCGAATTTTCAGATAGGCGGGAGTCGTGCCAACCAGAAATTGGGGCACCCAATTCATCCCGCCTCGCACGACCTGCATGCGGGCATTGACGGATGGGGCGGCGGCGGAGATGGAAGGACAGTCCCGCGCGATGGCTGCGGCATCGGCGGAAGTGAGCGTTACTGAACTTCCGCCGCCAAAGCTCACGCCCGCGCTGACCGCCTGTCCGGGAAATATCAGCAACTCGTTGGCCCCCATATTCGCGATAGTTTGCGCAATGGCAGCGGATGATCCTTCACCAATTTGCACCATGGCAATCACTGCGGCGATACCGATAATTATGCCCAATGTGGTCAGCGCCGACCGCAAAGGGTTGCGGCGCAAAGCCCTTAAGGCGGTCTTCAGTGTTGTTGCCATTTTCAACATAATGTCACCTCTTTGCATCGTTTGCGGGGCCTGCGGCAACCGCCGCGCTCGGACTCTGGAAGCCGCCATCAGCAATCAGCCCGTCGCTGATCCGGATGACTCTCCGGGAATGACCCGCGACGGTGGCGTCATGCGTGACCAGCAGGATTGTAATATCATTTTCCGCGTTGAGCTTCTGGAACATCCGTAGCACCTCCTCGCTGGTGTGCGAATCAAGATTGCCGGTGGGTTCATCAGCCAGAAGTAAACGCGGCTTATTCACCAGCGACCGGGCGATGGCCACGCGCTGCTGCTGCCCGCCGGAAAGTTGGGATGGTTCATGGTCCATGCGATCTCCCAGCCCGACCTGATCCAGCAATTCCATGGCCCGTTGACGGTGCTGTTTGTGAGACAACCCATCCTCCGCATACGTTGTCGGCAGGAGGACATTTTCCAGAGCGGATGTCCGGGCCAGTAAATTGAAATTCTGAAAGACAAACCCTATTTTTCGGTTACGAACCGCAGCCCGCTGATTGACCGACATGCGGGAAATTTCCTGACCATCAAATAAATATTGGCCGGACGTGGGCCGGTCCAGACACCCTAGAATATTCATCAGCGTGGTTTTGCCGGATCCGGAAGCCCCCATGAGCGCCACCATTTCACCGGGCATAATGCTCAACGACACGCCTTTGAGCACCTGAACATCCGAATTGCCCAGGTGATAGGTTTTGATGATGTTGCCGACTTTTATCAGTTCCATGGCGTTACATGCTCCGGTTGAATGCCGTTGGTACGGTACCCATGTTATCTTCAGCCGCTTTTTTTATGCTTAAAGGGTTGTGGAATAAATGGATTGGTCGCTCCGCCGGAGCTGCTGTGATTAGCGCGTTCGCCGGTGACCACCAGCATCCCGGGTTTAATCTCCGGGGAAGTAATTTGGGTGTCATAATTGTTGGCCAGTCCGACGGTAACTGAAATCGGCCGCACAAACCGTCCCGATTCCACCCAAATAGTTCCCTGATCAGGTACTGCGGAGGCGGTCAGGCGATGGGCTGATGCTGATGGAAGAATCTCTGATTGCAGAGGCACCCAGCGCAGGGCGGCGTTGGGAACTATCAGGACGTTACTTTCTTTGGCCACGAGAAAATCCGTCTGGGCGGTGAGATAAGGCAGGAGTTTTCCACCCGGATTGTCCGTATCCACGACCACGGTGTAAGTGACCACATTTTGCACCATTGTGGCATTCAGACGGACCTGATGTACCACGCCGTGAAAGACCATGCCGGGAAATGCGTCGACGGTAAACGTGGCTGGATCACCGACTTTAATGCGACCAATATCTGCTTCATTAACCGAGGCCCATACCTGAATCTTTTCCAGACTTTTGGCCAGCAGAAACAGGCTGGGCGTACTGAAGCTTGAGGCGACCGTCTGTCCGATGTCCACCCGGCGATCAATCACGACGCCTTTGACCGGTGACGTGATCGTGCAATAGCCCAGCGTTATTTGCGCGTTGTTCAAGGAGGCTTGTGCGGCATCTACCGCTTTTTGCGCCTGCACCAGTGAGGCCTGCCCCAAGGTCACATTGGCCTTGGCCTGATCATACGTGGATTTATACGCATCATATTGCGTAATCGCCAAAGCGGTTCCTGAGGCTCCGAGTTTTTCCGCCCGCAGCCAATCCGCACGGGCATCGATATAGGCCGCCTGGTATTGCTCAAGCCTGGCTTTGGCCACTTCTACATTTGCCACCGCCTCTTCCAATGCCGCCTTGGCCACTGCCACCTGCGCCTTATAGTTGGAGGGATCAATCAGAGCCAGAACCGTCCCTTTGTTCACCGGCGAATCGTAATCAACGGTATGGCCATTGGCATCTTTCCCGAAGGCAATAATGGTTCCGTTGACCTGCGCACCAACATCCACAACATCGCGCGGCTCTAATGTGCCGGTGGCACTAACGGTCGCCGCCAACGCCCCCCGCTTGACCGGGGCGGTCCGATAGGTAACCTGCTTAGCCGACGCGGCACCGAAGTGTTCCCAGGCCCAGTAACCAAGCACCACCACAATCAGCAGAATTACAATGGTAATCAAAGCGTTTTTCATTTTCACACTCCGGAATCCTGTACATCAAGTCACATGATCATAACCGCTCGGTTGCCTTAAGCCTCGGGCCGGACACCCGGCCGAGCACCCGGTCGAAATAATGGCCGCAGGGTTTCCGCCGCGCAGAGCAAAAATCCTCGCTCCATGGGCGTCAACGGCTGAAATATCTGAATAAAGTGATTTTCAGCGGCGCGTTGGACGCTTTGCAGCACGGCAACACCGCCGGGCGTCAAGGATAATAGTGATCGGCGGCGATCGCGGCGATCCTCCTTCCGTTGCAGCAAACCGGCCCGGGCTAATTCGTCGGCAACCTTGGAGGCCGATGGCAGCGTCAGGCCCATTACTTCGGCAGCGTCGGAGATAGAAAGTTCGGGCGACATGGCCACAGCCATCATCATGCGGAATTGTCCAACGCGTAAATCACCGCCTTCCGCCGTGCGTAAATGCCGCCGCAGTGATCCCATCATGTGTGGAATCAGGGACACAAAGGCTTTGGCCAGCGTAGCGGCCTGTACCGTCGGTTCGGCGGCAACCGAGAGGCCGGACACCGATTCGTTTAGTTTCTTTTTCAAAGCACTTTGCATAGCCGCCTCGGTGATTATTGCATCATTCGTCCGCATGGAAGCGGTTTAAGATCATTATAATGCATAATTTTCGGCTGTATAGGATATCCAAGCCGAATACAGCCGCGGATTATTTTCAAAGGTTATCACGCACGGAAAATTAAATAGTTGCATAATCGAATTAATTTTTTTTCGCTGGTGTGCTATAATCAGCAGCTATGGAAGAAGAAAAAAGGCCGGAATTGAAGGCCGCGTTCAAATCTACAGCGTTTTCCGCAATTTCCCAGCCGCATCGCGGAAACCACCGCGGCAGCGTGGCACTGCTGATCCTATTTCGTATAGCGCGCAGCATTGCCGGCGGAATGATGATCGTGGCATTACCTTATCTTGTGCTCAATACATTGCACGAAAGTTCACTGGCGCTGGGAGCCATTTATGTGGTGGGTGTGATGTCAACGGCATTCCTGGCCGTCGGCGCGGGGCATCTATCTGATCGGTGGGATCACAAAGGAGCGTTGCTGGTGACCGGGGCCATGGTTCCCGTCAGCGCGTTGATGGTATATGTCAATCAAAGTTTTCCGATGTTATTGGCAGCGTCGATCGTCGGCGGATTCGCCGCAACTGGATCACTGGTTGGCGGCGGCGTTGGAGGTGCAGCGCAGCCGGTGCAGAGTTCGGTCATCGCCCGGCTGTCGACGGCTGAGAATCGGACTCAATATTATTCGGTACTGGCATTTTTAAGCGGAATCGCCGGCGCGGGAGGGGCGATGCTCGTGCATTATTTTTCCACACGGAATACCTTTCTAGTGGCGGCGATCATCTCGACAGTGGGCGCGGCGCTGCTTGTGTTTATTGCAATTCCGGAATATGTCGTCAGTAAGCCCGTCGCCCGGAAGCAGTCGAATCAGGCGATACGGCATTTCAGCATTACCGGCGCTCTGAATGGATTAAGTCAGGGACTCATTACGCCATTTCTGATCCCATTTTTTGTACTGGTTTACCATCTGTCAAAATCACGCATGGCCATTTACACCGCGATCGGCAGTGTTCTGGCTTCCATTGCTTTATTGGCGGCCCCGGCATTGGAACGGCGGATGGGGTTCGTGCGCAGCATCACGTTTACGCGGGGTCTGGGCACCGCCATGCTGCTGGTGATGGCGCTGTGGCATAACTTATGGCTTGCCCTGGCGATCTACCTTATAACACCTGCTCTGCGTATTGCCGCACTTCCGGCACAACAGTCTGCGATCATTAATCGTGTGGAAGGCCAGAGCATGGGGCGGGCGCTGGCGATGAATCAAGTTACGCGGCTGTCAGCATCGTCCGCGGCGATGATCTGTACCGGTTTCCTGTTTGATGTTTCTGAAATAGAAATGCCGTTTTTTCTATACGCGGGGGTTATGGCGGTCAATATTTACCTTTATTATCACTTCTTCGGACATGACGGGCAAAATGGGGCTACAGCAAGCGCGCCGGCAGATGAGGTTCGCGGCCCGATGCAGGAAGAACCGATTAAACCATAACAATAACGGAAATCCGCTTGAATTGCGGCGCGAGCCAACCTAATATGTTCAATGAAGATGGCCTCCGATCGGAGGCTCTGCAAGGGCCTGCGGGATCGTTTGTTCTTGCGGTCGATTTGGCGGCGGTGACGAGTTTTGGGACGGTGATGCGGTATGATGTGCAATCGGTGCAATAAACCGGCGACGGTACACATCAAGGAAATCAGCAACGGGTCGATTGTCGCATTGGATCTATGCGATCAATGCGCGGCGGCTGCGGGTTATAGCGCGCAGGATCATCTGCCGTTAAATGAAATCCTTAACGAGTTTGTCGCGGCGCACAGTCAATTAGCACAAGCCAGTTCTCTGCATTGCCCGGATTGCGGCATGACGTGGCAGGAATTTAAAGATACCGGCCTGTTGGGTTGTGAGAAGGATTATGACATTTTCGTGCGGATGCTCGGCACCGTTATTGAAAAAGCGCAGCAGGGGGCCAAACACCATACTGGTAAAACACGATCGCGACGCGCCAGGCCCACAAAAGCCAGTGACGATCCGGATGCCGTGCAACTGCGGCGTACAGAATTAAAGCGTTTGCAGGGAGAGTTGGCGAAGGCGGTTGAGACAGAATCTTATGAAAAGGCCGCGAAACTGCGGGATCAGATCAAGATTCTCGAAAGCTCGGTCTGACCGGTGTAATGACATGCTGCCTGAACGGTATGGCGAAAAATGAGGTGGTATACACGATGATTTTTGATGATTTAACCAGCCAGACCGGTGAGTGGCTATCCGCCAAGGGGCCGCACAACGATATTGTTATCAGTTCGCGCGTGCGTTTGGCGCGCAATCTGGCGGCGTTTCCATTTATGAGCAAGGCTAATCGTTCCCAGCGAACGCAATTGCATCGCTTGTGCCGCGAGCGGCTGACCGCATTACCCGGCTTATCCAATCTGCTGTACATAGAAGTGGATAAAACCGAAGAAACGGATCGACAGATGCTTGTGGAACGGCACTTGATCAGCAAGCAGTTGGCATCGGGAGAGGGCAGTCGGGGAGTGGCTATTACCGGCGATGAGGGGCTAAGCGTAATGGTAAATGAAGAGGATCATTTGCGCCTGCAGGTAATGCGGTCAGGGGTGCAACTAAGAGAATGCTGGCGTGAAGCGGATAGGCTTGATGATCTCTTGCAGCAACAGCTTGATTATGCGTTTCATGAACGCTGGGGGTATCTGACGGCGTGCCCCACAAATGTCGGAACCGGAATGAGGGTATCTGTGATGATGCACTTGCCGGCACTTAAACTCACCGGTGAAATTGAAAAAGTTTTTAAGGCAGCTCAGGATATGCATTTGGCTATCCGCGGCCTTTTTGGCGAAGGCACGGAGGCGGTGGGAGATTTTTATCAAATCAGCAATCAGACAACACTTGGGCGTTCGGAAGAGGAAATCCTTTCGGAATTCAGCGATTCGGTTATTCCCCGGATGATTGAAGCGGAGATGACGGCACGGGCGATTTTGGAACACGAACGACCATTGGCCGTGGATGACAAAATTGGCCGTGGCATTGGCGTCTTACGCAACGCGCGTTTGCTGACGACAGAAGAGACACTTTATTTTCTCTCGCATCTGCGGTTAGGTGTGGCAATGAAGCGCGTTTCCGGCTTGGATATTGACGCCATTAACAAGTTATTCCTCACCGTTCAGCCCGCGCATTTGCAGCGCGTTTTGGGCAAACGGCTCGACGGGGAAGCCCGAAAGGCCGCCCGGGCGGATTTTGTCCGTCAGCAACTGCAACCCGGCGGTCGGACCGGGTAATGGCCAGAATTTCGTTCACTTATACCAATCCCTTAAGATAATTGGGCACAAAAACATACAAAAGCTAAAGCAGTTAGTGGTAAATACCAGCTACCGCCGGTTGCGGACAATTTTTTTCAACTGTTTTTGCGATCAATAGCCGATAAAAAAGGACGGAATCCTTGGCGGATGGTCCGCAGGCTTGACAGAAGCCTCAAAGCGCTTGAATATTCACACTCAAGCCGGTTAACGGAGTGTACGGGTAGTGCCGATAATATATGAAAGTGGATGCCGGACTTGTGAATATTTGGATTTGGGCACATACTTTACGAACATGGTTGTCGGATTGAATACGAATCTCGTGTTGAATCTTCAACTGATGGCATTATGACTTGTTTTTCTCACTCGGAGAGTTGGCGCATGACGTTGAACATCGCGAATCGTAACGGTTCTGATTCCTTGAATAATGCTACCACCGGTGCATCCCACCAGGCGCGTGGCAACTGCGGCACGCGCGGCAAGCGTATCGGAAAAGGATGGATCAAAACTGGCTTAATGGCAGGATTGCTGCTGGGGCTTGGTGGCTGCCAAACGACCAGTCCGTTGGATTATCTTAATTTGGGTAATTCATTTTTAAATCCTGCCGAAGTTGGACGCTTTGACAAGGCCAATCCATTTGGCCGCGTGCAGCCGGTAACATGGCCAATTTTGGATTCATTGGCGGTTAATGATCCACCGGCTGGCGCATGGGCGGATTCCACGCCGCCGACACCGGCGGATTTGCTGCCTGTACATAAGCCTTATGTGCTGGGTGCGGGAGATGTATTATCGATTTCAGTATTTGAACTCGTTGTACCCGGACAGGAATCGGTACAAACGCGGCAGATTAACACCCAGGGTAATATCACCTTGGATTTTGTGGGCCAGATTCATGCGGCGGGAATGACCACACGCCAATTGCGGCGAGAAATTGTTCACAAATTAATTCAGAGCGGCCAGATGGCCGCCCCAGGCCCCCACCAGCCTGGCCCACAGGTGAATGTGGATCTCACCGAAGCCCGTCGCCGGGTATTCTCGGTTATTGGTGCGGCCAATCACCCCGGAACCTATAACATCATGTCTCCGGACTTCCGGCTGCTGGATGCCTTGGCTTTGGCCGGAGATGTCCCGCAGACACCCGGGATGGATTATCTCTACATCATCCGGCGGGTGCAAAAGCAATCGCCCAAGACCGCCTCGGCCACTACTTCCCCTGGTTCACAGACCGGCGGCCAGTCCAACATGCTTAATGAAATTGCCAATCAGTTGCAGAGCGGAAAAACGCCAACGAATGCCAACCAAGCGTCTGAAAAAAATTTGATGAATCAGGCCATAGAACAAACCGGTACAGCCACCAGCGGGCGGTTTGTGTATGTCAATGGGCAATGGGTACGCATTGGCGGATCGGCGGCGACAACCAGAGCGGCATCCTACAATTTTAACGCACACAAAAAATCCGCGTCTTCGGCGTATGCCGGAGAGGTGATTATTCGTATTAATCTCAAGAAATTAATGGCCGGAGACCCACGCTACAATATTGTTGTGCACTCTGGCGATGTTATTAATGTTCCGCCGTTGAAGCCTTCGGTTTATTTTGTCATGGGCAATGTCGGGCGCCCCGGTGTATATTCCATGACCGGGCAAAAGCTGACGCTGGAACAGGCTATCGCCGCTGCTGGCAACTTCGGCCCGCTGGCGATTCCCCGGCGTTGCGAACTGATTCGCAGAATCGGGCATAATCAGGAAACGACTATTCAGGTCAATATGCAGGCGATATTCAGCGGGCAGGAGCCGGATATTTTCCTTAAACCGTATGATACGTTGAATGTCGGCACCGACTTTTTTGCGGCGCCGTTGGCGATTATTCGCAACGGCCTGTCAGCCAGTTACGGCTTCGGCTTTACCTATGATCGGAACTACTACATCCAGCCGACAATTATTCAGTAGTTCCCTCTAATCGCCCGGCGCGGCGTTGCTGATGGCACTGGATATTTGGCTGAGGAACGTTGCTCGCTGGGTGTTATTTTGAAAAGCATTGGACACCGGTGGCATCAAGATTATACGGATTGCACGCGGAGCATGACTCATGCCGGTTTCAGAAACGTCCAGCGCCTCTTCTGATCACGGGTCCGCCCCGCCTGGTAAGCCGTTGCGCTATGATTATGTTGCAAGCATTGAGTCCGCAAAATCACCAAAACGCGAATTACCCGGTTATGTCATAGCAGTGATTATCGGCGTGGCCGTATTTTTTTACCTCTTGTATCGCATTAACTTTGAACAATTGGTGCACATATGGAGCACCAATCCCAATTTCAGCCAGGGATTTCTGATTCCGGTGATCAGTGCCATGTTTATTTACCTGCGATGGAATACGCTGCGGAATTTACCCGTTAGGCCGGCGTATATCGGGTTGCTGTTGCTGACGTTCGGGGTATTTGGACAGGTACTGTTTCGGATTACCGGGCAGGAGCAGTTTTCCGATTTGAGCATGCTGGTGGTACTGTTCGGATTGGGATTGTGGCTGCTGGGCTGGCAGCAGATGAAAATACTCTGGCTGCCGATCTGCTATTTGTTGTTCATGATTAATCCACCCCAGGCGTTATATGTGAAGCTCACCACACCGCTGCAATCCATTGCCGCATCAGGTGGTGCGCACATGCTGCTGCTTTTTGGCATTCATGCCTATCGGGAAGCCACACAGATACACCTTCAGGTTGGAGATAAATGGCCATCGCTGAATGTGGCACAGGCGTGCAGCGGTATACGCATGTTGACGGCCTTTTTCGCATTAGCGGTGGCTTTGGCGTACTCCACCAATCGGCCTATGTGGCAAAAGTTAGTGCTTTCGTTATGTGCCTTGCCGATTGCAATATTTGTTAACGCCCTTAGGGTAACGCTGTCGGGCGTACTGTTTGCCTATGCGGGTTCGGAATGGGCACGCGGGAGCACACACGCAAGTCTGGGCCTGTTAATGCTGATTCCGGCCGGCCTGCTGCAACTCGGTGCCGCCAAATTAATTGATCTCTTTGAAGAACATCTGTTTGTGGATGATGTCCCGCAACATGGTCACTCCGGACAGGAGGCAAATGTATGAGCGACGGCAAACTACCGACAAAAAAACTTCTTCCGCCAATTGTCGCGATGGGAATTCTGGTGGCGGGCTTGGTATCACTGACCGTAGCTTCCAATGCGTTTAATGTCGTACTGCAAAAGCTTCACACGCCATTGCAGGCCCCCCTGCGAAGTCTTCCCAAGAAACTCGGCCAATGGGTGATGCCCAAGGGTGCAGTGGATCAACGCCTGTCCTCGGAAGTCGTACAGGTGCTTGGCACGCACCATTATCTGCTAAGGCCTTATGTGAATACTAAAATGCCTCCCGGCGCACCTGGCTCCCAAGTGCGGGTAAATCTGAATTATTATCCGACCGATTTTGCCACGCCGCACGTTCCAAATGTTTGCTGGGCGGGTGTGGGCATGAAACGTATACATGATACGTTCATCACAATTCATCACGTTCCTCATGCCAATGGCACTTACTCTGATTTAGAAATGCGGTTTCTCTCATTTTATGCGCCTAAAATGAGCGATTCCGGCATTCCATTGAGTATGAATCAACACCGAGGGCGGTACGTGAATGTCGCTTATGTATTCCAAGTAGACGGTCGATATGTGCCCAACCCCGAGCAGGTAAGTGAATTATTCTGGCGTACCACCAGTAAATACGGCTATGATGCCAAAATTGAAGTCACTGCGGAAGGTCCCGGTGGCCTAACTACCCGGCCAGAAGCCCGCAAGGCTATTGCGTCGTTTATTCGAGCATCGCTCCCGGCCATTGAGCGGCTGCTGCCGAATTGGAAAAAGCTTAATGCGCCAGCAAAGCATCCCGGCACGACGGCTGGAAAAATTAGACAGAACTGAAATTGTGAAACAGGAACTCTCGCAAGAGGCACGAAGGAAACAGCATGGCTAAACGGGTTAATACACGCTTTTTAACAATATTGATTGTTGTTCTTATTGCAATATTTGGTGGCATCGCCGGCATTTATTACGTTTTGATCAAGATCAACAACAATCCCACACGCCTGGTAGCCGAAGCCAATGTGGCGTTGAAAAAGAATGACACCGAAATGGCGCGGCAACTTTATCAGCAGGCGGCAGTGGTGGCATTGCGGGAGCATTTGCCGCAGGCGGCCGATATTCTGCTAAAGCTTGGTGATCTGAATTATCAAACCACCCCCAAGAATATCCAGCGATACCGCGCGGCCTTAAGCGACTGGCACGCCGCCATTCAACAAGAACCCAATTTACTTTCCGCCCGAAAAAAACTGCTGGACGCCTTTTACCAGGATGCCATGCACTCCGGTAATGATTCGTCGCTTTGGCAGCAAATTGAGCAGCAGGCAACCCATGTTATCAAACTCGATCCCAAAAACGCCAATGCGTATATGGACCGGGCACAAGCCCGCTTACGATCCGTTTCGGGATTGGCGGCTCTGACTGATCGACGATTCACTGCGGCTAAGGCCGATTTGCTGATGGCTTGTAAACTCCAGCCGGACAACGTTCTTCCCCATGCTCTATTAGCGCAGGTATATCTTCAGCAGGCGGCGGCGGAACATCAGCAGAATCTGATTAATAAAGCCGCGATGACCAAGCTTTTTGATCAAGGCATTGCCATTCTCCAGTCATTTGCAAAAAAGCACCCGCACAATGTTGACGCCTTAATTTCTTTGTCAGCAATTTATCGTGTCGTGCCGGGCCATGCCGCTGATGCTGCCAAAGCACTGGCCACGGCGGAAAGGCTTGCACCAAACAACCCCAAAGTCCTGGAAGCCAAGGCGCAACAATTGCTTACTTCGGGTGGAAGCCCCGCAAGCATCGCGGCCATTTTCAAAAAAATTATTGCCATCCAGCCCGATGATATGAGCGCTTACGCCGCAGCGGGCGAATTTCTGCGGCGGGCCAATGAACCGCAGGCGGCCATTAAATACCTCAAACGCGGCTTAACACATCCTGCGGCAGGCGGCGGCTTGACGCCGGAAATTAACCAGAGCATGAGCTTACGCATCAATCAAATGCTGATGGGGGCTTATCTGCAATTGGCGATGGAGGCACCGGGCGGCTCGGCTGCCCGCAAGAATTATCTCTCCCGCGCATCAGATACGCTGGCGTGGGTCGCACAACGCATGCCGCAATCAGCATGGGTCTACGTGGCACGCGCCCGATTGCGGTTCGCCCAGGGACGCTTGGACGCATCCCAACGTTGGATTGCACAGGCGGATTCTATTCTTTCACCGGGAAATCGGCAGGATCTTTCGCTGTGGCTCACGGAAAAGCAGCTACAGGCCCAAATTTATCAGATTCGTGGGCAATCCGGGTCCGCGTTGGCGGTGTTCAACGAGATCCAAAAATATCTGCCGGGCCAACCGAGTGTTGCTCTGGCAAGAGCCCAGTTGATGGTACAACAGAATCCCAAGGAGGCACTGGCTGCGGCCCAGGCCGTACTCAAAATGGATCCCAAGAACGCCGCGGCCCTAAAAATTGAAGCTCTGTCTCTGGCCAATCTGAATCGCCGGGGAGAATTGCGCCGGCTTCTAGGGCGCATTGATACCAGTCACAGTTTTTCATTAGCGCAGTTGAAAGCACGCTTGGATTTAGCGGAAAAACGTTACGCACAGGCGGAAAAAGCCATGGCTCCATGGGTGAAGCAATCACCGGGCGATCCGCGTGTGGTCACCGTTGCCTACGCCGCCATGGCCGGATTGAATCAACGGGTTGCGGCGCAGGCGCTGATAGCCCAGGCGCTGAAAGTGGCTCCCACCAACCTGCAATTTATCCTCATCAATGATCAATTATCCAATCCAAAATCTCCCATGCCAACCGTTGAACTTGGGCCGCTGACCAGCAACATCGCCCAGATATCCGTGGCGGGAGTCTCCGCACAACAGGCCCAGCTTGACGCCATTGCCAAGTTACCCGATCCATTGGAGCGCGGATTGCTGATGAGCCGGTTTTATCTCTCGTCAGGTGATACCGCCAAAGCTGCAAACGTGCTGGCTCCCCTGGCGAAAGCGCATCCGAATAATACGCGCATTTTAGAATCTCAGTTCCGCGTGGCCATAGCACAAAAGAATTTCAAGCTCGCCGGTAAATTGGCCAGTCGCGGAGCGGACCTCAACGCTGACGGATACAATGGCGCTTTTTTGCGGGCGCAATTGCAAATTGCCCAGGGGAATTCCGCCAGCGCCGCCAAAACACTTTCCACCGTATTAAAAAAACATCCGGATGATGCCAATATCAAAACGTTTTACGGTATTGCGTTACTTTCTTCGGGAAATGTGCGCGATGGCGTTACCGCGTTAACCGGAGCTTTGCAGGCTAAGCCGGACGATCTGGATGCTCTGACGGCATTGGTGCAATACTATCTTCAAACCAATGAACCCGCGGATATTCAACGGGCACGAGATCTGGTGGATCAGGGCTTGGCGTATTATCCACTTGATACCCAATTGGAAAACTGGCATTATCAGTTTGCTGATCTCTATGGCAAACCCGGTCCGGAAATCACGCGTCGGCTTGGCATCTACAAGCGCGACCCCGCCGATTTGAACAATGTTGCACGACTGGCTCTGCTGTACATGCGCGTAAAAGAGCCATCTCGTGCCGTGGCCATTCTACGTAAAGCCCGTAAGAGCCAACCGGATAATCTGCAGTTGGCCAGAGAATTAGGCGAAATTTATGTTCTTGAAAAGAAGACCGACGCCGCACAACAGTTATTTGAATCCTTGGCGGAGAACCCAGATAAGACCATTGCTTTTGCCGGCCGTCTTATGCTCGGTGATTTTTACCAGAACACAGGCAATCTGAATCAGGCCGTGCAGGTATATCAAGCAGCGATGAAGGATCAGCCCAAGGGCCGCCACACGGTACAACGCCGGTTGGGGGATATGTACTTTAACGCCGGAAAATTTAAGCTGGCGCTGCAACAATATGCGGGCTTGTATAGCACCGTGCCGGACAACCGCACAATCACATTGCGCTACGCAGAAACGCTGATCCGGGCAGGCAATCCGGCCAAGGGGATTGCGATACTGCAAAAGCACATTCTTTCCAAAAATTCCACCGATGAAGAAGCTTTGGTGCTGGAGGGTTTTGGGTATCTGCAATCCGGCCACAAGAATAAAGCCAAAACGGCTTTAACCCAGGCATTGGCGCTTAACCCGCATGATCCTCATGCACTTTATGATATGGCCACTTTGCTGCTTGCACCCCCAAAACCGCACTATTCCAAGGCCATCGCCGACCTGCAGTTGCTTATGACCACAGATTCGTCGGATCTGGCGGCCAGTCAATTACTCGCTCAGGCGTATGCCGGAGCCGGCGAATTTGCCGAGGCGGTTTATCAATATAATACGATACTAAAATCCGCCCCATCCGATCAGGCCGCACGTCTGCAATTGGCAACGCTGTTGTTTGACCTATCACAACGGTATCTCGCTTTGACCCCGGCGGACACCAGCGACTCAGCCGCATCGCTGCGAACGCTGCAACCACTGGATCGTTTAAATGTGCTGCTGACGAAATCACATCAGGCGTTTCCGGCCAGCCCACAATGGGTGATGCTCCGGGCACGCTTTGATCTGCTGACCGGGCACAAAAATACCGCCATTACCGCCGCTAAACGGGCGTTTCAGATGGCAAATCAGAGCACCGCCGCAGCGATCGTCTATGTGCAGATATTGCAGGCGGCGGGCGACATGCACACCGCAATTGCGGTGGCATCCAAGGCCTTGGCGGTTTCACCCGACGCGGTGGAACTGTATCTTGAACGTGCCAACGCCAATGCCAAACTCAATAATTTTGTCGCATCATCGAAAGATTTTTCCCAGGCGTTAAAGCTTACGGCAGCGAATGCATCGCAATTTTTCACAGTGCTGTCAGCCTATCAATCCGATTTTAAGGGGTCCGGAAAATTGGACCTCATTATCAAATCCGTCGATGCGTTGGGCACAGATTCTCAAATGAACCCCGCTTTGCTTGATGCGGCACGGGCGGTGGTTCAGTTTGCCAATAAACAGTATCAGGATGGCTTAAGCTCGGCCAAAGCGGCTCTGGCGGCCAAGCCCAGTGCGATTATCAGCCACGCCGCGCTGGAAATTGCCGCGTTCTCGTGCTATCAGCTCAAAGAATATGATGCATGCCGGGACTATTACCTCGATATTTTGAAAGCCAACGCTGATAATCCGGCGATTCTTAACAATCTGGCCTATCTGCTGGCCGTTAAGCTGCATCAACCGGCAAAGGCGTTGGCTTATGCTGAACGCTGCAATACATTGCTGGTTCGGCAGGCTGGGTCGGGGCAATACGCCCCGAATGGCGACGTGCTGGACACTCTGGGATGGATACGTTTCCTCAATGGCGATCTTACCGGTGCGGCCGATGCACTGGATAATAGCCTGAAGTATAATCCGCCTGCCACGGCGTATTATCACCTGGCGCGGGTGCTGGTAGCCCAGAAAAAGAATGTTCGTGCGGTGGAAATTCTGGAAAAGGGAATTAAATTAGCCCAAAGCACGCATGACGCAATCCTGCCGCGGGCGCAGGAATTGCTCAAAAAAATCCATGGCTAAGCGGATATTGGACCGACGGCTGGGTTTATAGGCCGTCATTTTTTGAGCAATGTTCCCTTTTACGCTTGCCACTGGCGTAAAAGCGGGTATAAAGATAGGTATAGAGCTTCGACTCTGTTCTGTTGTATGTGAGTTTCGTCTTGAGCCTTTAAGAGGGATACCATGACGCAATCAAACGCGCTTGCCCTGGCCGGATCAATACCGGATCAAAACAGTCTGTCAACCGGCCCTAAGCTGGGTTTTATCCTGCGCCGGTACAAGTGGCTGATACTGATCGGCACTTTACTGGGCTTGGTTGTCGGAGCGGCGTTATTTCTGGCATTTCGGCAGTATGATCCACGCTGGACGGCGTACTCTATTTTTGAGGTACGGCCTAACCTGCCAAATCCTCTGAATTCACGGCAAGACAATAACTATACCGCCGATGCCGGCGTAAGCCGATTCATCAACAGTCAGGTGGTACTGGTACGCAGCCCGGATGTTCTACAAACGGCGTTGCAGACCAACGCCTTTCAGCAAAGCGCAAAAATACCTTCGGAAAAAAGCTCTTGGCTGATTGCCCACTCGACCGACCCGATGGATTCCCTGCGAAAAGATCTGATCGTGGCCCCCATCCCACACACGAATTTATTCGAAGTGAGTCTGTCATGGCATAATCCCGACGAAACAGCGGATCTGGTAAATTCCGTCAGTACGGTTTATCTCAACTACGTGCGAAATCAGGAGCGGTCGCAGCTATCGCGCGAAGCCCAAAGTGTTGCCGCCGCTGAAGCCAACATGCAGGCGAAAGTGGAGGCTTTGCAGGCCCGCGTGGAAACCTTCCGCGTGGCCCATGATGTTCCGGGATTAATTGAGCAACATACTGTTCTGGCCAATACGCTGGCCACCCTCAATACCTTCGAGATTCAATCGGAAATCCGAGCCAAGGAGGCGCAGGCGGCCTATCAACAAATTAAGGAACAGGTTGCCAACAACACACTTCAGCTTTCTCCGGAAATGCAGCAGGTGGTGGACAATGACCCAAATCTGCGTGAATTGGAGCTAAATCTGCTGGACCTCAAACAATCCATTCAGGTTTCCCGCAAAACATTGGGCAGCGGTTATCGCGGCACAATCGCCCTGGAAATTCGCGAAGGGAGCCTGCAGAGGCAAATTGATCAGCTTAAGCAGAAGCTTACCGTCCGGGCCAGGCTGCAAATGCAGCAGGCCGCACATACCCGTATGCAATCAGCACAGGCCATGCTGGCTTCCACGCAACGCCGCGTACAGCAGGAACAGCGCCTCGTGCATGATTTGGATGCCGCAGTACAACAATATGATAGCCTTCTGGCAAATTTAAAAACCAATCAGACCCTGCTGAATCATCTCATTGACCGCAGCACCATGATGAATCTGCAACGCACCATTGATGAATCCAAGGTGCAATTGCGCAACTCGGCCATCGCGCCGAAGAAAATGTCTTTTCCAAAGATCGATCATTTCCTCATCGGCGGCCTGGTTTTCGGCCTTCTGCTTTCTTTTGGTCTGGCCTATCTGGTGGAAGTGACTAATACCCGGGTTAACACCCCACGCGATGTTACCGGTGTGATGCGGCTGCCGCTGCTGGGCTTTATTCCAGACCATGCTGATGATCCACTGCTTACCGGCAGCCCGATGATGAGTGTTCGCAACTCGCCAGCGTCCATGACGGCGGAATCCTTCCGGCAGATTCGCGGCCGACTGGCGGCATCCGCATCCGACCGGCCCATTCAAACGCTGCTTGTGGCGAGTTTCTCACCGGGTGGTGGTGCCAGCACGGTGGCCAGCAATTTGGCCAACAGTATCGCCATCAGCGATATGAAAGTTTTGCTGGTAGATGCTAATTTCTACCGCCCCACGCTGCAAAGCGTTTATCCATTTGTACCGGAAGTTGGCTTAGCCGATGTGCTGGCGGGCCGTGTGATGCTGGATCAGGCCATTGTCCAGTCACCCGAAGTACCGGCCCTGCATGTTCTGGGCTGCGGATCACGATCCAAACTGCCGACGGAACTTACCGATCATCGGGCGTTCCCGGATGTTCTGGCTCAAATGAAAACTCAGTTCGATATGGTCATTTTTGACGGCGCACCGCTGACATTTGTAGCCGATTCCATTAATCTTGCATCGCGCGTGGATGGTGTGATTGCCGTACTGCGGGCAGGCATGATTACCCGTGGTACCGTGGGCCGAATTCGTGAACAGTTGCGGCAAGTACGTGCGAACCTTATTGGCATTGTGCTGAACGCCGCGCAGACATACAGCGCCGGCTACTTCCGGCAAAATTACCGTACATTCTTTGAATATGCCGGTTCGGGAACGCCGACGGTCAAACCATCGGATAAATCACTGCCGGGAGCTTAAAATCCGTCGGCGCTTGAACATAAAGCCCCTTGCCATGACAATGTATCAGACGTTGGGCTGGAACTCCTGCCTGTTGTATCCGCATTTGCGGTTGCAACAGCCCGGCACCGGTTGGAAAAGCCTGTCGCTTTTTTTCCGGAATGCCGTCTTGGAGTACCAACGATGCTGATTTGGAGTTTTTGCCGTGGCAGAAACCTATCCACCCTCCGGCCTGTCCTGTAACGTGCTGGTACTCAACCGCCTGTATATGGCCGTGCGCGTGGTCAACGCCCGCCGAGCCTTTACGCTATTGTGCAAAAATATAGCGGAAGTCATTTCGGTTGAGAATGGGAACTACTTTTCATACGACATAGAATCGTGGACGGAAATTTCCCAGCTTAAAGCTCAGTTTGAGCGGGAATCCCATGATTTTGTCCGCACCGTGCGTTATGAACTCGCAGTGCCGCGGATTATCCGTCTGCTGGGTTATGATCGCCTGCCCCGGCAGGACGTTAAACTTAATCGCCGCAATATCTATGCGCGTGATCATGGCGCGTGCCAGTATTGCCGCCGCAAATTTCCCACCAGTGAGTTGTCACTGGACCACGTTGTGCCGCGCTCTCTGGGCGGTAAAACCATCTGGGAAAATCTGGTCTGTGCCTGTGTGTATTGCAACGCCCGTAAAGGTGGACGCACGCCGCATCAGGCCGGCATGCACCTGCTTAAACCCCCCATTAAGCCACGCCGCAATCCGGTGATTAATGTCCGTCTTGAATCGGATAAATATGCCACCTGGAAACATTTCCTGGACCACGCCTATTGGAGCGTGGAGCTTAAGTGACATTTGGATTCGGCGGCTTCCGATAGTTAACCGGAGTGCCGCGCTACAAATCTATTTTCAGGCCCCTTGGCCGGTAGGTTTGGACTCATAAAATCCTCCGTCCGGATCATCGGGATCCAGCGATACGGTCTGGCGCGGCGCTTTACGCTGCATAGTTGCGTAAAGCGAGGGCAATACCAACAGTGTGGTCAACGTCGCAAAAACCAGACCGCCGATCACCGCGCGTCCAATCGGAGCGGACTGCTGGCCGCTTTCACCAAGCCCCAGCGCCATGGGAACCATGCCGGCAATCATCGCGATACTGGTCATCAGGATGGGTCGCAGTCGACTGCCTGCCGCCTCGATGCCGGCATCGTCGCTGTCCATGCCGCCCCGGCGAAAATGTTCGGCAAATGTCACCAGTAAAATGGAATTAGCCACCGCGATACCCACCGCCATAATGGCTCCCATGAAGGACTGAATATTGAGCGTGGTGTTGGTGAGATATAGCGACAGCACAACGCCGGCGATCACGGACGGCATGGTTAATATAATGGCTATCGCGAGCTTAAAGCTCTGAAAGTTAGCCGCCAGCATAAGGAAAATCACAACGATGGCAGCCAGCAGCCCCACGCCCAATCCTGATAAAATCTCTTCCATGATCGGAATTTGACCGGCAACCGTCACGATGGCCGCGCGCGGTGGTTTCCCGGCGGATAAGATCGCGGCACGAACTTTGGTTGCCACGCCGCCGAGATTATCTGAATTTACATTGGCGACAAGCGAAATTTCGCGCTGCATATTGATGCGGTCATACTCCTCAACCGACACGCCCCGTTTGACTGCCGCCATATTGCGCAGCAACACTCCCTGGCCGTCTAACGCCCCAACCAGAATATTCTGCACCGCCTGCAATGAGTCCATTTTCCGCTGTGGCACCTGTACCTGCATGCGATAGGATATTCCGGTAAGTGGATCCGCCCAAAAAATGGGCGTTACATAACGGCTGGATGCGGTGGCTTCAAGTACGGAATCCATGATACTGCGAGCGGTTAATCCAAACAGGCCGGCGCGGGCACGGTCAATATCGAGGTTGAGGGTGGGATAATCCACGGACTGCGCGATTTCCACATCCTTCAACGCTTGGATGCCCAGAAGTTTCGCATGGATTGTTCTGGCAAAGGCCAAATCCGCCCGCAGGTGCGGTCCACTGACATTCACTTCCACCGGATTTTGCGCACCGAAACTCATCACACGGTTGATAATATCGCTGGGATCAAAGCTGAAGCGGACACCAGGTTCCAGCGCGGCGAGCTTGAGCCGCAAAGAGTTCTCAACCTTTTGAATATCCACACGGGCCTTATCATGAAGCTGAATGTCAATGACCGCATCCTCCGGCCCCGCCGTCCAGAGGTAAATCGGGCCAATCGGATTATCCGCCGGCTGCAAACCAACATACGACAGCGTTAATTCCAGATTTTTGGGTCCGACTTCCCGTTTAATTTCCGCCAGAACGCTGCGCGTAATTTTTAACGTCGTATCAATATCCGTTCCGGTAGGTGCCCGCAGGCGCACCTCAAATTGGCCGTTGTATACGGTTGGAAAAATCTGGGTACCAATGCGCGGGGCACCCAGGACAATAATTGCCACGCAGATAATAAAATATATCGGCAGCAGCACCATGCGCCCGGACGTAAATTTTTCAACGACGCGCTTGTAGCGGCGCTGAAAGGATGCGAAGGAGAGTCTTCTTTCTCTGGGTGCGTGGGCTTTCTGCTCACCCAGCATCCAGATGGACAGCATCGGCACCAGCGTGCTGGAAAGCACGTACGAGGCGATCATGGCAAATGCCACAGATAATGACAGCGGAATAAATAAAGCCCGCGGAGCGCCTTTCATAAAAAATGCCGGTATAAAAACCGCCACAATACACAGCACCGCCAGCAGACGGGGGCCATCCGTCTCAATCGTGGAATCCAGTGCCGATCGGGCCACACTTTTTCCGCGTTCCAGATGCGTGTGCATATTTTCAATGGTCACGGTGGCGGTATCGACAATAATGCCCACCGCCAGCGCCAAGCCGCCCAAGGTCATAAGGTTCACGGTCTGTCCGGTAAGCCACAGTGCTACGACCGCGCAAAGCAACGAGATGGGAATAGTTATCAGCACGATCACGGTGCTGCGCCAATCACCCAGAAACAGCAGCACCATCAATCCGGTCAGAACCGCACCCAGTGCCGCTTCACTAAGCAAATTGGCAATAGAACGTGTCACATAAGGGGACTGATCAAATTCAAAGAGGATCTTCACATCCTTGGGCATCATGGCTTGAAACTTCGGCAGATTTTCTTTCACCGTGTTGACTATGGCCAATGTGGAAGCACCGGAAAGCTTGGTCACCGGCATGTAAATGGTTTTCTGGTCGCCCACCAAGGCGTATCCTACCGTAATATCTGAAGCGTCTTCTACGGTAGCAACATCTCGAAGATAAACTGTGCGCGTGGTACCGAATTTCAGCGGTATATTCAGCATGTTCTGAATATTTCCGACCACCGCATTAGATCGAACCAGCGGCGTCTGCTGACCGATTTGAACATTTCCCGAAGGGACGATGACGTTGGCCGCTTTGACGGCCTTGACGATCTCATCTGGGGTTAGCGCGTAGGCACGCAGGCGCTCCGGCTTAAGATTAATGACAATGGATCGCTTGCTGGCACCAAACGGGTCGGGTGCGGAAACTCCCGGCAGCGTTGCAAACAGCGGCCTCACACGGAACTGCACCAAATCTTGCAATTGCGCCAAAGTGCGCGTTTTACTACTGAAGACCAAATCACCCACCGGCAGACTACCGGTGCTGAATCGCATGATAAAGGGCGGTACCGTGCCCGGAGGCATATACGCTTTAGCCCTGTTTGCATACGAAATGGTTTGGGCCAGCGCCTGCGCCATATTCGTGCCGGAATGAAATTCCAACCGGACCAGCGTTAAGCCCTGAATGGATTTCGTTTCTATACTTTTAATGCCTGATACATATAAAAAGTTCGCTTCGTAGTAACGCGCAATGTAACCTTCCATCTGCGCGGGACTCATGCCCCCGTAAGGCTGGGCGACATAAATAATCGGTACGCCTAAATCAGGAAACACGTCCCGCGGCATTTCTTTAATGGCCAGCACACTGATCAGCACAACGCTGGCAATCAATACAAGGATCGTAATGGGGCGACGCAGCGCCAGGCGAACCAAATTGAACATAATCTATTACCCTAACAACGCCGCCATCACATCGATTCGCGGCCCTTACTCATGGTCTGAAACAATTAATAAACGCCGTGTCCTGGCGCGACCGGGGCCGGCTGCGTCACCGCCGGCATCTTCTTCATCACCGGTAGTGTGGCCGAGCCTAGAATCGCCTTGTCACTTACCAATCCCACCGCACCGACAATCGCGATCTGCGATTGGTTAAAATGAGCAATGGCGGCGGCGTAATCGCGCTGGGCCTGCGCCAACTGGCTTTCCGCCACCAGCACTTCCAGGGATGTCACCGTACCGGCCCGATAATTTACCTTAATGATATTTAACGCATATTGCGCGGAGCGCACCTGATCGGCCGCAATGGGTATCAATTCCGCATTGGTTCGGCTGTCCTGCAAAGCCTTGACCACCGTGGCTTCCACCAGCGCCAGTTGTTTATTAGCGCGAATCTCGGCGATGCGTTCCCGCGCCTTGGCGGTCTGAATATCGCCAAACGTGCTTAGGCCAAGTTGCCAACCGCCGCCCGCCTGAAAATTCTGATATCCATGCAGGCCATAATTCTGGCTCACGGGCGGCCCCTTGCCGGTCACATTGTAATACCGCCCGTCAATATCTCCGACTTTATAGCCGGTGGTCAGCGTGGGTCCCAGATCACCCCATGCTATGGCCCCTCCGTCCGCCTGCGCGGCACGCACAAGTTCACGCACCCGCTGCAAGTCAGGCCGATATTTGACGGCAAGCTTTAAGAGTCGGCCAATGGAAATGGATGTACGAACCAGACGATTGGCCTTAAGCGAATTCACGCTGGGCACCAGTGTTACGGCGGGGTCCATATTCAGCGTAATAGCCAAATCCGTTGAGTAGTGATAAAAGCGATTGAGGGCCAGAAGTACTCCCTGTCGGCGGCTGGCCACTTCCGCTTCCGCACTGGCCACATCCGCGGGAATTGCCGTACCGGCTTTGAGTCGCAATTTGGCAAAACGCAGCAGTTCCTCCGCGTCAGCCTCCGCATCACGTGCTGCCACCACGTCCGCCTGGGCCTGAACGAGCTGATAATATTCAATGGCTCCATTTTCCATTGTCTGTTGTATGACCACCGCCTGTTGCGCACGCGACGCGTTGAGCCGCTTTTTGGCTGCCACAATATTGTAGATCACCCGTCCCGGATTAATCACCCATTGAATAGCCGCAGCGGGCGATATGGAACGAAAATCAGCGGTTACAATATTACCACCGGTGGAGCGTGCCACCCCGCTGTTATAGTTAAATATCGCCGTAGGAGCCAGTACCGGAAACGCTGCGCCGACGCTGGAAGCCAATTGTCCACGTGATTTCCGCACCTGCTGGCGCGCAATTTTAATATCCAAGTTGTCCGCCTGCGCCACCTTGACCACCGCCGCAAGATTAATGGACATCAACTCGCGGTACATGGCCGGAACATGGGCGCGGTCGAGGTGAAAATGGGGAGAAGCCGCCTCGCCGGATGGTAAAAGAGACACATCCGCGTGATTGCTGGCAATCTTGAAGTCTTGTGAACATGCGCTTAGACAACAAGCGCACAGGCAACTTAGCAGCCCGGCAACGGTTTTATTCATAACCTCTCGATTCCAAGAATGTTTAATTGGCAAATCCCGCCACCGCCGGCACTGGATTCACTTTCGCGGCCACCGGAACGGCTTTTCGCAGAATTGGGATAATCTCGCCGCCCGGCTGCACAAAGTTCTGCCCACGCACAATAATTTTTTGGCCCACCTTCAGACCAGATGTAATTTGCACCATCAGGCTGGTGGACAAACCGGTCTTCACGGGAATCTCAACCGCCTTGTCTTTGCTGACCAGCATAACAAAAGTATTATCCCCTGAAGTAATAAGGGATGTTTGCGGAACCAACACGCCATCGGCACGATGCTCAAAAATCTTAACATCCGCGTACATTCCGCCGCGCAGAATTCCAGTGGGATTTTCAAGATCAATTTCACAGCGTAACGTTCGCGTGGCCACATCCAACGCATCGGCGGTACGGCTGATTTTTCCTTTCAGATGAATGTCGTCATATCCGAAAGGCGTAACCTCAACCGGTGTGCCGACATGCACAAAACGCACTTCCTGCTCCGGCAAATCGACAAACACGCGCACTTTTTTCTGCTGAACAATCTCAAACAGTGGTTTTCGCGATTTACCTTGCGATGCTGATTGCACAAAATCACCAGGATCGATACCGCGCATGGTAATGACCCCATCAAACGGTGCGGTGATCCGATCATACGCCAGAAGGGTCTGAAATTTCTGCATCCGGGCCTGCGACACCTGCACGTTGGCCTGGGAAAGAACCACTGCAGATCGGCCGCTTTGAATCAAGGCCTGCGCCGAGGCAACCTTGGCGCGGGCCACTTCCACACCCGCCTGCGCTCCCGTTAGCTGGCTGGTGGACTGATCAAACGCCTGCTGGCTGATGGCCTGCCCCTGAAACAACTGCTTGGAACTGGCGTAAATGGCCTCCTGCAACGTCAAGGAGGCCTGAGCGCTGATCAGGTTGCCTTTCGCAACGCTTAAGCCGCGAAGGTATTGGTCCAACTGCGCCCGCGCCTGTGTGACGCCCGCTTCCGATGCAGCCAGTGATGCCTGAGACTGCGCCAACTCTTTCTTGAGTTCCGGTTCTTCTATGACCGCCAGCAACTGCCCGGCCTTTACGCGGTCTCCAATATCCACCAGGACGTTTTCTATATAGCCTGAAGCTTTGGCGTAAATATCGGTTTTGTAATAAGATCGCAGCGATCCCGGTAAATCCACCACATGCTCGATCGGACCAGCCGTTACCCGTTGCACAAGTACCCGCGGTACCCGGCTGGGGTCACTGATACGTGCCACAGCCCCCGCGCTTAATAGCGTCCTTTTCTTTATATGGAACAGCTCGATCGCCCCCACAACGACAATGGCACCGGCGATGCCCACCAAGATAATCTTCAGCGAGCGCTTATCAACAAAACCGTTCACAGATACTCCATACATGCGCTATACTTTCCACACCCTGCACGCGCGAATTCAAACCGCGGGGCGATTCCTTTTCCTACCTGCCGGCGCGAAGACACAGCAGGGCTAATTAACCATTGTAGGATCCATTGCTATACGTTGCTCGGAACCTATTGGTTCACTATCCTTGCAAACACCCCATACCTTCTGGCGCACCGGAGAGGGTCGCTTTCTCACAGTGTGTCGCGGTGCGCACCAGTCTTGGGGTGCCTGAAAACCCGGCAGCCCACGGTGCACACAACCGCATTATACCTCATTGCAAACGCGATACCTCGGCTGGTAGTTGCAAATTTTCTTATTTTTGCTTTTTGCGAATAATATATTGAAAGAAAAAAGGGCGGATAGATAACTATCCGCCCTTAGGGGCCGCCAAGAAATAACCTTTCCAATCTGACTTGGTCTTTTGACCTCTGGCCGCGTTGCCCGCTCGTTACGTATCCATGCGGATATGCTCCTCGCGGGCGTCTTGCCAGACGCCAAAATCCCGGCGTCATATTTGTAAACGTTATTTCTTGGCGGCCCCTTAATCGGCTCGCTGGTAACTGCAAGTTACGCAACAATTAGAATTTTACCTGAAGTTGCAGTTCCGTTACGTAATTAGCATTATTCACATATGTCTCCGCAAACTGACTGGTGAAGGCCGCCCGCGGGGTGTAAATCTCATCCAACTGTAACTTCAC
>Ga0080006_1266768_pt1 | contig 80372 bp, 60 predicted proteins | sample RS3BMetagenome_FD_69209 | JGI IMG/M metagenome (GOLD analysis project Ga0080006, IMG submission 69209) | Ferric oxide microbial mat and aquatic microbial communities from Rainbow Spring, Yellowstone National Park, USA - RS3B (SPADES... ... | reverse complement strand
CGACGAGCGCGTGGTCGCCCCAGGCCGGGTCGGTGGCGGTGAAGATATGCACGTGGCCGATCGCCTCCAGACGGTAGATCTCGTTGGAGCCGGTATCGTCGAGGGCGCCGCCCGCGCCCCGTGCGGCAACCGGCTTGACCGGTGCCTGCCGGCCCGGGGCCAGCGGCTTCTTGCGGTAGTAGGCGATGAGCCGGTCGGCGGTCACCGTCACGGCGCCGCGCACGGCGACCGCGTCGCCGTAGGCGGTCACCGCCTGCGCCTTCTGGTCCCAGTCGAAGCCGCCCTTGGCGGTCACGGTGATCTGCCCGCCATGCGACAGGTCGAGCGCCTGCGCCCGCGCGGGCCTGGTGGCGGGGATCAGGCTCAGGAGGGCGAGCACCGGAACCAGACTGCCCAGGGCGACGCGGACGACGCTGCGCCGGGCGGCGGGCGGGGCGGCCTGCGCCGGCCGCAGGCGGCGGGTCTGCGGAGGCCAGAGCGCCAGTCGCCGAAGCGCCAGGGGCCAGAGCGCCAGGGGCCGAAGCGCCAGTGGCCGGGGCGCCAGTGGCCGGAGCGCCGGCCAGCTCATCCCGAGGGGGAGCGGGCGGTTCATTGACTCCCTCCGCCGGCAGCGCCGGCAGGCGAGGGGCGGGCGACCTGGTCGTCGTTGAGCACGAGCCGGGCCGGACCTCGGAACTGGCCGATGCCGTCGCGCTGCGACAGGAAATAGCCCTGGGCGTCAAGCACGCCGAACGGACCCTCGGCGTGGATCCAGTCGTCCGAGGCGATCACCGAGCGCTTGATGTCGATCAGCAGGTCGGGCCCGTGCATGATCACACCGTCGTCGCGGTAGAGCCAGGCGTGGTCGAACATGTCGAGGATCTGCTCGTGCGGCATGTAGACGCCGACCCGGGAGCGGACCAGCACCCACTGGCCGCCCTGGGTCAGGCTGTCGGCGACCGGCCGGGTCAGGTCGATCTGGTCCGGGCCGATCTGTCGCGCCTCGTCGGCGGTGATCATGAAGGGTCGTCCATGGGCATCGAGGCCATGATAGCGCGCGCCGAACATGCTGCCCGCATCGAGCAGCGCCTTCTGGTCGGTCAGCGCCGAGCGGCCGGAGTTGAGGGCGCGCTGGATTTCCGGCCATGCGGCGATCGAGCCGAGCAGCAGCAGGGCGGCGGCCGGCATCAGCCACTTGCTCCACATCAGCAGCATGCGCCGCCGGGCCTGCTGCAGCTCGCTCGGCGGCCGGCGCAGGCCCGACCCTTCGCGCACGCTCATCCGCCGCCGGGCCACGGTGGCGCTGGGCTCGCCCGCCCGCGCCCCGCGTCCGGCGAGCGGCCCGGATCCGGCGGCGAACGGCCCGGGGGCGTCGCGCTCGGGCGTGGCGGAGACGGGCTTGCCGGAGACGGGCTTGCCTGAGACGGGCGTGGCGGAGACAGGCGTGCCCGAGGCGATCGTGCCAGGGCTGGTCGCACCAGCGCTCGTTACGCCAGCGCCGGCTGGGCGGGCGGCGGCACTTCCCGGGCCGGCCGGATGCAGGCGCTCGGCGCCTTCCAGGTGATCCCGCCCGGTCATCGGCGGCAGGCCGGTCGCACGGCGGGGCGCATCAGGCGATCCCCGCGCGCAGCAGGTCGTGGACATGCACGATCCCCTGCGGCCTGCCCTCCTCGTCGGTCACGAACAGGCTGGTGATCGGACGCGACGGGGCGTTCATCAGGCGCAGGGCCTCGGCCGCCAGGAGGTCGGGGGCGACGGTGCGCGGCTTGCGCTGCATCACCTCGCCGGTGGTGAGCACGCGCAGGTCCCGGTCGATCGCCCGGCGCAGGTCGCCGTCGGTGATGATGCCGGCAAGCCTCCCCGCCTCGTCCACGATGCCCAGGCAGCCGAACGCCTTGCTGGTGATCAGCATCACCGCCTGCAGCATCGGCAGGTCGGGCCCGGCGAGCGGGATCGCCTCGCCGCTGTGCATGAGGTCGCGCACCCGGCGCAGCCGGGCGCCAAGCCGGCCGCCCGGATGGAAGACGCCGAAATCGGAGGCCGTGAAGCCGCGCCGGCGCAGCAGGGCCACGGCCAGAGCATCGCCCAGGGAGAGCTGCATGGTGGTGCTGGTGGTCGGCGCCAGCCCCATCGGGCAGGCCTCCGACGCGGGCGGCAGGGGCAGCACGATGTCGGCGGCGCGGGCCAGGGTGGAGTCGTCGCGCGCGGTGATGGCAAGCAGCGGCAGGCCGAACCGGCGCGCATGCGCGATCACGTCGGCCAGTTCCGCCGTCTCTCCGGAATTGGACAGGACGAGCACGGCGTCGTCGGACTGGATCATGCCCAGGTCGCCGTGCGAGGCCTCGGCGGGGTGGATGAAGAAGGAGGGCGTGCCGGTCGAGGCCAGGGTCGCCTGGATCTTGCGCCCGACATGGCCCGACTTGCCGATGCCGCACACGGCCAGCCGCCCGGTGAGCCCGGCGATGACCTCGATCGCCTGGCGCAGGGCCCGGCCGAGCGGATGGTTGTCGCTCAAAGCGCGTCCCAGAGCCGCGAGCCCCTCTCCTTCCAGACGCAGCACCTCGGCGGCGATGGCGAGATCGTCCGGCAGATCGGACTCCAGCAGGGCGCTCATGATGGTCAGGTCCGCTGCGCTCCGGCGCTGTCGGCGACCGGGCAAGGTCCCGCGTCACCTGGCGTCTGTATGGTCAGCCCCGGCGTGCCGGTCAATCGGCGCGTTCGGCGGGTGGGCCTGATCGTCGGGTGTCCGCTCGCGGCTGTCCGACTGCGTGGTGACGGGCGCGCGAGCCTGTTTCGTCGGGGAGATCACCGAAGCAGATCATCGCGCCAGATCACCGAAGCAGATCACCGCGGCAGATTACCGAAGCAGATCACCGGCGCCGTTCACGTCGGGCCGTCCACCTGGAGCGCCCCGGCTAGTGGGCGAAGATGTCCGGCACCTCGTAGCCGAGCAGGTCGAGCCGGGCGCGGGCGGGCAGGAAATCGTAGGCGGCGAGTGCGAGATCCAGCCGCCCTTCGCGCACCAGCAGCCCCTCGAGGCGCTCCCACAGCGCATGGAGGTGGAGCACGTCGGAGGCCGCATAGGTGAGCTGCTCCGGGGACAGCTCCGGCGCACCCCAGTCGGAGGTCTGCTGCTGCTTGTTCAGATCGACGCCGAGCAGTTCGCGGCACAGTTCGCGCAGCCCGTGCCGGTCGGTGAAGGTCCGCACCAGCTTGGCGGCGATCTTGGTGCAGCGCACGGGAGCGACGGTGATGCCGAGCGTGTGCTGCAGAACCGCCACGTCGAAGCGGGCGAAGTGCATCAGCTTGACCACGCCCGGGTCGGCGAGCAGGCGCTTGAGGTTCGGGCACTCCGCACCGTTGCCGCCAAGGGCCGGCGGGACGATCTGCACAAGGTGGGCATGGCCGTCGCCGCTGCTGAGCTGGACCAGGCAGAGCCGGTCGCGGTGCGGGTTGAGGCCCATGGTCTCGGTGTCGACAGCGACCCGGTCGCCCAGATCGAGCTCGGCCGGCAGGTCATGGCGATGCAGGTGGATGGTGGTCGCCTGCGCGAACTGCGTGACACTCATCGGTTCGCGAACCACCCCGCTTTTGACGGCCGCACCAGCCACGGCGGCCTCCCTATGGTGCCCAGGAGAAGACTCGAACTTCCACGACCTTTCGGCCACAGGTACCTGAAACCTGCGCGTCTACCAATTCCGCCACCTGGGCTAGGGGCAACCGCGCGAGGCGGGTGGTGGGAGCGCCGTCTAACGGCGCGCAGCCCCGGCGTCAACCTCCTGCCCCTGAGCCAGGAGACCAACCGAGGGGATGGAAATGCGTGCGCCCGGCCGACCCGGGCGCCCGGCCGCGCGTTGCGCATACGAGAGCAACGCCGGCCACGCGTGCCGGCAAGGGGGATCGGGATGACGACGCGCGATGTGGCGACGGTATTCGGCGGCTCGGGGTTCCTGGGCCGCTACGTGGTCAAGCGCCTCGCCCAGGCCGGGTATGTGGTGCGGGTCGCGGTGCGCCGTCCTGCCCTGGCCAACGAGATGCGCCCGTTCGGGCAGGTGGGCCAGATCGCGCCGCTCTACGCGTCGCTGACCGACGAGGCGAGTGTGGCGCGCGCCGTCGAGGGCGCGGAGGTGGTGGTCAATCTCGTCGGCATCCTGGCCGAAGCGCGCAGCGGCGATTTCCAGCGGGTGCACGCGCAAGGTGCGGAGCGGATCGCGCGGGCCGCGGCGGGCGGCGGCACGCGGGCACTGGCGCATGTCTCGGCGATCGGTGCGGCGTCCGACAGCCCGAGCCTGTACGGGCGCAGCAAGCGGGCCGGCGAGGAGGCGGTGCTGGCTGCCTTCCCGACAGCCGCCATCCTGCGCCCGTCGCTGGTGTTCGGCCCCGAGGACTCGTTCTTCAACCGCTTCGCCGCGACGAGCCGCTTCAGCCCGGTCATGCCGGTGTTCTGCGGCCAGACTCGCATGCAGCCGGTCTATGCCGGCGACGTGGCCGACGCGGTGATGGCGGTGCTGCGCACGCAAGGTCACTGGAGCACCGGCGGCGGAAGCGCCGCGGCGCGGGAGGCACCGCAGACGGCGGGGCAGATCTTCGAACTTGGCGGCCCGCGGGTCTGGCGCTTCCGCGAGCTGCTCGCCTGGATGCTTGACGAGCTTGGCCGGCGGCGCCCGCTGGTCGACGTGCCCATGCCGCTGGCCCGGCTGCAGGCCGGGCTGCTGGAGCATGTACCAGGCAAGCCGCTGACCCGCGACCAGCTTGCCATGCTGGGGCGCGACAACGTGGTGGCGGAGGGTGCGAAGAGCCTCGAGACGCTCGCCATCGTGCCGACCCCGCTCGAGCTGATCGTGCCGCCCTATCTCGCCCGCTACCGGACGGGCAGCGCGCGACGCCTCTCTCCAGAGCACTGAACCTCGCCTAGCACGGTGCGGAGGACACCATGGTCACACCCACGGGAGTAGGTCCGGCGCGGACCTATTCTGATCAGCCTGGCCGTGGGTGCTCGTCGTTTGTCGGGTTTACGGGTGCAGAAATGCCGTTATAGGTCAGCAGTGCTGACTTTTCCGCGCACCGCTCTGTGCCTAATGTGGGGGGAACGCCGAGCCCTGATGGCAGACCGCCAGCGCCACGCGAGGACCCTTCCATGGCCGAACGCATGCTGCAATTCACCCACCTGTCGCAGCATCAACCGGACAAACGAACGGTGGCCGAGCGACGGGCCGATTTCGACGAGATCTACCGCTCGTTCGACCCGTCCCGCGCGTCCGAGCAGGCCAGCAGGTGCTCGCAATGCGGGGTGCCGTTCTGCTCCGTGCACTGCCCGCTGTCGAACAACATTCCCGACTGGCTGAAGCTTAGCGCCGAGGGGCGCCTCGAGGAAGCCTACGAGGTCAGCTCGGCGACCAACAATTTTCCAGAGATCTGCGGCCGGATCTGCCCGCAGGACCGCCTGTGCGAGGGCAACTGCGTCATCGAGCGCGGCTTCGAGAGCGTCACCATCGGCGCCGTCGAGCGCTTCATCACCGACAACGCCTTCGTCGAGGGCTGGGTGCGCCCGGTGCAGGTGACGCACGAGCGCGAGCAGTCGGTCGGCATCATCGGTGCCGGTCCCGGCGGCCTGGCGGCGGCCGAGCAGCTCCGCAAGCTCGGCTACCAGGTGCATGTCTACGACCGCTACGACCGGGTCGGCGGCCTGATGATCTACGGCATCCCCGGCTTCAAGCTGGAAAAGACGATCGTCCAGCGCCGCCACGCCCTGCTCGAGCAGGGCGGCATCCAGTTCCATCTCGGCCGCTCGGTGGCCGACCTGGACAGCGACGAGACGGTCGCCTTTGCCACGCTGCGCGAGCGCCACGACGCGCTGCTGATTGCCACCGGCGTCTACAAATCGCGCGACATCGGCGGCCCGGGTGCGGGGCTGGCCGGCATCGTCAAGGCGATCGACTACCTCACCGCGTCGAACCGCAGCTCGCTCGGCGACCGGGTGCCGGAGATCGAGAGCGGCCTGCTCGACGCGTCGGGCAAGAACGTCGTGGTGATCGGCGGCGGCGACACGGCGATGGATTGCGTGCGCACCGCCGTGCGCCAGGGGGCAGCCTCCGTGAAATGCCTCTACCGCCGCGACCGCGCCAACATGCCCGGCTCGCTGCGCGAGGTGGCCAACGCCGAGGACGAGGGGGTCGAGTTCGTCTGGCTCGCCGCCCCGGAAGCGTTCGTCGGCGACAACGGCGTGAGTGCGGTGCGCGCGGTGCGCATGAAACTCGGCCTGCCCGACACCTCCGGCCGCCAGTCGGTCGACCCCGTGGCGGGCAGCGGCTTCGTGCTGCCGGCCGACCTGGTCATCAAGGCGCTGGGCTTCGACCCGGAGGAGCTGCCGACGCTCTGGGGCGAGGACGGGTTGGAGGTGTCGCGCTGGGGCACGCTGCGCGTCGGCCGGACCAGCTTCATGACCAGCCTGCCGGGCGTGTTCGCCGCCGGCGACATCGTGCGCGGCGCGAGCCTGGTCGTCTGGGCGATCCGCGACGGGCGCGACGCGGCGGCGAGCATCGATCGCTGGCTGCGCGAGGAAGCGGGTGAACACAGGCAGCCGATGATGGCGGCGGAGTGAGTGCGATGAGCGGATCCGGACACGAGGCGCCCGGCTGCGGCGACGAGTTCGTCGCCGCATGGCGGCGCAACGAGGAGATCCTGCGGGCCAGCTACGGGCCCGAGCAGGAGCACGATGCCTGCGGCGTCGGCACGGTCGTCGCACTCGACGGCAAGAAGCGCCGCGACGTGGTCGAGGCCGGCATCGCGGCCCTCAAGGCGGTCTGGCACCGCGGCGCGGTCGATGCCGACGGCAAGACCGGCGACGGGGCCGGCATCCATGTCGAGATCCCGCAGGATTTCTTCGCCGATGCGATCGGCCGTACCGGCAGCCGGCCGGACGGTCAGATCATCGGCATCGGCATGGTGTTCCTGCCGAAGACCGATCTCGGCGGCCAGGAGCGCTGCCGGACCATCGTCGAGAGCGAGATCCTCGCCTTCGGCTACGCCATCCATGGCTGGCGCCAGGTGCCGATCGACACGGGCTGCATCGGCGAGAAGGCCAATGCGACGCGCCCCGAGATCGAGCAGATCATGATCCGCAACCTGCCCGACGCGTCGGAGGCGGAGTTCGAGCGCGATCTCTACGTGATCCGCCGGCGAATCGAGAAGCGGGCCATCGAGAACCAGCTCAGCGAGCTCTACATCTGCTCGCTGTCCTGCCGCTCGGTGATCTACAAGGGCATGTTCCTCGCCGAGCACCTCACCGACTTCTATCCGGACCTGCTCGATCCGCGCTTCACCAGCCGGTTCGCGATCTACCACCAGCGCTACTCGACCAACACCTTCCCGACCTGGCGCCTCGCCCAGCCGTTCCGCAAGCTCGCGCATAACGGCGAGATCAACACGATCTCGGGCAACACCAACTGGATGAAGAGCCACGAGACCCGGCTGTCGGAGCCGTGGCTCGACCGGCACATCGACGATCTCAAGCCGGTGATCCAGGCCGGCGGCTCGGACACCGCGGCACTGGACAACGTCTTCGAGCTGCTCACCTTCGCCGGACGCGACGCGCCGATGGCCAAATCGCTGATGATCCCGGCGAGCATCGTCCCCGGGCCGGCGATGACCGCAGCACACCGCGACATGTTCCTCTACTGCAACGCCGTCATGGAGCCCTGGGACGGGCCGGCGGCGGTCTGCGGCACCGACGGGCGCTGGGTGATCGCGGGCCTGGACCGCAGCGGCCTGCGTCCGCTGCGCTACACGATCACCGCGTCGGAGATGCTGATCGTCGGCTCCGAGACCGGCATGGTGAAGGTGGCGGAAGGCGACATCGTCAAGCGCGGCCGACTCGGGCCGGGCCAGACGATCGCCGTCGATCTCGATGAATGCCGCTTCTACGAGGACGACACGCTGCTCGACCTGCTCTCGTCGCGGCAGGATTTCTCCGGCTGGTCCAAGCGGATCCACCGCATCGACGAGATCGTGCGCGGCGATGCGGTCGAGCCGGTGGTCTATGCCGGCGAGGCGCTGCGCCGGCGCCAGGTCGCGGTCGGCACCAGCCTGGAGGAGCTGGAGATGATCCTCCACCCGATGGGCGCGGAAGGAGCCGAAGCCACCGGCAGCATGGGCGACGACACGCCGCTGGCCGTGATCTCCGAGCATTACCGCGGCATCGCGCATTATTTCCGCCAGGCCTTCAGCCAGGTCACCAACCCGCCGATCGACAGCCTGCGCGAAACGCGGGTGATGAGCCTGACGACCCGGCTGGGCAACCTCGGCAACGTGCTGGCCGAGGAGGAGGGCCAGTGCGAATTGCTGGAGCTGGCCAGCCCCGTGCTGACCAGCGCCGAGCACGCCGCGCTGCGCGAGTTCCTGGGGTCGAGCGCCTGCCGCATCGACTGCACCTTCGCGGTGGCCGACGGCGAGGCGGGACTGCGGACGGCGATCGAGCGCATCCGCCGCGAGGCGGAGGAAGCGGTCCGCGCCGGCTGCGCGCACGTCTTCCTCACCGAGGAGGCGCAATCGGCCGAGCGCGCCTACATCCCGATGATCCTGGCCGCCGCCGCGGTGCACACCCATCTTGTGCGCCATTCGCTGCGCACCTTCACCAGCCTCAACGTGCGTACTGCCGAATGCCTCGACGTGCATGCGGTGGCGGTGATGATCGGCGTGGGTGCCACCACCGTGAACCCGTATCTCGCCCAGGAAAGCCTCGCCGATCGGCACCGGCGCGGGCTGTTCGGCGACGTGGCGCTGCGCACCGTCGTCGAGCGCTACCGCCGCGCGATCGACAAGGGGCTGCTCAAGACGATGTCCAAGATGGGCATCTCGGTCGTCGCCTCCTATCGCGGCGGCTATAATTTCGAGGCCATCGGCCTGTCGCGGGCGCTGGTCGCGGAGTTCTTCCCCGGCATGCAGTCGCGCATCTCCGGCATCGGCCTGTCGGGACTGGCGCGCAACGTGCTGCGCCTGCACGAACAGGCCTGGGAGAGCGGCGTGCTCACCCTGCCGGTGGGCGGGCTGTACAAGATGCGCGTCCGCGGCGAGGTGCATGCCTTCGATGGCGGCCTGATCCACACGCTGCAAACGGCGTGTGCCACCGACAGCTTCAGCATCTACCGGCGCTATGCCGACGCGGTGCGCCGGCAGAAGCCGGTGGCGCTGCGCGACCTGCTCGATTTCCGCGAGGGACGCACGCCGATCCCGGTGGAGGAGGTCGAGAGCATCACCGAGATCCGCAAGCGCCTGCTGGCACCCGGCATCTCGCTCGGCGCCCTCAGCCCCGAGGCGCACGAGACGCTGTCGATCGCCATGAACCGGATCGGCGCGCGCTCGGATTCCGGCGAGGGCGGCGAGGATCCGGCACGCTCCAAGCCGCGCCCGAATGGCGACAACGCCTCCTCGGCGATCAAGCAGATCGCCTCCGGACGGTTCGGCGTCACCGCGCAGTATCTCAACGACTGCCGCGAGATCGAGATCAAGATGGCGCAAGGTGCCAAGCCCGGCGAAGGCGGGCAGCTGCCCGGCTTCAAGGTCACCGGCCTGATCGCCAAGCTGCGCCATGCCACCCCGGGGGTGACGCTGATCTCGCCGCCGCCGCACCACGACATCTACTCGATCGAGGATCTCGCCCAGCTCATCTACGATCTCAAGCAGATCAACCCCGAAGCCAGCGTTACCGTGAAGCTGGTGGCACGCTCGGGCATCGGCACGATCGCCGCCGGTGTCGCCAAGGCGAAGGCGGACGCGATCCTGATCTCCGGCCATTCCGGCGGCACGGGGGCGAGCCCGCAGACCTCGGTGAAATATGCCGGCCTGCCCTGGGAGATGGGGCTGGCCGAGGCGCACCAGGTGCTGATGCTCAACCGGCTGCGACACCGGGTGAAGCTGCGCACCGATGGCGGGCTGAAGACCGGGCGCGACGTGGTGATCGCGGCCATGCTGGGCGCCGAGGAGTTCGGCATCGGCACCGCGAGCCTGGTGGCCATGGGCTGCATCATGGTCCGCCAGTGCCATTCCAACACCTGCCCGGTGGGCGTGTGCACGCAGGACGAGGCGCTGCGCGCCAAGTTCGAGGGCACGCCGGAGAAGGTGATCAACCTGTTCTCGTTCATCGCCGAGGACGTGCGCTACATCCTCGCCTCGCTCGGTTTCTCCAAGCTGTCCGACATCATCGGCCGCACCGACCTGCTGCACCAGGTCAGCCGCGGTGCGGATTATCTCGACGATCTCGACCTCAACCCGATCCTCGCCCAGGCCGATCCGGGGCCGCATGCGCGCTACTGCACGCTGCAGGGTCGCAATGAGGTGCCGGAGACGCTGGACGCGCAGATGATCGCCGACGCCCGGCCCTTGTTCGACCATGGCGAGAAGATGCAGCTGCACTACAACGTGCAGAACACGCATCGCGCGATCGGCACCAAGATCTCGAGCAAGATCGTCCGCCGGTTCGGCATGTCGACGCTCAATCCGGGCCACCTCACCGTGCGGCTGCGCGGCTCGGCCGGGCAGTCGCTCGGCGCGTTCGCCGTGCGCGGGCTCAAGCTCGAGGTGTTCGGCGACGCCAACGACTATGTCGGCAAGGGCCTGTCGGGGGCGACGATCGTCGTGCGCCAGGCGCCGTCGTCGCAGCTGGTAAGCAACGAGAACGCCATCGTCGGCAACACCGTGCTGTATGGCGCGACATCGGGCTACCTGTTCGCCGCCGGCCAGGCCGGCGAACGCTTCGCGGTGCGCAACTCGGGTGCCGTCGCCGTGGTCGAGGGCTGCGGCTCGAACGGGTGCGAATACATGACCGGCGGCACGGTCGTGGTGCTCGGGCCGGTGGGCGACAATTTCGGCGCGGGCTTCACCGGCGGGACGGCCTTCGTCTACGACGCGCGCGACGATTTCGAGCTGCGGGTCAACGCCGACACGCTCGGCTGGACCCGGGTGGAGGATCCGGACACCGAGAACCAGCTGCGCGAGCTGGTCGAGGCCCATGCACGCGAGACCAGCAGCCGCTTCGCCGCCCTGCTGCTGCACGAATGGACCAGCGTGCTGCCGCGCTTCTGGCACATCGTGCCCAAGGAATATGCCCGCGCGCTTGACCGGGCCGAGCCGCAGCGGCTGGCGCTCACCGCCTGACGCGCCGCCCGACGCGGGCGGCTGTCGCCCCGGCTTTCGCAAGGGGATCGCAACGGGTCGCCCCTAACGGGATCCAGGGGCCATGCCCCTGTCCCGCGCCCGCGAGCGGCCGGGCCGCGGCCCGGTCCGCAGAGGTGCGGCTCGACAGACGACCCCGCCCCCTGTAGGGGAGCGGCCCGTCCCTGCCCTCCCCCTTGCCGCCCGGAGCACGCTGCACCCATGGCTGTCCTGTCCCGACGTCTGCTGATGGCCGGCCTTGGCGGAACCGTTCTCGGCGCGGCCGATGCGCGCCGGGCGCGCGCGGCGGGCGATGGCCACGCCATCACCGTCGGCTGCTGGGGCGGCGGCTTCGCCGAGGCGCTGCGCGAGGCGGCCGATGCGCGCGTGCTCGCCAATGGCGGGCTGCACGTCACCCAGGTGGCGGGATCCGAACAGGCCCGGGTCGCCGCCCTCGCGCGTGGCGGCACGACGCGACCAGGCGGCGCCGACCCGTTCGACGTGGTGCTGCTGTCCTCGCTCGACGCCTACCGCCTGTCGCTGCGCCAGCTGTTCGTGCCGGTGACCACCGCCGGGGTGGCGAGCCTGCCGCGCATCAGCCCCGGCCTGCGCATCCCCTACGGCGTGCCGCAATCGCGCACGGCGCTGACCATCGTCTATGACCGCGGCCGCACCGACCGCGAGCCGTCCAGCTTCGCCGCCCTGTTCGCGACGGCGACGCACGGCAGGGTCGGGTTCTCGAACGAGCTGGCACTCTACAACCTTGCCGCCGCCGCCATCGCCCAGCACGGGCGGGTGGCCAGCCTGCAGGCGGCGAAGAAGACCTTCCTGGCGCTCAAGCGGGCCGGCACGCTGCGGCTCTATCCGGACAACGACAGCCTCGGCGCGGCACTGAAATCGGGCGAGATCAGCATGGCGCCGATGTGGCGCTCGCGCGCCTTCCTGTGGCGCCAGGAGTCGGACTCGCTGCGCGACGTGGTGCCGGCCGAGGGTGCTGTTCCGTTCGAGATCGTCGCCTGCGTCCCGCAGACCAGCGCCTCGCGCCAGGCGGCCATGCTGTATCTCGAAACACTTCTGCAACCCCCGGTGCAGCTCGCCTTCGCCAAGCGGCGGGGGCTGCTGCCGACCGTCGAAGGTGTCGAGCTCGGCGCACGGCTGCGCGGCGGGATCGGCTTCACGGCCGAAGAGCAGAGGCGCTTCCGGCCGCTGTCGCTCGACGCGGCTGCCCAGGAGGGCGTGAGCCTGCTCCAGTTCTGGGAGCACGACCTCGCCGCGGGCTAGCCGGGCGGCCCGGTGGACGTCCCCGGGCCGGCCGATGACGGCGATGACGTCGGGCGGCTGACCCCAAGCCGGACGGGCCGGAGCCGGACGAGCGGACTCCAGCGTCGCTTTTTCCGACATTTGTCATGAAAACGACGTACGCGGCAGCGCATACGCGCTCTAGAACGCGGATGCCGGACGCCCTGCCTGCGCCCGGGGCCTGACCCGCATCCATCGGTCCGGATGATCCGTGGCGCCTTGGAAGGAAAGCACCCGATGTCCGACGTCGCCCTGCAGCGACCCTCGTCCGTGGCCCCCGCGCAGCCGGGAGGGCGGCCGAGCCTGCTGGGTGCCGGGCTGTTCGTGCTGCTGCTGGCCAGCGGCCTCGGCTTTGCCGTCTGCGGGCTGCTGTCGGACATGCATTCGACCAACACGCCGCCGCTGGCAATCGGCACGCTGGTGCTGCTCGGCCTGGCCCTGCTGATCGCGCTCGGCTTCGAGTTCGTCAACGGCTTCCACGACACGGCCAACGCGGTGGCCACCGTGATCTACACCAACAGCCTGGCACCGCCGCTCGCCGTGGTCTGGTCGGGCGTGTGGAACTTCCTCGGCGTGCTGATGAGCACAGGTGCCGTCGCCTACGCGATCATCACCATGCTGCCCATCGACCTGATCCTGCATGCCGGCAGCACCGGCGGCTACACGATGATCTTCGCCCTGCTGCTGGCGGCGATCATCTGGAACCTGGTCACCTGGGCGTTCGGCATTCCCAACTCCTCGTCGCACGCGCTGATCGGCTCGATCATCGGCGTGGGACTGGCCAACCAGGTCCTCGCCCCGGCCGGGCAGGCGACGGAGGGCGTGCAATGGGGTCCGGTGATGGGCGTGTTCAAGGCGCTGATCTTCAGCCCCATCCTCGGCTTCGTGGCGGCCGGCGGCCTGCTGCTGGCGCTCAAGGCGCTGGTGCATCGCAAGGATCTCTACCGCGCCCCGGAGGGCAGCAAGCCGCCGCCGCTGTGGATCCGCGGCCTGCTGATCCTGACCTGCACCGGCGTGTCGTTCAGCCATGGCGGCAATGACGGCCAGAAGGGCATGGGGCTGATCATGCTGATCCTGATCGGTGCCGCCCCCACCGCCTTCGCGCTGAACCGCGCCTATCCGGACAGCCAGATCCCGGCCTTCCTGGCGACCAGCGACAAGGCGCAGGCGATCTTCGCCCGCCACGCCGGCCCCGCGCCCAAGCCGGCGGTCGGGCAGGCGCGCGCGACGGTGAACGCGGCGCTGCGGACGGGCAGGCTGGACACGCCGGCGACCCTGGGCGCGCTCGACGTGCTGAGTGCGGACATCTCCCACCAGGTGCGCGCCTACGGCACGATCCGCCATGTGCCGGCGGAGGCGACGGCCAACGTGCGCAACGACATGTATCTCACCGGCGAATCCATCCGGCTGCTCGGCAAGTCCCATCCGGCCGGGTTCTCCGGCGCGGAGCTCGCGACGCTGAAGGGCTTCAGCACCGAGCTTAACCGCGGCACCCGCTACATTCCCGCCTGGGTGAAGGTCGCCGTCGCGGTGGCGCTCGGGCTGGGCACCATGGTGGGCTGGAAGCGGATCGTCGTCACGGTGGGCGAGAAGATCGGCAAGGAGCACCTGAACTACGCCCAGGGCGCCTCGGCCGAACTGGTCGCCGCCGGAACCATCGGGCTGGCCGAAGCCTACGGCCTGCCGGTCTCGACCACCCACATTCTCTCGAGTGGGGTCGCCGGCACCATGGCGGCCAACGGCTCCGGGCTGCAGATGGCGACGTTGCGCAACATGGCGCTGGCCTGGGTGCTGACCCTGCCGGTCGCCATCACGCTGGCCTTCGCCCTCTACCTGCTGCTGCACGCCGTGTTCTGATCGCACCACGTCGCCGCGCGGCAGGCGACGCGGAGCAAGCCCGACGGCCGCCTTCCAGCCACCCGCCCCGCCCGTGCGCCGATGGTGACTTGCAACCTTTGGCTGCCGCCTGTCGTGTTGCTTCAGCATATCGCTGAAGGGCGCCCCGCCACCATGTTCTCCCTCCGCCAGCTCTCCGCCCACGAGCCCGACCCGGGCCTGCCCGAAACGCCGGACGCCCTGCCGGAGGAGCTGGCAACCCCGATTGACCGGTCGACCATGCAGATCCGCAGCCTGCTGCTCGCCGCCCTGCTGGCGGTGGCACTGGGCATCGTGCTGTGGCTGTTCGTCCATGTCCTGCTGCTGCTGTTCTTCGCCATCCTGCTCGGCTGCACGCTGCGCGGCGGAGCGGATCTGCTGTCGCGGGTCACGCGCCTGCCGGTCAGCCTCGCACTGACGCTGATCTGCCTGCTGCTGCTCCTCGCCGCGGGCGGGTTTGCCTGGTGGATCGGGCCGCAACTGGTCCAGCAGGGCCAGGACCTGGTGGGCAAGCTCAACCACGAAGGCAGCACGCTGATCAGCCGCTATCGCGACAGCCGGTGGGGCCAGCTCGCCATCCACCATCTCTCCGGCGCGCAGCCGAGTGCCGCCCAGATCAGCGTGCCGGCGCTGAAGGTGGTCGGGCTGACGGTGGGCATGCTCGCCGAGACGGTGCTGGTGCTGATCACCGCGCTGTATTTCGCCATCTCGCCGGCACTGTACCAGCGCGGCCTGGTGCGGCTGGTGCCTATCGGACACCGGCCGCGTGCGCTGGCAATCCTGCGCAGCATCGGCCGCACGCTGCGTCGCTGGCTGCTCGGCCAGATGGTCGACATGCTGGCGGTCGGCATCCTGACCGCCATCGGGCTCTCGATCATCGGCGTGCCGGTGCCGCTCGCCCTGGCCGTGGTGGCCGGGCTGCTGACCTTCATCCCGTATTTCGGCGCGATCGCCGCCGGGGTGCCGGCGGTGCTGGTGGCGCTGACGGTCAGCCCGATCGCGGCACTCTGGACAGTCGGCGTGTTCCTGGTCTGCCACACGGTGGAGGGCTATGTGCTGTCGCCGCTGGTGCAGCGGCGGCTGGTCGAGCTGCCGCCGGCGCTGACCCTGCTGTCGATGACCGCGGCCGGCACGCTGTTCGGGCCGCTCGGGATCATCCTCGGCACGCCGCTGGCCGCCGCCGGCATGGTCGCGGTGCGCGAGGCCTACGTCGTCTCGGTGCTCGGCGACGTGGACGCGCACGATCCGCTGTCCGACCGCGACTGAGGCGATCCGCCGCCCGGGGCGCGGCGCGGCCGGGACACCCCCGTGACCGCGCCAGGCCCTTGGCCTCAGGCCGGGCGGTCCAGTCCGGTCCAGGCGCGGCCGTCGCGGGCGAGCAGGGCGTCGGAGCCGGACGGGCCGCTGCTGCCCGCCTCGTACGGCTCCGGTCCCCCCGGGTCGGCCGCCCATGCCGTCAGCACCGGATCGACCACCGCCCAGGCGGCATCGATGTTGTCGGCGCGCTGGAACAGGGTGGCGTCGCCGGTGAGGCAGTCATACAGCAGCGTCTCGTAGCCCACGTTGGGGGTGAGCTGGAACGCGTCCTCGTAGCTGAACTTCATCTCGACGCCGGACAGGTCCATCTTCGGGCCGGGCACCTTGGCGCTGATCGACAGCGTGACACCCTGGGCCGGCTCGATGTTGAGGGTCATGCTGTTGGGGGTGAGCTTGTCGACGGGCGTGTCGCGGAACATGGCGAACGGTGCACGCTTGAAATGCACCACGATCTCCGTCAGCCGCCGGGTCATGCACTTGCCGGTGCGCAGGTAGAACGGGACGCCCGACCAGCGCCAGTTCTCGATCTCCAGCTTGAGCGCCACGAAGGTCTCGGTCCTGCTGTCATGGGCGACACCGGGGCTGTCGCGATACGCCTTCACCGCGCGGCCCTCGACGGTGCCGGCAGTGTACTGGCCGCGCGCCGCGTTCTCCGGGCGCACGGGAAGGATCGCCTCGAACAACTGTTCCTTGGCGGTGCGCACCGTCTCGGCGCTGAATGAGTTGGGCGGCTCCATCGCCACCATGCCCAGGAGCTGGAACAGGTGGTTGGGGATCATGTCGCGCAGGCAGCCCGTGGGCTCGTAGAACGCGCCACGCTGCTCCACACCCACCGTCTCGGCCGCGGTGATCTCCACATGGTCGATGTTCTCGCGCCGCCAGAGCGGCTCGAAGATCGCGTTGCCGAAGCGGGTGGCGAGGATGTTCTGGACCGTCTCCTTGCCCAGGAAATGGTCGATCCGGTAGAACTGGCTTTCGTCTGCCACCTTCAGGATCTGCGCGTTCAGCGCCTTGGAGCTGGCCAGGTCCGAGCCGAACGGCTTCTCGATCACCACCCGGCGGAAATGGCCCTCGGGCTGTTCCAGCAGCCCGGCGCGGCCGAGATTCTCCACCACCGTGCCGAAGAAGCGGGCGGCGACGGCGAGGTAGAACACCGCGTTGCCGCTGTCCTTGAGGTGCTCCTTGAGCCCTTCGAGCTGCTTGGGGTCGGTGAAATCGGCCTTGAAATAGCTGAAGCGCTGGGTGAGCCAGCCCCAGCTCTCCTGGTTGATCTCCGGCGTATAGAACTCGGCCGTCTTGTCGCGGGTGAACTCCTGCATGGTGTCGGACAGGCTCTTGCGCCAGCTTTCGTCATCGCTGTCCACCCGGTCCACGCCCACCACGCGGAAGCGGTCGTCGAGCAGGTGGCTGCCGGTGAGGTTGTAGAGTGCCGGCATCAGCAGCCGCTTGGTGAGGTCGCCATGGGCGCCGAAGATCACCATGACGCAGGGCGGCGCCGGATCGGCCGCCGCCGGGGTCAGCTTGTGCGCGGCGTTCGCATCTGAAGACACGGCCATGGGCCGGGCGGCCTGGGTGGGCGGGGAGACAGCCATCGGTCGTCCTTTTCTGCGTAAAGGCCAAGCGTGTCGGCAGGAGTTGGGGGCAGCAGCCTCCTTATCGCAGGGGAGCCGTGAATGCCCAACCCTTGCCCGCGGCCGTCCGGACTTGCTACCGCTCGGCGTTTGGCAGCGGGGCGAGGCGGGGGCGAGATATGGGATATCGCGTGGCAGTTGTTGGTGCGACCGGCGCGGTCGGCCGCGAGATGCTCAAGACCCTGGCCGAGCGCGAGTTCCCGGTCGACGAGATCGCCGCCCTCGCCTCCGCCCGCTCCGTGGGCCAGGAGGTCTCGTTCGGCGAGAAGCGCGTGCTCAAGGTGGGCAACCTGGAGACGTTCGACTTCCACGGCTGGGATCTCGCGCTGTTCTCGCCGGGGGCGGCGATCTCGGCGGTGCACGCGCCGCGCGCGGCCGCCTCGGGCTGCACCGTGATCGACAATACCAGCCACTTCCGGATGGAACCCGACGTGCCGCTCGTCGTGCCGGAGGTGAACGAGAAGGCACTCAAGCGCCTGGGCAAGCGGCGGATCATTGCCAATCCGAACTGCTCGACCATCCAGATGGTCCTCGCACTGGGACCGCTGCACGACGCGTTCACCGTCCGCCGCGTTGTGGTCTCGACCTACCAGTCGGTGTCCGGCGCCGGCAAGGAAGGCATGGACGAACTGTTCAGCCAGACGCGTGGCAGCTTCGTCGGCGACCCGATCACGCCGCAGCAATTCACCAAGCAGATCGCCTTCAACGTCATCCCGCAGATCGACATGTTCATGGATGACGGCGCCACCAAGGAAGAGTGGAAGATGGCGGTGGAGACGCGCAAGATCCTCGATCCCGACATCGCGGTCATCGCCACCTGCGTGCGCGTGCCGGTGTTCGTGGGCCACGCGGAGTCTGTCGTCGTCGAGTTCGAGGAGCCGGTCGATCTCGATCAGGCGCGCGAACTGCTGCGCGCAGCGCCCGGCGTCGTGCTGCACGACCAGCGCGAGGATGGCGGCTACGTCACCCCGCTCGAATGCGCGGGCGAGGACGCCACCTTCGTCAGCCGGCTGCGCGTCGACCCGACGGTGCCGAACGGGCTGGCCTTCTGGTGCGTGTCGGACAACCTGCGCAAGGGGGCGGCGCTGAACGCGGTGCAGATCGCCGAGGCGCTCATCGCGCTGGACCTGCTGCACGCGCGCGCCGGCTGAGGCAGGCTGGGCCGTCGCCAGCCTGGTCAGCCGGGCCGATCAGGCGGCCCGGCGGCCCGGTGGGCTGGAGCCGCGGGACTGCTGCTGCCGGACCGCCGCCGCTGGGGCGGGCTGGCGGGGCGACCCGCGCGGCCAGCACCGACCGCACTGCAATGCTGCGGAGCAACAAATGTGCAGCCGTGTCGGTTGACCCCGGAGGGGCAGCGGCGTAGGAGCGTTGCTTGAACGAAGCGGTCACCCTCGTGTGCCGCTCGCATGGGACGGCCGACGGCTTATGAAGGATGTCCGGGACGCGCTCTACGTGGCGCAGCGCAGCGACGGGACGCGGGTCCGTCGGCCGATGTCGCCACATTTGCAGGTCTACCGCCCGCAGATCACCTCCACGCTGTCGATCCTCAACCGCGCGAGCGGCATCGCCACCTCGGCCGGCACGCTGCTGCTGGTCTGGTGGCTGGTCGCCGCGGCCAGCGGGCCCGGACCGTTCAACACCGTTCAGCGTTTCGTGGGAAGCTGGATCGGGCTGCTGCTGCTGTTCGCCTGGACGGTGTCGCTGCTCTACCATTTCCTCGGCGGCCTGCGTCATCTGGGCTGGGACTGGGGCTATGGCTACAGCCTGCCGGCAACGCATCGCAGCGGCTGGGCGGCGATCATCGGCACGGTCGCGCTCACCATCCTGATCTGGGCGATCGGGCTCAGCCTGTGGGATTGAGCGATTTTCGATGAGCGACGCGCCGCACGAGAAACCTTCCGTCTTGATCATGCGCTCGCATCTCGGTCGCGCCCGGGGTCTGGGCTCGGCGAAATCCGGCGTGGCGCATTGGTGGGCGGAGCGGCTGACGGCGATCGCCCTGGTGCCGCTGACCATCTGGTTCGTGGTGTCCCTGCTCACACTGCTCGGCGCCGACCAGCAGGTGGTGGCGAGCTGGGCGGCGCGGCCGGTCAACACGGTGCTGCTGCTCGCCCTCGTGATCATGACCTTCCACCACATGCAGCTCGGGCTGCAGGTGGTGATCGACGACTACGTGAAATCAGGCCACCTGCTGGTGAGCCTGCTCAACAAGGGGGCAGCCCTGCTGCTCGGCCTGTTCGCAACCGTCGCCATCCTCAAGATGGCGTTCTGAAGCAGGCGAGACGGGCGGCCGGTTGTTCCCGGGGAACAAGACGATGAATGCCATCACGCTGCCCTCCAGCCGCGCCTACCAGGTCGTGGACCACGCCTATGACGTGGTGGTTGTCGGTGCCGGCGGCTCCGGGCTGCGCGCGACGCTGGGCATGGTGGCCCAGGGGCTCAAGACCGCCTGCATCACCAAGGTTTTCCCCACCCGCAGCCATACGGTGGCAGCCCAAGGCGGCATCGGTGCGTCACTCGGCAACATGGCCGAGGACAACTGGCGCTGGCACATGTACGACACTGTCAAGGGATCGGACTGGCTCGGCGACCAGGACGCGATCGAGTACATGTGCCGCGAGGCCGTGCCGGCGATCCAGGAGCTCGAGCATTTCGGCGTGCCGTTCTCGCGCACCGAGGACGGCCGCATCTACCAGCGTCCGTTCGGCGGCCACATGGCCGATTACGGCAAGGAGCCGGTGCCGCGCGCCTGTGCGGCGGCCGACCGCACCGGCCACGCCATCCTGCACACGCTCTACCAGCAGAGCCTCAAGCACAACGCCGAGTTCTTCGTCGAGTATTTCGCCCTCGACCTGCTGATGGACGAGGACGGTGCCTGCCGCGGCGTGCTGGCCTGGTCGCTCGAGGACGGGGTGATGCACCGCTTCCGGGCGCACACCGTTGTGCTGGCCACCGGCGGCTACGGGCGGGCCTACCTGTCCTGCACCTCGGCCCACACCTGCACCGGCGACGGTGGCGGCATGGTGATGCGCGCCGGCCTGCCGACCCAGGACATGGAGTTCGTGCAGTTCCACCCCACCGGCATCTTCCCGGCCGGCTGCCTGCTCACCGAAGGCTGCCGCGGCGAGGGCGGGTATCTCACCAACAACGAGGGCGAGCGGTTCATGGAGCGCTATGCGCCCACCGCCAAGGATCTCGCCTCGCGCGACGTCGTGTCGCGCTCGATGACCATCGAGATCAACGAGGGGCGCGGCTGTGGTCCGAACAAGGACCACATCATGATGCATCTCGAGCATCTGGGGGCCGAGCTGCTGCACCAGCGCCTGCCCGGCATCTCGGAAACCGCGCGGGTGTTCGCGGGCGTCGACGTGACCAAGGAGCCGGTGCCGGTGCTGCCGACCGTGCACTACAACATGGGCGGCATCCCCACCAACTATCACGGCGAGGTGCTGCGCCCGACCGCGGCCAACCCGGACGCAATCGTCCCCGGCCTGATGGCGGTGGGCGAGGCGGCCTGCGTGTCGGTGCATGGCGCAAACCGGCTGGGCACCAACTCGCTGCTCGACCTGGTGGTGTTCGGCCGTGCGGCGGCCTTGCGCGCCGCCGAGCTGGTCCGTCCGGGCGGCGCCGTGCCTGCCCTGCCGTCCCGCGCCGGCGAGGCGGCACTCGACCGTTTCGACCGGCGGCGGTACGCCAAGGGCAGCACGCGCGTGGCCGCCCTGCGCGAACAGCTGCAGCGCACCATGCAGAGCCACGCGGCGGTGTTCCGCACCACCAGCAGCCTCGACGAGGGCGTCGAGAAGATCCGCAACATCTGGAGCGGGCTGTCGGACATGGCGATCTCCGACCATTCGCTGATCTGGAACAGCGACCTGATGGAGGCGTTGGAGTTCGAGAACCTGATCGCCAACGGCACCGTGACCATGGGCAGCGCCCAGGCGCGGCAGGAAAGCCGCGGCGCGCACGCGCAGGACGATTTCCCGGAGCGCGACGATCAACATTGGATGAAGCACTCGGTCAGCCACCTGACCGACAAGGGCGACGTCTCGTTGTCCTACCGGCCGGTGCGGATGCAGACCCTCACCAACGAGGTCTCCGTCTTCCCGCCGAAGAAGCGCGTCTATTGAGACGCTGAAGGGCCAACCCCATGGTCGAGTTCACGCTGCCGAAGAACAGCAAGGTCGGGCGCGGCCGCAGCTTCCCCGCCCCGGCCGGAGCCACGAACGTCAAGGAGTTCCGCGTCTATCGCTGGAATCCCGATGACGGCCAGAATCCGGTGGTCGACACCTATGCGCTCGATCTCGACAAGATCGGCCCGATGGTGCTCGACGCGCTCATCTACATCAAGAACGAGGTCGATCCGACCCTGACCTTCCGCCGCTCGTGCCGCGAAGGGATCTGCGGCAGTTGCGCGATGAACATCGACGGCACCAACACGCTGGCCTGCCTCAAGCCGATCGAGGATGTCAGGAAGGAGGTGCGCATCTACCCGCTGCCGCACATGCCGGTGGTCAAGGACCTGGTGCCCGACCTGTCCGGCGCCTATGCGCAGCTCCGCTCGGTCGAGCCGTGGCTGAAATCCGACACGCCGCCGCCGCCGGACGGCGAGCGGCTGCAGAGCATCGAGGAGCGCGCACAGCTCGACGGCATGTGGGAGTGCATCCTGTGCTTCTGCTGCACGACCTCCTGCCCCTCCTACTGGTGGAACGGCGACCGCTATCTCGGCCCCGCTACCCTGCTCGCCGCCTACCGCTTCATCGCCGATTCACGCGACGAATATACCGGCGAGCGGCTCGACGCGCTCGAGGACCCGCTCAAGCTCTATGGCTGCCGGACGATCATGAACTGCACCCAGACCTGCCCCAAGGGCCTCAACCCCGCCGAGGCGATCGGCAAGATCAAGCAGTTGCAGCTCGAGCGCAAAGGCTGAGGGCGGGCTCCGGTCGCGCGGGCGGGCGCGTGATGTTCGAGGGCGAACTCCAGGGTGCCGGGCGGCGCGCGGCGTGGCGCGACAGCCTGCTGGTCGATCACGCGATCTTCCGCACGGTCTGGTCGAACTTCGCGCCCGTCATCCCCGGCCGGGTGTATCGCTGCAACCATCCGACGCCGGCGCGGCTCGCCCATCTCGCCGTGCGCTACCGCCTGCGCACGCTGGTCAACCTGCGCGGCCACCGGCGCTGCGGCTCGGACGCGTTGTCGCGCGAGGCCGCAGCACAGCTCGGGCTGAACCATATCGACATGGCCTTCGAAAGCCGCGGTGCGCCGCACCGCGACCGGATCCTGCGCTTCGAGCGGCTCTACCGCGAGCTGCAGTTCCCGATGCTGATGCATTGCAAGTCGGGCGCGGACCGGGCCGGGCTCGCCTCGGGGCTGGTGCTGCTGTTCGAGGGCGGCAGCGCACGCGACGCGCTGGCCCAGCTCTCCTGGCGCTACGGCCATTTCAACCGCTCGCGCACCGGCATTCTGGACGCCTTCTTCCTGCGCTACCAGCGCGAGGCGGAAGGCCGGCTGGCGTTCCTGGACTGGGTGCGCGACGAGTACGACGAGGCAGCACTCAAGCGCGATTTCGTGGCCGGCAGGCTGGCGAGTTTCGTCAACGATCGGGTGCTGCAGCGGGAGTAGCGACGGCTGGTGCGTGCCTACCTGCCGGTCGCAACCCGCCCTGCCGGCCCGGCTGTCAGTGCGTCTCGAACTCCGGCCGCAACGATACCAGGATGCGGGCAGCCTCCTGGCTGAGCCGCTCCTGCCGCTCGATATCCCTCAATCCCATAAGTTCAACCGCAACCCCGAACAGGTAGCGTGCGATCGCCTCGCTCCCTGCCCGCTCGTCCATGAGCATGACGTAGGCCGCATCGGCGTAGCGAACGTACTGGCGGCTCGCATCCGGATCATCATTGATGCCGATGGGATCCCAGTCGCGGAACAGGATCTCGCGGACCCGGGCCCGGCTTTCGCGCGACTGGTACTTGCTCCTGCCGTGCGCCACGCCCGCGACGTGCGAGGCCTATTCGCTGCGTTCCGCCACCGGACCCATCGACTTGATCAGGTCGAGCACGCGCTTGCGCACCGGAACCTCGCTGATCCGGTAGTAGGCGCGCACCAGGTCGATGGTCTCCTTGCGGCTGAACAGGTCGTCGCCGCCGCCGAAACCGTCCTGCGCCTCGGCAAAGCCGCTGACCTGCGGCATCAGGCCGGAGCGCGCGCCGGTGTTGGCGTAGGGTGCCGGGAGATCGTCGAAGAAGAAGCTGACCGGGACATCGAGCACCCGCGACAGGTCGAACAGGCGGGAGGCGCCGACCCGATTGGCACCGCGCTCGTATTTCTGCACCTGCTGGAAGGTCAGGCCGAGGCTGTCGCCGAGCCGCTCCTGCGACATGCCGAGCAGCGTGCGGCGGAGCCGGATGCGGCTGCCGACATGCACGTCGATCGGGCTCGGCCGCGACTCGCGTTCGGGCGGATCGCCTTCGGCGCCCTGCCTGGCCTCGGCCTGTCTCATCCCGGGCGTGCGTCCCATCTGGCTTGCAATCCTCCGCCTCGAGTCCCGATCCGGCCGACGGCTTCGGTGCCGTCCAGTGGGTTGGGACCCGGAGTCTCGCTGTTGGTGTCTCAGAGGTAACAACGCAACCAAAGCGTGTCAAGTTTAACAAATTCGCGTCAAACTTGAGAAAGCTGCCGATCAAGCCTCAGGCAAAATCAGGGGCGGGTCGGCGCCGGCGCGGCAAGGCCGAGGCGCCTGCCACAGCCAGAGCGAGCAGCGTCGGCAACCACAGCCCGCCACGCGCGAAGACGGTCGGGGGCAGCGCACCCGGAAGCTGCACGGCCAGGCTTGCGGCGCGGCCCCAGCCGATCCGGCCCAGTTCACGCCCGGTGCCGTCGAACGCGGCCGAGATGCCGGTGTTGGCGGCGCGGGCGAGCGGCAGTCCCTCCTCCACGGCACGCATCCGGGCTGCGGCCAGATGCTGCCGGGGGCCGGCGCTGTCGCCGAACCAGGCATCGTTGGTGATGTTCAGCAACCAGGCGGGGCGATCGGCGCGGCTGGCAACCTCGCCGGGGAAGATCACCTCGTAGCAGATCAGCGGCGCGAAAGGGGCAACACCCGGCAGGTGGAGCGTCCGGCGCCCTGGGCCGGCCTCGAAGCCACCGCCGGGCACGACCTGTACCGGCAGGATCTTCGGCTGGTACTCGCCGAACGGCACCAGGTGCGACTTGTCGTAGATGTCGGCGATGCTGCCGCCGGGACGCAGGACGAACAGGCTGTTGCGCGGCCGCTGGTCGGCGCCGAAGCGCACGCTGCCGACCAGCCCGGCGGCGGCGCGCGGCGCGGCCTGCATGATCAGCCGCCGCGCCTCCGGGTCCTCGTCGAGCAGGCCGGGGAAGGCACTTTCGGGCCAGGCGAAGACGAAGGCGGCACCGGACGCGGGCAGCGGTGCCCGCTCGGCGCCCTCGTGCGTGAGGCGCAGATAGGTGCGGAAGATCTGCAAGGCCCAGGCGCTGCTGAACTTGTGGGTTTCGGAGATGTTGCCCTGCACCAGCAGGATCTCGGGGCCGGTGCCGATCGGGCGCGGCGGGTCGAGCAGGCGCGCGCCGCCGGCTGCCGCCCAGGCCGCAAGGAGGAGCAACGACCAGGTGCGGCCCCGGCGGCCGAGTGCCGGCAGCAGGCCGGCGAGCAGGGTGAGCAGGGTGAGACCCGGCACGCCGACCCAGGCGGCGGGCTGGATCATCGCGCGGCCCAGGGTGCCGGACCATTCCCAGGCACTGCCCAGCGGATTCCACGGAAAGCCGGTGAAGGCGAACTCGCGCGCCAGATCGGACAGGGTCCAGCAGGCGGCGAGCAGCAGCAGGCGCCGCCAGCCGGGGGGCGCCAGCCGGGCGAGCGCGCAGGCAGCGGCAATGAACAGGGCGAGCGGTATGGCGAGCAGGGGTGCGGCGAGCGGCACCGCCCACCACAGTTCGGCCGCGCGGACCAGCACGGCGTCGGTGACCCAGTAGAGGCCGGCCAGGTAGAAGCCGAAGCCGAAGGCCAAGCCGGCGAGTCCTGCGCCCCAGACGGAGCGCGACCGGTCGATCCGAGCGAGAAGGAAGGGCAGCGTCAGCCACAGGACCGGCACGAGGCAGAGCGGCGGCATGGCCAGGGCGGACAGCATGCCGGCGGCGACGAGGGCGAGCGCGCCGCGCCGGGTGTCGGCTGACCAGCCGGGTTGCGCCCGCTCCGCGAAACCGGCAGGCGGCGCGGCGGCGGCAACGCCCCCTGGCGCGGCGCGGGTAACGGAGCGGCCGGCAAGGCGGCCAGCGGACCGGTCGGGCGGAAGACCGATCATGGCGTCGCCGCGCGGAACGGCGCGACAAGACGCGGCAGACCGGGGCCGGCGCGCAGGCCGGCCGGCGCGGCCAGGCGTGAGGGCGTTCGCCACGGCCTGCGGCCGCAGTGCCGGCTGGCAGGCGCGCGGGACATGCTCATGCAATCGGACGAAACCGGTCGGTCGGCATCCGCCCTAGTCGAGCGCGTCGCGCAACTGCCGCTCGTAGTGGCGGTAGTACTTGTCGGTGATGAGGTCGGTCTTGACGATGACCGCCACGTCGGTGGTGTTGAACTGCGTGTCGACCACCGCGCCGTCGCCGATGAAGCCGCCGAGGCGCAGATAGCCCTTGATCAGCGGCGGAAGCTGCGCCTGCACGCGCTTGTGGTCGATCCTCGCCGGGTCGCAGCGGCGCATCTCGACATAGCGCTCGGCGACCGCGCGCAGGCGCAGGGCCGGGGGTGCAAGGTGGTTGTGGTAGAGGTAGGTGAGCTCCTCGGCGAGACGGTCCGGCACGGTTCCGGGCAGGCTGGCACAGCCGAACATCACGTCGATCCGGTGCAGGAACACGTAGGCGGCGACACCGCGCCACATGAGCTGCATGACCGCCCGTCCCCGGTAGTCGCGATCGACGCAGGAGCGTCCGAGCTCGAGCAGCCGGCCGGGAAAGCGGGTGATGCGGCTGATGTCGTACTCGCTGGAGGTGTAGAAACGACCGATCTGTCGGGCACCCTCGTTCTGGACCAGCCGGTACGTGCCGACGATGCCACGTGGTCCGGAGCTCACCGCATGGTCGATGACCAGCAGATGGTCGGCCACCGCGTCGAACTCGTCCACGTCGCGGCCGAGGCGGCGGGTCTTCTCGTCGGCCAGGGCGCCCATCTCGTCATAGAACACGCGGTAGCGCAGCGCCTGCGCCGCCTCGCGCTCGGCCTGGCTGGTCGCGATGCGCACGCCGAGATTGCCGGCCCGCAACTCGCCGAACCCGCCGTCCGGCAGCCCGGGCCGTGGCCCGAGTGCCTCCGTGACGATCGGGGTGGTGAGGGTCAACGCTGGACTCCATCGCGGCTTCGCACCGGCCGAGCACGGGCAAGGGGCTCCCTGCCCAGGGGATCCCGCGAAAGAGGGTCCCTGGGGAAATTCTCCCTGACGAGGGCCTCCTTGGGTGGTTGCTCGTGGGGAAGAGCCGCGCGCGCGGCCGGCGGTGCGGGGCGGGCAGCGGGCTGTTCGGCTTCCGCCGGCTGCCGCCGGGCGAACAACTCCATCCGGTGGGAGACCAGCTCGAAGCCCAGGCGGTTCGCGATCTGTCGCATCAGCTGCTCGTGCTCCGCATCCTCGAATTCGATCACCTTGCCCGTATCGACGTCGATCAGGTGGTAGTGGTGGCCGTGCTCGGTGGCCTCGTAGCGGGCCCGGCCGCCGCCGAAATCACGCCGCTCGAGAATTCCCTTCTCCTCGAGCAGCCGAACCGTCCGGTAGACGGTGGCCACCGAAATCCGCGCGTCGAGAGAAGCGGCCCTCCGGTAGAGCTCCTCCACGTCCGGATGGTCCTCCGCCTCCGACAGCACCTGTGCGATGACCCGCCGCTGGCCGGTCATCTTGAGCCCGCGCTCCACGCAGAGCCGCTCGATGCGTGATCCCATCGCCTTCACCATGGCCTGCCCTGCGGAACCCGCTCGCGGTCATGCATCGCGGCGTAGCCGAAGACGCCGGACATTGTCCAATCGGCGGCCGTCGAGTCCCGCGATGCCCACTCTCCGCGACCGGAACGTCGCCGCTCCCGCCCCGCCCGGCTCACCTGCCGGCCCCCGTCTGCCACCGCGTCTGCCACCCCGCCCGTCCGGTCCAGTGGTCCTGGATCCAGCCTTCCCAGGCCCGGCCTCCTGGCACAGCCGGACACCAGGATGATATAGCAGCGCACTATAGGGTGGCGCGCGACGGTGAAAAGGCCGCTTCGCGTGGCGGCCGTGCTCCACGGCTGGCTTGCGGGGCACGGAGGGGACGGGCCGGAGGCACTCCAGCATGAGCGAGAGCACCATCGACACCGCGATCGACATAACCGGGGAAACCTGCCCGATGACCTTCGTGCGCACGCGCCTGGCGATCGACCGCCTGGCCGCTGGCGAGGTGCTCGTGGTGCGCCTGCGCGGCGAGGAGCCCTGGCGCAACGTGACCGGCAACTGCGCCGCCCTCGGCCATGCGATCCTGCGCGACGAGCCCGGCGAGGACGGCGTCAGGATGGTGTGGATCCGAAAGGGCTGAGCAGGCCGCGGCACAGGACGAGCGCCTCGCTGCCGTCCGGATAGTAGCGCGGCCGCCTGCCGACGGGCGCGAAGCCCTGGCACTCGTAGAGCCGCAGCGCCGCGGCGTTGCGCACCGAAACCTCGAGCAGGAGGCGCCGGGCGCCGAGCCGCGCCGCCTCGCCGGCGGCGCGGGCAAGCAGCCGGCGGCCGATCCCGCGCCGGCGTTCGGCGGGCAGCACGGCGAGGGTCAGCAATTCGGCCTCGTCCGCGGCGACGAGCACCAGGGCCAGCCCCTGCAGATCGGTTGCGGCCCCGGCCGGGGACACACCCGCCCCGGTGTCGAGCGCCGCGAAGCAGCCGGGCATGGCGAGCAGATCGCCCATGGCCTCCTCGTCCCAGCGCTCGCCCGGCGGGAAGCAGGCCTCGTGCATCCGGGCAAGCGGCAGCGCCCAGAGCGGGCCGCGCACGATCGCGCCGCCGGTCACCGCGCTCATGCGGGGGGTGGCCGCGGCGGGCGGGCGGGCACGCTCACGCGCGGCGGCTCGCCGTAGAGCGGCCGGGCCGGCAGCAGCGCGAGGCCGGCGGCACGGCGCTCCAATGCCCAGGCGACGAGTGCGAGCGAACCGGGGTGGTGGACGAGCGTGTCGGTCGCCCAGGTGAACCGGGCGGCGAGGCGCGGCGCCGCGTCTCCCGCCACCCGCACCGTCCCGGCCGGCGGCGCCAGGCCCTGCTCCCCGTCATCCGACGTGGTCGGTGCCAGCGCTGGCGCCAGCTCCCGGGCCGAGTTCGGCGCCGGGCCCGCCGGCGGCGCGAGGGCGGCGACTGCGACGGCCTGCATCGAAGCCTCGCCCGGACGCTGCAGGTAGATCCGCCCGGCGCCGGCCTCGATCGCGCACCACAAGGGCGGCCCGTCCGGACCGGCGGCCTCGCGCAACGCGCAGCCCGCCGGCACGCCGTGCAACGGGACGTCCCAGCCGATCGCCAGACCGTGCGCCAGGGAAAGACTGGCGCGCAGACCCGTGAAGCTGCCGGGACCGGTGGCGGCACAGATCAGCTGCACCGGCGCCCCGGCCAGCGGGCGTTCGCCCAGCAGGCCGGGCAGCAACCCGACGAGCCGCTCGGCCGCGCCGCGGCCGGCGAGGCGCTGCTCGCCGAGCAGACGCAGGCCGTCCGGTCGGTGCTCGACGAGCCCGACGCTGGCCCTGCCGTCAGGGCCGAAGCTGGAGGCGGAGCCGTCGATGACCAGGATCCGCTCGGGCGCCCGATCGTCCACGGCGTTCCTTTCTCAAGCAGCAGGGCGAGGCCAGAGCAGCAGGCGGGGCTAAAGCGGCAAGCCGGGCTAAAGCAGCAGGCAGGCTTCGTCGAACGCCAGGCGCGGGGCGCGCGGCCTGTCGGGCGCCTCGGCGGCATGGCCGAGGCTGACCAGGAAGTTCGAGCGCCAGCCCTGGCCAGAGAGGAACAGGTCATCGACCCGGCTGTTGTCGAAGCCCGACATCGGTGCTGCATCGAGGCCAAGCAGGCGGGCGGCGATGATCAGGTAGCCACCCTGCAGCGTGCCGTTGCGTAACGCCGTCTCGTCGGCCAGGGCGGCATCGGCGGCGAACCAGGACCGAAGCTCGGCGGCGGGCCACAGGCGCGGCATCTGCTCGAAGAACAGCGGATCGTGGGCGACGATGACCGTGACCGCCGCGTCGAGCACCAGCTCCACATTGCCGGTTGAGAGCGCCGGCACCAGCCGCTCACGGGCCTGGCGCGAGCGGAGAAAGACGAAGCGGGCCGGCGAGCAGTTGGCCGAGGTCGGACCCAGCCTCACCAGGTCATAGAGCGTGCGCAGGGTCTCGTCCGCGACCGGACGCGCCGACCAGCGGCGCGGGGTGCGCGCGTCGCGGAACGCCAGGGCGAGCGCGGGTTCGGCCGGGTCCGGCTCCGGTACTGCCAGCCGGGCTCCGCCGGGCACGCCGTCCACGTGCTCGGTCGGAGGTTCGGTCCCGGCGTGCTCGTCAAGGGCATGTTCGCCCACGACCCGCTCCCACGCGGCGCCCTCGGCCGGGGTGGTTCCTGCCGGGATGTCGGCCGCGCCGTCCGATACCCTGTCGCCCTCCAGGTGCACCGCGCCCTCGACCGAAGCGGCGGGGCCGGACGGCGGCGAGGTGCCCTGGGTCATGGCCGGGGTAGTGGCCGGGATGGTGGCCGCCTGGGGCAAATCGGTGTCCGGCGCCGTGGCGGCTCCCGACATCGCGTCGTCAGGCCTCGACCTGCTCGACCGACTGCACCTCGGGGACGTAGTGGCGAAGCATGTTCTCGACACCATGCTTCAGCGTCGCGCGCGAGGACGGGCAACCCGAACAGGCGCCCTGCATGTGCAGCCGCACGACCCCGTCACGATAGCCGCGGAACACGATGTCGCCGCCGTCGCTGGCCACCGCCGGCCGCACCCGCGTGTCGAGCAACTCCTTGATCTGGGCGACAATCTCGGCATCCTCCGGGCCGACATCCTCGTCCCAGAGGTCGACCTCACCCTCGACCACCGGACGGCCGGAGACGAAATGGTCGACGATCGCCGCAAGCACCATCGGCTTGAGGCGCTCCCAGTCCTGCGACGCGTCCTTGGTCACGGTGACGAAATCACTGCCCAGGAACACGCGGGTCACGCCGGGCACCCCGAACAGGAGGCTGGCCAGCGGCGAGCGCAGGGCGGCCGCCTCCGAGTCGAAATCAGCGGTGCCGGAGGGCATGACCGCCTGGCCGCCGGGGATGAACTTCAGCGTGGCGGGATTGGGAGTGTCTTCGGTCTCGATGAACATGAGCAATCCTGTGGTGCAGCGCGCCCGCCCGGACGCACGCAATACGCCGGGCGGTGGTCATGTGGCAACCAACGGGTCGCAGGCAAGGCGCCATCCTGTGCAGCCGGTGCATGCCACACGGCCGGCACAGGAGGGCGGGCAAGCGCCCAAGGCAGGCTCGGCCGGGAAGGCTCGGCTGGGCAGGCTCGGCTGGGCAGGCGGGGCTGGGCAGGCGGGGCTGAGGAAGCTCGGCCGCGTATTTTGCGGTTGAAGCGGCGGCCTCGCTTCGGCCATGCAATGAGGACATGGAGGCAGGCAGCATGATCCGTCCGAACTCTGGCGCCCGCAGCGCCGCCGCACGCCGGCGTTGGCCTGGCGCCGCGCTCCGGGCTGGCTGCGCGCTCTGGGCCGCCTGCGCGCTCTGGCCGGCGACCGCCGTGGCAAGTCCGGCAGCGACGGGAGCGGCAGCACCGGTCGCGGCAGCAGCACCGGCCGCCCTGCCCGCTTCCCGCATCGCCTTCGTGCTGAACTCTGCAGCGGCCTCGATCAGCGAGATCGATATCGACAGCGGGCGGGAGATCCGGCGCCTGCCGGTGCTGCGCGAGCCGCACCACATGGCCCTGAGCCCCGACGGACGCTCGCTGGTGGTCGGCGACACCGCCGGCAACGCGCTGTTCTTCCTCGACCCGCTGACCGGCCTGATGCAGAAGCGGGTGACGATCAGCGACCCCTATCAGCTTTCCTTCAGCCCCAACGGCAGGCTGCTGACGGTTGCGGGCCTGGCGCGCAACCAGGTCGACATCTACGACGCGGCGACCCTGGCCCTGCTGCACCGGGTGCCGGCGCGCAGCATGCCGAGCCACATCAACTACGCACCCGATTCCGCCACCGTCTATGTCAGCCTGCAGGATAGCGGCCGCCTGCTGGCCATCGACACGGCGAGCGGCGCGGTGCGCTGGGACAGCCGGGTCGGCTCCACGCCGGCTGGCGTGCTGTGGCACAACGGCCAGATCCTGGTCGCCGACATGGGCACCAACTACGTCGCCGTGGTCGATCCGGCGAGCGGCCGGGTGGTGCGCGAGGTCCACATGGCGGACGGTCCGCACAATCTCTTCGCCGCCCCCAGCCGCCACCTGCTCTACGCCACCTGCCGGGTGTCGGGCATCATCGAGCAGCTCGACTGGAACTCGCTGCAGGTCGTGCACAGCTACCGCGTCGCCGGCGGCCCGGACGACATCGTCTTCGGTCCGCACGACACACTGTGGGCCACCCTGCGCTGGCGACAGCATGTCGCGGTGATCGACCGGGTGAGCGGGGAAGAGCGCTTCATTCCCACCGGGCGCTCGCCGCACGGCATCTGGTTGAACACGTCGCTGCCGCCGCGGCGGATCAGCATGCTGGCACGGCAGAAGCTCGGGTGATTTCCTGATCTGCGACGCAGGATCGCTATTTACGGGTTTAACGTCGCAACATAGGGTCAATCCACCAGGCCGGGCATGACGCCCGCTCCTTTTGGGTGGATCGTCCTGAATGCCGCATCGTTCGACGCTGCCGCGCCGAAGCTGGATCGCCTTTGCCGCCGCCCTGCTGCTACCAGCGGTTGGCGGCCACGCCCAGACAGCCGTGGCTGGCGGTCCGGGAGGGCAGGCTCCGGCATCGGCCAAGCCCGCAAGGCCATCGCCCGCGAGCTCGGCACCCGCCGAGCCGGCGCGCGTGCGCCATCCCTCGCTCTACGACCGCACGCCGCTGACCTCCCTGCCGGAGTCGGTTCGCCTGCCGCGCGTCGGGCTGCACCAGGGTCCATGGGGCGTGTTCAACCGCGATGATGGCAGCCCGGCCGGCTTCGGCCCCGTCGCGCGCTATGGCACGGACCGCTCGGCCGAGGACTGGACGGTCCTCGCCGACCCGTCACGCAGCGACGATGTCTTCGACCCGCTGAAGTTCATTCCGCTCAACGACAGCAAGAGCGTCTATCTCACGCTCAGCGCCGACGAGCGCCTGCGCAACTGGTTCGAAACGCGTCCGTTCCTGGGCACGCAGAAGCCGGGCGACTCGGGGCGCATGACGGTGCGCGGGCTTTATGGCGCCGACCTGCATGTCGGCCCGAACCTGCGCTTCTATGGCGAGCTGGTGAATGGCGACGCCGGCGGCTGGGCCTATTACGGCTACAACGCGACCTACCGCAAACGGCTCGACCTCGAGCAGGGCTTCGCCGAGCTGACCGGAACCCTGCTCGGCGCGCGGACCGGGCTGAAGCTCGGCCGCCAGCTGTTCCTCGATGCGCCGAACTACGTCCTCTTCGTGCACGACACGCCTGATGTGCCGCAATCCTGGGACGGTGGGCGGGCCTATGCCATCTGGCCGCGCGTGCGGCTCGACCTGTTCGACTTCGTGCAGACCAACACCAGCCCGGTGCAGATGTTCCGCGACAACCAGAACTGGAACGCCCGGCTGTGGGGCGCCTACGAATCCTGGGCGCCGCCCGATTTCCGCCTGCTCGGGGCTGCCGGCCACACGTTCCTCGACTTTTTCTATTATGGCTACCTGGTCGGCGGCACGCCGGCGGCGATCCCGACCGCCTCGGTGGGCGGCACCACGTCCGGCTCCACGCTGCGCAACAATTACGGCACCCGCTACTGGGGCAAGGCGGGACCGATCGAGTTCTCGCTCGGTGCGATCTACCAGGACGGCCAGTTCCGCCAGGCGAAGAGCGCCCTGACGCAGCCGGTGAGTGCCTACTCGTTCAACAGCTTCGTCGGCTGGCGTTTCCTCGGCGTCTACGGCCATCCGATCCTCGGCGTGCAGGCGGACGACTACTCGGGCGGCAACGACAATCGCAAGCGCGGCACGGTCGGCACCTATCTCACGCCCTATTATCCGCAGTCGAGCTACACGGACACGACCACCTACATCACCGAAGCCAACCTGGTGGATGTCATTCCGACGCTGGAAGCAACGTTGCTGCCGCCGGTCGTCGCCCGCCTCCGGCTGCCCTTCTACTGGCGAGAGAGTACCAATGACGCGGTCTATGGGTCGGGGCGGATCTACAGTTTCCGCAGCAACTTCCATGGCGGGTTCATCGGCGCCACGCCCACGCTGACGATCGCCACCCGCCTCACCCGCCACCTGCTCTGGAACAACGACATCGCCCGCTTCTTCGCCTCGCATTCGCTGCAGAAGGCGGGAGCCTCGGATGGCACCTACTACCAGTCGACACTCGAGTTCCGCTTCTGAGCGCACGAGCCACGCGCGTGGTCAAGGCGGCCGTGCGCCGTCAGGTTTGCAGCAGGGCAGCACTCTCGCTTTCCACGCAGTCGCGGCCGTTGCGCTTGGCGCGGTAGAGCGCATCGTCCGCGGCAAGCATGAGAGCCTCGATGGTCGCCGACGCGCTCGCCGACGCCACCCCGATGCTCACCGTGACCTGCGCGCCGCGTCCGGTGCGCGACGGCAGGTCGAGCGACGCGACCGCCTCGCGGATGCCGGAGGCGACATCGACCGCCTGCCGCAGGCCCGAGTGCGGCAGGAGCACGGCGAACTCCTCGCCGCCGTGCCGGGCGATGATCGCACCCCGCCCCCCTGCTACCGACTGCAGGGTCTGGGCTACGGCGACGAGACACGCGTCGCCGGCGGGGTGTCCGTAGCGGTCGTTGTAGGACTTGAAATAATCGACATCGATCAGGAGCATGGCGAAGGGTGTGCCGGTCGCCGCCCAGTCCTGCCAGAGGGCGCGCAGCGAGTCGTTGAAGGCGCGCCGGTTGGCGACCCCGGTCAGTTCATCCTCCAGCGCGAGTCGCTCCAGGCGGTCACGCGCCTGGCGAAGTTCCTGGTGGGTCAGCAGGTAGCGCGCCTGCAGGATCGAGACTCGAAGCGCATAGATCGCAATGGCCATGAAGATGCTGACCAGGCCCGCCACCGGACGCTGGCGCGCGACGCAGGCGCCGACGATCATCACCGCGGCCGTCATGAACACGGGCCCGACGCTGTCGACGAAGGCCGTGGCCAAGCCGGAACGCGCGTGCCTGGGCGCCCATTGCCGCTGCGGCAGCCAGGCGCCGAAGGCCAGGATGAAGAAGGGGATGTCGAGCATCACGTCGAGTGCCGACGGGTCCGGCGGGGCAATGTGGTCGTAGAGCGAGCCCAGGGTGCCGAAGCTGAGCGTGAACAGCAGCATGCAGCGATCGAAATGCACGCGCTCCGCCGTCTTGCGGCTGCCGAACAGGCGCAGGATCGCCAGCGTTGCGAGGCAGACATTGTCGACGTCGTAGATCCACAGGAGGGCGTTGCCGGACAGCGGGACGAACTTCCGGTCGGCGAGCGGAACGGCGCCGAAGATGACGACGAAGCCGAGGAACGCGCCGAGCAGGATCTGGGCGCCATCCATGGCCAGCGAAAGCGGACCGCGCCGGCCGTCGCTTGACGAGGTCAGCGCGAACAGCAGCGTAAGGCTGCACAGGAAGTAGGAGAAATCGACTGCGCCGGCCGGTCCCTCCATCGGCAGCCAGATGCCGAGCAGCGAGCCGACCGACCACAGGAGAAAGGCCGAGGCGGCGCTCATCCAGTTCAGCCGCAACCCGCCTGTGCCGCTTGTCGCCCGCCGCAGACAAGCCGCCGCGGCAAATGCCGGACCCACGGTCAGGCACAGCGAGGTCAGGGCGGCAGCATGGACCGCCGATATCGCGCTGAGATTGGCATGAAAGGCGAGGAACAGCAGCACCAGGAGCGGCGGCACGAACCCGCGGGCGCGCCTCAGGCCGCCCGTCCGGGCCGTCCTGCGCAGCGGGGCCGGTGCGACTTGGTGTCCGCCGCTTCGGTCAGGTTCGGGCAGCACGCGGCCCAGCCGGCCGGGGAGCAGGCGCAGCAGCTGTCGCGGCGACCTCCCTGCCGGTGCCGGGCCGCTCGCCGGCGCTGGGGGGACATGGTCGCGGGAGATCGTCGAGTCCGTAGCCCCGGGCTGTTCCTCCGTGCCGCGCGCCAGCAGGAGCGTTGCCTCGTTGATCGGCATCGGGCGCGAGAACAGGTAGCCCTGGCCGTAGCCGCAGCCGAGCTGGGACAGCAATCGCGCCTGGTGTTCGTCCTCGATGCCCTCGGCGACCACCTCCAGTCCGATGGAACCGGCGAGGCCGAGGATGGCGCGTACGATGCGCAGGCTGCCGCCCTTCTCCTGCACCCCGGACACGAAGCTGCGATCGATCTTCAGGGTGTCGAAGGGGAAGGATTGCAGGTAGCTCAGCGAGGAATAGCCAGTGCCGAAATCGTCGAGGCTGACGCCGAAGCCGGCCTCCACGAGCTGCCTCAGGACCGCGGCGACATGCTCGGGATCCTGCATGACGAGGCTTTCGGTCACCTCCAGACGTAGCAGCGAGGGCGGCACGCGGGCGTCGGCCACGGCGCCGCAAATGGTGTCGAGCAGGCCGGGGTCGTCGAACTGTCGCGCCGACAGGTTGATGCTCAGGCTGGGACAATCGCCGGGCGGACGCTGGGCGAGCCATGCGCCCAGCAGGGAGCACGCCTCGCGGATGATCCACTGGCCGAGCTGGATGATCTGACCCGTGTCCTCCAGGGCCGAGATGAACTCGGACGGCATGACCAGCCCGTGGCCCGGTCGCATCCAGCGGACCAGGACCTCGAAACCCTTGATCCGCCGATCGGCCAGCCTGACGATCGGCTGCAGGAACAGGACGAAATCATCGTGGGCGAGTGCGGCCTGCAGGTCGGACTCGAGATTGAGCCGGGCGACGGCACTGGCGTGCATGGCGGCGTCGAAGATGACGGTACGCTTGCGCCCGTCCCGTTTCGCCCGGTACATGGCGAGGTCGCCGTCGCGCAGCATCTCGCTGATCGTCTGGTAGGCCTGCGGCTCGGGGTGCGGCCCGCTCGATAGCTGCGGGTGGCGGGTGGCAATGCCGATGCTGCAACTGACCGCCAGGCTGCGCCCTTCCAGCGTCACCGGTGCTGCCAGCGCGCCATGCAGCCGGTCAGCCTGATCGCCGGGTCGGTGGTCCGCACCGTCGAGCGGCAGCAGCAGGGCGAACTCGTCGCCGCCGAGGCGCGCCACCGTGGCGCCGCCAGGGGCCACCTGGGAGAACCTGCGCCCCATCTCGACCAGCAGCCGATCGCCGCAATCATGACCGAGGCTGTCATTGACCAGCTTGAAATGGTCGAGATCGACGAGCAGCAAGGCGAAGGGGGCCCGGCCGGCGACGAGCCGTGCAAAGGCCGATTGCAGCGACGCGCGGTTGGCCAGCCCGGTCAGCGGGTCATGGTCGGCGTCGGGCAGCGCGGCGCCGAGCGGCGAGGCCTCCGGCGGAGATGCGTCGAACGACGAAGCGGAGAGCGGCAAGGCCGGGGGGCAGCAAAAGGGGAGGCCGCGCAACCCCGGCCGCATCCTCGGCCAGCGGAGCCTCGACCATGAACGAAGCGGGCAGCAGGACCTCGCCTGTAGGATGCTGTTCGAAGACGCGGCCAAGCAGACCGGCCGCCAGCCCGATCAGCCTTCCGGCGTCCTCGCACTGGTCGGGCGCAGGGCGCGACAGGAAGACCGCGACACAAACCACACGCCCGTGCAGCAGGACAGGCACTGCGTGAGCCGAACCGAGTTCCGGTCCGGTCGCCGCCGCAGCCTCGTCCGGATGTTCCGCCGCCAAGCCGGCGCAGGTCATCGCCGGATCGTCCGAGGCGAGCAGCCGCAAGGCGAGGTCGGTGACCGGCGCCGGGGGGCAGGAGGCCGGGCAGCACGCGCCGGGGCCGCGCTCGGCGGGCAGCACCGCATACCACTGGCCGGGCGGTCCGGACACATTGGCTGCGGGCGGGTCCACGATCAGGAAGAAGGCCGCGTGAAACTCGAGGAAGCGGCAGACCTCGCCGATGATGGACGCCGCGGCGCCCGCTGCGGACGGAGCCGCCATCGCGGTGCTCGCGAGGCGATCGAGAAACGCGATCTGCCGCTGCCCGGCCCGGGGCAGGCCCTCCGGCGGGGTGGCGCGCGGCGCGGGCGCGAACGCCGCGTGGTCGGCGAGGCCTGGCGGCGCGGCTGCGTCGACCAGGTCGCCGGGGGCGGCGGGCGGTGTCATGGTGCCGGACGCCTGCCGGGCAGAAGATCCGGGTGGCGGGTGGGGTTGTGTGCGGGTCGGGAGAGCACTGCACGCGCCAGGAGCCGGCGCGGGCGCTCGTGCTGCCCCGGCGGCTTTCGCCCGCACGCCTGCCTGTCCTGTCGCATCGTCCGGAGCAGTGTCCTTCGCTGCCGTCTCGTACGGCATGCGGATCAGTCTACGAGGCCGCGGTTAAGGAGAGGTTGCAGCGGCGCCGGCCCGGACCGACCATGCGCCAGTGAGGATGAGCCATGGACCGACCGGAACGCTGGCCGATGATGACGAGCGGCAAGGCTGCGGCGCTCCGGCGTACGCTGCTCGTGGCAGCGCTGGCGGCCGGACTGTGCGCCTGCGCACCCGGTGGGGCGCCGACCGTGGAACCGCCGGTGCCGCTGTCCAACGTCACGCCGGGCATGCTGAACCCGGATCTCACCTTCAAGAGGAACGGCCTCGTGCCGGTGGATCCGAGCGAGCAGATGTAGCGCAGCTAGGGACTGGCCGCAGGCGGCTCGTGCCCGCCCGAGCCGTCGGGTTCCGGACCATGGCGGAACACGCCGGAGGTGGAGACAGCGCAGCACGTCCACCGGCGCCCGAGGTTGTCGTGCAGGGTGGCGAGCCTCGGATAATGCCCGCCTGTGGCGCCGATCGCGTGGGGGCAGGCGTTGTGCAGCCCGGCGATCAAGCCGGAGATCGATCGGCCGGTGCCGCGAGGTGACCCCGAACATGCTCGACCCCGATCCCACCCGCGGAGATAAGCCGTAGTGGCCGGCCGGGCCGAGCAAGCGGAACGAGAACCGTCCGGCACGTCGCGGCTGAAGCCCGCGTGCGCGCGCCAGGCCTGATCATGCCTGGGGTCGATGCAGCGTCGCCAGTCAACCGCAAGGGCAGCATCGCGGCACTCGCGGTGGTTCGGTTCTTGCTCAGCCGGGCGGCGTGAAGCTCATCCTGCGCATGATGTTCGCTGCGCTTGTCGCGGCACTCCCGCCTGCCACGGCCGCGTCCGCTTCCCCCGTTGCCGACGCCGCTTCCGACCGTGCCGCCCGTCTCGTTGCCTCCATGAGCCTCGACGAGAAGCTCGCCCTGTTGCACGGCTTCGTCGCGATGCCGGTGGGCGGGGTCGGGCCGCCGCCGCAAGCACTGGGCGGTGCTGGTTACATACCCGGCAACCCACGACTCCACCTACCGGCGCTGTACGAAACCGACGCCGGTCTGGGCGTCGCCAACCCGGACGACATCAGGCCGCACGACCAGGCGACCGCCCTGCCATCGGGGCTGGCACTTGCATCGACATTCGATGCCGGGCTGAACCGCCGCGCCGGCGCCATGGTCGGCCGGGAGGCAGCGTCGCGCGGTTTCAACATCGTGCTCGGCGGAGGCAGCGACCTGATCCGCGATCCGAGGAGTGGCCGATCCTTCGAATATGTCAGCGAGGATCCGCTGCTCACCGGCCTCCTGTCCGGTGCCCAGATCGCCGGGGTGCAATCCAACGACGTGATCAGCACGATCAAGCATTTCGCCCTGAACGACCAGGAGAGCGGCGTCTTCGACATGGACGCGCGCATCGGCGAGCGCGCCATGCGCGAGTCCGACCTGCTAGCCTTCGAGATCGCCATCGAGACGGGGCGGCCGGGTGCGGTGATGTGCGCCTACAACCTCGTCAACGGCACGCCGGCCTGCCAGGACGGGTTCCTGCTGGAGCGCGTGCTCAAGCACGATTGGCACTATCCGGGCTTCGTCATGTCTGACTGGGGGGCGGTTCATTCCACCGTGCCCGCGGTGCTGGCCGGGCTCGACCAGGAATCCGGGGAGCAATACGACAAGCAGATCTTCTTCGGTGCGCCGCTCAAGCGCGCGGTCCTCGATCATCGCCTCCCGCTCTGGCGCATCGACGAGATGGCAAGGCGCATCCTGCGCAGCGAGATCGCCCTCGGCGTGGGCGATCCCCCGCGCGGCACCGAGCCGGCTGCAGGCGTACGATCGGACCTGGCACTGGCGCGCATGGCGGCGACGCAGGGCGCGGTCCTGCTGCGCAACAGGAACGAAGTGCTGCCGATCAGGCCGGGTGCGCAGCGGATCGTGCTGATCGGCGGACATGCCGATGGCGGGGTGATCACCGGCGGCGGTTCGCCGCAGGTTACGCCGGTGGGCGGCCTGTTGCGAACCGCCGATCCGCCGCGGAATTATCCTGGACCGGTTTTCTACGACCGCTCTGCCCCGCTGCCAGCACTGCGCGCGGCCGATCCCGGCGCCACGATCAGCTATGATGACGGTCGCGATCCGGCACGTGCGGCGCTATCCGCCGGTGTCGCGGATCTGGCGATCGTGTTTGCCACGCAATGGTCGATCGAGGGGCTGGATCAGCCCTCGCTGTCGCTGCCCGATCGCCAGGACGCGCTGATCGAGGCGGTGGCGCGGGCCAACCCGCGCACGATCGTGGTGCTCGAGACGGCGGGCCCGGTTTCTATGCCCTGGCTCGACCGGGTCGGTGCGGTGCTGGAGGTCTGGTATCCGGGCAATGAGGGCGGTCCGGCGATCGCCGACCTGCTGACCGGCCGCGTCGGTCCGGGCGGAAGGCTGCCGGTGACGTTCCCGCGCAGCCTCGCCCAGTTGCCTCGCCCGGTGATCCCGGGCCAGCGCAGCCACCCGACCGTGCCACTGACCGAGATTCCCAAACCCGCGCCGTTCGACGTCGATTATGCGATCGAAGGCGCCGATGTCGGCTATCGCTGGTTCAGCCGGCAGAAGATCGCACCTCTGTTCCCGTTCGGCTTTGGCCTGTCCTATACGCGCTTCTCGCTGTCGAACCTTCGCCTGACGGGCAGTGGCACGCGGCGCACGGTCACGTTCGACGTGCGCAACAACGGCGCACGGCCAGGTCGCGACATCCCGCAGCTCTACGCCGACCTGCCCGACGGCAGCGGACACCCAGCCCGCCGGCTCCTCGGCTGGGCAAACGCCCTCCTCGCTCCAGGGCAGACCGCGCATCTGCGGATCGACATCGATCCCCGCCTGCTTGCCCGCTACGACCTGACCGAGCATGGCTGGAGGATCGACGCCGGGCCCATCACCCTTCTGCTGGCCGAGAACGCCACCCGCCCCTTGTTGAAGGCCGACATGGTTCTCGTCGGCGCGACGCTGCCGCCCTGAACCCGGTCGCGATCAGTCGACGGGCCGCACCATTCCCTGTCGCTGCTTCCTCTGTCGCCGCGGCAGGACCGCCCTGCCCAGCCCGCGGGAAGACCGGTGACGTGGCGCGAGGTGCCGCGGCCGGTCTGTGTCGTCGAAGTTCATCGCAAGAGCCTGTCGTCGCTGTTCCCCCAACCGAAATCGTGGATCGCGGACGCAGCCGAGTTCGGCGGTGTCCCGATCCAGTCCCGGTCCGGGTGACGCAGTCTTGGCGGACACAACAAGCGGCGCAGGTGCACCATGCGTCGATCCACGCGACCTGCTGCAACCGTGACCGCCAGCCTCCGGTGAGCGAGGCCGCCTGGGATGACGTGACTCGGCTCAGGCTGTCGCACGATCGAGCGGCCGTTCAACCCGACAGGAGTTGACGGGGCAGGAGTTGAACGGGGCAGGAGTTGAACGGGGCGTGACGCGCCAGCCGTCCCGCAGTTCGCAACGCTAGGCCGCGTCGAGCTCCGGATAATGGCGGAACACGCCGGAGGTGTTGAAGGGCTGCCGGCGGTCGGAGTCGAGATAGCGCCGGACGTTCGCGCGGCGGGCGACGTTGTCGTGCAGGGCGGCGAGCTTCGGGTAGTGCCCGGCGGCCACGCGCATGGCGCGGGGAAAGGCGTAGTGCAGCCCGGCGATCAGCTGGAACAGCGACAGATCGACCGTGCTGAGCGCCGGGCCCACCGCGTGGTTGTGGCCGTGCGGGTTGCGTTCGAGAACCGCTTCGAAATAGGCAAGGAACTTCGGCAGCCGGTTGTCGCGGAAGTCGCGCGCGCGCAGCTTCGCCGCCTCCGTCTGGTCCTCGTAATATCGGGTGGTGGCGATCGGGTGATGGGTGTCGTGGATCTCGGCCACCATGTCGGTGATGGTCAGTTGCAGGCCGTGCGCGAAGTGGCGCTGGGCCTCGTCGTCGGGCAGCAGGCCTAGCCTGGGGCCGAGATAGAGCAGGATGTTGGCGACGTGCGAGACGAGGTGCTCGCCGTGGCGAAGGATCGGTGGCGCGAAGGGCAGGAGGCGCTCGTCGCCGTCGAGCAGGCGCATCATCGCCTCGCTGCCGCCGGGCTCGCGGGCCACGTCGCGATAGCCTGTGCCGGTCGCCTCGAAGGCCAGGCGGACGAACTCGCCGCGCCCGGGCAGGCCCGGCCAGTAGAAGAGCTCGTAGTCCATGATGGCGGCTCCTCGCTGGACGGGCGGCCGGCGGCAGGGGCTTCGGCGGCAAAGGCCCCTCGCCTAGCCGGCGTAGCTGGCGATCTCGATCAGGTTGCCGTCGGGATCGTGGCAATAGACCGAGCTGGTCGGACCGAGTGCCCCGATCCGGTGCACCGGCCCCTCGAGCACCGCAACGCCGCACTGGCTGAGATGTTCGATGATCTCGGCACTCTGCATGGCGGCGACGAAGCAGAGATCCTGGCTGCCCGGCAGGGCATCGTCCGCCGTCACCCAGCCTTCCGCGCCAAAGGGGCGCAGGTTGATCTTCTGGCCGCCGAAGCGCAGCGCGTTGCGCCGGTTGCGGCCATATTCCTCACGCTCCATGCCGAGCACGCGCTGGTACCAGGAGGCGGTGACCTCGAGGTCGCGGCAGGTGAGCACGATGTGGTCGAGCCGGTCGACGGTGAAGCGCATCTCAGGTGAGTCCGTCGTAGAAATCATGGCCCTTGTCGTCGATGACGATGAAGGCCGGGAACCGCTCCACCTCGATCCGCCAGACCGCCTCCATGCCGAGCTCGGGATATTCGAGCACCTCGACGCGGCGGATGCAGTCCTGGGCAAGACGCGCGGCGGGGCCGCCGACCGAGCCGAGATAGAAGCCGCCATAGCGCTGGCAGGCGTCGCGCACGGCGCGCGCCCGGTTGCCCTTGGCCAGCATGACGAAGGAGCCGCCGGCTTCCTGCAGGGCGGCCACATAGCTGTCCATGCGTCCGGCCGTCGTCGGGCCGAAGGAGCCGGTCGGCATGCCGTCGGGGGTCTTGGCGGGCCCGGCATAATAGACCGGGGGGTTGCGGAGATAGTCGGGCAGCCCCTCGCCGCGGTCGAGCCGCTCCTTGAACTTGGCATGCGCGATGTCGCGGGCGACCACCACCGTGCCGGTGAGCGACAGGCGGGTGCGGACCGGATACTGCGACAGCAACGCGCGGATCTCGGCCATCGGCCGGTTGAGGTCGACCTCCACCACGTCGCCGCCGAGTATCGCGTCGGTGGCCTCGGGCAGGAAGCGGGCCGGGTCGGTCTCGAGCTGCTCGAGGAACACGCCCTCTTGGGTGATCTTGGCCTTGATCTGGCGGTCGGCCGAGCACGACACGCCGATGCCGACCGGCAGGCTCGCACCGTGACGGGGCAGGCGCACGACGCGCACGTCGTGGCAGAAATACTTGCCGCCGAACTGCGCGCCGATGCCCAGGCCTTGGGTGAGGCGGTGCACGCGGGCCTCGAGCTCGGGGTCGCGGAAGGCATGCCCGGTCGGGCTGCCGGCGGTGGGCAGCGTGTCGAGATAGCGGGTGGAGGCGAGCTTGACGGTCTTGAGCGTCAGCTCGGCCGAGGTGCCGCCGATGGCGATGGCCAGGTGGTAGGGCGGGCAGGCCGAGGTGCCGAGGCTGCGGATCTTGCCTTCCAGCCATTCCAGCAGCTTCGCCTCGGAGGACAGCAGGGCACGGGTTTCCTGGAACAGGAAGGTCTTGTTGGCCGACCCGCCCCCTTTGGCGATGAACATCAGGTGGAATTCGTCGGCATGGTCGTCGCCGGGAGCGGCCGCGATGTCGAACTGGACGGGCAGGTTGTTGCCGGTGTTGACCTCGTCGAACATGGAGAGCGGCGCCATCTGCGAATAGCGCAGGTTGGTCTCGGTGTAGGTGCGGTGCACCCCCCAGGACAGCGCCTCCTCCTCGTTGCCCTCGACCCAGACGCGCTGCCCCTTCTTGCCGAACACGATGGCCGTGCCGGTGTCCTGGCACATGGGCAGCTTGCCGCCGGCGGCGATGGAGGCGTTCTTGAGCAGGTCGAGTGCCACGAAGCGGTCGTTGTCCGACGCTTCCGGGTCGTCGAGGATGCGGCGCAGCTGGGCGAGATGGCCCGGACGCAGCAGGTGGCTCACATCACGGAAGGCAGCGGCGGCCAGGTCGCCCAGGGCGGCTGCCGGGATGCGCAGCACGCTGCGGCCTTCGAAGCGGCTGGTGGTGACACCGCCGATGGCCAGCCTGCGCCAGGGGGTCGCATCCTCGCCGAGCGGGAAGATCGGCGTGTAGGCGAAATCCTTCATGATGGCCCCTCGGTCATGCGGGCGACGGCAGGCAGCCTAGCTGTTGGTCGGACCGCGACGGCGGAACGCGTCGAGGCTCACCACCTGCGGCGCCTCCTCGCTCGCGGCGGCCGGACTGGCCTCGGTTTCCTGCTCGGCAGGGGCCGGCGAAGGCGCAGGGACGGGGGCGGGAACAACGGGGGCGGGCGCAGGCGCCGCGGCGCCGTCGCGCGCCTCCTCCTCGGCCAGGGTGAAGGGCAGCACGAGCCGCACATGCGGATCGGCGAACCCGGTCACTGCCGCGAACGGGATCAGCAGGGTGGCGGGCACGCTGCCGAAGGACAGGCCGACGCTCACCGTGCCGGCCTGCTCGTCGACCTTGAGATCCCAGAACTGGTGCTGCAGGACGATGGTCATCTCCTGCGGGTACTGGGCGAGCAGCCGGGTCGGGATCTGCACGCCGCGCGCGGTGGTGCGGAAGGTGATGTAGAAATGATGCGCGCCCGGCAGGCCCTCGGCGGCGGCATGGGCGAGCGCCTTGACCATCACCTGGCGATAGGCCTGCTCGATCCACTGCTCGTAGGGCAGCAGGCTCGAGGACATGCCTGACTCGCCGCCTCCGTCACCGTCATTGTCGTCGTCGCGCATGGCCTCTCCCCCCGCATCTCGGGATCGATCCGGATTGTGTTGCCATGCGGCCGGTCACGCGGCAAGCGCAGGCGGCGATTCCGCGGAGGAGGATGGCACGGACCTCGGCAGAGTGGGGGGGCTTCTGTTGCCCGGTGCCCCCCCGAACCGCGCTTGTCACTTATGCAGCGACAGCGAGCGCCTCGAAATTATCGTTGGCACCTGTGTTTTAGCCCGATAACGGCGGTACAATGCCGGGCAAAAGGTGGGTCTTTACCACGCGTGTCGAGCCTGTTTCGCCCCCATGCTCCGGGCCGGAGCCCGGATGGACTGGTGGAGGCGCCGGGCACTGCCCCCGGGTCCACAACGCTTATTCCACGCACCGTTTATCGCCATAGTCGTGCCTTGCGGCGAGACGCAGCAGATATAGGGCGGTGCGGCGTTATATGGAAGAGGCGCCGAGCCGGCATGGGCGCTGCGACCCGGGCCGCTCCTGTGTTAAGCCCGGTGCCATGACCCTCACCGAGTCCCAGTCACAAGACGTCGCCGCCGCGCGCGAACAGGTCAGCCAGACGCTCAGGCCCAGCGTGCCGGCACTCGAGGCGATGCTCCACACGCCGCTGCCGGTGCTCGATCACGGCTTCGTCCGGGTGATCGACTATATGGGCGATGACGGCGCGGTGGTGCAGGCGGCGCGCGTCTCGTACGGCCGGGGCACGCGCAAGGTGAGCGAGGATGCCGGGCTGATCCGCTACCTGATGCGCCACCGCCATTCGACGCCGTTCGAGATGTGCGAGATCAAGTACCACGTGAAGCTGCCGATCTTCGTCGCCCGGCAGTGGATCCGCCACCGCATGGCGAGCATCAACGAATATTCAGCCCGCTATTCGATCCTCGACCGCGAGTTCTACCTCCCTGCCGCCGAGCACCTGGCAGCACAGAGCAGCAGCAACCGCCAGGGGCGCGGCGAGACGCTGGCGCCGGAGGCGGCGGCACAGGTCCTCGACCTGCTGCGCTCGGACGCGACACGCTGCTACGACCACTACGCGCTGATGCTGGGCGAGGAGGCGGGCGAGGGCGAAACCGGAGATGGCGCAGCGAGCGGTCCCGGGAGAGGCCTGGGCCTGGCGCGCGAGCTCGCCCGGATGAACCTCACGCTCAATACCTATACGCAATGGTACTGGAAGGCGGACCTGCACAACCTGCTGGGCTTCCTCGCCCTGCGCCTGGACCGCCACGCTCAGTACGAGATCCGGGCCTATGCGGAGGCGATGCTGCAAACGGTGCGCGCCTGGGTGCCGCTGAGCTGCGCGGCGTTCGAGGACTACCGGCTCGGCGCCTTCACCTTCTCGCGGCCGATGCTGGACGTGCTGCGCCGCAGGCTGGCCGGCGAGACGGTGGACCAGAAGGAAAGCGGGCTCTCCAGACGCGAATGGGACGAGCTGAACGCGGCCCTCGATGGCTGAGGCGCCAGGTCCGACGACGCCGCCCCGCCCGCCACGCAAGCCCGATTTCACACCCTGGGTGGTGCTGGCCGTGGTGCTCGGCCTGATCGCCGGCGGGCTTTATCTGTTCCCGCGCGTCAAGGCGTACATCAACTTCCAGGATTGCGTGGCGAGCGGCCGGATCGACTGCGCGCCGCACTGAAGCTCAGGGGTGCGGTCCCGTGCCCGAGGCCTGGAACAGGTCGCACGCCAGGGCGGCGACCTGGTCGTGGATCGCCCGGCGATCGACGCCCGGCGGGTCAAGGCAAAGCCCGCCCGCGTCCCGCAGGCCGGCTAGCGTCGCCTCGGGCAGGAAGACGAAATGGCCGGCCGCCGGCAGCACGGTGAGAGTGCTGTCCGGCAGGCGTGCCTGCAGCCAGCCCGCGCCATCCCCGGTCGCCGCCTCCAGGTCCGCCTCGCCCGCCACGATGCGCAGCGGCTTCACTATCCCGGCAAGCCTCTTGTCGTGGAATGCCGGGACCACCGGCGGCGGGGCGATGAGCAGCCCGGTGCACAGGCGCGGATCGAGCCTGTCCTGCGTGCGCCGCTCCCAGGAGGAGCGGAACACCGCGCTGTCTCGCAACAGCGCCGGCAGGCGCTCGGCGAGGTCGGGGAACTGGGGCGGGCCGGTTGGCAGGCGGCGCGCCCGCGCCCAGCGCGCGAACCGGGCCATGTCGGTCACCGCGCCGAGCAGGGTGAGGATCGTGTGCGCGCCGAGCGAGAAGCCGGCGGCGCAGACCCGCGTCGCATCGACCCGGCCGGCCAGCCAAGGCTCGGCCGGCAGATGGTCGAGCAGGACCGAGAGATCCCCTGCCCGCTCCCACCAGCAGAGGAACCCTTCCGGCCGGTACGGCTCGCCGATCCAGTTGCCGTGGTGATTGGCGCCGATCGCGACATAGCCACGCTCGGCAAGGCGCCTGGCGAGCCAGCCCAGGGCCAGCGCCGAGCCGCCGGTGCCGTGCGACAGCACCACCAGCGGCCAGGTGCCTGGCCCGTCGGCCAGGGTGCGTCGCGCGCCACCGGCCCGAGGGCGAACCAGGGGTCGGCGGGCGGCCCGGCGAACTGCTCCGCCGCCTGCGCGCCATCCGCCGCCGGATACCAGACGGCCCAGGAGCATGGGCGCGGACCCGAATCATCCCACGCGCGGCGCGCGGGGTCGGCCACCAGGCCGGTGCGGAAGCCCACCGCAAGCGACGCCGCCGGCATGGTGTTCAGGCCAGGTGCAGCGAGCGGGCTACCTGGTGGGCGAGCTGGCGGTAGGCGGCGGCCGCCTCGCCCTCGGGCTGGGCGTGGACGATCGGCGTGCCGGCGTCGGCACTTTCCCGGATGTCGAGGAGCAGCGGGATCTCGCCGAGGAACGGCACGCGCAGCGACTCCGCCTCGCGCCGCGCGCCGCCATGGCCGAACAGGTCGGCGCGGTGGCCGCAGTTGGGGCAGCAGAAATAGGACATGTTCTCGACGATGCCGAGCACCGGCACGCCGACCTTCTCGAACATCGCGACCCCACGCCGCGCGTCGAGAAGTGCGATGTCCTGCGGGGTGGAGACGATCACCGCGCCCTTCAGCGCCACCTTCTGCGACAGGGTGAGCTGCGCGTCGCCGGTGCCTGGCGGCATGTCGACCACCATGACGTCGAGCGGGCCCCAGGCGACGTCGCCCATCAGCTGGTTGAGCGCGCCCATCACCATCGGCCCGCGCCAGATCATGGCGGTGCGCTCCTCGACCAGGAAGCCGATCGACATCGCCCGCAGGCCCCAGGCCGCCACCGGCTGCAGCTTGCCCTCGATCACCTCCGGGCGGCCCTCGACGCCCAGCATGCGCGGCAGGCTCGGGCCATGGATGTCGGCGTCGAGCAGGCCGGTGCGCAGGCCGAGCCCGGCCAGGGCCACGGCCAGGTTGACCGCGGTGGTGGATTTGCCGACGCCGCCCTTGCCGGACGCGACCGCGATCACCGCGCGCACATGCTCGAGCAGGCGCCCGGCCAGCGGCTGGCCGCTGCCGATCGGCAGCGGGGCATGGCCGGAGCGGGCGGGCGGCACACCCGGCATCGGGGGGCGGGCGCCGGGCTGGGTCATCGGCTGGGTGCCGGGCTGGGCGCCAGGCTGGTTGCTGGGCTGGCCGGCGCCCCGGGGGCCGGGCGGGGGCACCGGGCGGCCGGGGGTGGCGGCGGGACGGTGGGCGGTCAGCACCACGGTTGCGCGTGCGACGCCGTCCAGGGCGAGCAGGCGGCGCTCGGCCTCGGCGCGCACCGGCTCGAGGGCGGCTGCCTCCTCGCGGTTCGAGCGCAGCGCGAGACGGACCGCGCCGGATGAGACCGACAGGCTGTCGATGCGTCCGCTCCCGGCCAGCGGCGCACCGCTGAACGGATCAACCAGGCCGTCCAGCGCCGCCAGCAGGGCGCGCTCGCCGGGAAAGCTGCCGCCATCGCCCGCACCGTCGCTCATCGAGGCCTCCTGTTGTTGTATCCAATGGTAAATGGGGCGTGGATGAGCAACGTTTGCCCCTCATCTCGGCTTAGGGCGCGGTGGACGCGCCGGTTGGTCGCGGCCTGGCCAGTCGGGCTGATCACGGGCTGGCCGGCACATGTGCTACGCGCCCGGGCGGGATCCGAAGCAGACTAGAGAGTACGGATGAGCGAAAGCAGGGCGTCCGGCAAGAGGATGCGCGACCACCGGGTCGACGCGCTGCGCGGCGCGGCGCTGGGCATGATGTTCGTCGACCACATCCCGGACAACCTGCTCAACCGGATCACGCTGCGCAATCTCGGCTTCTGCGACGCGGCCGAGATCTTCGTCCTCCTGGCGGGCTTCGCCTCCATGCTGGCCTATGGCCGCACCTTCGAGCGCGACAGCTTCGCCGCCGGGATGGGCAAGCTGCTGCGCCGCTGCGGCAAGCTCTATGTCTACCAGGTCGGCATGCTGCTGGTCAGCATCGCGGTGATAACCCAGTGGCGGCACTACCATGCGGTGCCGGTCGAGTTCCTCGAGCCGGAACTCGCCTACGGCCTGCGCAGCGTCTGGCGGGCGATGACCCTGACCGCGCTGCCGGGCAACCTCAACATCCTGCCGCTCTACATCGTCCTGCTGCTGTGCTTCCCGCTGATCCACTACACCTGCCGGATCTCGCTGCGCCTGGCAGCACTGCTGAGCGGCGCGCTGTGGCTGCTGGTCAATCTCGAGCCGTCGATCAACCTGCCCAACTGGTTCGACCCGGACGGCTGGTATTTCGACCCGTTCGCCTGGCAGTTCCTGTTCACCATCGGCGCGATCTCGGCGGTGGTGACCTCGCGTCGCGACGGCGACCTGCCGCGCCGGCGCGCGGTGGTCGCACTGGCCTGGACCTATCTCGCCTTCAGCGCCATCCAGGCCTTCCCCTGGTCGCAATGGGGCCTGCCCAATTTCTCGCCGCTCGACATCGACCCGCCGCTGAAGACGCCCCTCTCGCCGCTCAGGCTGATCGACGTGATGGCGATCTTCTACCTGGTGCAGAGCAGCCCGCTGATGACCCGCTTCGCCGCCTCGCCGCAGGGCCAGTGGCTGGCGGTGCTCGGGCGCCACTCGCTGGAGGTGTTCGCCGCCGGAACGCTGCTCGACATGCTGGCCAAGCTGCTGTTCGCCACCTTCGGCAACGGCTGGGCGCTGCAGATCGGGGTCAACGTCGTGGGCCTCGGCACGCTGTTCGGGCTGGCTCGCGCCCTGGACCGCAGGCGGACCAGGCTGCGCGCCGCGGCGGCCGCCCCGTCGGTGGGAGCCCCCGCAGGGACGGCCGCCGGAGTGTCGGCGGGCGCTCCGGCAGGAACGCCGCCGGCGCGTTCCGCGGTGCCCGGCCTCGCGGGGCGGAAATAAGGTGGCGGCCAGCGACTGATGGCAGGACGGGTGGCAGGACTGGCGGTGAGCATGGCGGGCGGCTTTGCCGCGTCTGCCGGCGGGACTACTATGTGTGCAATGAGCTGCCAGGAGGGTGCCAGCCCCCCTGGAGCCGAGCCTGGCCGCGGCATCCGCCGCGGCGCCGCCCGCGGCAGCCCGCCTCCAAGGATGTTCCGATCAATGGCTTCCCGACCCAAGCGCCTCGCCTGCCTGCTCGCGGCGCTCCTCCTGCCCGCGAGCCCGCCCGCGGCCATCCTGTCGGCGTCGAGCCTGGCCGCCGGTGCGGTCGCCGGGTCGGCGCTGCTGGCCCGTCCCGCCCAGGCGCGGGGCGTGCCGGACAGCTTTGCCGACCTTGCCGCCCGGCTGCTGCCGGCGGTGGTCAACATCTCCTCGACGCAGACGATCAGCGCCGACCAGGGCGACGGCGACGACAACGATGACGGGGGCGGCCCGAACGAGGGCGCGCCGGGGCCCACCCTGCCCTTCCCGCCCGGCTCGCCATTCGAGAAGTTCTTCCACGACTTCATGAACCGTCACGGCCAGGCCGGCCCAAATGCCGCGCCGCGCAAGATGCAGGCACTCGGCTCGGGCTTCATCATCGACCCGTCCGGCATCATCGTGACCAACAACCACGTGATCAACGGCGCCGACGAGATCACGGTCACGCTGCAGGACAACACGGTGCTCAAGGCCAAGCTGATCGGCCATGACGACCGCACCGATCTCGCCGTGCTGCAGGTCAAGCCCGACCATCCGCTGCCCTCGGTCAGCTTCGGCGACAGCGACAAGTCGCGGGTCGGCGACTGGGTGCTGGCGATCGGCAATCCGTTCGGCCTGTCGGGCACGGTGACCGCCGGCATCATCTCGTCGCGCGGCCGCGACATCGAGCAGGGGCCGTACGACGATTTCATCCAGACCGACGCGCCGATCAACAAGGGCAACTCGGGCGGCCCGCTGTTCAACATGGACGGCCAGGTGGTGGGCATCAACACGGCGATCTATTCGCCCTCCGGCGGCTCGATCGGCATCGGCTTCTCCATCCCGTCCGACGAGGCGCAGCTGGTGATCGCGCAGCTGCGCCAGTACGGCCACGCCCGGCGCGGCTGGATCGGCGTGCGGATCCAGGATGTCACGCCCGACATCGCCGACAGCCTGGGGCTGAAGGGTGCGCACGGGGCGCTGATCGCGGGCGTGGAGCCGAACGGTCCGGCGCATGCGGCCGGGCTGCATTCGGGCGACGTGATCCTGCAGATCGACGGCAAGGCGGTGGACGGCCGCTCGCTGCCGCGCCTGGTGGCCGAAACGCCGGTCGGCCAGCACGCGCAGCTCACCGTCTGGCGCGACAGCAAGCGCCAGGCGATCCCGGTGGTGATCGGCAATTTCCCCGAGCAGACCAAGCCGCCGGCCCCGGCCCCCGCACCGCATCCGCCGAGCACCACCACGGTCGCCGTGCCGGGGCTCGGGATGAAGGTCGCGGCGATCACCGACGCGCTGCGCCAGAAATACCAGCTCGCCGGGACGCAGAAGGGCGTGGTGGTGACCGATCTCGATCCGAGCGGACGTGCGGCGGAGCGTGGGCTGCGGCCGGGCGACGTGATCACGGAGGTGCAGCAGGCCGAGATCGGCTCGCCCGCCGAGCTGCTCGACCGGATCGGCGACGCACGCAAGGCGAAGCGGGCATCGGTGCTGATGCTGGTGCAGAACGGCGACGGGATGCGCTGGGTGCCGCTGCCGATCGACGCGCCGGCCGCCCGGCGCGGCAACCTCAACGATTCCAAGGGCGATTAGGCTCTGCCCGTCCCAACTGCGGCGCGGGGACAGCCTGAGACGGAGCGGCATTGACCATCCCCACGATCTACCGTGCCTGGCTGCGGCAGGCGGTCCGCATCCTGGTGGCCGTGGCGCTGTCCGCGCTGGTGGCGCGGCTGTGCGGGCTGCCGGAAGCCCCCTGGGCGCTGATCACGGCGGTGATCGTCACCTCCAACAGCGTCACCAGCACCTGGGCGGCGGGACGCGACCAGATCGTCGGCACGCTGATCGGGGCCGTGGCCGGCACGGCGGCGATCGGCCTCACCCTGCTCGGCCTGCCGCCCTTGCCGGTGTTCGCGGCCATGCTGTGCCCGCTCGCCCTGCTCGCTGCGGCACGCCCCAACCTGCGCCTGACCTGCGTGACCCTGATCGTGGTCTTCCTGTTCCCCAGTGCCAGCAACAATCCCTTCGAGCGGCCGCTCAACCGGCTGGCGGCGATCCTGATCGGCGCACTCGTCTCACTGGCCGTCTCCGCACTGGTGTTCCGACCGCGCGCCCGGGCGGATGCCTTCACCGCCGCGGGCCAGATGCTGCAGACCCTGGAGGCACTTCTCGAGCAGGTGCTGTCCGCCGAGCGCCAGCAGCCTGACCGCGACCGGCTGATGGAACAGGCATCGGGCGCGCTGCGCCGGCTGATCGAGTCGGTCACGGAAGCGCGGCGCGAGCATCTGAGCGCGCTGGAACAGTCCGACCCGGTGCTGGTCCGCCTGGTGCCCATGCTGCGCCGGCTGCAAAGCGACGTGCTGTTCGTCGCCCGGGCGGTGGACGAGATCCCCGATCCGCAGATCTTCCGCCAGGTGCTGCGCCCACCCTGCGCGGCATTGGGCGCGGTGATCCGGCAGCTGCGGCTGCGCTGCGAGCAGCTGGCCCAGGGTCATGGTCGGCTCGTGCCCGCGACGGAGCGCTCGGCCGAGATCGAGCAGCTCGACCGCAGCCTGGAGGGACTGGGCGACGTGGCGGGCGTGCCGCTGCGCTTCACGCTGCAGATGATGCGGCGCGATCTGGACGACCTCGAAATCGCGATCCAGGGGAGCGGCGCCGGCCAGGGCGTGGCCGGCCCGATGCAGGGGCTGTCGCGCCCGAGCCCGAACGCAGCCTGACGGGCGGTCTGGTTGAAGGGCTGGCTTGTTGAAGGGCCGGCTGGCTGAGGGGTGGACTGGCTGAGGGGGGCGGGCGTCAGCGCCCCCTGTCAGTGGGAATCGCCGGTCCCGCCCGTCGCAGCGTCCGCGCCCGAGCTGTCGTGCGCCGGATGCCGCTTGGCCGGAACATGGCGGCGATGGTGGTGGGTCGCGCTGCTCTTGCTCCGGGCCGGCGGCGGGGCTGGAGGCGGCGGTGGCGCGGGCGGTGCCACACCGGTCGCGTCGACCCCCACCGTCACGTCGAGCGGGGTACGCGGCTGGCCCGGCGCGGTGATCAGCTGGGCGGTGAAGTGGTCCGGCCCGGCATAGGCGGTGTCGGCCGTGTAGGTGACGTAGGTGTGGTCGTTGTAGTTGTAGATCAGGTTGCGGCCGTGCTCGGGCGGCTGGCTGAGCACGAACGAGGTGTAGGCGCCGCCCTGCGGCTGGCTGACGATGATCTCGCACAGCCCGTCATCGCTGCGCACCTTCATCTCCGACGACAGGCCGCCGTCGGCGTGACGCACAGGCGTATGCTCGCACAGGGCCGAATGCCTCAGGTAGCCATAGGGATTGGGCGGCACGGAAGCCGGCGGCGGGTGCTGCACGCAGCCGGCGAGCAGGGCGGCGAGCGGAAGGGGTAGGGCTGCGACTCGGAAACGCACTCGATAGCTCCGCTTCAACTCGTCCGGGCGAATGCGCGGCATCGCTGCCGGTCGTCTTCGTCGGGCTTCCCTGTAGAGCAAGGCAGTCGCCGGAGGAAGCCCGTAGGCCGCGCGCCTGCCTGCCCACGCCACGGGGCAGGGCGCGGGGTGCGCCTCGTCCGTCACCCGCCAGGGGCTGCCGGGCCGCGCGTCGGAACGTTTGCCGCCGGGTGCTGGCTTGCCCTAGTTTGCCGCCTCGTCCGCCGCAAGCAGCCGACCGTCGCGACCGCCCCGTCTGGAGCCCCTCATGCCCCACCGCCTCGCCTCAGCTTCCTGCACGCTGTCCCCGCTCACCCTGCCGCCCTCCCCGGCCCGGGCGCGCCGGGCGCGGTCAGCACTTGCGCTGATCCTGGGCTGCTGCCTGACCGCCGCGGGCGCGGTGGAGGCGCGCGCGAGCGTCTCGTGCAGCGTGCCGCAGACCCGCGAGGCGTTCGACGTCGAGGGCTTGAAGAGCGAGCTCATGGTGACCGCCCTGTCCTGCAACCAGCAGGATCGCTACAACGCCTTCGTCGCCAAGTTCCGCCCCGAGCTCCTCGCGCAGGAAGCCTCGCTCGACGCGTATTTCCACAGCACCTATGGCCGCTCGGCGCAGCGCGAGCATGACGACTACATCACCCAGCTCGCCAACGGCGAGTCCGAGCACGGCACGAAGTCCGGCACCTCGTTCTGCGACCAGCGGGTGGGCATGTTCGACGAGGTCGAGGCGCTGAGCGACGCCAAGGACCTCAGCGGCTACGCCGAAGCCAAGGACATCACCGAACCGGCCGCCTACGACACCTGCACGCCACCGGCCGCCACCCATGTCCGCCGGGTGCGGCGGATCCGGCCGGGCAGCCACGGCCACCGCACCTGAGGCAGCGCTCAGCGCGATGAGCGACCTGTTCTCCCGTCCCGGCCCGGCGCCGCGCAAGGGCGAGCCGGCGAGTGCCCGGGCCGGCGGGCGCGGCGCGGCCGCATCGGTGCCCGATCCGGCCCGCTACTCGGCCCAGGACATCGAGGTGCTGGAGGGGCTCGAGCCGGTCCGCCGGCGGCCAGGCATGTATATCGGCGGCACCGACGAGACGGCACTGCACCACCTTGCCGCCGAGATCCTCGACAATGCGATGGACGAGGCGGTGGCCGGCCACGCGCAGCTCATCGAGTTCAGCCTCGAGGCCGGCAACACGGTCCTGGTGCGCGACAACGGGCGCGGCATCCCGGTCGATCCGCATCCCTCCATGCCGGACCGCTCGGCGCTCGAGGTGATCTTCACCACGCTGCATTCGGGAGCCAAGTTCTCGGGCAAGGCCTATGCGACCTCGGGCGGCCTGCACGGCGTGGGCTCCTCGGTGGTCAACGCCCTGTCGCAGCGGCTCGAGGTGGAGGTGGCGCGCGACCGCGGCGTCTGGCAGCAGTTCTACGAGCGCGGCAGGCCGACCGGCCCGCTGGTGCGCACCGGCAGCACGCAGAACCGCCGCGGCACGCAGGTGCGCTTCACGCCCGACCCGCAGATCTTCGGCGCACTCAGCTTCAGCCCCCGCCTGCTCTACCGGCTCTGCCGGTCCAAGGCGTTCCTGTTCCGCGGCGTGACGATCCGCTGGCGCTGCGAGCCCTCCCTGCTGCGCGAGGGCGGCGAGGTGCCGCAGGAGGCCACGCTGCATTTCCCGGGCGGCCTGGCCGACAGCCTGCGCGACGAGCTCGGCGAGAAGGTCGCCCTCCTGGCCGAGCTGTGGTCCGACGAGGCCGACCTGCCGGTCGGGCCCGACGGCAAGGCGACGGGGCGGATGGAATGGGCGATCGCCTGGCTGGAAAGCGGCGAGCCGGGCCTGGCATCGTTCTGCAACACCATACCCACCCCGCAGGGCGGCACGCACGAGACTGGGTTCCGCGGCGCCCTGCTGCGCGGGCTGCGTGCCTGGGGCGAGCAGCGCAACAACAAGCGCGCCGCCCAGATCACCGCCGAGGACCTGCTCGGCGCGGTCCAGGCCAAGCTGTCGGTGTTCATCCGCGACCCGCAATTCCAGGGCCAGACCAAGGAGAAGCTGACCAACGTCGAGGCGACGCGCCTGGTCGAGACGGCGCTGCGCGACCATTTCGACCATTGGCTGGCCGGCCATCCGGCCCAGGCCGACAACCTCACCGCCTTCATCATCGAGCGTGCCGAGGAACGCCTGCGCCGGCGCGAGATCAAGGACACGCCGCGCAAATCGGCGACCCGCCGGCTGCGCCTGCCCGGCAAGCTCACCGACTGCACGCGCGAGAACGCGGCCGAGACCGAGATCTTCCTCGTCGAGGGCGACAGCGCCGGCGGCTCGGCCAAGCAGGCCCGCAACCGCGAAACCCAGGCGGTGCTGCCGCTGCGCGGCAAGATCCTCAACGTGGCCAGCGCCAGCACCGAGAAGCTGCGCCAGAACCAGGAACTGCGCGACCTCGTCGAGGCGCTCGGCTGCGGGGTCGGCGAGCGGGCCGAGATCGCCCGGCTGCGCTACGGGCGGGTGATCATCATGACCGACGCCGACGTGGACGGCGCGCACATCGCCTCGCTGCTGATGACCTTCTTCTATCGCGAACTGCCCGAACTGATCCGCGCGGGTCATCTCTACCTCGCCCAGCCGCCGCTCTACCGGCTGACCCAGGGTGCGAAGACGGTCTATGCGATGGACGATCGCGACCGCGACCGGAAGCTGAGATCGGCCTTCAAGGCAAGTGCGCGAGTCGAGGTCAGCCGCTTCAAGGGGCTTGGCGAGATGCCGCCGGCCGATCTCAAGAGCACCACGATGGACCCCGCGCATCGCACCCTGCTGAAGGTCGTGGCGGCCGCTGCCGATCGCGCGCAGACCTCCGACCTGGTCGAGAACCTGATGGGCAGGCGCCCGGAGATGCGCTTCCAGTTCATCCAGGAACACGCGCGCACGGTCGAGCTGATCGACGTCTGATACTCTGGATCCGTCGCATCTGGTGGGATTCTGTTCTTGACTGAGCGGCTTTATTGTTGCGCCGACACAATCGCGCGCTTCACCTGGTCCGCGCCGGCATGTTAGGTGTTCGATCACGCGCCTGAGACTATGTCCAGGCGGGCCCGCACCGGTTCGGAAGTCGAGATGCCGTCGAAAGTCGCGGTCGCAGTCTTCGTCAAGAACGAATATCCGGATTTCTGCGCCTGGCTCGCGTGGTACCTTGCACTTGGCGTCGACACGATCCTGGTGTTCGACGATCATTCCACCGATGGCACATGGGAAGCAGCTCTTGCTGCGTCTCGACGTTTCGACGTTAGGGCCTTCCGCAGCGACCTGTCGGTGCAGCCGTTCACCGCGCGGCAGCGCGACATCTATCTCGATGCGGCAAGCCGCTTTGCCGATGAGTTCGACTGGATCGGCTTCTTCGATGCCGATGAATATCTCCACCTGCGCGGCGATGCGGGAGTGCCCGCCTTCCTCGACCGCTTTCCCGATGCAGCCGCGGTGGCGATAAGCTGGTGCATCTACGGCAGCAGCGGTCATCTGCTCAAGCCGAAGGCGACCACGGTCGAGGCCTTCACGCGCCATGCGCTTCCCGAGTTCGGCCATAATCGCAGCGTGAAGAGCTTCGTGCGGCCCAAGCTGATGCGCAGGCACTGGCGCGACCCGCACACGTTCGACGTGGGCGACCTGCCCTACGTCGACCCGCAGGGCAATCCGGTGCAATGGGGCGGCCCGGGCGGCATCAGCCACGATCCGGACTGGTCGGTCGCCAAGCTGATGCATTTCATTCCGCGCAGCATGGAGCATTTCATCGAGCGGATCCGCAGGCGCTCGGACCTGCGCGGCCTGACCAACGAATACTGGGGTGTCTTCGACAAGAACGACCTCGACGACCCCGAACCGCTCGACCGGCTGCCCGAGGCCAACCGCGTGCTGTTCGCCATCGACCAGGAGATCCTGGGCGAGCTTGTCCGCCGGCTGGCAGCCGGGAGGGCCGGCGCGGAGGCGCCACGGCCGGAGGTGACGCCGGATGGGCCCGGCGCGCCGCAGGGCTCGCTGCTGATGGTCGGCACGAGTTTCGGCACCGTGCTGGCCGCCGACGGGCGCGGCCGGCTGGTGCATGTCGCCGAGACCGCGATCGCCGGATCCGGCTGCACGCCGGTCCTCGCCCTGCTGCCGGAATCCGCCACGCACAGCGTCCATCTGTTCGCGCCGATGCTCGAGGGTCCGCTGCAGGTGCGACACGACTGGCGGGTCACCGACCTGCTCAGCTACCGGCTCGAGCATGACCCGGAAACGCGCTCGATCCATCTCATCGTCCCGGATAGCGGCCGCTTCCTGACCGCCATCGACCCGGGCGGCGCCCCGTTCGGCGCCACCGCCGCCGACCGGCACGCGGCGAGCTCGTGGGAATGCTTCTCGCTGCTGCGCCCAGACCAGCCGCTCGCCATACCGCGCCACCTGGCAGCCCTTGCCGCCCTCGGCACGGACCAGCCCGACGCCGACAGCCTGCTGGCCGCCGCCGCGTCGGGCGCCGGCCCCTCGGTGTGCGCTTGCCTCATGCAGTTGATGCCGGCCGAGCAGCGGCTTGCCGCGGTCCCGGCCGGCTGCCTGCGTCCGGCCTGGCTCTGAGCTCCACGCCCCTGCCGCCCGGAGTGCCCCGGGTTCCCAGGGCGCGGGGCGGTTCACATCCTGTCGCGGAGCACGTCCGGTGCTTCGGGCCGCTGTTGTTTGCGGGAGATCGGCGCGCATGAGCGACACATCATCAAGAGACACCAGCCGGCTCCGGCTGCCCGGCCTCGGCTGGCTGGCCGGGGTGGGGCGCGAGCGCCGCGCCGAACCTGGCGGCGGCGATGACGGGTTGGCAATCCCGCCGCTGCCCGCGGCCGTGGCACCGGCGGTCCGGCAGGCACCCGCGCCGCCGCGGGCACTGTCGCCGGTCGAGCCGCGCTACGTCGCCCTGGCCTCCTTCCAGGAGGCGCGGCTGGTGGTGGAGCGTGCCACCGGCATGATCGGCTGCGTGGTTGCCGACGACACCACACCCCCCTGCGTGAAGCTGGCCGGCTTCGTGCTCGACAGCCGGCCGGACCTGCTGTTCCTCGCCTCCGACACGGCAGAACTGGTGCCGCTCGGGCTGCAGTTCCGCCGCCTGCGCACGGCGTTGTTCGTCGTCCAACAGACCCCGGCCGGCGACGGCCAGGTCACGCTGCACGACCCGATGAGCGGGCGCTACCTGTCCGCGCCGCCGCTGCGCGGGGGCGAGCTGGTCTATGTCACCGCAAGCCGCGACAAGGCGCTCGGCTGGGAGCAGTTCTCCCTGCAACCGCTGCCCGGCGCCGAGCTGTCGATGGCGGTGCGCGAGGCCGCGACCGTGATGTCGCTGCTGCTGGCGCGCGCCGACGATGCGGACGCGGTCGCCGGGTTCATCGAGGCCGGTGGCGGCGAGATGTCGGGCGCGGCACTCGACGCGATCCTGCCGCTGCTCGACGTGGCCGACCTCGGCGAACTCGCGGCCCTGCTGCTGAGCCGTCCGCTGCTGCGTGCAGCGCTGGCCGCGCGCTGCCCCGGCGACGTCTGGGCGACGTCTGGCCTGCCTTCGCTGGCCAGCTGGCTGGCCGGGCGGGACAGCGGCCGGGCGCCGGTGCGTTCGATCGGGCCGGAGCTCGACAACCTGGCGCGCGACGGCGAGGATCGCGGCTTCGTGTCCTTCGCCCATGCCTGTGCCACTTTCGCCCGGCGCTCGGTCGCACCCCGGCGGGAAAGCTGCATCGTGATGTCGGCGCGCAACGAGGGCGTCTATCTCCTCGAATGGATCGCGCACCACCGGGCGGTCGGCTTCGAGGGCTTCTTCATCTACACCAACAACAACGAGGACGGTTCGGACGCGCTGCTGCAGGCGCTGGCCGACGAAGGCGTCATCACCTGGATCCGCAGCGAGATGGCGCTCGGTGTGTCGCCGCAGCGCAAGGCGTTCGGCCATGCGTTCGGCATGCTGCCCGAGGTGCTCGACTACGAGTGGTGCCTGGTGTGCGACGCCGACGAGTTCTTCCTGCCCAACCCGGCGCGCTTCGACTCGGTCGGCGCCTTCCTGTCCTGGCAGAAGAAGTACGAGGTCGACGCGATCGCGCTGAACTGGCGCTTCATGCGCTCGACCGCCGAGGGCGGCGCGCTCGATGGCCTGCTCAGCCAGCGCAACGGCCGGATCGTCGACCATGCCTACGTCGGCGACGGCCACCGGCTGGTGAAGACGATGTTCCGGCCGCGGGTCATGATGCAGGCCAAGGCGCACACGCCGATCTGCCACGAGCGCGGCAACTTCACCTATCGCCTGTCGACCGGCACACCGCACGAATACCGCAACAACCCGCCCGGCTTCCATACCGATCCCGGCTTCTCGGACTCGGTCAATCTGGAGAATGCCTGCATCAACCACTATTTCTTCAAATCGGCCGAGGAATGGCTGTGGAAGAGTGCCCGCAACCGCGGCGACAATCCGCTGTCGAGCGGTGTCCCGCTGTCGATGTTCAACGCCGACTGGCTCGGCAACTTCATGCGCCAGCACGATGTACCGGCCGGGGATGACCCGGCACTCGACGACCGGATCACGCAGTTCAGGTCGCGGACGGAGGCCGAACTCGCCATGCTGATGGCGCGCCCGGCGATCGAGGCGGCGGCGGCCGGCGTACGCGACGGCTACGGCCGGCGGCTGGCCGACATCCGCCGCACGCTGCGCGAGGCCGGCGTGGCGGAGCAGCTCGACGAAACCGGGCGACGCTTCCTGGCGCTGGCCGGGGTGACACCGGCGGCTGGGGACTGATCAATGCAGCGGCGGCACGCCGAGCGCGTCGTGCCAGGAGCTGCCGTTCCACCAGACCGGAATGCCGGCGGCCGAGCCGGGCGCGGCCGAGCGGCAGTCGGTGCAGAAGAGCTGCGCGCCCGGCACCTCGCCGCGCGGCAGGACCGCGAAGCGATAGGCGGCCGGCCGGATTGCCCCACCGCCACCGGCACCCGCCGAGGGCTGCACCACGAGGTCGCCGCGGACCGGGCCGAGCGACAGCGATCCGTCCCAGGCTTCGCTGAGCCCGCACGCGCCGGAGCCGCCGCACAGCGACAGGCCGCCATTGTTGGCGCCGTCGCGGTTCCACACGATCCCGCCCCAGTCGCCGCCGCTGGTGGGCTCGCCCTGCGTGCCGTCAATACGCAACGCCAGATGCAGGCTCGCGGCCGGCGCGCCGGTCCTGCCGCCGCTGCGGGTGAGATAGCCGACCAGGCGCATGTTGCTCGCCGCGTCGGCATAGGCGCTGTGCTCGAACAATTCGCCCGCCGGCCGTTCGCGTGCCACACCTTCGTTGCCGCGCACCAGGAAGGCGTGCGCCTTGATCACGTTGGTGTCGCGGCCGTCATTGAACATCAGCATGGTCGGGCTGTAGCCGGACAGGAGCAGGTGGTAGCTGTCCGAGGTCAGCCCGTGCGGACCGTAGCCGCCGAGCGGGTCCATGGAGATGGTCATGCCGCGCATCTCGACCTCGTGGGCGCGGCTTGCCGTATAGCGAAGATCGACCTCCTCGGTCTCCATCGCCCGCACCAGGCTCGTGGCGTGCCCCTTGGTGCGTGAGCCGTCATAGTACATCCAGGTGTTGCGGCCGAACATCTTGGTCCCCGCACCGACGAAGACCACCGGATGGTCGTACTGCGACCAGTAGCCGTCGAGATGCGCGACCGACGGCACCTGCCCGGCCGAGAAATCGCTCCCCGACGGGACGGCCCAGCCGGAGACATGGATGGTGCGTCCGTCCTCCGACCAGCCGTCGATCAGCCCCGAGACGAGATTGACCAGGCGCAGGGCATTGTCGTCATAGCCGGGCAGCGGGCGCAGGCCGAAACGCGGATCGGTCGAGTTGGTGATGATGTACATGTTGCGCTGCAGCTCGGCCATCTGCGCCCCTGTCATCGGTGTGCGGAGATAGACCGTTCCGGCGTCGTAGTGGTCAACATCGAGGATCATGCGCGCCTGGAGCGTGGTGGGGGCTTCATAGAGCCCGACCAGATCCTGGCCGCGGACCGCGCCGGCGCCCATCCGGTAGTCGAGGCCGCTGATCCCGGCGCGGTTGTCGGCGATGTCCGATTGCGAGGTGAACAGGCACAGCGCGCAGCCGGCGTTGAATGGTCCGTACGGAGCGGCCACGATGTCGAGCGAGGCACCAGCACCGGGGTCGGGCACGGTCCGGCCCGGGAACGCGCCGATGCGCCGTCCGCCGACGAGGACGCTGTCCTGTCCGGTCATCTCGTCCACCGCACCGTGTCCCAGCCATAACGGCGATCTGCCGCCCGCGGCAGCCGGGGCTGGCTGTAGGGGGGCCGATTGTAGCTGAGCCGTTCGGCCCGGGGCGGACCAGAGGATGAGCAGGGTGAAGAGGAGTGCCAGCCTGTGGTGGCGCATGTAGGCCTCCCTGAGCGCGCGCGGAGCATCCGGGTGATGTCATGGTTCGCGCACGCGATTGTTGGTCGCGGTTTTGGGTCAGACTAGCTTGTGCCGCGAACGATCCATTGCAGCAACGCGCAGAAGCCTGCGTCACCGGAACGAACATGACCCGTCCCTCCCCCTGGTCTGCGGCACTCGCCGCGGGCTGCCTGATCACGCTGCAGCCTCGTCCAGCACTTGCGCAGGCGACCTCGCTCACACTGGGCCCGCCGGGAGCAAGCACGTTCGCCAACGACGCGACCGGTCCGCGCATCGCCACCTTCCCCAGCACGCAGACCACGGGCGATGCGTTCCTGTCGCCCGACAGCCTGCTGCTCGGCGGATTGTCCGAGCCGGGCAACGGCAGCGCGCTGACCATCCGCGGTGCGCCCTATGGCTATCTCGACACCGGCACTCTGTTGTCGATCGTCTCGACCGAGCATTCCATCTTCAACTCGCGCGCCGGCGTGAACAGCGGCTATGACGGGTTCCCCGGCGGCATGGTCGCGATGTCGCAGGATCCGGACTTCAACTCCGTCAACCTGTACAACCAGACGACCGCGCTGCCGCCGCGCATCATCCTCGGCAGCGGGGTGAGCTACAGTGCGACACAGATCCTGCTCGCCACACCGCTGAGCGCGGCACAGCTCGCACAGATGCGCCGCAACATGTGGGTGACGACCAACTCGATCGACCCCACCATGGCGAGCGTGGTCAGCGGCACGCTGGCCACCGCCGCGACCTCCGGCAGCCAGACCCTGACCCTGAGCGGCACCGTCAACGCGCCCGTCGGCAGCTACGTCAAGGCGTTCCACGGCGGCATCAACGGCCCCACCGTGACGGCGAGCGCGGTCGCGAGCAGCGGCGGCAACACGGTGGTGACCCTGTCGGCACCCCTCGTCGACGGCGGCACCGACGCCGCACCGGTGACCAGCTACCCGGCCGGTACCGCCTATGGCTTCGTGACCTACAACACGCCGGTCACCAGCACGACGGCGACCGCGGTCGGTGCCACCAGCCTCGTCGTCGGCACCACCGCGCCGATCCCGGTCGGCACGGCGGTCCTGTCGAGCAATCCCGGCATCGCCGCCGGCACCACGGTGACCGCCACAAGCGTGTCGGGCAACGTCACGACGCTCACCCTGAACAACGCGATTGTCAGCGACGCGGCCGGCGACGGGAGCTATCCCGCGGGCACCACCTACTATCTCGGCCTGCCGCAGGCCATGCCGGCCGGCCAGCACATCCCCACCGTCACCTACGGCAGCACGGTGACCGGCTGGGATCCGAACGGCACCTTCATCACGGTGAATGGCTGGACGGTGCCCGGCGGCAACCGCTCGATGGTCGGCCAGGTGCCCTCGGGCGTGCTCGACCCGACGATGCCCTACACCAGCCAGACCGCCTATCTCGGCGCGCCGACCACGGCGAGCATCAACAACTGGGTGCAGGTCTACGATCCCTCGCCGCAGGTGCCGGCGAGCAGCACGCCAAGCGACGGCGAGAACAGCCGGATCAGCCAGTTCGAGGGTCTCGAGCTCGACCAGTGGAACCTGGCCAAGACCGACTACTCGGCGACCTTCCGCGGCCTGACCATCGGCTACACGCCGCTCGCCTCGGTGAGCAGCGGCGGGGTGAGCCATGGCGTGCTGCCCTCGACGGACAGCTACGACCTGTCGCTGGCCGGCAACATGCCCACCCTGCTGCGTTTCGCCGGCAGCCCGACTGCCAACTACCTGGTCGGCGAAAGCCTGCTGGTGCGCGGCAATGGCGGGGTGAGCGGGGCCGCCGGCAAGACCGGCGAGCTGTTCGAGCACAGCGCCTTCATGGACGGCATGGACGATTTCCGCCTGGTCGACTGGCTGCAGAAGGACAGCGCCACGACAGGGGCGCAGGGCGGCAGCATGCGGCTCGGGCTGGTGCTGAACGGCACCCAGGGCACCGTCGGCGCGCCGCAAAGCCAGATCGCCTTCAACGTGCCCGGCCTGGGCACCGGCAGCATCGGGCTGTTCGGCTATGGCGGCAGCGGCCTGTCGGTCGACGGCCAGGGCAACGCCCATCTCGGCCCGAGCCAGACGCTGACCTTCTCCAACTCGGCCTCCGGCGGCGGGCTGATCGGCTCGGACGCGGCAGGCGACATCTTCCTCCATCCCGGCTCGTCGGCCGCGCAGACGGTCTCGACCGGCACGCTCGCCGCCCAGGACGGGCTGACCATCAACGGCCCGGCCGGCATCAACTACATCACCGCACCCTCCATGCTGGTGCGCGGCAATGCCGGCGTCTCCGGTGCCGTGGGCAGCACCGGCGAGCTGTTCGAGCAGAGCGGCTATATCGACGGGGCCAACAACATGCGCCTCGTCGACTGGCTGTCGCAGGACAGCAGCGCGGTCGGCGCGCAGGGCGGCAGCATGCATCTCGGCCTGATCATCGACGGCGCGCAGGGCAGCGTCGGCACGCCGCAGAGCCAGCTCCTGTTCGACGCGGCAGGCTTCGGCACCGGCAGCATCGGCATGGTGGGCTACGGCGGCGGCGGCATCATCGTCAACGGTGCCGGCAACGCCACGCTCACCAAGGGCGGCAGCTTCAGCCTGCAGAACAGCGCGGGCGGCGTCGGCGCCACCCTGCAGACCGATCCCGGCGGCGACCTGCTGGTGCGCAGCGCGGTCGCCGGCGGCGGCGGCCTGTCGATCGCCGCCGGCAGCACGGTCGGGCTGAACACGCCTACCGCAACCGTGTTCTCCAACACCGCCTCGGTCAATGCCAGCTCGGCGACGCTGGGCTGGAACTGCAGCAACGGCGGCGGCGAAGCCTGCATCGAGGTGTCGGGCGATGCCGGCAGCACGCACGGGTTCGCGATCTTCCAGGACGGTGCGGCCAACACGCTGAGCTCGGCCAGCGAGATCCTGGCGGTCGACAGCCATGGCAACCAGACCCTGGCAGGCGGCCTGCGCACCGGCGCGTGTGCTGGGCTGGCGCTGCAAACGGCCTCCGGCGGCAGTGGCGGCACAGTGTCGAGCAATGCGGCCGGCGACCTGGTGCTGGGCTCGGCGACTGGCGGGGCGTCAGTGCGCAGCACGCAGCCGCTGGTGCTGGCCACCGCCGCCTTTGCCAGCCTGCCGGCGACCGGCAACCCGGGCGCGGAGCTGTTCTGCACCGACTGCCGCAAGCCGGGCGAGACGGCGGGAAGCGGCACGGGCATGGTGGTGTTCGACGACGGCCACGCGCACTGGGTTTCCACCGCCGGCACGGTGGCGGCAAACTAGCCTCGCCTCCGGCGCAGCCTCGCGCGCCCGGGAGGCGCGGAGGTGTGCGGATGCGGTGTCGCCGGATCGTGCGTGGCCTGGCCTGCCTGGTGCTCGCCACGCTGGCCACGGCAGGAGGCGGTGGCGCGGCCCAGGGTCGGCCGCAAGCTGCGACCCAGGGCGCGACGCAAGCTGCGACGCAGGGCGCGGAGGTCGATCCGTCCCGGTTCGGCGCGCGCTGCGACAGGCAGCATGACGACAGTGCCGCCTTCGACGCGGCGCTGGCGGCGGCGATCGGCGGCGCGGCGAGCGCCAATGGCGGCGCGGTGCTCGCCGTGCCGGCCGGACGCTGCCGGTTGAGCCACGCGCTGGTGGCGCATCTGGCGGCGCAGACCGCCCTGGTGGTGCGCGGCCAGGGCATGTTCGTCTCCGAACTGGTGCAGACCGGGGGAACGGACGGGCTCGACTTCATCTTTCCCGCCGGCGGCAGCCAGGATGCGCGGACCGCCGCCGCCCCGGGGCAGTCGGTGCAGGTGCGCGACCTGTCGATCGTGCAGGCCGACCCCGGGGCGCGCACGATCGGGCGCGGCCTGGCGCTCATCGGCCCGGATCCGCAACATTCCAAGGTGCCGTTCACCGCCGAGCTGATCGAGCATGTCGAATTCCGCGCGCAGCTCGGCAGCGGTGTTGCCGGCCGGCCGCTCAGCACGACGCAGAACTGGGCCTCGGACATCACCATCGAGGATGTCGGCAACGTGCGGATCACCGACGGCGAGATCGTGCACTACGACTACGGGGACGGTTCGGAGCGCGACATCGACATCATCTCGCGTTCGCCGCGCAACCGCCTCGAGGCCAACGCGCCGGGCGGCATCAGCATCATGCGCGAGGACATCCTCGGCGGCCATGTCGGGATCGATGTCGAGGGCAACAACATCCAGGGCGTCTCGGTGCTCGACACGCCGATCACCGCCGTGGCGCATGCCGTGCTGTGGAACGCCGCAGCACAGGGCACCGGCTTCAACGGTCCGCTGGTGGTGCGCGACAGCTCGATCAGCGCACAGGCGGACGGCATCGTGGCCGCCGGGATCAGCAGCATCTTCATCACCGACAACCTGATCATCGACGGCCAGCCGCGGCGCGGCACCAACTGGTGCGGCATCTGCCTCGATAGCGCCTGGGCGGCGGTGGTCAGCAACAACATCCTGGAGAACATGCCCAACACGGCCACGCTCGGTCCGGGGCTCGCTGCGACCGGCCTGCGCCTCGATGGCTGGCCGGAGCGCTATCCGAGCGTGGTGGCAGACAACAGCATCGGACCCGCCGATGTCGGGCTGGCACTCGGCGGCCCGATTGCTGCGTCGAACAACATCCTGCTGCTGGCGCCGTCCGTCCCGGAGACATGCTACCGCGACATCTCGCGCGACGAGACACACCCGGCGCTGACGCAACTGATGTGCGGCGCGCACCGGATCGATCGCGGCCCCGCCGCGGCGGCCGCACCCGCGTCGGACCACACCCCCTGCATACCGGGCCAGGAAGCCTGGGACCAACACTTCGCCTATCGCTGCGTCGCCCCCGATCGCTGGCGGCGCACGGCGCTGTCGGACTGGTAGCCGCACGGCCGGACAAAGCGGGCTTTGCATTTTTTGTCACGTTGCCGCAAAGAATAGCGCGGGCTTCCAGGAACGGCTTGGGCCGCAGGGAACAGGGTCGACCGCAAGACCAGGACGGATCGCCGAAGGCGGCCGCGACGAGGATGGGGAGTTGCCTTGGACAGTCTGCCGCACGGCGACGGAAACGTCGCGACCAGCGCCCCGGGCGACGGGCTGATGATCAGCCATCCGGTGGTGGAACTCGACGGCGCGCTGCATCTCGAGCTCGGCGGCGCGGCGGTGCCGCTGCTGATGGGCGGCAAGCCGGTGAGCCACTTCCTGCCCGGCTGGCGGGCGAGCGCGCTCTATTGCGGCTTCGCCCCGCTTTTCCTGCTCGAGCTGGTGCATGACACTGGGCAGACCGCCACCTGGTTCCTCGACCAGCGGCTTGAGCGGGTCGGCGACCGGGTGGACGGGCTGCCGGCGGAGATCCTCGGCCTGCTGCGCCTCAAGGCAGCGCCGCTGCTCGCCCGCCTGGTGGGCGGGCTGCTGGAGGCGGTCGAGCCGGAGCTGGACGGGGCGACGGAGGCTTTCCTGCGCCTGGGCGAGACGACCCGGCGGGAGATCGCGCTGCAGTGCCTCGACCGCCTGATGTGCCCGCCCCGGGTGCTGCTGGCGGCCCAGCTCGCCCCCGCCTCGCTCGCCCTGCACCATCCCGCCCACGGGCTCGTCCGGCTGCGACGCGAGGCGATCGAGGCGGGGCTGGCGACCGACTGGTGCGACCGGCTGCCGGCCGCCTTCGCCGACGCAGCCCTCATCTGGCCGAGCCCGGTGGACGGCGCGCCGCTGCGCGCGCAGGGCTGCCTGTGCCTCGACGATTTCCACTTCGCCTACCGCTTCGCCGACCCGCGCCACGGGCTGGTGTTCTTCATCCTGGTCGCCGACCACCATGCGCGCATCGCCGGGATGTGGCTGCCGGCCCTCGGCCTGCTGGTCAGCCGCGACGGCGTGGCACGCGGCGTGGCCGGCCAGCTGCTGCCGCACCTGGCGCACTGGGTGGTGACGCACACCTGCCAATGGGCCGAACCATTGTTCGCCTATCTGCGCCGCGGTGCCCACCGCTTCGCCTCCGTGATGCGCGGCCGCCCGGGCGTGCATATCGGCCACCAGCTCTGGAACGAGCTGTCCGGGATCGACCATCTGCTGTCGCGCGCGGACGCGCCGGGCCCGCGTGCGCTGCCGGAATGGATCGTCCTGGATGCGTCCGACGGCATCGAGCTCTACGGGCCGGTGGACGAGCTGTTCCCGCAGCTCGCCGGCCACGTCAACCGTCGGCTGGCCAGCATCGCGCAGATGATCCGCTACGCCTACACCGAAGGGGTGATCGTGCTGCGGGTCACGGCGGAGCATGTCTCGGCCCGGCTGCGCGAGCGGATCCTCGAGCGGGTGCGGAGTTCGCGCTGGGCGGCCGAGGTGGACGAGATGACCAGGCTCGCGGGCGAGGGTTCGCCGGTGGTGCTGGTCGGGCTGCGGGTCGAGAACCGTACGCTGGTCGATCTGGCGGGCTTCCTCCACCGCCTGGTGGCGCACATCGCCGCCCGGGCGCCGCGCGCGGTGATCGTGTTCGACGGCCACAACGCACGCGGCGACGGCGGGCAGGTGATCGAAAGCCACGGCGAGCAGCGCGCCGCGCGCAGTCCGGCCGCCGTCGAACAGGAGCTGGTGTCGGACCTGCGCGCCGCCTTCGCCGGCCAGCCGGTCATGCTGATCGACACGATCGGCAGGCCGCTCGAGGCGAGCCTCGCCTGGGCCGAGCGGGCCTGCTGCTTCATCTCCATCTGGGGTGCCAGCCTCGCCAAGTACCGCTGGGTCTGCAACAAGCCGGGGCTGGTGATCAGCAGCCGGGTGAACCTGCTGCATCGGATCGACCTGCACATCTATGATGATCCGCGCAACATGGAGGCGCCGACCGAGCTGCGGTTCATCAACGCGGGCCTGGTCACCGACCGGCCGGAGGCGCCGCTGCTGGTCAACGTCGCTCCGGGCAATGCCACCTTCTTCAACTTCGATCTCGACGAGCCGGCGGTTCTGACCGAGGCGACGGGACTGATCGCGCGGTTCGCGCCGGGCGCGGCGAGTGGCAGCCGCACCTGACATCAAGGCAGGCCGCGGCGCGGAGCCCGGCCCCGAGACCACGCCGGATCCGGCCCAGATCCTGCCCAGACCCGGCTCGGGGACTGCTGCCGAAACACACGCCCTGCGACCGGCGGCGGACGATTGCCTGGCCGGGGCGGGCGGCATAACGTGAGACGTGCGCGCCTCTGATCAATCCGGTGGACCTGCCGCCGAGGCCGGACAGGACGCGCGGGTAGAACTCATCACCATGTTGCCGAGATCCTACCTGGCCCGCGAGTCCGGGTTCCTGATCGCCCTGCTCGCGCTTCTCACGGCGGTGGGTCCGATCTCGACCGACATGTACCTGCCGGCTTTTCCGGCCATCCGCCACGACCTGCAGGCACGCGCCGGCGCCGCCCAGTATACGCTCGCCGCCTGGTTCATCGGTCTGGCGATCGGCCAGATCACTCACGGGCCGGTGTCGGATCATTACGGCCGGCGCGCGCCGCTGCTGCTCGGCACGGCGCTCTACACGATCGCCTCGATCGGCTGCGCGCTCGCCGGCTCGATTACCACGCTGTCTTGCTGGCGGCTGGTCGCGGCGTTCGGCGGAGCAGCCAGCCTGGTCATTCCGCGCGCGGTGATCCGCGACCTGGTGATCGACGGGATCGGCGCGGCACGACTGCTCGGCCGGCTGACGCTGGTCGTGGGGGTGGTGCCGATCCTGGCACCGACCCTGGGCGGCCTGATCGCGCAGAATTTCGGCTGGCGGGTGATCTTCTGGGTCGCCGCCCTGTATGGCTGCGCCTGCACGGCCCTGATCTGGCGCTACCTGCCTGACACGCTGGCACCGGAGCTGCACGTCGTGCTGCGCATCCTCCCGGTCCTGGTGCGCTACAACAAGGTCTGGCGCGACGGGGTGTTCCGCACCCACGCCCTGGAAGGCGGCTTCGGCACGTTCAGCCTGTTCGCCTTCCTCGGCGGCGCACCGAGCGTGTTCCTGGGCGGCTTCCATCTCCGGCCGACCCTGTTCGGGTCGGTGTTCATCCTCAACGCCACCGGCTACATCATCGGCACGCAGCTCAACGCGCGCGCCATCCCGCGCTTCGGCTCGAACCGGGTGCTGAGCGGCTCGGCACTGGGCCTCGTGCTGGCGACCTGCTGCATGCTGGCACTGGCGCTCACCGGCGCGGGCGGCGCACTCGGCATCGCGGTGGCGATGATGGGCTGCATGGTGGCCCTCGGCTTCCTGCTGCCGGGTGCCGCGATCGGCTCAATGCTGCCGCATTCGACACGGGCGGGCAGCGCCTCGGCGCTCTACGGGACGGTGGTGTTCTTCGTCGGCGCGATCAGCACGATCCTGGTCGGCGAGTTCGGCGGACCGAGTCCGCTGCCGATGGCCTGGCTGATGCTCGCCGGCGCCCTGGGGGCTGCGGCCTGCGACCTGGCGCGGCCCAAGGAGCTCTTTCTAGGCGGCCGGGTGCCCAAGGCGGATCTCGCCACCGGCGACTGAGCCCGCCTTGCCGTGGCCGCTGCGCCAGTGGCCGGTGGGCGCCGGTGCTGGACGTCAGGGGTGCGCGATCATCGCCCGGATCCGCTGGCCCAGCGCCTTCAGGGCGAAGGGCTTGGTGATCATCTGCATGCCCTCGCCGAGAAACCCGTCCGGATCGGCCGCCTCCTCGGCGTAGCCGGTCATCAGGAGGACGCGCAGGCCCGGTCGCAGGCTCCGGGCCCGCTCGGCCAGTGCGCGGCCGTTCATTCCCGGCAGGCCGACATCGCTCACCAGCAGGTCGATGCGCGCCGGCGAGGCAAGGGTCGGCAGGGCCGCCGTTGCGTCCGCCGCCTCGATCGCCCGGTAGCCGAGTTCGTCGAGCACCTCGCGCACCAGCAGCCGAACCGCCGGATCGTCCTCGACCAGCAGCACGGACTCGCCCGAGCCCGCGTCGGCGCGGGAGGCGACGCCGGCCGCTGCGGCGCCGGAGCCCTGGTCGTCCCAGACCGGCGCGTTCGCCGAACCCTCCGCGCCGGCCTTGCCGGCGCGGAGGGAGGCGACGGGCAGCAGCAGCCGGACGTTCGTTCCGCGCCCTGGCTGGCTGCGGATCCGAACACTGCCGCCTGACTGGCGGGCGAAGCCGTAGATCATCGACAGGCCGAGCCCCGTGCCCTGGCCGAGCGGCTTGGTGGTGAAGAACGGCTCGAACACCCGGGCGAGCACCGACTCCGTCATGCCGACGCCGGTGTCGCTGACCTCGAGGGCGACGTAGTCGCCGGCCGCCAGCGCCTCGGCTTCGTCCCGGTCGCCAGCGGGAGGCTCGGCCGGCAGTCGCAACAGTTCGGTCCTGATCAGCAGGTCGCCGCCCGACACCATGGCATCGCGGGCATTGATGACCAGGTTGAGCAGCGCGTTCTCGAGCTGGTTGGCGTCGGCGTGGGCCGGCGGCAGGTCCCCGGCCAGGTCGCAGCGCAGGCGCACCTGCTCGCCGATGGTGCGGGTCAGCAGGTCGGTGAGCGAGGCGACCAGGGCGTTGACGTCGACCGCGCGCGGGTCGAGCGGCTGGCGCCTCGAGAAGGCAAGCAGCCGGTGGGTGAGCGACGCGGCGCGGCGCGCCGAGGCGCCGGCCGCCTCCATGAAGCGGTCCAGGCCGTCGGACCGGCCGCTCTCGATCCGTCGCCGCATCAGGTCGAGCGAGCCGATGATGCCGGTGAGGATGTTGTTGAAGTCGTGGGCGATGCCGCCGGTGAGCTGGCCCACGGCTTCCATCTTCTGCGCCTGGCGCAGCGCCGCCTCGGCCGCCTCGCGCTCGACGATCTGCCTACGCAGCGCCTCGGTCCGCTCGGCCACCCGCCGCTCGAGCGCCTCCGCCGCCTCGGCCTGCTCGGTCACGTCGCGGACGAAGACATGGAAGCCGCTGACCGTCCCGCCCTCCTCGCGCCGCGGCATGTAGCGCGCCTCGGCCTGCCGGCGCGCGCCTTGGGCGTGCGGCCAGGACAGGCGCAGCACGGACTCCTCCCCGGTCAGCGCCTTGCGGATCGCCTCCGCCCGCACGCCGTAGCCATCCTCGCCCACGATCTCGCGCACCGTGCGGCCGATGATCTGTTCGGGCGACAGGCCGACCCACTCGCGGCTGGCCTCGTTGATGAAGCGGTAGGTCTGCGTCCGGTCGATGAAGGCGATCAGGAAGGGCAGCGAGTTGGCGATGATGCGCAGCTCGCGGTCGCTTTCGCGCAGCGCCTCGGCGACGCGCAAGCGCTCGGTGATGTCGGTCGCGGTGCAGACCGCGCCGACCAGCCGGCCCTGCCTGTGGACCGGCTGGGCGCGATACTCCACCGGAATGACCGTCCCGTCGAGGAGGCGGAAGCGCTCCGCGTCGGACTGCGCGGCCGTGCCGCACCTCGCCGCGACGAGCACCGGGCAGTCCTCGGCGCCGTAGTCGCGGCCGTCCGCGCGCAGGTGGCTGACCAGCGAGTCGAGCCGGGCCCCGATGACCCCGGCGTCGGGAGCCAGCCGCAGCAGGCGGCGGAAGGCGGCGTTGCAGACGGTGAGCCGACCGTCGCAATCGATCGCCACGAACGCCTCCTGCGCGGAGTCGAGCACGTCGCCGAGATAGGCGCGGCTTTCTTCCAGCGCGCGCTCGTTCTCGCCGAGCAGTGCTGCCTGGCTGGCCAGGTCGCGGAGCTGGTCGCGCACCACGTACTGCCGCTGACGCGCGGTGAGGCTCCAGCGTATGGCGCTGAGCAGCGACTCCGTGGCCAGCGGCCGCTCGAGCAGGACGACGTTGGTGGCGCGCTTGGGCAGGCGGTCGAGCAGGCCGGAGAGTGCTGTGCGTCCGCGGCTGAACAGCAGGACGAACGGCAGGTCCGACCAGGCGGGCTGGGCCTCGAGGGCGGCGGCCAGGGGCGCGGTGTCCTGGCCGGCCACCGCCTCCTCGGTGATCAGCGCCAGCCCGGCCTCGTCGTCGATGGCCTGGGCGAGGTCGGCAAGATTGCTCCGCACGGCATGCGGCAGGTTGCGGGCCGCCAGCAGGGCGCCCAGCGTGTCGGCGTCGCGCCCGGTCGGCGCCAGGATCAGGATCGTCCGCTGACCCCGGTCGGTCTTCATCGTCGCCAGCCTTTCCGGATCTGGCGTCCCTTCCGAGGGCGGTCTTTCCGCGCCAGCCGGTCCCACCCGGCCCCGCCATCGTCGCGGTCCGCCGCCAGCGTCACCGGCGGCGTCATTCGCCCGCCTCCTCGTCGCCGTGCGGCAGCAGCGGCTCCTCGCGGCCGAGATAGGACGGGCTGCCACTCAGCACGCCGTTGAATTCGGTCAGGGGCTCACCGATCACGATCCCGCGCGACGGGGCGATGCGGAACTCCCTGATCGTGTTCTCGTGATCACCGGAGCGGTTCTTGATGGCCGAGATCGCCCTGCGGATCCGCCCGGCGGCCTCGAAGAAGCGAAGCAGCAGGACGGTATCGGCGATGTAGGAGATGTTGAGGTCGGGCGACTGCGCCCAGCCGAGCACCCCCTGCTGGGGGTTGAGCAGGAGGGTCAGCACGCCGCGCAGGCCGAGATAGGACAGCAGCTCGTGCAGCTGCAGGATGAGCTGCTGTTCCTGCACCATGGAGGACAGGTAGCCGTTGAGGCTGTCGATCACCACGACGCGGACGCCGTCACGCTCCACCTCGCTCCGGATCATCGCGGCGAACTCGCCGGGCGACAGCTCGGCCGGGTCGATCTGTCGCATGTGCAGCCGCCCGTCGGCGAGAAACGGCGCGGCGTCCATGCCGAGCTGGCTGCCGCGGGTCAGCAGGGTGCCGAGCCGCTCGTCGAACTCGTAGATGCAGGCCCGCTCGCCGCGCCGGCAGGCGGCCAGCACATACTGCATGGCCAGGACCGTCTTGCCCGAGCCGGCCGGGCCGCTGACCAGGATGCTGGTGCCACGCAGCGGGCCGCCACGCAGCAGGGCATCGAGGGCATCGAGGCCGCTGGACATCCGCTCCGTCGCGGGCTGCGCCGGATGGCTGCCGGCCACCAGGCGGGTGAACATGTCCACGCCGCCATAGCGCAGCACGAAATCATGGTGGCCCTCGAGAAAGGCGATGCCGCGCATCTTCTGGATCTGCAGACGCCGTCGTGCCGCGCCGAAGGCCAGCGTGAGGCGCTCGAGCGTGATCACGCCGTGGCAGAGGCTGTGGAGCTGTCCGTCGCTGCGTTCACCGCGGCCGCTCAGGTCGTCGATCAGCAGGACCGTGATCCCCTGGCCGGCGAAGGCCTGCTTGATCGCCAGCACCTGGCGCCGGTAGCGCAGCGGATCCTGGGCGAGCAGCCGCAGCTCGGAGAGGCTGTCGAACACCACGCGCCGTGCGCCGAGCTGCAGCGCGCGCTCGTACATCAGTTTGACGGTCGAGCCGAGCTCGAGCTCCCAAGGATGCAGCAGGGTCTGTTCTTCGGATTCCTGGCGGATGGCGCTGACCGACGACAGCTCGAACAGGGTGATGCCGCCGAGCGCCCAGCCATGCGAGCGGGCGACGGTCTCGATCTCCTCGGCCGTCTCGGACAGGGTCATGTAGAGGCACGCCTCGCCCGCCGCTTGGCCTGCGAGCAGGAACTGCAGGGCAAGCGTCGTCTTACCCGATCCGGGCGTGCCTTCCAGCAGATAAAGCCGACCGGCCGGCAATCCGCCGCCAAGTGCCTCGTCGAGCCCGCGGCACCCTGTCGAGGCGCGCGGCTGGAAGACGACAGGCGCTGGGACTTCTGGCGGCATGGCGGCGGCGGATCCTATGGGCTTGTTTGCCGGTCCCGGCGCGAACGGTGGCTTACGGGCTGGGAAACGGACGGTGGCGTCATGGTCGATCGGTGGCTGCAACCGCGCTGCGCGCGAGCGGTTGCCGAAGCCGCGTGTCGCACCCGGCTGCGCCGCCCACTCGGAACGGACACCGGCCGAGGCCCACAGGCGCCGATCGGCATGTCGGCATTCTCCCCCTCCCCTGGAGGTCCCATTCCGCCCGGCCTGCTGGACCGGATGGGGCACGGGTGATATCGCTCCGCGCTTCGCGCCGTTGCGTGGAATTACCACAAGGGCGCAGGCGCGCTCCGGCCGCCTGCCGCAGGCGGCGTGCCCGACCCTCGAACCCCTGGGGAGACAGTGCCATGCCACCTGCCGCAGGCCCCGACACCGGTGCCGTCGTCCGCCGCGCGGTCCCGAGACGCGCGCCCAGAAGCCTCGCCGCGGCGTTGCTGGCCGGCGCACTGGCTGCAGTGCCGGCGCTGGCTCCGGCGGCGCGCGCCGCTGACGAGGCGGCGGGCGATTTCATGCACCGCATCGCCCAGCAGCCGGGCGTCAAGTCGCTGCCGGCGGGACTGGAATACAAGGTGCTGCAGTCGGGCGACCCGAACGGCGTCTCGCCCAAGCCCGGCGACGAGATCGTGCTGAACTACGAGGGCAAGCTGCCGGACGGTGCGACCTTCGACAGCACCGAGCAACAGGGCGGCATGGCGCGCATGGCGCTCAAGGGGCTGATCCCCGGCTGGATGGAAGCCCTGCCGCACATGCACCCCGGTGACGTGTGGATGCTCTACGTGCCGCCCAGCCTCGGCTACGGGGCAAACGGCGCGGGCCCGATCCCGCCCGACTCGCCGCTGGTCTTCAAGATCGAGCTGGTCGCCGTCCACCCCGCGGGCGGCTGAAGCCGGACGAACCCGGCGGCGGGAGCCGCCAGGCGACCAAGCCTCGAGGCGTGAGGCAAGGCGCAGCACCATCACCCGCGAGGGCATCCTCACCGCTCGGGGCGTGGGCGTCCGGCCGGAAGTTGGGCGAGTGCTTCGGCCACCGCGTCGATCACCGGGTCCCAGGCCTCGCCATTGTCCGTTGCTCGCATCTGGGCGAAGCGGCGGAGCTGCGGATACCAATCGGCGCCGAAGCCGAACCCGTCGCGCCAGCGCCAGTCGCCGCCAAACCGGTCGAGCAGCCAGACCGGGCCGCCCAGGCTGCCGGCGAGATGGACCAGTGCGGTATCGACCGTGATCACCAGGTCGAGGCACGAGACCAGGGCCGCAGTCGCCGCCAGATCGGCGGGCGGCGCCGCCGGTCGCCACAGATCTAGGCCCGGAGGGGCAGGATCGTCGGCCGCTTCCCCCTGCTGGAGCGCAACGAACAGCGTGTCGCGGCAGCCGGCCAGGGGAGCCAGGCGGGCGAGCGGCAGGGAACGGGCGCGATCGAAGCGATAGGCGGGTGCGCCGGCCCAGACCAGGCCGACACGCCGCCCGTGCGTCCCGGCGGGCAGCATGGCCTCCCAGGCGCGGGCTTCGGCCGGATCGGCGCGCAACGCGGCCGGCGGCGGCGGATCGGGCGCGCCGAGCAGCGCCGGCAGGCTGAGCAGGCCGGCTTCCGCGACGCAGCCCTGCGTTTCGCCGTCGCTGACCGGACGCGCCGGCAGCCCGCTGCCGGCCACCAGGCGCAGCAGCGGCGCAGGCAGGCTCAGCACCAGCTCGGCGCGGGAGGCGGCGTGGTGCAGCCAGCGCAGGAACATCAGCCCGTCGCCGAGCCCCTGCTCGGCGCGGATCAGCACCGCGCCGTCGCACCGTGGCGCACCGTCCCACGGCGGCAGCCGCCGGGCGGCCCGTGTCGCGCCGTCGGCGGCATCACGACCGGCGGGGGTTCTGACGGGGGCATCGTGACCGGCGAGCCGCAGGCGCGCCTCGAAGCCGCGCCAGCCCTCGGCCCGGCGCCCGTGCGCCAGATCGAGCACGCCCCGGTTGAAGCGCGCCTCGGCGTGGTCGGGGGCTGCGGCAAGCACCTGCGACAGCGCCTCGGCGGCCTCCGTGTCGCGCTCGAGTGCAGCCAGCCCGCTGGCATGGTTGACCAGGATCGCCGCATCGTCTGGCGCCAGCCGGCGCGCGGCGGCGAAGCGCGCTTCGGCGGCGAGCGGCCGGGCCTGGGCGAGCAGCACGAGACCCAGGCTGCTCAGGGTGGCGGCGGTGGCCGGGGCCAGGCGCAGGGCACGCTCGAGCTCGGCCTGCGCCTCCTCCAGGCGGCCCAGGCCCCACAACGCGGTGCCGAGATTGGCGGCCGCCGCCGGATCCTCCGGCAGCAGCCCCGCCACCTTGCGGAACGCCTGTTCGGCCGCCGCCACCTCGCCGCGACCAGCCAGGCTCGCCGCGAGCGCATGCCAGGCGAGCGGTGCCCAAGGGTCCAGTGTGGTCGCCTGCCGCAGGCAGGACAGCGCCTCGTCGCCCTGGCCTGCCGCCCCAAGCACCTGGCCGAGCACCAGATGGGCCGCCATGTCACGCGGCGCGAGGCGGATGGCCTGGCGCAGCGCCGCCCCGGCCTCGTCCAGCCGGCCCAGGCGCAGCAGGGCCTGGGCGTGGGCGCGATGCGCCTCGGCCATGAGCGGCGCGCGCAGTGCCGCGACATGCAGGGCGGCGCGCGCCGGCTCGACATGACCCTGCTCGAGGAGGGCGAGCCCGAGCGAGATGCCGTAGGCGGCCACGTCCGGCGCCTGCGCCACCGCCTGCCCGATCAGGCCGATGGCGACGTCGGGACGTCCGACCGCCTGCGCCAGGCAGCCCAGCCCGTGCAGCGCCTCGGCGTGATCCGGACGTGCCGCGAGCAGCGCGCGGTAGAGCGGCTCCGCCTCGGCGAGCCGCCCGGCGCGGTGGGCGCCCAGCGCCTGGTCGAGCCGCCGCCGGGCCTCGTCGTCGCTCATCGCTGCGGGATGGTCGGTCATGGCCGGAACACGGAGTTAGCCTTCGCTGGCGCACGGTTCGGCAGCGCCGGGCGCGATCTTGCCGGGCGCACCCGGCACAGGCAAACGGGCGAGTGGCCGGTCCTTGTCGGGAGCGGCCCCGAATGGGGCCTGTGCATCCGGGAGGTGGTTCCGGGCCGTGGCTCCGGGTCGCGCGGACGCGAATTGTGGATCCCGGGACCGGTGTCGCGAGTTTCGGCTTGGCCCCACCCGCCGCGGCGCCGGCCGGTCGGGGCCGAGAACCAGTTGGGGAGTGGTGGATGCAGGCCTACCGGACGCTCGAGCGGCGCTTCGCGCGGATCGACCATGTGGAGGGGGCGAAGGGCATCCTCAACTGGGACAACGAGACGATCATGCCGGCCGGAGCCGCGTCGCAGCGCGAAGGGCAGCTTTCGACCCTGTCGGTGATCGCGCACGAGCTGCTGACCGCGCCGGACATGCCGGAACTGCTCGACCGGGCGGGTGCCGAGGACGGGCTCGGCGGCTGGGAACGAGCCAACCTGGCCGAGATGCGCCGGCTGCACGCGCACGCTTCGGCCCTGCCGGCCGACCTCGTCGAGCGGAGCGCGCGCGCCTCGCTCGTCTGCGAGCGCGCCTGGCGCGAGGCACGCCAGCGCAGCGACTTCGCAGGCCTGCTGCCGCTGCTCGTCGAGGTGCTGCGCTGCCAGCAGGAGACGGCGTCGATCAAGGGCGAGGCGCTGGGCATCGCACCCTACGACGCGCTGCTCGACCGCTACGATCCGGGCAACCGCCAGGCGCTGGTCGATCCGGTGTTCGCGGCCCTCGAGGCCGGGCTGCCCGGGCTGATCGCCGAGGTGAGCGAGCACCAGGCCGGCCGGCCCGCGCCGCTGCCGCTCACCGGCAGCTTCCCGGTCGCCCGACAGCGGGCACTGGCCGAGACGATGATGCGCGCGGTGGGGTTCGACGCGCAGCGCGGGCGGCTGGACATCAGCACCCACCCGTTCTGCGGCGGCGCCAATGACGACGTGCGGATCACCACGCGCTACGACGAGAGCGACTTCACCTCGGCCCTGATGGGCGTGCTGCACGAGACCGGACACGCGCTCTACGAGCAGGGCCGGCCGCGCGCCTGGCTCAGCCAGCCGGTGGGCCGCGACCGCGGCATGACGCTGCATGAAAGCCAGTCGCTGCTGATCGAGATGCAGGCCTGCCGGTCGCGCGCCTTCATGAGCTTCCTCGCCCCCCGGGCACGCGAGGCGTTCGGAGCCGAAGGGCCGCAATGGGAGGCGGACAATCTCTACCGGCTGCTGACCCGGGTCCGGCCCGGCTTCATCCGCGTCGATGCCGACGAGGTCACCTACCCCGCCCACGTCCTGCTGCGCTACGACCTCGAGAAGCGCATGATCACGGGCGACCTGCCTCTCACCGACCTGCCGGGCGCGTTCAATGACGGGATGCGCCGCCTGCTCGGCCTCACCGTCCCGGACGACCGGCGGGGCTGCCTGCAGGACATCCATTGGCCGTCGGGGTCGTGGGGCTACTTCCCGACCTACACGCTGGGTGCCATCGCGGCGGCGCAACTGTTCGAGGCAGCCTGCCGCGAACTGGCCGGACTGCCCGACTGCCTGGCGCGTGGAGACTTCGCGCCACTGGTCGGCTGGCTGCGCCCGCGCGTGCACGAGACGGCGAGCCGCGAGGACACGGGGCGGATCATCGAGCAGGCCACCGGGCGCGGACTGTCGGCCGAGCCCTATCAGCGCCACCTGCGCCGTCGCTATCTCGAGGCAGGCTGATAAGCCTGACCTGCCCAACTCGGGCAGCTGGGTGCCAGCCGGGCTCCCGGGCAGAGCAGCAACCGCCAGGACGAACCCGGTTCGCTCGGCCGGGCTTGCCCGCGCGGCTAGAAGCCGGCCTCGGCCACGCTGCCTGCCACCGCCGCCAGGCCCTGCGTGGCCGCCAGTTGCGTGGCGGCCAGCGAACCGATTGCGAAGCTCACCATCATGCCTGTCATCAGCACCAGCCGCGCCACGTCGAGCCTCCCCGTCGGATCGTCCTGGCATCGAAACACACGCAGCGCGGCGCGCGTTCGCGGCTCCGGTTTAGTTGAAGCAGCCCGGCTCGGTTGAAGCACCACAGGGCGTGCTGCATGCTCGCCGCGTGATCCTGTTCCGTCCCCCACCGGCCTCGTGCCTGCCCCTCGCGCTCCGGATCCTGAAGGGCGCAGCGTCCGCGGGGGCGGCATCGCTGGCGTTGGTGGCGCAGGCGGCACCGGCGTGGGCAGCGCCACCCGGCACGCAGGTCGAGGCTGGCAGCGTTCCGTCCCCTACCCGGGCGAGGCCGGCCATGGCGCCGCCGGGACGGTCGGCACCCCCGCCGGCAGACCTGTCCGGTGCCGCGCAGGACACCAGGCCCGGGCCCGCGCCGGTTGCTGCCACCTCGGGCAAACCTGCCGGCACCGGGACGGGAGCGGCACACGGAGCGGCGGACCAGCCCGGCCTGTCGGTCGTCGCCCAATCGGGCGACACGCTGTGGCTCCCCCCCCCCCCGCCCCCCCGCCCGCCCCCGCGCGTGGCGGGGCGCGCGGCCGCCGCGGGCGGGGGCCCGGGGGGGGGGGGGGGCGGGGGGCGCGCCGGGGGGGGGGGGGGGGCCCCCCCCCCCCCCCCC
>Ga0080006_1145109_pt1 | contig 80418 bp, 71 predicted proteins | sample RS3BMetagenome_FD_69209 | JGI IMG/M metagenome (GOLD analysis project Ga0080006, IMG submission 69209) | Ferric oxide microbial mat and aquatic microbial communities from Rainbow Spring, Yellowstone National Park, USA - RS3B (SPADES... ... | reverse complement strand
CGCCGCTGGCGGCCGAGCCCGCGCCGGCTCATGCGCCCCCCTGCGTGGCGGGAAAGGACGCCGGCACCGGCGGGCGGCGCGGCCCGGCAGCCGCCTGCGGCTGGTCGCCCGGCGCGATCCGTCCGCCTGCGAGATGCAGCCGCCGGCCGCCGAAACCCTGCACCTGCTCGGAATGGCTCGACATCAGCACCGTCCGCTGGGCGGCGATCCGGCGCAGGCTTTCCAGCACCTCGAGCTCGGTCTGCGGGTCCAGGTGGGCGGTCGGCTCGTCGAGCAGCAGCAGCCTGGCGTCGCGCAGCACCGCGCGGGCGATGGCGACGCGCTGCGCCTGGCCGCCCGACAGGCCGAAGCCGCCCTCGCCGATCGGCGTCTCCAGCCCTTGCGGCAGGAGGCCGATCACCGGCTCGAGGGCAGCGGCCGCGACTGCCGCCTCGAGCTCGGCAGCACTCGCCTCCGGCCGGGCCAGCAGCAGGTTGTCGCGCAGCGTGCCGGCGAACAGCATCGGGCGCTGGCCGATCCAGGAGACCAGGTGCGGAAGCCGCCGGGGATCGATGGCGGCGAGATCCTCGCCGTCGAGCAGGATGCGGCCGGAGTGCGGACGCACGAAGCCGAGCAGGAGCTCCATGACCGTCGATTTGCCGCTTCCCGAGGCGCCCACCAGGATGGCCGTCTCGCCGGGGGCCACGGAGAAACTCAGGTCGTCGAGCACCGGGCCGCGTGCCTCGTCCCAGGCGAAATGGACATGCTCGAACGCGAGGCTCGCCGGCCCCCTGCGTGCGCCCGTCGCCCCGGTCGCCTCCGGCGTTGCGGGGACGGCAGCGGCGGGCGCCGGCGCGCGATCCTCGCCGGGCAGGTCGAGCACCGCCTCGCCACAGGCCGAGGCCTGCATGCGGTCCTGGTAGGCGAGCGAGAAGTTGCGCAGCGGCGCGAAGAACTCCGGCACCAGCAGCAGCGCGAACAGCGCATGCGCGATCGGATGGCCGGTCAGCGGATGGCCGACCAGCGGTGCCGCGCCGTGCGCCAGGCCGGGCCCCGCCGCCCGGGCGGCGCGCGCGAACAGGAACCTGCCGTCATGCAGTGCGATGGCGATGATGGCGACCGCCATGGCGCAGTCGAGTGCGGCCGAGGACAGGAAGGCCACGCGCAGCACGCGCATCGTGCGCCGGCGCAGCTCGCCCGCGTCGCGCTCCAGCCGCGAAGCCTCGTCGTCCACGCGTCCGGCCAGGACGATGGTGGCGATGCCGCGCATGCGATCGACGAAGCGGCTCTGCAGGCGGGACAGGGCCTGGAACTGCCGCCGGGTCGCGGCCGCCGCACCGATGCCGAACACCGCCTGCAGCACCGGCACGGTAAGTCCGCAGCCCAGCAGGACCAGACCGGCGAAGGGCTGCACCAGGAAGGCCGCGACAAGCACCAGCAGCGGGGCGAACAGGGCCAGCGACGCGGCGGGCAGGTAGCGCGCGAAGAAGCCGTCCATCGCCTCGATCCGGTCGACCACCAGAGCGGTCAGCGCGCCGGTCGAGCTGCCGCCGAGCTGCCCGGGGCCCGACTCCACCACCCGGTCGAGCACGGTGCGGCGAAGGCGCTGCCGGGCCGAACGGCCGGCGCGCTCGGCCGCCATCTCGGCCAGGCTCTGCGCCAGGGCGCGCAGGCAGGCGGCGACGGCGAAGGCGGCAAGCCAGGTGACCGTTCGATCGTCGATCGCGCCGCGCAGGCTGGCGGCGAGAATCCGGGCGATCGTCCAGGCCTGGAACACGGCCAGCAGGCAGCCGACCAGGCCAAGCAGAACCACCGGGCGAGCCCGCGCGCGGCCGAGCCGCGACTGCATACGCGTCCAGCGCCGGACGCTCGACTTCTTGGCGTTCATGCTTGCCCTTCTTAGCCACCTGCCGGGTGCGGCAACAACCCGCCAGCCCCGCGGCTGCACCGGGTTGCCAAAGCTTCACCCGTCGTTCACGTCCGCCCCGACCGGACCGGGCCGGGCGGCAGGACGGGCGACCCCGTCCCCGCTGGCGTGATCGTCCCGGTCCGGCTCGTCCTCCTCCTCGTCGTTCCTGACCCGTGGCTGCAACGGGAAGGTCAGCACGTAGCGGGTGCCGCTGCCCTCGTGCACCTCAAGCTGGCCGCCGAGCTGGCGGCAGAAGCCGCGGATCAGCTGGATCCCGAGCCCGTCGCGTATGCCGGTCTCCGTCTCCGCGCGACCGGCCGGGATGCCGACCCCGTCATCCTCGATCTCCAGGCGCCCCTGGCCGAGCCCGACCTCGCGCAGGCTGACGCGGATATGGCCGGACCGGCCGCCCGGAAAGGCGTATTTCACCGCATTGCTGACCGCCTCGGTGACGACGAGCGACAGCGGCACAGCCTGGTCGGTGTCGAGCGCGATCTCCGGCGCCTCGATGGCGAGCTGGATGCGCTTGCCCTCGCGCTCGCCGATCGCCTGGAACAGCTGGCTGCAGAGTTCGCGCAGAAAGAGCCGCATGTTCAGGGTTTCGAGTTCGCCCTCGGAATAAAGATAGCGGTGCAGCGTGGCCAGCGCCCGCACCCGGTCGCGGGCGGAAGCGAACTCGGCGCGCGCCTCGGGCTGGCGGATGCGGTTTGCCTGCAGGTTCAGCAGCGAGGCGATGATCTGCAGGTTGTTCTTCACCCGGTGGTGGATCTCCTTGATCAGCAGCTGCTGCTTGGCCTCGGCCTCGCGCAGGGTCCGCTCGTGCAGGGCGAGGCTGCGGGTGGCCTGGGTGAAGGCGCGCGACAATTCGCGCAGCTCGGCCGGCATCAGGCGCGCGCCGTTGCGGCCCACCTCGTAGTCGCCGGCTCGCCGCCACTGGATCACCGCCGCGGTCAGGCGCTGCAGCGGTGCCACGATCAGCTTGTGGGCACCCACCGCCACCGCCACCAGCCCCAGCCCGAGGCCGAGCACGATGGCGATCACGCGCAGGATGAAGACGCTGAGCGCGCGGCGCTCGCCGCTGCTGGGCTGGGTCACGGCCAGGGCCTCGACGGGCGGGATGAGGGTTGCGACAGCCGCCGCGCCGAACCGGCCGGCGACCGGCTGCCCGTCGCCCGCCTGCGCCGCCCGCACCAGCGAGGCGAGTTCACGCGGCACCCGCCAGTCGCAATCCTGGCACAGCGGCACGGCCGCAACCGTGGAGCCGCCGCCGGGAGACGCAGCGACCGGTGCCAAGAGCCAGGCGCGCAGCGGCTGCTCACCATCTGCCAGCGTGCTCTGCCGCCCGTCACCGAACAGCTCGTCGCGGCTCCAGCCCAGGCGCAGCTGGGCGAGAAGGATCTCGCCACCGGCCGGGCGGGTCTGGGTCAGCAGCGCGGTCATGATCGGCCGCCCGGCCCGGCCCTGCACGATGCGCACATTGTTTAAGGCAAACCCGGAGGTTGACGCCATGGCGGGGGCTGCGTCGACGGTGGGGGCGAAGGCGGGACGTTGCGCCAGCCCGGCGATCGGCGCGCCCGCGGCGCAGAGCGTGCGCCCGTCCGGGCTGAGAAGTGCGAGGGCGCGGAGATGAGGCTGCTGCGTGGCGAGCGCCAGGTCGAGGGTGTCGGCGCAACGCTGGCCCGAGCCAAGGGCGGGAAGTGCCGCCAGGTCGCGGAGGAAAAGCCTGTTGCGGTGCACGTCGTCGCGGATGCGTCCGCGAACGATGGCCAACAACCCGCTGGCACGCGCCGCACTCGAACTGGCCTCGGCCTCGTAGGTACGCCACGAGATGATGCCGCTCAATGTCGCAAGCGGCAGCGAGGAACACAGGATGATCGCGATCATCCTGACGCTGACCGTGTCGAAGGCCCGCCGCACACCGCGGTGCCGGCCGGCGAGGCCCCGTGCCTGCGCCTTGGAGGCGCGGGCGCCGGAGCGCTGATCCTGCCCAACCAGCTGCCCTCGCTCCACGATCAGCCCTCGACTGTCCCTTGCCGGCGTCCCGGATCGCGCCGGACGTCCGGGACGCGTTGTGCCAGCTTGGCTCGTGGATCGGAAGTCGAGCGCGAAAACGGCCGTCGTTCAGCCCTTGCGATCATCCTCGATCAGCTTGAGCAGTTCGTCCGGGATCGGCTCGCGCGCCACCTCGTCGAACATCTGGTGCAGACTGCGCGCCAGCCATTTGTCGAAGGCCGTGTCAGGCTTGCGCCGGCCGCGGCGTGCGGGCCGGCTGCCCGGAGGATCCCCTTTATCGTCGGCCTGCGTCATCGAAGTCGTTTGTCCCGGGATCAATCGGCGATGCACCGGGACGTTTAGCGACAGCGGCCGCTTGGGGTTGCAGGCCGGCCTCGCAGACGGACCGGCGGCCACGCCGACCTCAGTTCAACTGCTGCCGCTGCGACACAGTACCGGCCCGAGCCGGCGCACGGCGCTCGAGTGCCGCCGCGAGCTGCTCGGCCTTGGCCACCGCGCGCGAACGTGCCGCGTCGGTCACGTCGCCCATCAGCCAGGCCTCGAGCTGACGGCGGGCACGGAACACGCGGCTCTTGGCAGTGCCCACCGCACATCCGGTCGCCTCGGCGAGCGCCTCGTAGCTCATACCCTGCACCACGACCATGATGAGCGCCTCGCGCTGGTCGGCCGGCAGTCGGGTAATCGCCTTGCTGAGATCCTTCAGCGCCAGACGATCCTCGTGCGGCGCGTCGGTGGCGAACACCGACGACGGCACATCGTCGATGTCGGTCGTGTCGCGGCGCTTGCGCAGGTTGGAGATGAAGCGGTTGCGCAGGATGCGGTGCATCCAGGCGGCAAAGTTCGTCCCCGGGATGAAACTCGACTGCGCGGACAGCGCGTTGCAGACGGCATCCTGGACCAGATCCTCGGCCGCCGCGCGGTTGCGGGTCAGGGCGAGAGCCTGAACACGCAGCTTGGGAAGGATGGCGATCACCTGGCCATGGAACCCGTGGGACGCAGTGTTCGACATTGGCTTCTCTTCTCCGCTTATCGCCCGACCAATGAACGGTCAGAGCGGCGCGTTGCATCGGTTTGCGACGATTCTGTTCACGAGAAAGCGAGCATCTCCGTGCGACAGACATGCCGTTCGAACCCGGTGCGTCCCCTCGCCGGCGAACGCGAAGCGGGCTGGATTTTCCCCTTCAAGTCCCGCACTCTGCACCATCGGAAGGGCGCGCTTGCTAAAAGCGCTGTCCGGCGTCATTAGGCAGACAGGAACAAGGCCGGCATGGCGGTGGGCGCTGCTCGTCCGTCGGCCACGGCCACCTCCCGCCCGGCGAATGCGGGTCGCCACATTGCAACAAGGACGGCTCGATGGAGGAAGCAGGCGGCCCTGCCTCAGTCCGCCTTCCCGGAGCCCATGGCCCGGGCGAGCTGGCTGCGCGCGCGCGACACGCGGGCCTTCATCGTGCCGGTCGGCACCCCGCAGATGCCGGCCGCCTCCTCGTAGGTCAGCTCCTGCGCACCGACCAGGACCAGCGCCTCGCGCAGCAGGGGCGGCAGGGCGAAAAGCAGCCGTTGCAGATCGCGGACCTCGCCACGTGCTCCCGCCTCGGGCGACTGCCCGGCCTGGCCGAGCAGGCCGTGCTCGCCGATCAACTCGCTTTCCCGCCGCCGGCGCCGGCTCTGCTCGTAGAAAGCGTTGCGCTCGATGGTGAACAGCCACGCCTTGAGGTTGCTGTCCGGGCGGAACTGCGCCAGTCCGCCCAACGCCCTGACCAGGGTGTCCTGCACCAGGTCGTCCGCCGCCACCGGGTCGCGGGTCAGGAACCGGGCAAAGCCGCGCAGATCCGGCAGCAGCCCGGTGACCGCGGCGCGGAGCGCGTCGCTGTCGCCCCCCGGGCCCGGAAGGCCAGCGGGCCCGGGGTCCGAAGCGGCTTGGCGCACGCTGCCTTGCGCAGCCGGGTCCTGGTGCGCAACGTTCAGTCGGCCGAACTCGCGGCTGCCGGGGTCCCGCGCCGTGGACCCCCTTTTGCCCAGCGCACGACCCGAACCCGCCATCCCGTATTTGATCCAGAGAGAGATGTCTGATGGCCACTACGCGGCGCGACGACCTGATCCGCGCTCTTCCCTATGCCAGACGTTATGCCCGTGCGCTGACCGGAAGCCAACCACGCGGTGATCTGCTGGTCGCCGAAAGCCTGCGCGACCTGATCGCGACACCGGCCGACGACATTGCCGCCCGGCTCGGGCTGTATGGGTGCGTCACGCGCCGCTTCAATGCCGGCCTGGTCGATCCGGGCGAGGTCGATGGCGGCCTTACCGCCCAGCAGCGCCAGCTGCTCCTGTTGAGTGCGCTGGAGGAGGTGGGCCTGGAGGACGCGGCGTCCATCGTCGGCCTGGAGATCGACGACGCCGGCCGGCAGTTGCACGAAGCCCGCTCGCGGCTGCGCGCCTCGGCCGCCACCGACGTGCTGATCATCGAGGATGAGCCGATCATCGCGATGGACATCGAGGAGCTGGTGCAGGGTTGCGGCCATCGCGTCGTGGGTGTCGCGGCAACCGAAGCGGACGCGGTGCGGATCGCCCAGAAGACCCGTCCGGGGCTGATCCTGGCCGACATCAACCTGGGCAATGGCGGCGACGGCACGTCGGCGGTCAGCCGCATCCTGCGCCACCACTACGCGCCGGTCATCTTCGTGACCGCCTATCCCGAGCGGCTGCTCACCGGCGAGACGGTGGAGCCGGCGTTCGTCATCACCAAGCCGTTCGAGCCGCTCACCCTGGCGATCGCCACCTACCAGGCGGTCACCGGCGGGATAAGCCTGAAATAATCAGCCGGGCGCACTCCCGAGGCGCCCACCGGCGGGGAAACATCGGCCGCCGCGACACGTTCGACGCTGGGGCTGGCGACGTGGGGTGCCGGCCTTCCGGCTAGTCCCGCCAGCCGGACCGGCGATCCGGCGGCGTCCAACGAGCCGGCCCAACACACCCGAGCCGCACGCAGCCCTGCCCCCACGATTTCAGGTTCCGCCACCTCCGGGAGAAACCCATGGACTCGATCGAGCAGGCCAGCGCTCAACGACAGCGGGTCGAGGACGCAAAGGCGGCGGCCCAGACCGGCCCGTTGCGCATCGGTCTGGTCGCCGACAGCAGCCAGCTTTCGCCGTCCCTGCTCGACGATCAGCTGTTCCAGCGCCTGCTGGTGCCCGAGTCCTTCGCAGCACTTGGCCAGCCTGGCCTCATCGCCTCCGAGGGCGCGGCGCTGGCCGCGGTGCAGGCGCTCACCGACCGCGTCGGCAGCCACGCGCTGCTGGTCGATCTAGCCATCGACCATGTCGCGGCCGATGGCGACATCGTCCGCCAACGCCCTGACCTGTTCGAATTGCGCGCCCGCAGCGAGGCGCTGGATCCGCGTCATCCGCTCAGGCTCGATCTCGGCCGCCCGACCGCCGCCGACGAGGCGGGTGCTGCGCGGCTGGGCGCCTGGTGGGGCGGCCTGATCGCCGCCTGGACCCGAGCCGGACTCGGCGGCGTGGTGCTGCGTGGCCTGTCCGGGATCAGGCCATCCCTGCTGCCGGCACTGATCCATGGCCTGCGTCACGCCGCCGCAGACTCGCTGCTGATCGCCGACACCGCATCGACCGACTGGGGCGCGCTTGCCGCCCTGCAGGGCGCGGGCCTGGACGGCGTGCTGTGCTCGCTGGCCTGGTGGAACTGGTCCGATCGCTGGCTCGGTGACGAGCTGGCGCTGCTGCGTCGTGTCGCACCGGTGCTGGCCCAGCTCGACCCGCGTCGCATGGGTCAGCGGCAGGTGGAAGCGCCGCAGGCGGCAGGGCGCGCGCTGGCCTGGTGCGCCGCCCATGGGCTGGGATGGATCACGCCGCCGGGGGCTGCCGCGAGCGAGGCGGCCTGGCTGGCCGGGCGGCTGTCGACACTGCCGTTTCCGCGCATCCTGTCCGCACCCGACAGCCCGGTGCAGGCGGTGCTGCGTGGCGAGACGTTCGACCCCCGCTGGACGACGCGCGCGGCCATCCTGCTGCTGAACACGCTTGAGGAGCGTGAGGCGCGGCTCGATCCGCAGGACGTGCTGCCCGCGGTGGGCGGGCGCTTCCATGCGTTCGCCGAAATCCCCCGCCCGGGTGCCGGGCGCACGGTCTCGGACGCAAGGCCGGGCGCCGGGCAGAAGGCGGGCCCGGACGACAAGCCGGAGAGCAGGACGATCCTGGTGCCCGGAACGCCGGTCAGGCTGCAGCAGGCCGCATGGCGGCTGTTCGAGTCGGCCAGCCTGCCGCATCCGGAGCGGCCGCCGCTCGACCAGAGCTCCGCCATCGTCGCCGCGTCCCTGCCCCGGCTCGCCATCGAGGCACCCGAGCCGGCGGTGGATGGCGGGTTGTTCCCGGTGAAGCGGACGGTGGGCGAACTGGTCATTGTCGAGGTCGACGTGATCGGCGACGGGCACGACATGCTCGCCGCCGCCCTGCAATGGCGCGGCCCGGCGGAGCCAGGGGCCACCGAGGCGGTCGCCGCCGACGAGGGCTGGCAGGAGACGCGCATGCGCCTGCTGGGCAATGACCGCTGGACCGCGAACTTCCCGCTGCTCAGCTGCGGGCTGCACCAGTACCGGATCGAGGCGTGGCGCGATCAATATGCCAGCTACCGCCACGAGCTCGGCGCCAAGTCGGCCGCCGGAGTGCCGATCAGCCTCGAGCTGATCGAGGGCGAGCAGATGCTGCAGGCAGCGGTGCGACGCGGCGCCGAGGGAGCGGCCGCGATCGGTGCGGTCATCGAGCGGCTGCCGAGGCTCGCGGAGCCCGAACGCGTGGCACTGATGCTGTCGGCCGAGGTGAAGGCGCTGATGGAGCGTGCCGACGACCGGCCGCACAACAGCCTGTCGGCGTCGATCCCGGTGGAGGCCGAGCGCACGGCGGCCGGGTTCGCAAGCTGGTACGAGGTGTTTCCGCGCTCGATGAGCGACGACCCGGACCGGCATGGCACGTTCGCTGACGTGGAGCGTCACCTGCCGCGGATCCGCGGCATGGGCTTCGACGTGCTGTATTTCCCGCCCATCCACCCGATCGGCCGGACCAACCGCAAGGGACGCAACAACACCCTCACGCCGGGGCCCGAGGATGTCGGCAGCCCCTATGCCATCGGCAACGAGGATGGCGGCCACGATGCGATCCATCCGCAGCTCGGCACGCTTGCCGATTTCCTGCACATGCGCGAGGCGGCGGAAGCGCATGGGCTCGAGATCGCCATCGACTTCGCCATCCAATGCGCGCCCGACCATCCCTGGCTGCGCGAGCATCGCGACTGGTTCTCGTGGCGCCCGGACGGCAGCATGCGCTACGCGGAGAACCCGCCGAAGAAATACCAGGACATCGTCAACGTCGATTTCTACGCACCTGGTTCGGTGCCGGAGCTGTGGCTCGCGCTGGCGAACGTGGTGCTGTTCTGGGCGGAGAACGGGATCCGCCTGTTCCGTGTCGACAACCCGCACACCAAGCCGCTGCCGTTCTGGCAGTGGCTGATCTCCGAGGTGCGCGCACGTTATCCGGACGCCGCCTTCCTGGCCGAGGCGTTCACCCGGCCGAAGGTGATGAACCGGCTGGCCAAGGTCGGCTTCAACCAGTCCTATACCTACTTCACCTGGCGCAACAGCAAGGCGGAAATCAGCGAATATCTTACCCAGCTGTCGCGCGAAGCGCCGCGCGACTTCTTCCGCCCGCATTTCTTCGTCAACACGCCCGACATCAACCCGGTATTCCTGCAAACCTCGGGGCGTCCGGGCTTCCTGATCCGGGCCGCACTCGCAGCGACCTTGTCCGGACTCTGGGGGGTCTATAGCGGCTTCGAGCTGTGCGAGGGGACGCCGCTGCCGGGGCGCGAGGAGTATCTCGACAGCGAGAAGTACCAGATCCGTGCCTGGGACTGGAACCGGCCGGGCAACATCGTGCCGGAGGTCACCCGCCTCAACCAGATCCGCGCCGAGAATCCGGCCTTGCGCAGCCATCGCTCGGTGAGCTTCCTGCCCTCGAGCAGCGACGCGGTCCTGTTCTATGAGAAGGCCACGCCGGAGCGCGACAACTGCCTGCTCTGCCTAGTCAACCTCGATCCGTTCAATCCCCAGTCCACGCAGATCGAGCTGCCGCTCTGGAAGTGGGGCATGCCGGACCAGGCGACCCTGCAGCTCGAGGACCTGATCGGCGGCGACCGGTTCCAGCTTGCGGGCAAATACCACACCGTGACCCTCAACCCGGCGCAGCCCTACTACATCTGGCGCGTCCGCCCACCCCTCTGATCATTCAGCTCCGCCGAAGGGACGACGTACGACGCCATGACCATAGACGCCCCTGTCTTGGACACGACAGGCTCGGAGGCGCAGAGCGACGCCGCCGGCTCCGAAACCCTCGGCCGCGTGGTGCTGGCACCGATGGAAGATCCGCTCTGGTACAAGGACGCGATCATCTACCAGATCCATGTGAAGTCGTTTTTTGACGCCAACAATGACGGGGTCGGTGACTTCGCGGGACTGGCGCAGAAACTCGACTACATCGCCGAGCTCGGCGTCACCGCGATCTGGATGCTGCCGTTCTACCCGAGTCCGCGCCGCGACGACGGCTACGACATCTCGGACTATCGCGGCGTGCATCCGGAATACGGCTCGCTGGCCGAACTGCGCGAGCTGATCAAGGCGTCGCACGAGCGCGGGATCCGGATCATCACCGAGCTGGTGATCAACCACACCTCCGACCAGCATTCCTGGTTCCAGCGCGCCCGCCGCGCGCCCGCCGGCTCGGTCGAGCGCGACTTCTATGTCTGGTCGGACACGGACGAGAAGTACGACGGCACCAGGATCATCTTCCTCGACACGGAGAAGTCGAACTGGAGCTGGGACGACGAGGCCAAGGCCTATTACTGGCACCGCTTCTACAGCCACCAGCCGGACCTGAATTTCGACAATCCGAAGGTGCTGGAGGAAGTGCTCTCGGTGATGCGCTTCTGGCTCGACCTCGGCGTGGACGGGCTGCGGCTCGACGCCGTGCCTTACCTGGTCGAGCGCGAAGGCACCAACAACGAGAACCTTCCCGAAACGCACGACATCATCAAGAAGATACGGGCCGAGATCGATTCCTACGCGCCCGGCCGGATGCTGCTTGCCGAGGCCAACCAGTGGCCGGAGGATGCGCAGGTCTATTTCGGCGAGGGCGACGAATGCCACATGTCGTTCCACTTCCCGCTGATGCCGCGCATGTACATGGCGATCGCCCGCGAGGACCGGTTCCCGATCACCGACATCATGCGCCAGACGCCGGCGATCCCGGAAAGCTGCCAGTGGGCGGTGTTCCTGCGCAACCATGACGAGCTGACCCTCGAGATGGTGACCTCGTCGGAGCGCGACTATCTCTGGGAGACCTATGCCTCGGACAAGCGGGCGCGGATCAATCTCGGCATCCGCCGCCGCCTGTCGCCGCTGATGCAGCGCGACCGCCGGCGCATCGAGCTGATGAACGCGCTGCTGCTGTCCATGCCCGGCACGCCGGTGATCTATTACGGCGACGAGATCGGCATGGGCGACAACATCTATCTTGGCGACCGTGACGGCGTGCGCACCCCCATGCAGTGGTCGATCGACCGCAATGGCGGCTTCTCGCGCGCCGACCCGGCCGGTCTCGTGCTGCCGCCGATCATGGACCCGATCTACGGCTTCCAGGCGGTCAACGTCGAAGCCCAGCACGCCGACCCGCATTCGCTGCTGCACTGGACGCGACGCATGCTCAGCGTGCGCAAGCAGCACCGCGCCTTCGGACGCGGCAGCCAGCGCTTCCTTTATCCCGGCAACCGCAAGGTGCTCGCCTACCTGCGCGAGATGCAGCTTGCCGACGGTGCGGAAGAGACGATCCTGTGCGTGTGCAACCTGTCGCGCTCGGCCCAGGCCGTCGAGCTCGACCTGCATGAATTCGCCGGACGCGTGCCGATCGACATCGTCGGCGGCTCCGCCTTCCCGCCCGTGGGCCAGCTTACCTACCTGCTCACCCTGCCGCCCTACGGGTTCTTCTGGTTCCTGCTGGCCGGCGAGCGGGCCCTGCCGGCCTGGCACCATCCCGCACCCGAGCCGCTGCCCGACTTCTCGACCATCGTCGTGCGCCATGATCTGAGCGAGCTGTCGCGGCCGCCGGCGCGCACGCTGCTCGAGCGCGAGGTGCTGCCCGAATACCTGCCCAAGCGTCGCTGGTTCTCGTCCAAATCCGAGCGGATCGAGGATGCGCGCTTCAGCTACCTGGTGCGCCTCCAGCCGACGCCGGGCCACCGGGCGATGATCGCCGAGGTCGAGGTGCGCGTCGGCGGCCGCACCGAGCATTACTGCCTGCCGCTCACCGCGGTGGAGGAGGAGAACAGCCTGCCGCTGGTGCAGCAGCTGGCGCTGAGCCGGATCCGGCGCAGCGCGCTGGTCGGCTACATCACGGACGGTTTCGCCGCCGATGATTTCACCACCACCGTGCTCGACCTGATCCGCAGCCAGGCCCGCCTGGAGCTCGATGGCGGACCGGGCGGCGGCGTGCTGCACTTCAACAAGGGCCCCGGCTTCGACGAGGTCCAGTTCGCCCAGCCGCCGGAGATCCGCCGCCTGTCGGCCGAGCAGTCCAACAGCTCGCAGATCATCGACGACCATGTCGTGCTGAAGATCGTCCGCAAGGTGCTCTCGGGGGTTCATCCCGAGGCGGAGATCAGCCGCTTCCTCACCGAGCACGGCTATGCCAACACGCCGCCGTTCCTGGGCGAGGTGGTCCGCATCGCGCCGGACGGCACGCCGAACACCTTGATCCTGCTGCAGGGCTTCGTCCGCAACCAGGGCGACGGCTGGGGCTGGACGCTCGACTTCCTGGCTCGCGCCGCCCACGACAGCGTGGCCGAGGAGGAGGAGGCCTCCGGCACGGACGCCTACAGCAACTATGCGAGCTTCGCGCAGGCGCTCGGCCGCAGGCTGGGCCAGCTGCATGAGGTGTTCTCAGCCCCCAGCGACGATCCCGCCTTCCGGCCCGAGCCGGTGGCCGAGGCGGAGCTCGCGGCCTGGGTGGACGGCGTCATCGAGCAGATCGACGGCGCGGTGGCATCGCTCGAGACCGCCTTGCAGGCCGATACGCTGAGTGCCGAAACCGCGGCACGTGCGCGCTTGGTCATCGAGCGGCGCGAGGCGCTCGCCGCCCTGGCCCGGCGCCTCGCCAGCCGCGCGGCCGGTTCGCTGCAGACGCGGGTGCACGGCGACTTCCATCTCGGCCAGGTGCTGGTGGTCGGCGGCGACGCCTACCTGATCGATTTCGAGGGCGAACCCGCCAAGTCGATGGAGCAGCGGCGTGCCCATTCCTCGCCGATCCGTGACGTGGCCGGCATGCTCCGCTCGTTCGACTATGCCGGGGCGACCGCCGCCTCGCGCCTGGAGAACGGCACGGAGGCGGACAACCTGCGCCACGCGCAGTTGCTGGAGCATTTCCGCCGTCATGCAGGGGAGGATTTCCTGCGCGCCTATCGCGAGGTGCTGCTGGCCTCGTCGCACCCATGGGTGACGCCGGATGCCGAGCCGTGCCTTCTGGACCTGTTCCTGATCGAGAAGGCGGCGTACGAGATCCGCTACGAGGCGAACAACCGGCCGGCCTGGATCAGCATCCCGCTCGGCGGACTCGATGCGATCGCAACCCGTCTGCTCGACAGCGGTTCGAATGGTCATGACTGAGCATCTGCCGCATCTCGGTGCCATCGACAGCTTCGTCCGTGCGCGGCACGGCGATCCGTTCTCACTCCTCGGCCCACACGAGCAGGCCGGCGGCCTGGTCGTGCGCGCCTTCTGGCCGGAGGCCAACAGCCTCGAAGTGGTCGACCGCAGCACCGGGGCGCTGCTCGGCAGCCTGTCGCGCATCCATCCCGACGGGCTGTGGTCGGGCGCTGTCTCGTCGGGGGCGCCCTACAGGTTCCGTGCCCGGGTGCCCGACGGCAGGGGCACCGAGCGGGTGGTGGAGTGCGAGGATCCGTACAGCTTCGGACTGCTGCTCGGCGAACTCGACATCTACCTGATCGCCGAAGGGCGTCATCGTGACCTCGGCCAGGTGATGGGCGCGCACGTGATGGAGGTCGACGGCGTGCGCGGCACGCGCTTCGCCGTCTGGGCGCCGAATGCACAGCGCGTGTCGGTGGTCGGCTCGTTCAACGGGTGGGACGGCAGGCGCCATCCGATGCGCGTGCGCTCGCCGTCCGGCGTGTGGGAGATCTTCATTCCCCGCCTCGGCCCCGGCGCCCTCTACAAGTACGAGCTGGTAGGGCCCGACGGCAACCTGCTGCCCTGGCGTGCCGATCCGGTGGCCTGGGCGACCGAGAAGCCGCCGGCCACCGCCTCGGTGGTGGCCGACCCGAGCCCGTTCGAGTGGACCGACGAGAGCTGGATGCAGGGGCGCGCGGCGCGCCACGCCACGAGTGCGCCGATCTCGGTCTACGAGCTGCACGCCATGTCGTGGCTGCCGCAGGACGGCACGCCGCAGGACTGGGACACGCTGGGCGACCGGCTGATCCCGTATCTGTGCGAGCTGGGCTTCACCCATCTCGAGCTGATGCCGGTCATGGAGCATCCGTTCGGCGGCTCCTGGGGCTACCAGGTGGTCAGCCAGTTCGCGCCCACCGCGCGGCTCGGCAGCCCGGCCCAGTTCGCCCGCTTCGTCGACCGCTGCCACGCGGCGGGTCTGGGCGTCATTCTCGACTGGGTGCCGGCGCATTTCCCGACCGACAGCCACGGTCTCGCCCGCTTCGACGGCACGCCGCTCTACGAGCACGGCAACCCGTTCGAAGGCTACCACCAGGACTGGAACACCTACATCTTCAATCTCGGCCGCAACGAGGTGCGCGGCTTCATGATCGCCTCGGGCCTGTTCTGGCTGCGCCATTTCCACGTCGACGGGCTGCGCGTCGATGCGGTGGCCTCCATGCTGTACCGCGACTACAGCCGCAAGGAAGGCGAGTGGGTGCCCAACCAGTATGGCGGGCGCGAGAACCTCGAATCGATCGCCTTCCTGCAGGACCTCAGCCGGGCGGTGCGCGAGACGTCGCCCGGGGCCATGCTGATCGCCGAGGAATCGACCGCCTTCCCTGGTGTCACGCGCCCGGCCGACGAGGGTGGCCTCGGTTTCGACTACAAGTGGAACATGGGGTGGATGCACGACACGCTGCACTACATCGAGGAGCAGCCGGTCTATCGCCGCTGGCACCATGGCGAGATCTCGTTCGGCCTGGTCTATGCCTTTTCCGAGCGCTTCATGCTGCCGATCTCCCACGACGAGGTGGTCTACGGCAAAGGCTCGATGATCACCAAGATGCCCGGCGACGCCTGGCAGAAATTCGCCAACCTGCGTGCCTATTACGGCTTCATGTGGAGCCATCCGGGCAAGAAGCTGCTGTTCATGGGCTCCGAGTTCGCGCAGGGCCGCGAATGGAACCACGATAGCGGGCTCGATTGGTGGCACCTCGACAACCCGATGCATCGCGGCGTGCAGCTCCTGCTCGGCGACCTCAACGCGGCCTATCGCGAGCACCCGGCCCTGCACGCCCGCGACTGCGAGCCGGACGGTTTCCGCTGGGTCGTGCTGCACGACGCAGAGCAGAGCGTCTATGCCTGGCTGCGCTTCGGCGCCTGGGGCGACAAGCCGGTGCTGGTGGTCTGCAACTTCACCCCGGTGCCGCGCCACGACTACCGCATCGGGGTCAGCCAGACGGGCTACTGGCGCGAGCTGGTCAATACCGATGCGGAGCGCTATGGCGGCTCGAACGTCGGCAATCACGGCGGCGTCCATGCCGAGGAGGCAGGCCTGCACGACCAGCCCGCCTCCCTGCGTCTGGTGCTTCCGCCGCTGGCCACCCTGATGCTGACCCCGGCCTGAGGCCGTGCCGGTCGGTCCCCGAGCCCCCGCGGTTCGATCCCTCAAGGCGGAGACGTGCTGCTTACCATGAGCCAGGAGGGTGACGCGTCGCTACACCAGCTCTGCCGCCTCGCGGGGCTGGCCACCGAATGGAGCGACATTTTCGGCCGGCGGCACGAGGTCGCGGCAGAGGATCTCCGCGCCGTTCTCGCCGCCCTCGGGCTCGGCTCGGATGACCCGGCGGCGATGCGCGCGCGGATCGCCGAACTCGAGGCCGAGCAGGCCAGCCTGCCGCCGCTGATCACCGCCGAGGCCGGCGAGACGGTGGCGGTCCGGCTGCCACCGGGCCCGTTCCGCATCACGCTCGAAGGAGGCGGGACGGTCGAGGGTGTCTCGGAACCGGACGGGGCGTCCTGCCGCCTGACCGCGCCCGCCGAGCCCGGCTACCACCGGCTGGAGAGTGCGGGCCACTCGGTGACCCTGGCTACCGCGCCGGCCCGCTGCTTCACGGTTGGCGATGCGTTGGCCCGGGATACACTGGGCGGCGATGCCCTGGGCGGGGATGCGGAGGCTCCGCGCCCGCAAGGACGCCGCGTCGCGTGGGGCATCGCCGTGCAGCTCTACGCGCTGCGCCGCGCCGGCGACGGCGGGATCGGCGATTTCGTGGCATTGGCACGCTTTGCCGAGGAAGCAGCCGCGCACGGCGCGTCGGCCCTGGCCATCAGTCCGGTGCACGCCCAGTTCTCCGCCGACATCCACCGCTTCAGCCCCTACGCGCCCTCGAGCCGGGTGATGCTCAACGTGCTGCACGCCTCGAGCGGGGCGCTGGGCGACGGCGGCCGCGCGCTGGAAGCCGAGCCGCTGGTCGACTGGCCGGCGGCCGGTGCCGCGCGGCTCGCGCAGTTCCGGACGGTGTTCGACGAGGGTGCGGCGGAGGATCCGGCGTTCCAGGCCTGGCGGGCCGAGCAGGGCGGCGTGCTGGAAGGCCATGCCCTGTTCGAGGCGCTGCACGCGCACATCTACGCCCGCGACCGGCAGGCCTGGCACTGGCGCGACTGGCCGGCGGAGTACGCATCGCCCGAAGCGCCGGGGATCGAGGCGTTCCGCCGCGAGCATGAGCGCGAGATCACCTGGCACGCCTGGATGCAGTATCAGGCCGACCGCCAGATCGCCGCCGCCCAGGAAGCGGCACGCCGGGCCGGCATGGCGATCGGGCTCATTTCCGACCTCGCGGTGGGAACCGACAGCGGCGGCAGCCATTGCTGGACCCACCCCGACGAGACGCTGCGCGGCCTGACCCTTGGCGCGCCGCCGGACCTGTTGCAGCCGCGCGGCCAGAACTGGGGGATCACCGCCTTCTCGGCACGCGGGCTGCGGCAGAACGGGTTCCGCGCCTTCATCGAGATGCTGCGCGGCGCCATGCGCCACGCCGGCGGCGTGCGGATCGACCATGCGATGGGCATCACCCGCCTGTGGATCATACCCGACGGGCTCGAGGCCGCGCGTGGCACCTATCTCGCCCTGCCCGAGGACGACCTGCGACGGCTCATCAAGCTCGAATCCGTGCGCAACCGCGCCATCGTCCTGGCCGAGGATCTCGGCACCGTGCCCGAAGGCTTCCCCGAGCGGCTGCAGCAGGCCGGGATCGATGGGATGCGCGTGCTCGCCTTCGAGCGCAACGATGACGGCTTCACCCCGCCGCGCGGCTGGACGCGGCAGGCGGCGGCGATGACCAGCACCCACGACCTCGCCACCGTCGCCGGCTGGTGGACCGGGCATGACATCGACACCCGCGCCGCGATCTTCTCCACCAAGGAAGACGACGTGGCGCGCGAACGCGCAGACCGCGAAGGTGACCGCGGCCAGCTGTGGGCAGCCATGCGGCAAAGCGGGGCGGCGTCAGGCGAACAGCCGGCCGCGTGGGACGCCGATCCGGTGGTCGACGCGGCACTCGCCCATGTGGCGCGCGCCGGGTGCGAGCTGGCGATGCTGCCGATCGAGGACGTGCTCGGCCTGCGCGAGCAGCCCAACCTGCCCGGCACGACGAACGAGCACCCGAACTGGCGACGACGGCTCGAACAGCCGAGCGGCTCGGTGCTGGACAATGCGCGGACAAAAACGCGGCTGGCCGCAATCGACGGGATCCGCGGCGCCGGTGCGGCGTTAGATTGACGCAACAGCAACCGCAGAAGCCGGGTTGTCCGGCGGCGTTGGAGAGGGTGCGTCGCCCGCGACGCGTTACGGCTTGAGTTCCCCGGCCTGTACGAACAGGCCGGCCTTATTTTAGCCGTGGCGGGATACCATCTTGGTCCGGGGTGCCGTTGCCCGGAGTGGGATCATGAGCAGCAGGCTCGTCGTCGTATCGAATCGGGTCTCCATTCCCAGCGAAGGCACCAAGCCGGGTGGCCTGGCGGTGGCCCTGAACGCGCTGATGGAGCGGCAGGGTGGCCTTTGGTTCGGCTGGAGCGGCAGGACCAGTGCCGCGGGCGAGGCGACCCGCACACCGAGCATGGTCGAGCATCAAGGCGTTGATTACGCAACCGTCGATCTGACGCCCGAGGAACTCGACCTCTATTACAACCAGTTCTCCAACGCGACGCTCTGGCCGCTGCTCCATTCGCTGACCGAGCAGATGCATTTCGACCGGCGCAGCTTGCAGGGCTACCGGGCGGTCAATGAGCGGCTGTCGGATGTGCTCGTGCCGATGCTGCGCCCCGGCGACACGATCTGGATCCACGACTACCACCTGCTGGCCATGGCGGCGGCGTTGCGCACCCGGCGCATCACCTCGCCGATCGGCTTCTTCCTCCACACGCCGTTCCCCTCGCCCGACATGCTGGGCAGCATCCCGGAAGCCTCGATCTTCATCCGCGACCTGTTGTCGGCCGATCTGCTCGGCTTCCAGACCGCCAACGACGCGGAGAATTTCGCCGCCTCCGCCCAGCGCATCGCCGGCGCGGTGCGTCTGGCCGGCGGCGGGCTGCAACTCGGCAGCCGGCAGATCCGGGTCGGCGTCTTCCCCGTCGAGATCGAGCCGCGCGAGTTCTGCGAGATGGCCGAGCAGGCGGCCAACTCCACCGAGACCGAGCGGCTGCGCCGGTCGCTGGACGGCCAGAGCCTGATCCTCGGCATCGACCGCATGGACCCGACCAAGGGCCTGCGGCACAGGCTGGCCGGGTTCCGGCGCCTGCTGGAGAGCCGCCCGCAATGGCTGCGCGAGACCACCTTCCTGCAGATCGCGGCGGAAAGCCGCCAGGACGTCGATGCCTACCAGGACCTGCGCGATGATCTCGAGCACGCGTCCGGCGCGATCAACGCCATCTTCGGCGAGCCGGACTGGACGCCGCTGCGCCTGCTGACCCGCGGCGTGTCGCGCGAGGCGATCTCGGGCTTCATGCGCGAGGCGCGGATCGGCCTGGTGACCCCGCTGCGCGACGGCATGAACCTGGTCGCCAAGGAATATATCGCCGCCCAGGATCCGGAGAATCCGGGGGTGCTGGTGCTGTCCAAGTTCGCCGGCGCCGCGCGTCAGCTCGGTGCGGCGATCCTGGTCAACCCGGTCGACCCCGACGAGATCGCCGACGGGCTCGATCTCGCACTGCGCATGAGCCGTCCCGAGCGGCAGGATCGCTGGAACGCCTGCTGGGAGGCGATCAAGGACAGCTCCGCCCTCGACTGGGGCCGCTCCTTCGTCAGCGCCCTGGCCCGCACCGGCCAGGATGGTGGCCCCACCGCCCGCGAGCCTGCGCCCAGCACGCCGCGCCGCTCCTCGCCCGCCGAGATCCGGCTCGTCTCCCCGCCACCGTCCTCGCGCCATACCGGCTGAGCGTCGCCGGCCGCCGCCGTCGCGAGGCGCGCAGCCGGGCGATCGGTGCGACCGCGCGCCCTTGCGGCGACGGTGCGGGAACGGCACATCCCCCCCATGGCGCCCGCCCCGATCCTCTCGCTCACCGACATCACGCTGACCCTCGGCGGCACGCCGCTGCTGGACGGCGCCTCGATCGCCGTCGAGCGCGGCGAGCGGGTCTGTCTCGTCGGCCGCAACGGTTCGGGCAAGTCGACCCTGCTGCGGATCGCGGCCGGACAGTTGCAGGCCGATGGTGGCGTGCGCTTCCTGCAGCCCGGCTGCCGGGTGGCGAGCCTGCCGCAGGAGCCGGACCTCGCGGGCTTCGCCACTGCGTTTGATTACGCGCGCGCCGATCTCGACCAGGACGATCCGGGCTACCGGGCGCGTGCCATGCTCGCCGCCCTCGGCCTCGACCCCGAGCGGCCGGCGGCGCAGCTGTCCGGCGGCGAGGCGCGGCGCGTGGCGCTGGCCCGGGTGCTCGCCGCCGAGCCCGACCTGCTGCTGCTCGACGAGCCGACCAACCATCTCGACATGCCGACCATCGCCTGGCTGGAAGCGGAGCTCGCCTCGCTCAGGGCAGCGATCGTGGTGATCAGCCATGACCGGCGCCTGCTGGAAACCCTGTCGCGCGCGGTGGTCTGGCTCGATCGCGGCCGCACCCGCCGGCTCGACCAGGGCTTCGCCCGCTTCGAGTCCTGGCGCGACGAACAGCTCGCCCAGGAGGAGTCCGAACGCCACAAGCTCGACCGGCAGATCGCGCGCGAGGAGGACTGGATGCGCTACGGCGTGACCGCCCGGCGCAAGCGCAATGTCCGCCGGGTGGGTGAGCTCGCCGCGCTGCGCGCGCGGCGGCGCGACGCCATCCATGCGCCGTCCGGCCTCGTGCTCGAAGGCCGCTCGGCCGAGTTCGCCGGCCGGATGGTCTGCGTCGCCGAGGGGATCGGCAAATCCTATGACCAGCGACCGATCGTGCGCGGTCTGGATCTGCGCGTGCTGCGCGGCGACCGGCTGGGCATCGTCGGCGCCAACGGGGCCGGCAAGACCACGCTGCTGCGCCTGCTCACCGGCCTCGAAGCGCCCGACGAGGGCCGCGTGACGCTGAACCGGGCGATCAACGTCGTGACTCTCGACCAGCAGCGGCGCAGCCTCGATCCGGCCCGCACGCTGGCCGACACGCTGACCGGCGGGGGCGGCGACATGGTGCAGGTCGGCGACGGCCAGCAGCACGTGATCGGCTACATGAAGCAGTTCCTGTTCCGCCCCGAGCAGGCCCGCACGCCGGTGGGCGCGCTCTCGGGTGGCGAGCGCGGCCGACTGACCCTGGCCGTGGCACTCGCCCGCCCGTCCGACCTGCTGGTGCTCGACGAGCCGACCAACGACCTCGATCTCGAAACACTCGACCTGCTGCAGGAGATGCTGGCCTCCTATCGCGGCACCGTGCTGCTGGTCAGCCACGACCGCGACTTCCTCGACCGGGTGGCCACCTCCGTGCTGGCCGCCGAGGGCGATGGACGCTGGGTGGAGTATGCCGGCGGGTTCAGCGACATGCTGGCCCAGGGCGGCGCGCTGGGCGGCGGTTCGGCTATGGACGCGACCGCGCGCCGGGAGCCGCGGGACCGCGAGACGCCACCGCCGGGCACCGGCGCGGCGTCGCGGGCCAGACTGCCCTACAAGCACCGCCTGGCACTGGAGCAACTGCCCGTCGAGATCGAGCGGTGCGAGTCGGACATCGAGAGGCTGCGCGGCATCCTGGCCGACCCGGATCTTTATCGCCGCGACCCGGACGGCTTCGCGCGCGCCAGCACAGCACTCGAGGAACGCCAGAACGCACTCGCCGCGGCCGAGGAGCGCTGGCTGGAGCTCGAGATCATGCGCGAATCCCTGGAGGACCGATGAGCTCACTCTCCCGTCTCGACTGCAGGCCCTGCCGCAAGGGCGACGCGCCGCTCGATCCGCAGGCCGCGCGCGCGCTCGCCCGCGAAATCCCCGACTGGCAGCTCGACGCCGACGGCCGGCGGATCGAGCGACGGTGGGTGTTCGCCGATTTTGCCGCCGCCTTCGCCTTCGTCGGCCGCGTGGCGGAGATCGCCGAGGCCGCCAACCACCACCCCGACATCAGCTTCGGCTGGGGCTATGCCACGCTCTCGTTGCAGACCCATGCGATCGGTGGCCTGCACCAGAACGACTTCATCATCGCCGCGCGCTGTGACGAGATCGCCTAGAGGGTGTTGAGCCTCTTCCCGGTCGGCTCGGGAGTCGTGAAACGGAGAGAGTTGTTCTTCCTTGGAAGAAGGAACCAGAGAACTTTTGGTCGTTTGAACTCGGGCGGGTCCCAACACCCCAACCGCCTTCCGGCGCGGTCGGGACGTGCTTACATTAGGCCCGGCCGACAAGACGGGTCCGGATGATGAGCACGATGGACATGCGCGGGCAGCCACCGCGCCGCGAGAGTGGCGTGCCAAGCCTGTTGCTGCCGCTGGGCTTCCTGCTGGCGGCCCTTCTGCTGGTGATCTGCACACTGCCCTATCTGATGACCAGCCCCGAGCAGCAGGCACTGGCCACTGTCGGCGGCCCGTTCAGGCTGGCGGACAGTGGCGGCACGGTCACCGAGCGGAGCTGGCCGGGCAAGTTCCTGCTGGTCTATTTCGGCTACACCCATTGCCCGAGCGCGTGCCCGACCACGCTGGCCAGTATCGGCTCGGCCCTCGACCGGCTCGGGCCTGCGGCTGACCGGGTGCAGCCGCTGTTCATCACCGTCGATCCTGTCCGCGACACGCCCGCCGCCATGGGGCGCTACGTGGCCCTCTTCTCGCCACGCCTGGCGGGGCTCAGCGGCACGCCGGATCAGATCAGCGACGCCGCGACCCGGTTCCGCATCTTCATCGCCCGCCACCAGACCGGTCCCGGACCGGACGACTACGAGATGGAGCACAGCCACGTCGTCTACCTGATGTCGCCCACCGGCCACCTGGCACGCGCCATCCCGGCCGACGCCACCCCCGAGGCGATGGCGTCGGAAATCGCCAAGATCGTCGCACCACGCTCGATCTGAACAGCCGGACCGCGCGACACCGGCCCACCAGAATACGGATCAGTTTGCACGAGTTCGCTGAGAGCCTGAGATGGCGGTCTGGGCGGCTGAACCCGTTGGGCGAGTCCGCCCGACGCCTCACGGCGCACTGGCCGGCGCCGGGCGCTGGGCGATCAGGCCGGAGCGCTCCATCTGCGCACGCGATCGCGCGATGCTGTCGGTGACCGCCAGTGCCGCCTCGAGGGCGCGGATCCCGGCTTCGGCATCGACCACCACCGGCGCGCCGTCGAGGCAGGCGGCGACGAAGGACTGGTGCTCGGCGGCCAGCGTGTCGTGCTCGTCCCAGTGCACCACCTCGCGCCGGAAGCCCCCCGTGCCGGGCAGCGGCAGGCCGCGCTCGCGGCCGATCATGGTGAGCTCGCGGGCGACGAAATCGGCCGAAAGATAGCCCTCCTCGGAGAACAGCCGCATGCGCCGCTCGGTCTTGAGCGAGATGCGGCTGGCGGTGATGGTGGCGACACAGCCGTTGGTGAAACGCACCCGGGCGTTGGCGATGTCCTCGTGCGCGCTGCTCACCGCACTGCCCAGCGCGTCCACGCTCTCGATCGGGCTGTCGACGATCGCCAGCACCAGGTCGAGATCGTGGATCATGAGGTCGAGGATCACCGAGACGTCGGTGCCGCGCGGCTTGAAGGGCGCGAGCCGGGTCGCCTCGATATAGAGCGGCCGGGTGATCCGCTGGGTGATCGCGCGGTGCTCGGCCGAATGGCGCAGCAGGTGGCCCACCTGCAGGATCCGCCCCTGCTCGTGCGCCAGCGTGGCCAGGGCGCGCGCCTCCGACAGGGTGGCGGCGATCGGCTTCTCGACCAGCACGTGCCGGCCGGCCGCGAGCGCCTCGCGGGCGAGCGGGTAGTGCGCCTCGGCCGGGGCTGCGATGATCAGCGCGTCGCATTGGTCGAGCAGCTCGGGCAGCGCCAGCACCGGCGCACCCCCGGCCTCGGCGGCCACCTGCGCCGCCCGCCGCGCATCGGGATCGAACAGCCCGGCCAGCACCGCGCGCGGCGCTGCCGCCACCTTCAGCGCGTGGAAACGGCCGAAATGCCCGGCGCCGGCGACGCCGATGCGCAGCCGTCCCTCGGTTGCGGGGTCGTGCTGCGCTGCCTGCCTGCGGCCGAACATGGCGAGCCCTCCCCTCCGGCTGGGGTTGCTCTAGCAGGAGAAGTTGCAAGGCGAGAAGCACATCGTCATGTTCCCGCCGGCGTGGCGACACGCGGAGCCCCCGGAACCCCAGCGTCAGATGTCCTGCCCACGATGATGTACTACAGCCGCGCCAAGCTGCTCTCAGTGCTTGGGGTCTGCGTGATCGGCCTGCTGCTCTGCCTGCCGAACTTCCTGTCCAGCCCTGGCGGGGCGACCCCCTGGCGGCAGATCCGGCTCGGCCTGGACCTGCGCGGCGGCTCGTATCTGCTGATGCAGGTCGACGTGCAGACGCTGACCCGCGAGCGGCTGGAATCGCTGTCCGAGAGCGTGCGCCAGGCGCTGCTCGCCCAGGGGCTCGGCTACCGCGATCTCGCGACCGATCCGGGCCAGCACCGGATCAGCTTCCAGCCGCGCGAGCCGGCCGAGCGCGACCGCGACCTCGCGGCCTTGCGTGCCCTGCCGCGCGCGGTGCCCGGCGAGTTCGACGTCGCGCAGGAGCCGGGAGGTGCCATCGCGCTCACCCTGTCGCCCGCCGCCATGCAGGCGCGGGCCCGCGAGGCGGTAGTCCAGTCGATCGAGATCGTCCGGCGCCGGATCGATGCCACCGGCGCGGTCGATCCGTCCATCACCCGCCAGGGCGAGGACCGGATCGTGGTGCAGTTGCCCGGCATCACCGACCCGAACCGGGTGAAGAGGCTGCTCGGCACCACCGCCAAGATGACCTTCCATCTGGTGGACGAGAACGCCGTGCCCGGCCGCCCCGCCCCCCCGGGCGACGAGATGCTGCCGATGCAGGACAATCCGCACCAGATGCTGGCGGTGAACAGCCATGTCGAGGTCGACGGTGCCGACCTGAATGGTGCGAGTGCCGGCCAGGACACCCAGACCGGCGGCTGGACGGTGGATTTCACCTTCAACAGTGCCGGTGCCGACCGCTTCCGCCAGGTCACTCACGACAATATCGGCCGCAGGCTGGCGATCGTGCTCGACAACAAGGTGATCAGCGCGCCGGTGATCCAGAGCGTGATCGCCGGGCGCGGCCAGATCACCGGCAACTTCACCGCCCAGCAGGCGACCGACCTCGCCTTGCTGCTGCGCGCCGGCGCCCTGCCCGCCCCGCTCACCGTGATCGAGGAGCGCTCCATCGGGCCGTCGCTGGGTGCCGATTCGATCCGGGCCGGCGCGATCAGCCTCGCGGTCGGCTTCCTGCTGGTGATCGCCTTCATGGGCACGTTCTATGGGCTGTTCGGCTGGTATGCGAACGCGGCCCTGCTGGCCAACCTGGTGCTGATGCTGGCCATCCTGTCGCTGTTCCAGGCCACCCTGACCCTGCCCGGCATGGCCGGGATGCTGCTCACGCTGGGCATGGCGGTGGATGCCAACATCCTGATCAACGAGCGGATCCGCGAGGAGACCAGGCGGGGCCGGACGCCGCTGTCGGCGATGCAGAACGGCTTCCAGCGCGCGACCAGCACGATCGTCGACAGCAACATGACCGCCCTGCTGGCCCATGTGATGCTGTTCGTGTTCGGCACCGGGCCGGTGCGCGGCTTCGCGCTGACCATCACGGTCGGCATCGTCACCACCCTGTTCACCACCCTGCTGCTGTCGCGCATGCTGATGGTGCGCTGGTACGCCGTCACACGCCCCAAGCTGCTGCCGGTCTGAGGCCTCCATGTTGCTCCGCCCCCTGTTCCGCTTCGTGCCCGATGGCACGAACATCCACTTCATGCGCGGCCGCTTCCTGGGCCTGGCCACGTCGGCCTTCCTGTCGGTCGCATCCGTGCTGCTGTTCTTCTATCCGGGCCTGAAGCTGGGCATCGATTTCCGCGGCGGCATCGTCGTCGAGGCGCATACGGCAGCGCCGGCCGATTTCAACGCGATCCGTGCGGCACTCGCGCGCCAGGGGGTGAATGCCGCCGGGCTGCAGCGCTTCGGCGCGCCGGACGACGTGCTGATCCAGCTCGACCAGCCGAACGGCCAGGGCGAGGCGGAGGAGAAGGCCACCCAATCGCTGGTCGACCGGGTGCGCAGCGCGATCACCCAGGCCGAGCCGGGTGCCAAGATCCTGCGTGCCGATGCGGTCGGCGCGTCGGTGTCGGCGGAACTGTTCCGCAACGGGCTGCTGGCGCTGGGTCTCAGCCTGCTGATGATCCTCGTCTATATCTGGGTGCGCTTCGAATGGGAGTTCGCGGTCAGCGCCGTCATCACCCTGGTGCTCGACCTGACCAAGACGATCGGCTTCCTGGCCCTCACCCGCTTCCAGTTCGACCTGGTCATGGTCGCCGCCCTGCTGACCATCCTGGGCTACTCCACCAACGACAAGGTCGTCGTCTATGACCGGGTGCGCGAGAACCTGCGCAAATACCGCTCGCTGGACCTGCGCTCGCTGATCGACCTGTCGATCAACGAGACCCTGAACCGAACGCTGGGCACGTCGGCCACCGTGTTCCTCGCCGCCCTGCCGCTGGCGATCTTCGGCGGCGCCACCCTGTCGGGTTTTGCCTGGGTGATGCTGTTCGGCATCGTGGTCGGCACCTCGTCCTCGATCTTCATCGCCGCCCCCCTCCTGCTGCTCATGGGGGAGAAGCGGCTGCGCCGCCAGGCGGTGCCGGCCTGAACTGCGCGCACAACGCAGACGCGGACGCGGACAGCGACCGCCCTAGCCGGGCTTCTGGCGATACCTCAGGCCGCGCCCGCTGCTGGCCGCCTCGCTCATGTCCTCGCTGGTCGTGTAGGCGATCAGGGCCTGCACCGCGTGGTCGGCGCTGTGCACCGCCGTCCAGCCCGGGTCGCGGGCGGCCGCGGTGATCGCGCTGAGGGCCGCCTTGTCGAACGAGACGAGCGTCAGCAGCGTGGGCTCGGTGGCCCGCCCCGACATGACGTAGCTTTCCGCCATGCCGTGCGCGAACAGGTAGTTGATCACCGCCTGGCGGGTGGCTTCGGCCAGGCTGACCGGCGGCATGCGACCGGGCGCGCCGGAGCCGGGCGCGCATCCGGCCACGATGCAGGCGGCCAGCGCCGCCAGGAGCGGCGGCAGGCGGCACCGGCGCTGCGCCATCCGTGCCAAGCGCCGGCTCAGATCGCTGCCTTGGCGGCTTCGGCCGTGACCGGCGCCGCGACGGGCCGGGTGGCCAGCAGGTCGCGGATCTCGCCGAGCAGTTCCTCGCTCTTGGTCAGCGTGGGCTTGGCGTCCTCGCGGACATGCAGCCGGGTGAGCAGCTTGACCACCCAGAAGATCACCAGGCCCACGATCAGGAACTGGATCACGGCGTTGAGGAACAGTCCGATGTTCATCGTGACCGCCCCCGCCCGCTGCGCCTCGGCCAGGGTCGCTTCGTGCGGGCCCTTCAGCGTGACGAAGATGTTGGAGAAGTCGATGCCGCCGATCACCAGCCCGATCAGCGGCGTGAAGACGTCCTTGACCAGGCTGTTGACGATGGTGGTGAACGCGGCGCCGATGATGATGCCGACCGCGAGATCCACCACGTTGCCGCGCATGATGAAGGCGCGGAATTCTCCGACCCATCCTGGCGTATGGACCGGAATTCTTGGTGCACTTAAAGCCATGCCAAAACCCCCGTGTGAAGCCCAGGCTGTCGTCGAGCCGCGACAACCGGGCCCGTCGCGCAAGGCGGACCCGCTGCGCGACGGTCGTTTCGCCGAGGCAAGCATGGCACGTATCCGCCCGGAGCCAACCCCCGATGCACCCGCGCGCCCACCGGGGCGGGCGCGCGGGTGCGTCAAGCGGAAAGCTGACGGGCTGAAAAGCGACAGGCCGGGCGCACCAGCTCGCTCTGGGCGGCGACGAGGCTCAGCTCCTCCGCCCCCGCCCGGGCGGTGTGCTCCAGGATGCCCCAGACCGAACTCGCCGTCGCCTCGAGGCTCGCCTGCAGGGTGGCGCCGGCCAGGACGTGGAACAGGAAGACCGCGGCGGTCAGATCGCCCGCGCCGTGGGCGGCGAGTGGCAGGCGCGGGGTGGAGACCAGCCATGCCTGCGTGGGCGAGGCGGCGAGAAGCTCGACGCTGTCCGGTTCGCTGTCGCGGGTGGCGACACTCGTCACCAGGACCAGGCGCGGCCCGCTGGCGCGCATGCGCGAGCGCAGCCGCTCCACCGCCTCGAGCAGGTCAGCGTGGCTGTCGCAGGGCCGTCCGGTCAGGAGCTCGAGCTCGAACTGGTTCGGGGTCAGGATGTCCGCGGCCGGCACCGCCTCGTCGCCGAGCAGAGCCGGGATCCCCGGACCAACGAACAGGCCGCGCCCGGTATCGCCCATCACGGGGTCGCAGCAGTAGATCAGGCATGGATTGTGCTGCCGCGCCAGGGCCACGGCCTCCAGCACCGCGCGCCCGTTCTCCTCGGCGCCGAGATAGCCGGACAGCACCGCGTCGAGTGCGCGCAGCCGGCCGAGATCGGCCATCCCGCGCGCCAGTTCGCCGATCAGCCCGGCTGGAAAGACACGGCCGGTCCAGCGCCCGTGTCCGGTATGGTTGGAGAATTGCACGGTGTGGATCGCCCAGACCTCGGCACCCAGCCGCTGCAGGGGGAACATCGCCGCGGCATTACCCACATGGCCGGTGCTCACCCAGGACTGGATCGACAGGATATTCAGCGGGGCCTCCTTGGCGGGCTGCGCAACTGGTCGGCCGAACGGTTCGGCTGGACGGGGCGGCCGCCCGGAGCACATGGTAGCGCAGATGCCAGGGCCATTTCCGGTGCGGTCGGATCGGATGTAGTGGTCTGCAACATGGCGACAGGGGCAAGCCTATCTGGTCACACGAGTCCCGTCAGACCTGATGCTGCCCCGAACCACGACCAGACCGACCGGAACCGCTCACCCGGATCGGTATTCTCCGGTTGTCCGGAGATCCTGCCAGGCCGTCAAGCCGCCGCGCGGGCGAGCCGAGGAGGAGAACAGGATGGCCAAGCCCAGCCCCGGTCCGGGTCCATATCAGCGACGGCACCTGGTCCGCCGTGTGGCTCAGGCGCTCGCCTGCGTCCTGCTGCTGACCGCTCTGGGCGCCCTTGCGGCCGCCCGCGCCGAGCCGGCGGCAGGCGCGCGCACCAGCGCCGGCTCCGCCGCATCCGACGGCGCGGCACCGGACGCCCAGGCCGGCGGCAACCAGGCCTCGCGGCTGCGCACCCGCCTCGGTCGGCGCGAAGCGGACGCCGTTGAGCGCCACATCCAGTCCCTGCACCGGGCGCTGCATATCACGCCGGCCCAGGAGGCGCTGTGGAAGCCTCTCGCCGCCGCCATGCGACAGAACGTGGTGGACCTCGACTCAATCTACGAGCAGCGCGAGAAGCATTACGACGAGATGTCAGCGGTCGACAACCTGCGCTCCTACGCGGCGGTGCAGGAGACGCATGCGCGCAATGTCAGCAGCCTGATCGGACCGTTCGAGGCGCTGTATGAGAGTTTCAGCGACGCGCAGAAGCGGATCGCCGACGAGACCTTCCGCAGGCTGACAGACACTGCGGTGCGGGCCGGCCATTGAGCACCGAGGGCGGCGAGCGATGGCGGCGGCATATCGGGCGGTGGCTGGTTGAACCCGGGCGGCGAAGCGTATATACGCCCCGGCTCATTGCCGCGCGCGCCGCACGCCCAAGGGCATGTCGATTTCGGGGATCCTGCAGATGAAGTCCGGTATCCATCCCGAGTATCACGAGGTCAACATCGTGATGACCGACGGGACACAGTTCACCACCCGCTCCTGCTTCGGCAAGGCCGGTGACACGCTGCGCCTGGACGTCGACCCGAAGTCGCATCCGGCCTGGACCGGTGTGCAGCGGATGCTCGACACCGGCGGGCAGGTGGCGAAGTTCAACAAGAAGTTCGCCGGCATCGGCATGCGCCGCGGCTGACTGGAAGCCGCTGCCTGGCCTGCCTGATTTAGGCATTTTTTCCGCGCCGGGCTCTTGATCAGCCGCTGAAAGCATCCATTTCTCCGAGTGTGGGGGCGCCCTTATGGGGCTCTCGCGGAGACGCCATGAACACCCATGGCTGATGACCGGGTCAGGCCGCTTGGCTGGCCCATCTGGACCTTGCTTTCAGGAGGTTTGTCATGACGTATGATTTCTCGCCGCTGTTCCGTAGCACCATCGGTTTCGACCGTCTGGCCCGTCTGGTCGACACCGCCGTGCAGACGACCAGCACCGCATCCTACCCCCCCTACAACATCGAGAAGACCGGCGAGGACAGCTACGTGCTGACCATGGCCGTGGCGGGCTTCGGCCCGGGGGACATCGAACTCACAGCCCAGGACAACACGCTCACCGTGACGGGGCGGGTGAACGGTGAATCGCGCAACGAGGTGCTGTATCGCGGCATCGCGTCTCGTGCCTTCGAGCGTCGCTTCGCGCTTGCCGATCACATCGTCGTCGAACGGGCCGAGCTGACCCACGGGCTGCTGCATGTGTCGCTCAAGCGGGTCGTTCCCGAGGCCCTGAAGCCGCGGCGCATCGAAATCGGCGCTCCGCAGGCCCAGGTGGCCAACGAGCGGCAGCAGATCGAGGGCACCGCGCAGGCAGCCTGACGGCCGCCGGCTAACCGCTGTTCCGTCGGCTGACGCCGGCGGATCGCAGTTTGCGCATGAGGGGGCCGGCTTGCCGGCCCCCTTTTTTCGACCGTACCGCCGAGGCGTCAGCCGGAGCGCTCCGGGGAGGGTGCGATCGCCGCGGGAGGGTTGCGGCAAGATCACTTGACCCAAACACCGCCGTCGACCCATATCTTGCCAGGCCATCACGCGGCAGGCACGAGGGGCGAGATCGGGGGACGAAATCGAGGACGCTGCCGGCAGCGCGTGACCTCAGTTCTGACAGGATTTCGCCATGACCCTACCCCTGATGCCGAAGGCCACCGCCGTCTGGCTCATCGAGAAGACCGCCCTCACATTCACCCAGATTGCCGAATTCTGCGGCATGCACCCCCTGGAGGTGCAGGCGATCGCCGACGGCGAGGTGGCGCAGGGGATCGTCGGCTACGATCCGGTCGCCAACCACCAGGTGACCCAGGCCGAGATCGAGCGGTGCGAGAAGGATCCGGCGCGCCGGCTGACCATCCTGTCGGCGAACAACCCGGTGACCCGGCGCTCCAAGGGCGCGCGCTATACTCCGGTCGCCAAGCGCAACGACCGGCCGGATGCGATTGCGTTCCTGCTGCGCAACTATCCCCAGCTCTCCGAGCTGCAGATCATCAAGCTGCTGGGCACGACCAAGGACACGATCGCCAAGGTCCGCGACCGTCATCACTGGAACAGCGCCAACATCAAGCCGCGCGACCCGGTCATCCTGGGCCTGTGCAGCCAGAGCGACCTGAACATCATGGTGAGCGCGGCGAACGAGCGGTTGCTGCGCGAGGGCCAGACCGTGCCGCCGCAGCCGGCGCCGCTCAGCGACGACGAGGCGGCCTGACCTGTCCAGGGGATGCGCCGGCGGCGCATCCCATGCCCTGACCCGCGCGGCGGGGCGGCCGCTACGGCTTGCGGCCGCTTCCTGCCTGCAGCCGCTCCATCTCCTCCTTCACCCGCAGCTTTTCCAGCTTCATCCGGAGCAGCGCGTCCTGATCGGGCGCTGGTCGATGGTCCTCTTCGGTGATCCGGGTCTCGAGGCTGGCGTGACGGCTCTTAAGGCTGTCAATGCGGGCTTGCTGGCTCATGGAGCTCCCCTGTCTGATGACAACGCCATGACGATAGCGCCTCCCGAAGTGGACCTGTCACCACAAATCGGCGGCCCCGGCCCCCGGTCCGCGCGGCATGACCCGCCCGCCTGCCGCGGTCCCCGTCCGCCTGCGTGGAGCAGGGGGAACACCCGTGCTATGGACCGCCGATGCTGACCGATCGCGACACCCTGCTGCGCCAGCTCCATGAACTGCGCAGCGAGCACCGTGACCTCGACACGGTGATCGGGCGACTGGCGGCCCAGCCGATCGACCAGCTGCAACTGCAGCGCTTGAAGAAGCGCAAGCTGATGCTCAAGGACGAGATAGCCTGGCTCGAAAGCCGGCTGATCCCCGACAGCATCGCCTGACACAGGAGAGTCACCGCGATGGCACAAGTGCCGACTGATCCCGGCAGCCCAGTGCTCCAGGTCGGCTCCGGCAGCCCGTTGCCGCAGGACGACGATCCCGATCTGGTCGATCAGGGGGCGGCGCCGCGCGTCGGGCTCATCATGGGGAGCCAGTCGGACTGGGAGACGGTCAGCCACGCCGCGAGCCTGCTCGACACGCTCGGCGTCGCCTTCGAGACCAGGATCGTCTCCGCCCACCGCACCCCTGACCGGCTGCGCGACTATGCGCTGGCCGCCCAGCCGCGCGGGGTGCAGGTGATCATCGCCGCGGCCGGAGGGGCGGCCCACTTGCCCGGGATGTGCGCCGCCTGGACCAACCTGCCGGTGCTCGGCGTGCCGGTGGAAAGCGTGGCGCTCAAGGGCCTGGACAGCTTGCTGTCGATCGTCCAGATGCCGGGCGGTGTTCCGGTCGGCACGCTGGCCATCGGCCGGGCCGGAGCGATGAACGCTGCCCTGCTGGCGAGCGCCATCCTGGCGTTGGCCGATCCCGACCTGGCGGCGCGCATCGAGGCCTGGCGGGCGTTACAGACGGCCTCCGTGCCGGACGCGCCCTCGATCTGACCGGCCCGATGGCGAACTCCGGCTCTCCCCGCGCCCCGGCCGAGACCGGGCGTGCTCTTGGCCCGGACGGCGTGATCGGCATCGTCGGCGGCGGCCAGCTCGGCCGCATGTCGGCGCTGGCCGCCGCCCGGCTAGGCTATCGCTGCCATGTGCTGAGCGACGCGGACGGCGCGCCGGCCACCCAGGTCGCCTGGAGCAGCACGATCGGCCGCTACGACGATCCCGACGTCCTCGGCCGCTTCGCCGGCCAATGCGATGTGATCACCTTCGAGTTCGAGAACATCAGCGCCGACGGGCTCGACCTGCTCGCCTCCCTGCGCCCGGTGCGGCCCTCCGCCGCCATCCTGCGCACCAGCCAGGATCGGGTCGCCGAGAAGCGGATGCTGGGGGCGGCCGGCATCGCGGTGGCGCCGTGGCGGGCGGTGGACGACGAGGCGAGCCTGGAAGAGGCAGCCCGCGCACTGGGCCTGCCACTGGTGCTCAAGACCACCCGGCTGGGCTATGACGGCAAGGGCCAGGCCGTGGTGTGCGAGGCTGCGGCGCTGCGCACGGCCGCGTCCCGGCTGTCGCCGCACCCGCTGATCGCCGAGGCGCTGGTGCCGTTCGCCTGCGAGCTCGGCGTCATGGTGGCGCGCGGCCTGGGCGGCGAGATCGAGACCTTCGACGCCGTCCAGAACCACCACCGCGACCACATCCTCGACCTCACCCTGGCCCCGGCTCCGGTCGCCCCCGAGATCCGTACCCAGGCACAGGCCATCGCCAGGCGGATCGCCGAGGCACTCGACCTGCAGGGGCTGCTCGGGGTCGAGCTGTTCCTCGACGCCAAGGGCGACCTGCTGGTCAACGAGATCGCGCCGCGGCCGCACAACTCGGGACACTGGACGATGGACGCCTGCCCGGTGAGCCAGTTCGAGATGCATATCCGCGCGGTCGCCGGGCTGCCGCTGGCACCGGCCGTGCGTCATTCCGACGCGGTGATGAAGAACCTGATCGGCAGCGACGGCATGGCAGCCTGGCCGGACGTCCTGGCCACACCCGGACTGCTCGGCCACCTGTACGGCAAGCGCGAAGCGCGAGCCGGGCGCAAGATGGGGCACGTCAACTGCCTGTTCCCGCGCGATGCCCTGCCCGGACCCGCCGGCATCGCCTGCGCGCTGGCCCCGCTGCCGGCCGGGCTGGACGAGCGCGATGGCTAGGCCGATGTCCGCTCCCCTAGGCCAGCAAGCCGGCCTCGCGGAAGCTGGTCCAGCGACCGTTGCCGACGATCACGTGGTCACGCACCGCCAGCCCCAGGACGGAGGCGGCGTCGACGACCTGCGCCGTCATGTCGAGATCCTCGCGCGACGGGCTCGGGTCGCCGCTCGGGTGGTTGTGCACCAGGATCACCGAAGCCGCCTCGAGCTCCACCGCCCGGCGCACCATCTCGCGCGGATAGACCGGCGTGTGGTTGACCGTGCCGCGCGCCTGCGCCTCGTCGGCGATCAGCCGGTCCTCGCGGTCGAGGAACAGGACCCGGAACTGCTCGATCTTCTCGCGCGCCAGCACGGCGGTGAGATAGGCGATGAGCCCGTCGAAATCCTGCAGGACGGTCGCGTCCTGCATGCGCGCACGCGACAGGCGCAGTGCGGCCTCGTGCAGCAGCTTCAACGCGGCCAGGCTGTGCGTGCCGAAGCCGGCGAAGCTCTGCAGTTCGCGCACGGGTGCTGCGAGCAGGGCAGCGAAGCTGCCGAAGCGGGCCAGCGCTTCGCCGGCCAGGACCTCCGGATCGGGGCGTGCCGGCATGGCGGCGGCGATCAGCAGGGTCAGCGCCTCCAGGTCGTCGAGCGGCCCGGCGTCGCTGATCAGCTTGTCCAGGGTCGGCCTGGTCTGTGCCGCGAACATTGCCTCGCTCCGCCCCTGCCTTATGATACGTTTATGCAACGTTTGCCGCGTCCGCTCAACCGCCGTCGCCAACCGGCAGACAGATTTGGCCACGGAACGGACTTCTTGCCATGAACAAGCCTCTTCTGCGCGGCGCCGAAGCCGTCCTGCTCGATCTCGACGGCACGCTGGTGGCCTCCAAGAGCAGCATCATCGCCAGCCTGCATGCCGCGATGCGGGAGCTCGGTCACCCGCTCCCTCCCGACACGCCGCTCGACTGGGTGATCGGGCCGCCGCTGCATGACATCATGGCGCGGGTGCTGGCGGAGTTCGGCGACGAGCGCGTCGAGGAGGCAGTCCTCGCCTACCGGCGTCATTACGATACCGGCAAGATGCTGCGGAGCCCGCTGTTCGAAGGCATCGCCGCCTTCCTGCAGTCCCTTGCCGGGAGCGGCCGGCGCATCTTCCTGGCCACCTCCAAGCCGCTGCACATGGCGCGCCGGATCGTCGAGGGCCACGGTCTGGCCCACCATTTCGAGTCGATGTATGGCGCCCGGCCGGATGATTCCGGGGCGGAAAAGCCGGAACTGATCGGCTCGCTGATCCGCGAGATGCATGTCGATCCGGCCAGGGCGCTGATGATCGGCGATCGCCGCTACGACATCAGCGGTGCGCACGCCAACGGCATGCGCGCGATCGGCGTGCTATGGGGTTACGGCGGCCGGACGGAGCTGGAAGAAGCCGGGGCGGACGCGATCGCCGAAAGCCCGCATACCCTGCTCGGCCTCGTCGAGGAGCAGTTCGCGGCACTGCGCGAACATGCTGCCTGAACGACCCTGCCGGCGCGGCCGTCAGGTCACGCCGGTGCGTCCCTCGGCGACCAGGGGCTCGAGCTGTGCCCAGAGTGCCTCGGGGATCCGGTGGGTCGCCAGCGACAGGGACTGCTCGAGACGTCTGGGGTCGGACATGCCGACGATCGTGGACGCAATCCGGCTGTCGCGCAGCGAGAACTGCAAGGCCGCGGCGGCCAGCGGCACGCCATGCTCACGGCAGATCGCCTGCATGGCGCGCGCACGCTCGAGGGTGCGCGGTGTTGCCGGCGCATAGCAGTAGTTGAGCTGGCGCTCCGGACCCTGGACCAGCATCCCGCCGCCGAACGGAGCGGCATTGACGAAGCCGATCGCGCGTCGCTCCGTCTCCTCGATCAGCGGCCCGGCCGACTGGTCGATCAGCGTATAGCGATTGTGACTGATCACCACCTCGAACAGGCCCGTCTTGACGTAGGCGAGCATCAGGTCGACCGGACCGCCGGCGACGCCGAGATGGCCGATGATGCCGTCCTCGCGCAACCGGACCAGGGCCCGAACCGGTCCGCCCTCGCTCATGCCCTCCTCGAAGCTAATCTTCTCCGGATCATGCAGGTAGACAAGCGGCAGGCGGTCCAGGCCCAGCCGTTCGAGGCTCTCGGCGACGGACGCGCGTACCCGCTCACCGGAAAAGTCGGCCGAGCCAGGGCGAGGGTCAACCTTGGTGGCGAGCAGAAAGCCGGCCGGCAATCCGCCATGGGCGGCAATGGCGCGACCGATGCGCCGCTCGCTGTCGCCGCCATTGCCGTATTCGTTGGACGTGTCGATGAAGTTGAAGGGACCCTTCAGAACAGCGTCGAGAGTTGTAAGCGCCTGCTCGTCGTTGACCTCGTACCCATACTGTGACGGGAAACTGCCTAGTGCGCTGGTGCCGACGCAGATCGGTGTCACGGAGAACCCCGTGCGGCCCAAGGGACGCGTGTGCATGCAGAACAACCTTTCCGTAGACGGGAAGCTGGGAAATGCCGGCGTCAGGCGCGGGTGCGGCTCCGCGGCGGCGGCCCGCTGCTGCTACGGGGCCTGAGCACCGGCGGCGGCAGCGGCACGGGCTTGGCCTGATCCTTGCTGCCGCCGATCATGCCGAGCAGTGTCGTGGCACAACATCTGCCAACGGCATCGAAATCGAGCCAGATCGTGCTGAGCGCCGGCTGGAAATAGGCCGCCTCGGGAATGTCGTCGAAACCGACCACGCTGACCTCGCCGGGAACCGAGATCCCTGCCTCGTGCAGGGCATGCAGCAGGCCAAGCGCCATCTGGTCGTTGGCAACGAAGACCGCGGTGACATCCCGTTCCCGGGCCAGCCGACGTCCGGCTTCGTAGCCGGCAGCGGGACTCCAGTCCCTGCCGACCACGACCTCACGCGCAACACACCGCCGGGCGGCCAACTCCTCGCGCCACCCCCGGATCCGGGCCTCGGTGCCAAGCCAGTCGGGTGGGCCGCTGACATGCACGACGGTGCGGTGGCCGAGATCGAGCAGATGGCGCGTCGCCAATCGAGCGCCGAGCACCTCGTCAAGGCTGATGCTGCTGGCGTCGTCGAGAACGCCGGGCTCAAAGCCGACAAGCGGCAACTCGCCGGCAAACCCCCTGATCGTCGCGACTGCGCCCTTTACCGGCGCGATGGCGACCACGCCGTCGACCGAGACCTCCTCGAGATGATCGAAGGCGTCGCGCAGGGTCTCGCGCCTGAAATCCGCGAGCGTCACCAGACTTGTCGTATAGCCGACCCGCCGCGCCGCCTCGGTAATGCCCAGCAAGGTCAGCGACGGGCCGTGCAAGGCGAGGCCGAAGCTCACCACGCCGAGATTCATCGAGCGGCGGGAGGCGAGTGCCCGCGCTGCGGGGTTGCGCTTGTAGCCCAGGAGGCGGATCGCCTCCTGCACGCGGGCCGAGAGTTCCGGGCCGACGGCGTCGCTGCCATTGAGGACGCGTGATACGGTCTGGTGCGAGACCCCTGCCAGACGCGCGACATCGATCATGCGTGGGGTCTTCGTTCCGTTGATCCCGCCGGCGGTCGAACTGTTCCTCATCCGGCGCTGGGCTCGCGGGTCGGCGCCGGGAGTTCACCGGAACCGGGCCGGCCGCGCAGTCGTGCAGCCGCGCCGGCGAGCCGCTCCACGCCTCCCGCGCTTGAGAGGAAGACGGCGGCGATGATGACCGCGCCCTTGATGACAAGCTGCGGCTCGGACGAGATGCCGACGAGGTTCATGATGTTGACGATGATAGCAAGGATGAAGACACCAACAACCGCGCTCAGCGGGTCACCCTTGCCGCCGAACAACGAGGCGCCCCCTACCACCACCGCGGCTATGGCGTTGAGCTCGTCACCCCGACCGATGAGCGAGCTGCCTTGCGACAATTCCGCTGCCGCAAGCAGGCCGGCAAGCCCGGCAAGGAGTCCCGACACGCTGTAGGTGACGAGAAGGTCGCGACCCACCGGCAGGCCGGACAAGCGCGCTGCCTCGCGATTGCCGCCGATCGCGTAGAGGCGCCGACCGAATACCGTGTAACGGCTGGCCAGGCTGGCGATCAGGGTCACGACGACAAAAATCAACACCGGATCGGCAATGCCGAGCACATGGCCATCGGAGAACATCGTCAGGAACGCGTCGTTGTCGATCTCGATCAGGCTGGTCGACTGGATGATGTAGCTCAACCCCTGGATCATGCTCATCATCGCCAGCGTGGCGATGAATGGCGGAATCCGCAGCCAGACGACCAGCAGACCGTTCGAGAGTCCGACCAGGCTGCAGGCGGCGAGGGTCAGCAGCGATGCAGGCACTGCCCCCATGCCGCTGCGCAGCAGCAACGCCGACACCACCGTCGAAAGGGCAAGCACGGAGCCCACGGACAAGTCTATGCCGCCGGTCAGGATCACGTAGAACTGCCCGACGGCGAGCAGCGCCACGATAGACGAGAAATCGACCACGTTGCCGGCATTGCGCACCGTCATGAAATCGGGCGACACGAAGTTGCCGATCACCATGATGGCGAGCAGCACCAGGATCAGATAACTCTTCGGAAGACTCCGCTTGAGCATCGCGCCCGCTCTCTCTGAGTGCCGTGCCCGGTCGGTCTGTCCGGCCGCCTGTAACGTTCCCGCCACCGCCCGCCCTCCGTCGCCTGCCAGCGTGTTCCGCCGCTCTCCGTTCATCGACATCAGCCACATCGCCTGATGATGGCCTCGTGCATGTCGGCTTCCTGCTCGTGGTGCAGTTCGGCCTCGATGCGTCCCTTGATCATGACCAGCACGCGGTCGCACATGCTGGTCTCCGACACCTCGGAGCTGGCGATGATGACCGTGCCCCCTTCCCGCGCGAAAGCACGGATTAGCTCGTACATGTCCTCCTTGGCGCCGACATCGACGCCGCGCGTCGGTTCGTCGCAGATCAGCAAACGCACCGAACGCACCAGCCAGCGGGCGAGAATGGCCTTCTGCTGCGTGCCGCCGCTCAGCGTGCGCATCGGCTGCTCGACCCCGAAGATACGCATCGACATGCGCTCGGCGAACCCTGCCGCGACCTCGCGCTCGCGCCGCGCGTTGATCACCGACAGGCGACTGAACATTGGCAGGCTGGCCAGCGAGATGTTCGCCGCCACACTAAGTTCGGGCACGAACCCCTGCGCCTTTCGGTCCTGCGGCAGGAAGCCGATGCCGCGCCGGATCGCGTCGCGTGGCGCGCGGAAGCGGCAGGACCTGCCATCCAGGGCGATCGTGCCGCCGGTCGGCGTCCGGGCACCGGCCAGCAAGCCCACAAGCTCGGATTGTCCGCTGCCCACGAGTCCGGCGAAGCCGAGCACCTCGCCGCGACGAAGCTCGAAATTCGCCTCGCGGACCTTGCCCTCTTCGCACAGGTTGCTGGCGCGAAGCAGGATCTCACCCGAACCACGTGGGTTACCGGCGCCGAGCCGGGCGCTCTGCCGGCCGCTGATCGCCGCCTCGGACAAGGAGCCACCAAGGCGCGAGCCCAGCATCGCCGAGACCACATCGACCGGACGGCTGTCGGCGACGTCGAAGGCGGCGGCCTTGCGACCGTCGCGCAGCACGGAGACGCGGTCGCACAGGCTGTAGAGTTCCTCCATGCGGTGCGAGATGTAGAGCAGCGTGACGCCGTCGCGCGCGAGCCTGCGCAGCACGGTGAACAGCCGCTCAACATCCGGCTGTGGCAAGGTTGACGTGGGCTCGTCGAGCAGGATCAGGCGCGCGTTCTTGCGCAACGCCTTGGACAGTTCGACCGCCTGCTGCTCGGCCACCGAGTAGCTTCCGACGGCTCGGCGCACGTCGAGCCGGTAGCCGATCCGGGCCAGCGCCTCCTCCGAGCGGGCCACCATCTCCGCCCAGTCGACAACCCGCGGAAAGGCGCGTCTGGGCAATGAGCCGAGGAAGATGTTCTCGGCGACGGAGAGTTGCGGCACCAGGCTGAGCTCCTGGTAGATCGTCTGTATACCTGCATGCTGCGCGTCCTGCGGGCTGCGAAATCGGACGATCTCGCCGCCGAGAGCGATCGTACCGCCATCGGCCGCTTCGGCACCGGAGAGTATCTTGACCAATGTCGACTTGCCCGCGCCGTTCTGGCCGGCCAGGGCGTGGATGCTGCCACGCCGCACTGACAGATCCACTCCATTCAGCGCCTGCACGCCGGGATAGGACTTGGTCAGGCCGGTGATCCGCAGTTCCTCGGGCTGCAGCCCCGATGCCGCCGCGATCGGTTCACCTTGCTCGGCGTGCGACATGATCCGCCTCATCCCGTCGGGCTCATGAGCGGCCGGTCGAGCATGTGATCGGCGGTCATGAAAGCCAACGCCTGGATCGTCTGGGTGGGATTGTAGCCGTGATAGGTCGGGAACTGGCCGCCGCCGATCACGAACAGGCCGGCGCATTCGTGCGAGCGGCCGAAGATGTCGACCACCGAGCGCCCAGGATCCTCGCCCATGCGATGCGTCCCACACTCATGGGTGGACAGGTGATATTTGGGGGACGTGGTCTCCTCCCACCAGGAGGTCAGACCCATCTCGCGCGCGATCCTGCGCTTCTGCTTGAGCAGGAACTCCACCGCACGTTCGTCCCACTCGCTCCATCCGTGCGTCATGCGTAGCGCCGGCTGGCCGTAGCGGTCCTTTCGGTCGGGGTCGAGATCGACATAGGTTTCGGTGGTGGGAATGTTCGCCGTCTGCGAGTACATCGCCGTGATGCGGGTGTAATTGTCCCGCATCCAGTCGCGCCAGCCCTTACCCCAGCGTGGAGCTTTGGACGGCATGGCGTGGGCGATCTCAAGCGGCTGGAAATCACCCGACCAGCTGATGATCGGTGCACCCCACAACACGCTGCGATCGTACTCGTGCACGAGTTCGCCGCTGAAATCCTCGATCGCGGTCGAGGCCACGAGCGGGCCCATGTAGGGATTGGCCTCGTCCGGCGTCGTGCCCATGAAGAAGCCGAATGCATGGGTGGTGAGATGCTTGCCGACCTCGCCATTGCGGTTGATGCCGGACTCAAGCATGAGGCGCGCATTCTCGAGCGCGTAGCAGGCGAGCACGACCCGGTCGGCTCGCAGCTCCTGCGGCTGGCCCAGCGGGTCGAAATACGAGACCCCGGTGGCCCGTTGCCCGTCGGCGCTGCGCTCCACCCGCCAGACTCGGCAATTCTCCAGGATGGTCAGGTTGCCGCTCGCCAGCGCCGCCGGGAGCGAGGCGACATGGGTCGAGGTCTTGGCGTCATTGTGGCAGGGATAGCCGTGGCAGAAGCCGCAGTAGGTGCAACCGGGACGGCCCTTGAAGGGCTCCGAGGCGATGGCCGCCGCTGTGCGGAACGGATGCAGGCCGAGGCTTGCGCAGGCATCGCGGAAGCGGTCGTCGGCCGGGCGCTGGCGCAACGGGGGCATCGGGTAGTCGCGCCGACGTGGCGCCTCCCACGGATTGTCTCCCGCTCCGCTGCCGTCGGCGATGTTGTTGCCGCGGCCGGAAATCCCGAGATCCCATTCCACTCGGTCGTAGTAGGGTTCGAGCTCACGATAGCCGATCGGCCAATCCACGAGCGTGTGGTGGGCCGGCAGCGCATCCGCACCCAGACGCTCGCGGATCAGGCTCAGCATGCGGAACTCCGCATCGCGGAAGCGCCAGCAGGCGCCGCCCCAATGGATGGAGCCGCCGCCGGTGCCGAGCGAGGGTGGCAGGTGCAGCGGATTGGCCGTCCCCAGCGGTCCGTCCACCCACGGCAGAAGGGCTGATTTCTCGCCCGGCCGTTCGCGCCAGGTCATCGGATCGGTGGTCATGTGTGGCACGATCGCACCGCGCGCGTAGTAGCGGATCTCGTCGAACTTGAGCCGGAAATCCTGCTCCGAGTAGTGCGGGCCCTTGTCAAGACAAACCACGCGCGCGCCGCCCTGGGCGAGTTCGGACGCAACGATCGCTCCCGACGCGCCCGCGCCAACGACGATCACGTCGATCTTCTGTGGCTGCGCCATTACCGGCCTTCCTTGTTCAAAGCCTGCCGCAGGTCGGCCAGCGTCTGGACGGGGATCTGCCGTCCGTCGAACCCGGCTTGCATCTGTTCGTTGTCATAGCCCCATTGCACGCCGGGGAAGCCGACCAAGCGCCAGCCGCACGCGTTGCGATTGCCCCCGTAAGCCGGGTCACAGAACATGCCTTCGATCGTGTGCTCGCGAATAACGGCGAAGAAGCGCTGCAACAGGTTGCGATCGGCGCGGGCGCCGCGGGCCCGATCGAGTTCGTCAGCCGGGCGGCTCGTCCTGCCGTCGAAATCGTAATCATCCTCGCCCGCAGGCTTCCAGGCCGCCGCGTCGTCGCCCGACTCCGGCCCGAGAAAACGGCGCACGACGTCGTCCTGGCGTTGGGCATCGAGTTCGAAGAACGCCGTTCCGTGCGCCGTGCGGCAGAACCGGTCGAGATCGCGGATGCCGAGCCGGTAGACGGGCTGCAGGGCCGTGCTGAAGCCAGCAAGTGCGCGATCGACATAGGTGGCCACGTCCGCATCGGTCGCTCCCGCCCCGTACTCGTCACCCGGTACGATGCGCTCGGCAACCGCGGCGACAGTGCGCGCCTCGTGGTCGTTGAGGAACAGCAGCGCGCCACGCTCGAGGCGCTGCTCCCGATCCGTTTGGGTCATGATCTCCTCCGGTTGCCTGTCTCAGTCCGTCGAGGCACGGACGTAGGTTTCTCCGGGCTTGTAGTAGGTCTTGGCGTCTGCCGGCGTGACCACCACGGTCTGCACATAGTTGGTCTTGGATGGGCAGGCCGTCGGATTCTTGTCGTAACCGGCGACGGCCATCTTGATTGCGAGCACCGCCTGGTCCCAGGGCTGATTGGAGGCGTCCGCCTGCAGCGGGCCGGCGGGATGGTCGAGCATTTCCTTGATCGCGTTCATGCCGCCATCATAACTGCCCATCAGGATGCCCTTGTCCCAGACCCCGGCTTCCTTGAGCCCCTGCATGATGCCGCCTTGCATGACATCGCTGAGGCTATCGATGATCTTGAGGTCGGGATTGGCGGTTGCCATGTCGCGGACCGGCCCCAGCGCCTTGTCCGGCTTCCACTCGCCGAACTTCATCGGCAGGATGACCGTCTTCACGCCGGGATGGTCCTTCATCACCGACTCGTACCCCGACTTGAAGCCGTTGAAGCGCAGGTCGCTTATGACATCGCCGGGAAAGCCGCCGATGCTTGCCATCTTGATGGTCGCCTTGTCGCCCCACTTGGCCAGCGCCTTCTGCGCAATCACCCGGCCGGCCTTCGCTCCAGTCGCGGACTGGTCTTCGGCGACATAGCAATAGATGTTCTTGACAAGCTTCGGGTTGAGGTTCGAGTTGACAGCAACAACGGGTATTCCGGCGCGCTTCAGCGCGCGGATCGAGGCGGAGACACCGATCGGGTCATTGGCGTTGATGACGACAACGTCGGCGCCGCGGGTGATCAGCGTCTGCACATCCTCGTTCTGCCGCGTGGTGTCACCGTTCGCATCGAGCACGATCAGCTTGGCGCCGATCTTGTTCGCCTCGGCCGTCGCACCGGCAATCATGGTCTTCCACCAGTCGCTGCCGCTGAGGCCGCGCTGACTCCAACCGATCACCAGACCCTTGCCAGTCGCCTTGCTGTCCGCCTCCGACGCCGACGGCGCCAGCGTCACGGCGGCGGCGAGAACCGCCGCGGCACAAAGCATACGCCGCCGGTATCCGGCGTTTGAACCACAATCCATCTTGTCGTCCTCCCAAGGACGTTATCGATCTTTTACTGATGATGAACCTTCTGGCTCTGCGACCGGATCGGCTCATCTCATCCAGAGCACGGCCCAACGCGTGCGGCGCAGGACCTGGTATTACGGATCCGCTAGTGTTCGAACGACCCGATGTGATGGTCTTCCATCCCGCCGGGCTTCGCTCTACGAGCGGGACGGCAGGGTGAAGACTCCGCGATCGACGAGACGCTCGATGTTGCGCGCGCGGGTTTGCTCCTCGCGTGCCAGCCAGCCCTCGCCCGGCGGCGCCTTGGCATACTGGTTCTTCGGATAGATCGGCTGCTCGTAGATCGCAGCATACTGCTCGGTACGCAGATCCTTGAACTGGTTGTAGAGGCCGTTCGCCATGCGGATGCGGCGAAGGTGCTCGATATCGATCACCGTGGTTACGAAGCTGTCGCCCGAGGTCCAGCCTTTCTGCTGGGCGACGATCTGGCCACGATGGTTGACGATCATCGACTGCCCGCCGAACAGATCGACGACACCGCCATCCTCCTGGATATCGGGGCCGAGATTGGGTGCGACCACGTAGCACTGGTTGAACATGGCATGCGCCCGGTTCTGCAACTCCCACATGCCGGTCATCACTGCCGGTTCGATCAGGGTCGGGCGGATGATGATCTCGGCACCGTTCATCGCCAGCCCACGCGCAATCTCAGGATAGACTCCCTCGTGGCAGATGCAGATGCCGATGTTGCCTATTTCTGTTCGGGCAACAGGAAAGATGGCATCCATCTTGTTGCCGGCACCTTTCTTCTCGACCCATTCATCCCAGTAATCGTGCGGATTCGAGTTGCCCAGCATGCCGCCCTCGTAGGCATCACTGGTCGCCTTGTAGCGCTTGTAGACGATCTCGCCCTTCGGATCGATGATGAACCCGACGTTGAAGTGCCGGTCGGGGAAGTCGTCGTCGCGGACCATGTAGAGTTCCGCCGCGACGTAGGCATTGATCTCGCGCGCCTTGCGGGCGAGCTCGTCCGTCTCCGGTCCGGGGATGGTCATCGCATATTCGCGCTCCTTCTCCCGATTGCCCGGCGTATTTGCGATCATGCCCTGGATCGCCATCTCCGGGATCACCACGAGGCGGGCGGGAAAGCCTTCCCACGCGCCCACCATGATCGCGGTGTCCATGAAACGGCAGATGCGCCTGGTGTTCTCCAGCACGTCTTCGCGCCGCTTCATCTGAAACGTGCGCGGCGAGAGTGCCACAACGGCATAAGGCTCTATCAAGCGTCTGCTCCCACCTATTTTTTGGATTAGGCAAATGTTTGCGCTCACATCGGCGTTGTGTCAACGCGCAATCCCGAACATGTCGGGACGACTCATCACTGATGGGTGATGAGCCGCATTAAGGGCGGCGTGTTCGGTTGGCTCGTCCATCGATTGGATCGTCGGACAGGCTTGCGAGCTTTTGAGGAACTTCTCCAACGTCGCCCGGGGAGGTCCAGATCACAGGCGAGCCGACTCGTTGGAAAGTCATCTCGTGCGGAAGGCAGAGGAAAGACGAAGCCGACCGCTGTATCGATGTGAGCGTGAACATTTTGCGGTGCAAAAAATTGGAGCCGAGCGGCATGCGCTCCCGTTCCCCAGGTGGGCGCGACCGGAGCGTTGGCTCGTGTCAGGACTGCGAATGATGCTAGGCGTAAACCAATCGTCAAACCTCAGGCACCATGATCGGCCCATGCGTGCGATCCTCATCGTCGTTCTCCTCCTGCTCGCCTCCTGTGCGGCCGAACCGACTCCGGGTGCCGATCCTGATCTGCTGGCCGCAGAAGCCGGGGCCGACCCGGCGCGGGCGCTTGAGTTGATGCGCCAGCAGGGAGAGCGCTTCGCCCAAAGGCCGTTCGTTCCTGGCAACGAGGTGCGGCTGCTGGTCAACGGACCGGCCTCGTTCGCGGCCCTGTCGTCGGCGATCCGCGCCGCACGGACGCGCATCGACATGGAGAGCTACGAGTTCGACGACCAGGCCGGCCGCGGCTTCGCCCGGCTGCTGCTCGACGCACGCCGGCGCGGCGTCGCCGTGCACCTGATCTACGACGCATGGGGCGCGTTGACGACACCCACTGCCCTGTTCACGCGCCTGCGTGCCGGCGGCGTCCAGACGCTCGAATACAACCCGCTGGTGCCGAACAGCCGGGTGCCGCTCAACCTCAACGACCGAGACCACCGCAAGCTGCTTTGCGTCGACGGACGGGTCGCCATCACCGGCGGGGTCAATATCAGCCGCGTCTACGAGAACGCGGCCACGTTGCCGAAACTGGCACCTGACGACGAGGCCTGGCGTGATACCGACGTGCGGATCGACGGCCCGGTGGTCAGCCAGTTCGAACATGATTTCGCCCAAACCTGGCGCACGCAGCATGGAGCCGAGATCGGCCCGCCACCGCCGCCGCCGGCCCCCCATCGCGACGGCCTGCTGGTTCAGGCGATCGACGGAACGCCCGGCAGCGGCCAGCCGCTGATCTACCGCACCCTGCTTGCCGCCATGGCGCTTGCCCAGCACTCCATCCACCTGACCACCGGCTTCTTCGTGCCGACCCCCGACATGCGCCACGGACTGGAGGCGGCGGCGCGGCGCGGCGTGGACGTGGTCTTGATCGTGCCCGGACGGAGCACCAGCACGCTTGCCGTCGTCGCCGGCCGCGCGGAATACGGCGAGCTGCTTGAAGCCGGCGTGAAGCTGCGCGAGTACCAGGGCCGGATCCTGCACGCCAAGACCGCGGTGATCGACGGCCAGTGGTCGGCGGTTGGTTCGTCCAACCTCGATTGGCGCAGCACGGTATGGAACAACGAGATCGACGCGATCATCCTCGGTGCAACGTTCGGCCGGGAGATGGACGCCGTATTCGACGCGGACCTTGCCACCTCGAGGCCGATCAGCCTGGAGCAATGGCAGCGGCGCGGGCTCGGCGAGCGGATGCGCGAACTACAGGCCGAACTCGTCGAACGCCTGCTCTGAGGCCTTGCGCATCACGACCGGCCCCTACGCCCGCGGTCCCGGAGGTCGGGTGCCATGGAGACGCGCCTTCGATCGCTCCGCGGGAGGCGCCGAGGCGGCGGGCTTCTCGGGTGGCCGGCGTCGGCCACCCGCCAGACCATGCGCTGTGTCGGCGTCAGGCGGCGGTGCCGATCAGCCCCTTCTGGCGCAGGCTGACCCAGTGCTCGCCGCCCACGGCGATATGGTCGTGCAGAACGATGGCGAGCTTCTGCGCCGCCCGTGCCACATGGCTGGCGAGCTGCGCCTCTCGGGCGAGCAGCGGCTTGCCGATCGGCCCGGGTGGCGCCACCCGCACCAGGATCAGCGCCGTGGCATGCAGGTCGAGGGCACGGCGCATGGCCAGGCGCGCCGTGTCATCCGCCGCCTCGCCCGCGCCCGCGGCGGACGTGGACGCGACCGTGCTCGCATCCTCGACCACCTCGTCGGCCAGCAACCGGTTGCGGTTGTCGAGGAACAGCGCCCGCAGTTGGCCGGCGACGGCGCCGGTCAACGCCTGCTCGAAATAGGCGAGCAGCTTCTCCCAGTTGTTGAGGATCGGCCGGTCGCGCGACTCGGCCGCGGCCAGCCGGGCTGCTGCGTAGTCCGGCAGGCGCAGCAGGGCGGCGCACTCCTCCGGCAGACCGTGCGCGGCCAGCGACATCGCTCCGGCCGACAGCACGCCGCGCAGGCTGCCGAACTCGTTGATCAGCGCCTTGGCCAGCGGCTTGGTGTCGCGTCGCGCAATGCCGAGGAACAGGAGCATCTCCAGCACCTCGTAGTCGGCCAGGCCGGCGCCGCCATGGGTGAGCAGGCGCTCGCGCATTCGCCGCCGGTGGCCGTGCGGGCCGGTGCTGGCGAAAGGCAGCGCGTTGTCGCCCCGTGGTGGCGCCGGGCCGCCAACGCGGCGCCCGTCCTCTTCGAGCATCTCTGCCGGGTGACCCGCCTCCTGGGGCCCGCCCTCCTGGCGTCCACCGGGGCGGCCCCGGGCGAGAGCGGCAAGCCAGCCGGCACCGGCATCAGCGAAACCTCTGGCCATGTGCCCGCGCGGCTCCTGCAACCTGGGCGAGCATCATACTCTGTTTTGATCTCGTAACTAGACAGTTTTCTCGGCAGCCTCGCGGGGCAGTTTTGCCGCCCCCGTCCGATCGCCTAACATGGCGGTCGTGACAGACTCGAACGCCCCCCCGTCGCCGCTGGCCGACACGCCGACCGACACGCCTGCCGAGGAGTATCTCACCCGGCTCAATCCCGAGCAGCGGGAGGCGGTACTGGCGGTGGACGGGCCGCTGCTGGTGCTGGCGGGTGCCGGTACCGGCAAGACGCGGGTGCTGACCACCCGCTTCGCGCACATCCTGCTGAGCCGTCGCGCGTTTCCCGGCCAGGTGCTGGCGGTCACCTTCACCAACAAGGCTGCCCGCGAGATGCGCGAGCGGATCGGACAGCTGATCGGCCGCCCGGTGGAGGGGCTCTGGCTCGGCACCTTCCACTCGCTCTGCGCGCGCATGCTGCGCCGCCACGCGGAGTACGTGAACCTCACCTCGAGCTTTACCATTCTCGACACTGACGACCAGATCCGGCTGCTCAAGCAGGTGATGGAGATCCACCGGGTCGATGCCAAGCGCTGGCCGGCGCCGGGGCTCATGGGGGTGATCCAGCGCTGGAAGGACCGCGCCCTGTCGCCCGCCGCGATCAGCCCGGCCGAGGACAGCGATTTCGCCGGCGGCAAGGCACGCGCCGTCTACGCCGACTACCAGTCACGCCTGGCACAGCTCAACGCCTGCGATTTCGGCGACCTGATGCTGCACATGACAGACATCTTCCGCGCCCGTCCGGACGTGCTGGCGCAGTATCACCGCGCGTTCCGCTACCTCCTGGTCGACGAGTACCAGGACACCAACACCATCCAGTATCTCTGGCTCCGCCTCCTGGCCCAGAAGCCCGACGGGCCGGCCAACATCTGCTGCGTCGGCGACGACGACCAGTCGATCTATTCCTGGCGCGGTGCGGAGGTGGAGAACATCCTGCGCTTCGAGCGCGACTTCCTCGGCGCGCGGGTCGTGCGGCTGGAGAGCAACTACCGGTCCACGGCGCCGATCCTTGCCGCCGCCTCGGGGCTCATCGCGCATAACGGTGGCCGGCTCGGCAAGACGCTCCGGCCGGGTCGTCGCGATGCCGACGGCGAGAAGCTGCTGGTGGCCGCGGTCTGGGACTCCGACGAGGAGGCGCGCTTCGTCTGCGAACGCATCGAGCGCGAGCGCCGCGAGGGGCACAAGCTGGCCGAGATGGCGGTCCTGGTACGCGCCGGCTTTCAGACACGGGCCTTCGAGGAGAGGTTGATCACGCTCGGCCTGCCCTACCGGGTGGTGGGCGGCATGCGCTTCTACGAGCGCGCCGAGATCCGCGACGCGCTGGCTTACATGCGCGTGCTCAACCAGCCGGCCGACGACCTCGCTTTCGAGCGGATAATCAACCTGCCGCGTCGCGGCGTGGGCGAGGCGGGGCTGCAGGCCCTGCATGTCGAGGCGCGCACGGCCGGCGTGCCGCTGGCATCGGCCGTGCTCCGGCTGATCGAGCGCGGCACCCTGAAAGGCCGCTCGCGCGAGCAGCTCGCCTCCTTGATGGCGAGTTTCGGCGGCGCACGCGAGGCACTGAAAAGCCAGAGCCACGTCCAGGTGGTCGAACAACTGCTCGAGGAGAGCGGCTACCTGGAGATGTGGCGGCGCGACAAGTCGGCCGAAGCGCCGGGGCGGCTCGACAACCTCAAGGAGCTGCTGCGCGCGCTGATCGATTTCGAAAGCCTGGGCGGCTTCCTCGAACATGTCTCGCTGGTCATGGAAACCGACGAGGAGGCCGGGGCCGACCGGGTCAGCCTGATGACCCTGCATGGTGCGAAGGGGCTGGAGTTCGACACCGTGTTCCTGCCCGGCTGGGAGGAAGGCGTCTTCCCGAGCCAGCGAACGCTCGACGAGGGTGGCAACAAGGGCCTCGAGGAGGAGCGCAGGCTCGCCTATGTCGGCATCACCAGGGCGAGGCTGCGCGCGATCATCAGCCACGCCGCCAACCGGCGCGTCTATGCCAACTGGCAGAGCTCGATCCCGAGCCGGTTCATCGACGAACTGCCCGGCGAGCATGTCGAGCAGGCCGGCACCGCCTCGCTGGCCCGCGCCCAGCTGCGCGCGGCACCTCCGGTCTTTGGCGGCCAGTTCGGCAGCCAGTTCCCGCTGGTCTCGCGCAGTCCGCGAACGGTGGAGGCCTGGGAGCAGCCGGCCCGGCCGAAGCGCGAGACCGCGATCAGCGAAGGCCAGCGCGTCTTCCACCAGAAATTCGGCTACGGCACGGTTGTCGCCACGGATGACGACCGGCTCGAGATTGCGTTCGACAAGGCCGGCACCAAGCGCCTGCTCGACAGCTACGTGGAGCCCGTGGCGTGAGCGCACGGCACCATGCGAGCGGGCTGGAGACGGTGCACGTGACCGTGCCCGAGCACGCCGTCGAAGCCTATGAGCGGGCCCTGGCCAGTGCCTGCGGCACGCTGGGGCTGTTCGAGGCCGACGAGCGCCTGTCGCTGTGGCGGATCGAGGGGGTCAAGGACCTTGGCGCCGCCGAGCCGGAACTCGCGGCGGCGTTGCTGCTGGCCGAGGCACTCAGCGGACATGCGGCGCGGCTGGAGCGCACCCATACGCCGAGCGAAGGATGGCTCGCGCGCACCTACGAATCGTTTCCCGAACAGGCCGTCGGGCGGCGCTTCGTCGTTCGCGGCTCGCATCTCGGCCCGGCCCGATCGGCTCCGGGTCGGATCACCCTGACCCTCGATGCCGGGGTTGCCTTCGGTTCGGGCGAGCACGGCTCGACGCGCGGCTGCCTGCGCGCGCTGGAGCTGGTCGCCTGGCGCAGGCCGCGTCGCGTGCTGGATCTCGGCACCGGCTCTGGGATCCTCGCGATGGCGGCGGCCCGCCTGCTGCACCGGCCGGTGCTGGCGGTCGACATCGAACCCTGGTCGGTGCGCGTGGCGGCGCAGAACGCGCGGGACAACCGGTTGCAGCGTCTGGTCTCGTGCCAGCTCGGCAATGGCTGGCAGACGCGCGCGATCGAGGCGCGCGCGCCCTTCGATCTGGTGTTCGCCAACATCCTGGCCCGCCCGCTGTGCCGCATGGCGCGCGCGCTTGCCAGCCATCTCGCACCAGGGGGCACCGCCATCCTGGCCGGGCTGCTGGCCAGCCAGGTCCGCATGGTCCTCGCCGCCCACCGGCGGTGCGGCCTGCGGCTCGAGCGGATCCTGAGCGAAGGCGATGGCGAACACGCCTGGGCCACGCTGGTGCTGCGCCGGCCATGAGTGGGCTCGTGCTGCGCGAGGCCGAGGTGGCGGACCTGCCGGCCATCCTCGCCATCACCAACGAGGCGATCACCGCCAGCACCGCGCTGTGGACGATCACGCCGACGACGCTGACCGAGCGCGGCACCTGGATGGCACAGCGCCGCGAGGCCGGCTTCCCGGTGCTGGTCGCCGAGCGCGACGCGCAGGTGCTGGGCTTCGGCTCCTACGGTCCCTTCCGGCCGCACGAGGGCTACCGGCAGACCGTCGAGCACTCGCTCTATGTCCACCCCGCCTCGCGCCGCGCGGGTGCGGGCCGCGCCCTGCTCGCCGCCCTGGTCGATCATGCCGCCGCCGCCGGGCGGCACGTCATGATCGGCGGCATCGAGGCCGGCAACGTCGCCTCCATCGCCCTGCACGAGCAGGCCGGCTTCACGCGCGGCCCGGTGCTGCCCGAGGTCGGGCGCAAGTTCGACCGCTGGCTCGACCTGCTGTTCATGATCAAGCGCCTGTAGGATATTGCACTGCACAACGGTGCGGCCGCCCTGCGCCGCCGCCCAGCCAGGACCAGGAGACGGCCGCCGATGTCCCCAAGCCCGAACGCCGACGATCCTGCCGCCCGCCTCGCCAGTCTGCGACGGGTGCTCGGCGAGGCCGGGCTCGACGGCTTCATCCTGCCGCGCGGCGACGAGCATCTGGGCGAATATGTCGCCCCGCACGCCGAGCGGCTCGCCTGGCTTACGGGCTTCACGGGGAGTGCCGGGCTGGCCATCGTGCTGGCGGGCGAGGCCGCGATCTTCTCGGACGGACGCTACACGCTGCAGCTCGCCCAGCAGACAGATCCGGCGTCCTGGACCCGGCTGCACCTGGTCGAAGACCCGCCAGAGGCTTGGCTGGCCGAACGCGGCGGCCGCATCGGTTATGATCCCTGGCTGATGAGCCAGGACCAGCTCGCCCGCTACGCCAGGCCGGGCGTCGAGCTGGTGCCGCTTGCCGCCAATCCGGTGGACGGGATCTGGCACGACCAGCCAGCGCCGCCACTGGAGCCGGCCGTGCCGCAGAAGCTGGAACATGCCGGCCGCGCCAGCGAGGAGAAGCGCGCCAGCATCGCCGCCTTGCTGCGCGCAGCGGGCGAGGACGCGGCGATCCTCACCGACCCGGCCTCGATCGCCTGGCTGCTCAACATCCGCGGCCACGACGTGCCGTTCACCCCGCTGCCACTCGGCTTCGCCATCCTGCGCGCCGACGCCTCGCTCACCCTGTTCATGGATGGCCGCAAGCTGCCGCCGGAAACCCGGCAGTGGCTCGGCAACGACGTGGCGACCGAGGATCCGACGCAATTGCCGGCGGCGATCGCGCGGCTCGCCGGACAGCACGTGCGGCTCGACACCGGCGGCAGTGCCGTCTGGTTCGCCCAGCGGCTCGAGGAGGCCGGCGCCCGCCTCCATCCGGGCGCCGATCCGTGCCTGCTCCCCAAGGCGCGCAAGAACCCCGTGGAGCAGCAGGGTGCCCGCGACGCCCACCGGCGCGACGGGCTGGCGCTGTGCCGGTTCCTGCACTGGCTTTCGCTGCATGGCGAGACGAGCAGCGAACTGCGCGCGGCCGGGCAGCTCGACGGCTTCCGCGCCCGGTCGGACAGCTACCGGGGCGAGAGCTTCCCGGCGATCTCCGCCTCCGGGCCGAACGGCGCCATCGTGCATTACAGGGTGAGCCCCGACACCGACCGCCCGCTGCGCGCGGGCGACTCCTACCTGATCGACAGCGGCGGCCAGTATCCGGACGGCACGACCGACGTCACCCGCACGGTCTGGATAGGCGACGGGAGTCCACCCGAACTGCTGCGCGACCGCGTCACGCGCGTGCTGCGTGGTCACATCGCCCTGGCCACCGCCTGTTTCCCGGCCGGCATCACCGGCACCCGGCTCGACAGCCTGGCGCGCGCGCCGCTCTGGCAGGCGGGGCTCGACTACGACCATGGTACCGGCCACGGGATCGGCAGCTTCCTGGCCGTGCACGAGGGGCCCTGCGGCATCCATGCACGGCCGCAGAAGGTGTCGATCGAGGCGGGCATGATCCTGTCCGACGAGCCGGGCTACTATGCCGCCGGCCAGTACGGGATCCGCCTGGAGAACCTACTCCTCGTCTGCCACGCACATCTGCCGGCCACAGACCGACCCTTCCTGTGCTTCGAGACCCTCACCCTGGTGCCGTTCGACCGCCGGCTGATCCAGCCAGCCCAGCTCAGCCGCGCCGAGCGGGAGTGGGTCGACCTCTACCACGCGCGCGTCGAGGCCGAGCTCTCGCCTGCGCTCGAGCCGCCGGTGCGCGCCTGGCTCGCCCAGGCCTGTGCGCCGCTCGCCGGCTGATCCACGACCCTGACCGCCACCCAGAGGAGTATCCGATGAGCCAGAGCAGGATTGCCGCGACGCTGATCCCCGGCGACGGGATCGGGCCGGAGATCGTGGATGCCGTCACCGATATCCTCGACACGCTCGGCTCGCCTTTCGAGTGGGACCGCCAGCAGGCCGGCATGGCGGCACTGGCCGAAAGCGGCGATCCGCTGCCGATCGCCACGCTGGAAAGCATCCGGCGCACCGGCCTGGCTCTGAAGGGGCCGCTCACCACGCCGGTGGGTGGCGGCTTCAAGTCGATCAACGTCACGCTACGCCAGGAATTCGAGCTCTACGCCAATCTGCGTCCGGCCCGCACGCTGATCCCGGGCGGACGGTTCGAGAACATCGACATCGTGCTGATCCGGGAAAATCTCGAGGGCTTCTACGCCGCCATGGAGCACTACATACCGGTCGGCCACGATTCGCGGGCGATCGCCATCTCCTCGGGCTTCAACAGCCGCGCGGAATGCCGGCGCATCATGCACTACGCCTTCGACTACGCGGTCAAGAACGGCCGCAGGAAGGTCACCGTGGTCCACAAGGCGAACATCCTCAAGGCGCTGTCCGGCATCTTCCTTGAGGTCGGGCGCGAGGTGGCGCGCGAATATGACGGCCGCGTCGAGATGAACGAGCGGATCGTCGATGCCTGCGCCATGCAGCTGGTGCTCGATCCGTGGCAGTACGACGTGATCGTCACCACCAACCTGTTCGGCGACATCCTGTCCGACCTCATCTCCGGCCTGGTCGGGGGTCTCGGCATGGCGCCGGGCGCCAATATCGGCTCGAACGCGGCGATCTTCGAAGCGGTGCACGGCTCCGCACCCGACATCGCCGGCAAGGGCGTCGCCAACCCGCTGGCGCTGCTGCTCGCCACCGAGATCATGCTGCAGCATGTCGGCCGGCAGGATCTCGCCGACCGGCTCAGCCGGGCGATCAACGAAACCCTGCTCGAGGACAAGCTGCGCACGCGCGATCTGGGGGGCACCGCCGACACCCGGATCCTGGCGGAGGCGATCAAGCGGCGTCTCGCCGCCTGAGGCGCGAGTCGCGACGGCGAGATAATGTTCCCCGCGTTCATCCGTTGGTGACAGATGCGGCTGCATCCTGGGCTCAGAGACTGCACCAGGATGACCCGCCGTGTCTGGATTGCTTGCCAGGGATCCGTTCAGCCGCGAAAGGCCGCAAGGTGCTGTGCCGCATGCCGGCGCGCGCGGCGGTCCGGAGCTGCTGTTCCAGCCGCGCTTCCGCCTCGCCGACCGCCGGCTGGTCGCCTTCGAGGCGACAACGCCGCGCCAGCGCACGCGCCTGTTCCGCGGCCAGGCCCTGGCGCAACGTGACAACCGCGAGATCCTGCGCGACCGGACCGTCTTCCATGATGCCTGCCGTTACGCCGCGAGCTGGACGTTCCAAAGCGCGCCCGATGTGGCGGAGACCGTTCCGCTGCTCTCGCTCCGGGTCAGCGAATTGCAGGCCGCCTCCGGGCTGCTGGCGGCATTGCTGTGCGAGGTCCTGGCGGAAAGCCGGCTGCCGGCCGGACGCGTGGAGCTGGAGTTCAGCGAGGAAAGCCTGGACGGTGACGAGCAGGAACTGCTGTACCTGCTGGGCAGCCTGCGCGACCTCGGCGTGGGCGTGATCCTCGGCGGCTTCGGTGCCTCGGTGTCCAGCCTCACCCTCTTGCGCCGACGCAGCATTGCCGGGCTGCTCAGCGGCCTGCGCCTTTCGGCCGCTGCCGCCCAGGAACTGGCGGAAAGCGACCAGCGTGACCGCGACTTCCTGCGCGGCCTCGGCGAGTGCGCGCACGCGCTCGGTCTCGCCATGCTGGCCGAGGGGGTGGAAACGCAGGCGCAGTTCGAGTGCCTGCGCGACGCCGGCTGCGACCAGGCGGTTGGCGGCTGGTTGGGTGCGCAGGTGCCGGCAGTCGCAACACTCGGCCCCGGCCGGCCACTGGGCTGACCCGACGCGCACCCCGGGGACGACGGGCGCGACGCGGGAGCGCTCAGCGAGCCGGCTGCGGGGACAGTCGGGATGGCAGGCTGCGGCGCCTGGCCGGGGCATGCCTTGCGGGCGATCCCCGTGAGAGACGCCCCCCGGGCAGGGGCATCCCAGGCCGAGACATTGGTAAAGGACGCCGGGAGAGGACGCCCCGGGAATGGGCTTTCGGGCGGGAGGCACCTCGACATCGGGCCTCTCGAAAGGTCACCACCGTCCGGTGCAGCGCAAGGACAAGGGGGGCCGGGCGTCCCGCCTCAGTGCCCCGCCGCCGGCCGGCCGCCCTTGCCGCTGCGCAACAGGAAGCAGAACGGAACAATCGTGAAGCAGACCACGGCGAAGGTCATGAAGGCGTCATTGTAGGCCAGCACCGAGGACTGGAAGACGAACTGCTCATAGATCTGGTGGTTGACACCGCCCGGCAGGGAGGAAGGTGACCGGCCCAGGCGCTCGAGCAGCATCCGGGTATGGGCATTGTAGGTGTTGAACGGCTGATGGAACGGCGTCATCCAATGCACCATGTGCGCCTCGCGGATCTGGGTCCGCTCCGTCACCAGGGCGGTGGCGCATGAGATGCCGATCGAACCGAACACGTTGCGCATCATGGAGAACAAGGCCGAGGCGTCGCCGTTCAGCTCCTTGGGCAGCGTCTGGTAGGCGACGATGCTGACCGGCACGAAGAGGAACGCCAGAGCCGAGGCCTGCGCCATGCGGTATTTGACCAGGGTCGCGAAATTGATGTCCGGCACCAGGTGGGCCGAGTAGACCAGCGCGCAGCCCATCACGACAAAACCGAAGGCGATGACGAATCTCGGCTCGACACCGCGCTTCATCGCCTGGCCGGTGATCGGGATCAGCAGGATGATGCCGATCGCCCCGGGGGACAGGACAAGCCCGGACAAGGTTGCCGTGTAGCCGATCACCTGCTGGGCGAACTGCGGCACCAGCACGGCGCCCGAATACAGCACGAAGCCTACTGCTGCGATCACCAGCGTGCCGATGGCGAAGTTGCGGTCGCCGAACACCCGCAGGTCGACGATGGGCTTTTTCGCGACCAGCAGCCAGCCGATGGCGCCAAGGATGCCGGTTGCGGCAAGAAGGGCGAGGACGCAGATGAAGGTCGAGCCGAACCAGTCCTCGTCCTCGCCGCGATCCATCATCACCTGCAGGCAGCCAAGCCCGAGCGTGATCAGTGCGAGGCCCACGAAGTCGGTGGTCGCCTTCTGTTTGCGCGCCCAGGGCGGATCCTCGACCAGCGCGGAGACGCCGATCACGCCGAGGATGCCGACGGGGATGTTGATGAAGAACACCCAGCGCCAGGAGGCGTTGTCGGTGATGTAGCCGCCCAGCGTCGGGCCCAGGACCGGGGCCACGATGGTGGCGACGGCGGTGATCGCGAAGGCGCCGGAACGCCGCTCGGGCGGGAACGTGTCGAGGATGATCGATTGCTGGTTGGGCTGCAGCCCTCCGCCGAAGAAGCCTTGCAGCATGCGGAAGATGATGAGCTCGGGCAGGCTGTCGGAGATGCCGCACAGGAACGAGCAGACGGTGAACGAGCCGATGCAGATCAGGAAGTAGCGTTTGCGGCCGAGCACGCGGCCCAGCCACCCGGACACGGTCAGCACCACGCCGTTGGCGGCAAGGTAGGAGGTGAGCGCCCAGGTTGCGTCGTCGTACGAGGTCGAGAGATTGCCGGCGATATGCGGCAGCGACACGTTGACGATGGTGGTGTCGAGCACCTCCATGAAGGCTGCGACCGTGACGACGACGGCGATCAGCCACGGGTTGCTTTTCGGCCGCCAGGGTTGCTCGCCGCGGTCAGCCTGCGCGGCCTGCTGGCCGCTCAATGCTGCGAGCCGCCCTTGATGTTGACGGTCGGCTCGACGGACAGGCCGAGCGGCAGCGGGATGTTCGGGTCGAGCCCGTCATCGATGATGATCTTGACCGGCACGCGCTGCACGATCTTGACGTAGTTGCCGGTCGCGTTCTCCGGCGGGAAGGCGCTGAACTGGGCGCCCGACCCATTCTGGATGCTGTCGACATGGCCGGTCAGATGCATGAACGGGTAGGCGTCGACCGAGATCTTGACCGGCTGGCCAGCGCGCATCTGCGTGAGCTGGGTCTCCTTGAAGTTGGCCACGATCCACACTTCGGGCTCGACGATGGAGAACAGCGACTGGCCGGCGGTCACGTAGTTGCCGCGCTCGACATTGCGCTGGGCGATCCAGCCATCGTGCGGGGCGCGGATCACCGTCCATTCGAGGTTGAGCCGGGCGGTCTCGAGCTGCGCCTGTGCCGACTTCAGTGAACCGGACTGCTCGGATACCCGCGAACGGACGCTGCCCACGTTGGACTCGACCGGCGTGTTCTGCTCGACCGTGCCTTCCGCCTGCTGCAACTGGCCCTGCGCCTGCTTGAGCTGGGCCGTCGACTGGTCGATTGCCTGCTGGGTTGTCGCAGCACGCGGGATCCCGTGCTGGCGCTTGAACTCGGTTTCGGCCAGGAACTCCTGGCCTTGGGCGATCAGGAGTTGGCCTTGTGCCTGCTTGAGCTGGCCGGGGAAGTTCTTCTTGGCCACCTCGGCGCTGTATTTCGCGCCCTCGAGTTGGCCCTGCGCCTGATCCACCGCCGCCTGTGCGTTATCCACGCTGGCCTGGTAGTTGCGCTGATCGATGCGCATCAGCACCTGGCCCTGATGGACGAACTGGTTGTCGTCGACATCAAGCTCGGTGACGTAGCCCGCAACATGCGGGGCGATCGTGATCGTGCGCCCTTCAGTGTAGGCGTCGTCGGTGGCCACGAGGAAACGGGTCGACCACCAGTAGTAGAGCCCACCCAGCACGACGACCAGGATGAAGACGATCAGCCCGAGGCGGACCCAGGGCTTTGCCTTCTGGCGCGACGCCTCGCGCTGTTCCGCCTTCTTGTCGCCTCCGTCCGGCGGCTTGGACTGCCTGGTGTCGTCCCGCGACTGGTCCTGCTGCGTGTCGGACCGGGTGGACGTGTCGTTGTCAGCCATCGACCCTCTTCGACATCATCAGTCAATCGCGCTGCTTGCGCGACGCAAGCGAACCGACGGACGGCGGCTGACCGATCCGTTCGGTCAGTTCTTCGCACGATCGCGCCGACCGGGCAACCGGTCCGCCCGCAACACACCCCGTTACACTTGGTGTCGCGACTGCCCGACTGCGGTTACAGCCCGCGGGCATAAGACCGGCCAGCGCAACCAACGACAAGAGAATCATGATGAAGACGAGACGCGGCCCCTTCACCGCAGGCCTGGCCCCGATCCTGACCCTCGCCGCCGGCCTGTCGCTCGGGATGAGCCTCGGCGCCTCGGCGCAGCCGGCCTTCGGGTCCTACGGGCGGGCTGACGGCTTCGGACCGATGTTCTCTGCCCTGCAGCTCAGCGAGGCGCAGAAGCAGCAGATCCACCAGATCATGCAGACCGCCCGCGCTCAGAACCAGCCGCAGATGACCCAGATGCGCAGCCTACAGCAGCAGATGCGCAGCACGCTGTTTTCGACCGGCGACGTGACGGCGGCCACACTCGCGCCGATCGAGCAGCAGATCGAGAGCCTGCGCCAGCAGCTCGACGCAAACCGTCTGCAGACCGCGCTGCAGATCCGCAGCGTGCTGACCACCACCCAGCTGGCCAGGGCCGCCAGCCTGCAGTCGCAGCTCAGCAGCCTGCATCAGCAGGAGCGCACCCTGCTCGGCGCACCGGCGCAGTAGCCCGAACGGCACGGGGGTGGCTGGGGGGATACCGGACAGAGGCACCGAGGGGCTGTGCAACCGCGGCGGCAGGGCGCCTGGTGTCACTCGCCGCCCCGCATCAGCGCGCGGTAGGCACGCTGGTCCTCGGACATGCGGCGGAACACCTCGTATTTCCGCGCGTGGTACTGGCGCGCCGCCGGATCGGGGACGATCACCCGTCCCGCCCGGGTCATCCCCGCCATGCCGGCCTCGACGTCCTTGTACAAACCACCGGCCACCGCGCCCAGCACCGCCGAGCCGAGCAGCACCGCTTCGGGCTCCTCGGCCAGCACCAGGCGGCAGCCGGTCGCGTCGGCGTGCTCGCGCAGGAAGACCGGGTTCTTGGTGAAGCCGCCGGACGCGAGGATGGTGTCGACCCGGTAGCCGGTCGCGTTCAACGTCTCGATGATGTGCCGCGTGCCGTAGGCCAGGGCCTGCAGGGTGGCGAGATACAAACGGGCCAGGTCGTCTGGCCCGGCATTGAGGCTCAAGCCCGCCACCGTGCCGCGCAGGGTCGGGTCGGCCAGCGGCGAGCGGTTGCCGTGGAAGTCCGGGTCGACATGCAACCCGGCGGTCAGCATGGCCGGCAGGGCGACCCGCTCCGCTCGCGCCATCTGATCGAGCCGCTCGTTCAGGCGATCGAAGATCGAGCCGCCGGCCTCGCGTAGCGCGGGATAGGCGACATGCGTCTGCACCACGTGATCGACCAGGCTGCCCACCGCGGACTGGCCTGCCTCGTTCAGCCACAGTCCGGGAATCATCGCCGAGTAGTACGGGCCCCAGACGCCCGGAACGAAGCGCGGGCCGGCCGAGACCGTCATGTGACAGCTCGACGTGCCGCCGACCAGCGCCAGCCTGCGATCGAAATCCGCCGCCTCCTCGCCCGGCAAGGTCACGCCGATCGTGCCGATGCCGCCGGCGTGCGCGTCGATCGCCGAGGTGCCGACCGGGATCCCCGGCTCGAGGCCCCAGTCCCGCGCCGCCTCGGCCGACAGGCCCCCACCCTGCGGCACGGCGATGGGCAGCACCTGGCGGCCGATGCGCGCGAAGCCTTCGTCGGCCAGTTCGCCCAGACCCACCGCCCGGAAGAAGCCCTCGTCCCAGCGGTTCTCGTGGCCGAGATAGGTCCATTTGCAGACCGTCGAGCACAGCGAACGCGCCTCCGATCCGGTCGCCCGCCAGGTCAGGAAGTCGGGCATGTCGAGGAACAGGGCGGACCGCTGCCAGCTCTGCGGCAGGTGCTCGCGCAGCCACAGGAGCTTGGGCGTCTGCATCTCCAGCGACACCGCTCCGCCGACATAGCGCAGCACCTCGTGGCCGCCGGCGTTGATCCGCTCCGCCTGCGCGCCGGCCCGGTGATCCATCCAGACGATCACGTTCTGCCGGTCCTCGCCGGTCGTGCTGACGCTGACCGGTCGCCCGTCCCGGCCGAGTGCGACCAGAGAGCAGGTGGCATCGAAGCCGATCCCGGCGATCCGCACGCCCGGGCTGTCGGCCACCGCCTCGCGCACGCATCGGCTGACGGCCAGCCAGATGTCGTCGCTCGACTGCTCGACATGGTCAGCCATCGGCCGCCACGTGCCGATCGGCACGGCATGGCGCCCGAGTGCGCGGCCATCGGCGGTGAACACGCCGGCGCGCGCGCTGGTGCTGCCGACATCGACGCCCACGACGCCGATCTTGTCGGAGCTGAGCCGGTCTGGGCTGGGTCGCTCGGGGCTGGGCCTGCTGTCGCTCATCTTGTCGTCCTCCCCCGCAATCCCGGCCTGCGCCAGTGCGACCATGCGCCCGGGGCAGCGTCCAGACAACGCTCCGGCCACCGCGGCCGGATAGGCTGGGCGATGCCGTATTGACCTGTTCCGTTCCGGCGCCTGATGTGACGGCGAACGTGCTGCTCAGCGGAGGACCAAGCCCGTGTATCTCGAGAAATATAAGCTGGACGGCCGGGTCGCGGTGGTGACCGGGGCTGGCCAGGGTATCGGCTATGCCTGCGCCCAGGCGCTCGGCGAGGCCGGGGCCAGCGTCATCGTTGCCGAGATCGACCCGGCGCGGGCGGAGACCGCCGCCAGGAGCCTGTCCGGGCTTGGCATCAAGGCCTTCGCCGAGACGGTGAATGTGGCCAGGTCGGCCGAGGTGGCGGCACTGGCCGAACGGGTCCGACAGCAGCATGGCGCGCCGCACATCCTGGTCAACAACGCCGGCATCGCGCGCAGCGACGTGCGCGCCGAGGACACGTCCGACGAACATTGGCGCCTGCACATGGACATCAATCTCGACGGCGTCTTCTGGTGCTGTCGCGAGTTCGGCCGCCAGATGCTCGACGCCGGACGCGGCGCGATCGTCAACATGGGCTCGATGTCGGCTGAGATCGTCAACAAGCCGCAGCCGCAGGCGTTCTACAACGCCTCCAAGGCGGCGGTGCACCACCTGACCCGCTCGCTTGCCGCCGAATGGGCGCAACGAGGCGTGCGGGTCAATGCGGTCGCCCCCACCTACATCGCGACACCCCTCACCCTGTTCGGCAAGGAGAACAAGGAGATGTTCCAGACCTGGCTCGACATGACGCCGATGGGGCGGCTGGGCGAGCCCGACGAGATCGCCTCGGCGGTGCTGTTCCTGGCCTCGGACGCCTCGAGCCTGATGACCGGCAGCATCGTGCTGGCCGACGGCGGCTATACCTGCTGGTGAGCATGAAAAAGGCCCGGGAGCGCGTGCGCGCCACCCGGGCCCGTTCCCGACCGGCCGGTCGTGCGGCGATCAGATAGCCGCTTCGACCTCGGCCGCCTCCGTCTCCTCGATATCCTCGTCCTCGCGCGACGCACTCTCGCCACGCGCCTGCCGCTCGGCATCCTCGGGCGTGCGGGCGACGTTGGCGGTCAGGCGGATCGACACCTCGGGGTGCAGCACGACACGGACCTCCGTGAGCCCCAGCGTCTTGATCGGCTGGTCGAGCTGGACCTGCTGGCGGGTGATGCCGAGTCCGCCCTCGGTGGCGGCCACCGCGATGTCGCGCGGCGTCACCGAACCGTAGAGGCTGCCGGAATCACCGGCCTGGCGGATGATCACTACCGTCATGCCGGCGACGCGCTCGGCCAGACGCTCGGCCTCCTCGCGACGCTTGATGTTCTGCGCCTCGAGCTGCACGCGCTCCTTCTCGAAACGCTCGCGATTGGCGGCGTTGGCACGGATCGCCTTGCCCTGCGGCAGGAGGTAGTTGCGGGCGAAGCCGGGGCGCACGCGCACCAGCTCGCCCATCTGCCCGAGATTCTCGATCCGCTGCAGCAGGATCAGTTCAATGGCGGCCATGGTCCCCCCCTCAGCTCAGGATGTATGGCAGCAGGGCGAGGAAGCGGGCGCGCTTGATCGCCTGGGCGAGTTCGCGCTGCTTCTTGGCCGATACGGCGGTGATGCGGCTCGGCACGATCTTGCCGCGCTCGGACAGGAAGCGGGAAAGCAGGCGCACGTCCTTGTAGTCGATCTTGGGCGCATTCGGCCCGGAGAACGGGCATGACTTGCGCCGGCGATAGAATGGACGCCTGGCACCGACCGCGGTGCGGCGGCTGGCGGGATTGACGTCGAGGGTTTCTGACATGATCGCTTACTCCACCTCGGCCATCTCGGAACGTCGCCCGCCGCCCGGAGGGCCGTCATCGCGGTCGCGGGCGCGGAATTCCTCGCGGTCGTCGAAGCCGCGCTTGCGGCCGCTGTCGAACCGCCCGGCCGGCTTGGGACCGCGGAAGCCGCGCTCACGGTCGTCGGACTTGCGGCTCAGGATGGCCGACGGGTTCTCGTCGATCACGTCCACGCGCAGGGTCAGGAAGCGAAGCACGTCCTCGTTGAGGCTGAGCTGGCGCTCCATCTCGTTGATCGAGCCGGAAGGCACGTCCAGGCCGAGCAGCATGTAGTGGCCCTTGCGGTTCTTCTTGATCCGATAGGCCAGGCTGCGCAGACCCCAATATTCGCGCTTCTGGACCGAGCCGCCGTCGCCTTCAATCAGGGCGGCGACCGCGTCGGCGATCGCCTCGACCTGCTGCTGAGTGGCGTCATTGCGTGCGATCAGCACGCATTCATAAAGTGGCATCATCTGCTCCCTTTGGCTGGAATCAACCCGGATGCGGGTATAGCCAGGGCAGATGCCGCCGCCCTGGCAGGGAAGCGGCGGCATAGACCACAGTATGATCTGGAAGGCAAGACGAGCTGATCGACGTCCCGGCCCGGCCTTGCGGGCCGGGTGCCGGCGTCGCCGGGCGGGGATGATCAGCGGCGCGCGGCTTCCTCCTCGATCACCGATTTAAGGTCGGCGGAAGCCAGCGCGCCCGGCACCACCAGAGCCCCGATCAGCAAACCGGGCGGCCCCTTGAACCCCATCAGTGCGGCTTCCCTGCCATTGCGGGCAAGTGCGGCGTCGAGCTCCCCTCGCCGGGCGGCCAGATCATGATCAAGCCGCGCCATGTCCAGCCCGGCGCGCCGTGCCGCCTCCCGGATCGATCCCTCCGTCACCGGACCCCCGATGGCGAACAGGGCGCGGTGGACGGCCGCGAACCTGCCCTGCCATTGCGACGCCAGCGCCACACGGGCGGCGAAGACCGACACGCCACCGAAGATCGGCCATTCCTTGGCGACCAGCCTCACCCGGGGATCCTTGATCGCGTCCGCCAGGTCCGGGGCCATCGCCCGGCAGTTCGGGCAGCGGTAGTCGAAGAATTCGACGACCGTCAGCTTCGCCGCCCGGTTGCCCAGCACCGGCGTGTCGGGATCGGACGCGACGTGTTGCAGCAGCGCGGCGACCATCGGCGCGGGCGGGGCGGCCTGCACTGCCGGCGTCATCAGCACGATCAGCAGAAGGGCGCCCAACGATCTGATCGCCATCTCCATCGGTATCGGACAGCCCGAGCCGGGCGGGCACCGCAGCCGGCGCCGGTCGCCCAGGCGCGACAGACACTACTATCCCCAAGCGGTGCGGCTCCGCCAATGCAGCGCGGCCCACCGGCCAGCGCCGGCAGGTCAGGGGCGCCCGCTTAGGGGCGGATGACGACGTATTTCTGTTCGGCGAGGATGATGAGCTGCGCCACGCCCGCCGGCACCGGCCGGGCGTCGGGCAGGAGTGCGAGCTTCCTGCCGGTTTCGCGCTCGGCGGTGTTGACCGTGTTCATGCAGACGTCGAAGCGCACACCCTGTGCCACGAGGCTCTCCACCCGGTCGCGCAGCGGGCTGTCGGCATGGAGCAGGGCGATGCCGGGGCCGAACGTCACCACCTCGATGGAGATGATGTCCGGGCTGAAGCTCCTGAGCATGTTGTTGGCAACACTCAACAGCAGCTTCTGCTTGGCAGGCTCCGCGTCGGACAGTTGCAGGGCGAGATGGTGCTCGGCAAACGAATTGGCGCCGCCCGCACCGGCCGGGTCGGCCCCCGCCGGGGCGGCCGCTCGGGCGGCGCGTCCGAGAACGGCGCCAAACAGCGAGGCGAGAGCCACGACCGCACGCCGTGACGCGACCGCCGGCCTGCTCGCCGCGCGCTCGGGACCGGAATCGGGATGGCTGCTCATGTCCGCGCGTACCCCGGGTTGTCGTTCTCGCCACGCACCAAGACGGAGGTGGCGGCCCCAGCCTCAGCGCCGGCCCCGGCGCCAGCGCTAGCGCTAGCGCTAGCTCTGGCCGGGGCCGCCCTCAGATGGGACGCGACCACATCCCAGATCGGCCGGCTACCCTGCGGCAGGGTGGTCGAGGCCCAGCTCGCCATCCGGTAGGTCCGCGCCGGATCCACCTCCGAGCCGTCCCGCAATCTCATGTCGCCGATGCGCCGGCCCATCGGGTTCGAAGGCCGGCACACATAAGAAAGGCCGCCCACACGCGCCATGTCGCCCCCCTGCTGCAGGAACGGATCCGGATTGAACAGATTGTCGCACGAATCCTCCAGGATCGCCTTGAGCTCCGCCCCGGTGACGGACTGGGTATAGACGTCCGGGTAGGTGATGGCGGTGTGTGCCAGCACATCCTCCATGGTGATGGACTGGCCGCGAAGAAAACTCGGCCCCCAGCGGAAGCCGGGCGAGATCGCGACATCCACCCCGGGTTCGGCGAGCAGGGCGTCGCACAGGAGGTCGTCCATCGTGCCGTTGAAGTTGCCCCGCCGGAACAGCAGCGCCGCGGCCTCGGTCAGCGGCTCGTCGAGTGTTGCGGCGTGCGCCGCCCGCAATGCCGCGATCCGCGCCGAGACTGCCGGATCGGGCACGAGCAGCTCGCTGAACACCGGTTCGAGACGGTAATCGAGGCGCGGCGCGCGCCCCCTGACCCGCGCGATGTCGAGCACGCCCACGAACTTGCCCGAGCAGCCGCCATTGGCCACGAGCGTGGTGCCGCGCGCGTTGGCGACCCTGCTGGGGCGCGGCACCACGTCGTGCGTATGGCCGCCCAGGATGACGTCGATCCCCCAGACCAGCCCGGCCAGCTTGAGATCGACATCCATGCCGTTGTGCGACAGCAGCAGCACGATGTCGGCGTGCCGGTGCTCCCTGAGATCGGCAACCAGCGCCTGCAAGGGGCCCGGATGGATGCCGAAGGTCCAGTCCGGAACGAAGCGTCGCGGGTGGGCGATCGGCACATACGGGAAGGCCTGACCGATGACCGCGATCCGGAGCCCGCCGATCACGCGCAGCAGTGCTGGCTGGAAGACGCGCCCGGTGGCACCGTCGAAGGCGCGCGCGCCCGCGAACGCCGCCTCCTCGGTCAGGAAGACGTTCTGGGCGAGGAAGACTCCCCTGAAGCTGCCGAGATTCCTGCGCAACTGCTCCGGGCCGTAGGTGAACTCCCAGTGGCCGGTCATCGCATCGATGCCGAGCATGTTGCCCAGTTCGACCATCGCAGCACCGCCGCTGCGATGCGCGACCGCCGAGCCCTGCCAGAGATCGCCGCCATCGAGGGTGAGGCTCCGATCCGGCCCGACCTCGTCGCGCAGCTGGTCGAGCAGGGTCTTGATGTGAGCGAAGCCGCCCATCGGCCCGTAGCGGCGCGCGGCGGCCTCGAAGTCGAGGAAGCTCGCCGCATAGGACGCCCGACCGCCCGGCTCGATGCCGAAATGCTCCAGCATGGCGCGCCCGACAAGATGCGGCGCCCTGCCCTTGGCCTCGCCCACACCGATATTCGCACTCGGCTCACGGAAATAGACCGGCTCGATCTGCGCGTGCGTGTCGGTGATGTGCAGGATCCGCGCGGTCCCGGCTGCCGGCCGTTCGGGACGGCGTGCGAGGGGGGCGGATCTGGCGACGCCTGCGACGGCACCTGCCAGCACGGGTGCAGCCAGCATCGACAGCGCCGCGCGGCGTCCGGGCGAACCTGCTGAGCGCACAGGTGCGCCCCGTCACAGGATATGGGTTGTCACGCTGTCGCTTTGCCCCTTGTTGTCGGTCCAGGCGATGCTCAGCGGATCACCCTTGCTGCCCCCCTCGAAGGAGAAGCTGAGGAATGGATCCTTCGACACCGCCGGTCCCCAGTAGGCGGTGAAGACCGTCCGGCCGCTGCTGGTGACGACCACCGTCTCGATGTAGTGCGGCGGGATGAGGCTCCCCGAGGAATCCTTGATGAAGCCGGAGTCCATTGGATGGCGGATGAGGCACTGGACGGTGACGGCCTCCCGCTCGGCGAGGGCCCGGACGCGGATCGTGGACATGACGTTCTCCTTCGCCACCCGGCTCAGCCGCAGCCGCCGAGCGTGACCTTCACCGACTGGCTGGTGGAATAGAGCCGGCCGCGGGACTCGACCAACGCCACCACGTCGGAGGTCTTGGCCATCTTGATGCGGCAACTGACGCTCGGGTCGGTGCCCTTGGGGATGTCGTACGACGCGGCCAGGACGAACGGGTTGTTCGGGACGATCAGCGCGATGCGCGTCGTGTCCGGCAGGGTCGTGGCCACCCTGACCGGGACCACCGCTCCGTTCTCGGCGATCTCCGGCACCTCGAGGGCGATCTGCTCGCTTTCCTCCGGCCGGCCGGCCTGGCCGTAGAGCCGCAGGAGGTTGGGCTCCGCGGTCTGCCTGAACGCCTCGGCCGGCCACACCGCCCGCTGCGCCGCGTGGGCCAGGCCGACAAGGCCGTGCCGCAAGGCGGCGACGGCGGCGACACAGCCGCCGGCCCATTTCAACACCCCGCGGCGACTGGCACCTGCCGCCCCGAAGGTTCGATGATCCCGCATTGCGTCCTCTCCCGACTGCGCGCCGGCCCGCTCAACTCCGAGGGTTGGCGCGTCTTGTTTCACTCGTGCCTCTCACTGGCGGCTTTCCTTGGCGGCTTTCGTGGGCGGCTTTCCTTGGCGGCCTTCATGGGCGGCTTTCATTGACGGCCCATCGGGTCCAGCGGGCCGGTTTCCCGCGGCGTGACGGTGCTGCCCTCCGCGGTTGCCGCGATCCGCACGGCGTCCGGCGGCCTGCACGCCGTCATGCACGCCTCGTCATGGGTATCGGGACGAGGATCGTGCAGGATGAAGCCGTCGCGGTTCGGCATGACGATCCTGGGCAGGCTGTCCTTGTCGGCCAAGAAATCGTCGGGCACCAGTTCGTTTAGGTTCAGCACATAGGCCGTGACCGCATAGACTTGGCTCGGCGTGAGACTGTGCGGCGCGGCGAACGGCATCGCACGATCGATGTAGTCCCACAGCGTCGTGGCATAGGGCCAGAAATTCCCCACGGCGCGCTCGGGCCGGTTCCCGGTCAGCTTGTCCTCGCTGGCCAGCCTCGGATAACCGGCCACGCCCTCGCCGAAGACACCGTGGCAGCCGGCACACTCATGGTCGAAGACGATCTCGCCCTCGTGCACCGAACCGCGTCCGCCTGGCAGGTTGCGCCCGTCCGGTGACACGGCGCTCGACCAGCCGCCGATCTGGACCGCGTCCGGGACCGTCCCGATCCCGGAACGTCCCACGGTCGAGCGATCGACGCTGACCTCCGGCGCGTCCTGCGAGAGCTCACGCGCCTGCTCGTCGCGCGGCACCCCGCCGCCCGGCGCGCGAGCCGCCCGCCCGGCGTGCGTTTGCGCAAGCACCAGCAGACCGGCGATGGCCAACACCGTTCTGACCGGGTGCTCAGGCAAGCTGTACACTGAAGACGCGGCCGTCAGGCTTCACCTGCCAGGTCTGGATGGCGTTGTTGTTGTAGATGGGACCACTGCCGCGGACCGTGCGCAACTCCGAGATCGTCGGCTGGACGAAGCCGGTCTCGTCGACCGCGCGCGACTGGAGCAGCGCCGGCCGGCCGTCCCACGACCACGGCAGGGTGAAGCGGGTCAATGCCTTGGGCAGCACGGGCGCCTGCAGCGTCGCGTGCTGCCAGTTCACACCCCCGTCGAGCGAGATGTCGACCTGACGGATGCGGCCCTTGCCGCTCCAGGCCAGTCCGCGCAGCTCGTAGCGGCCTGCTCCGGCCAGCCGCCTTTCCGGGCAGGGATAGGTAATCACGGACTTCGCATAAAGGACCCAGTCGAAGGCGCGGGCCAAGCCGCCCGGCATCGGTTCGGTGTAGTCGACGATGTCCTCGCGCGAGTACCAGGGTGCCGCACCGACCTCGAGGCGCCGCAGCCATTTGACGTTCAGGCTCCCCTGCCAGCCCGGCACCAGCAGGCGCAGGGGGAAACCCTGCTCCGGCCTGAGCGCCTCTCCGTTCTGGCCGTAGGCCACGATGCAGTCGTCGAGGCATTTGGCGAGCGGCAGGCTGCGGTCCATGTGTGCGCCGTCAGCACCCTCGGCCAGCAGCCAGCGCGCCTGCCTGCCCAGTCCGGTCTCTTCCAGCAGGGTCGACAGGCGCACGCCGGTCCATTCGGCGCAGCCGATCATCCCATGGGTGAACTGGAGCGAGTCCAACTGCGCTCCGCGCCACTCGGTCGCGCCGTTGGCCGGACACTCGATGAAGTGGATCACCGAGACCGACGGGAAGCGCTGCAGGTCGGCGAGGCTGAGCAACAGCGGACGGTCGACCAGTCCGTGGATCAGCAGCCTGTGGGTGGCAGGGTCGACATCCGGCCGGCCGGCATGATCACGCGTGAAGAACAGGCCGTTGGCCGTGATGATGCCGGGCTGGTCCTGCAACGGGGTGAAGCTCACCGAGCTTTCGGTGGTCTGCGTGAGCCAGGGCACGGGGCGGCGGATGACATCCCGGACGTAGCGCGAGGGTTGTCCGTAGGGATGGTCGTCGACCCCGGGGCCCAGTTCGCGCGACCAGGCCGGGTCGGCGGGCGGCGCGGCACCGGCGCGCGGCGGTGCCGGACGGGCTGCGTGCCGCAGGCCCGAGGTCGCGAACAGGCCGGCTCCGGCCGCCACCGCCGCCCGGCCTCCCAAACCGCGCCTGCCGATCCGCAGGGGGCGCCCGGGCGGCTCGGTGACGGCGGGGCTACCGGGCTGATGCGGGTGCGCATCATCCGTCATGGACAGGCCTCCGGGCGACCTCAGCACCTGGCTACTGCCACGCCACTCCGGAAGCCGGTCGGCACGATACGCCGGCCGACCATGCGTCGCAAGACAGGATCGGGACAGCCGCGGCGAGCCGGGCTCAGAAGGCGGCCCCTCGGCCGAGCGGCGGAGGCGCCCGGTCAGACGACCAGCGGCGCGAACTTGCGCATGATGGTCACGCCGTGGCGATAGGACATGGGATCGATCCGGCGCATCGGGTCGATGTGAAGCGTGAAGGCGTCGTAACCCAGACGCTTCAGGTCGTTGACCATCCGGCGCTCGACGTCCTGATGCACCCAACCGCCCTCGACCGGATAGGCCCACTCGCACGTCTTGGTCGGGTGCAGGTTGGTATCGTGGAAGGCGATCACGGTCTGGTCGGTGACCAGCCCCGCATGCCGCAGGCGGATGAAAAGGTCCATCTGGGCAACGTACACATGTGCGTCAAAGAAGATCAGGTCCAGCGGCTCGTCGTCCAGGTCGAGCGCAGTGAGCCGGGCCACGTCCTTTTCGATTGTCACATGATTCGGCGCCAGTTTCTGCACGGGGTTGATGTCGACGGTATAGACCCGTCCCCCCTCGCCCGCCGCCTCGAGGAAGTTGCGCGCCGAATAGCCTGACAGCCCGCCGATCTCCAGGATGCGCTCGAGCCGCATGCCGCGCACCAGCGCAAACAGGAACAGCGCCTCGTCGTCCTGTATGGGCCCGCCCACATCCTGGCGGTCCGGCTGGGTGAGGTGGCTCAGATTGTAGGTGACCATTGATGCACTCCGGAGCGCTCATCACGAAATTCTTAAGCGCGGGTTACGCAAGGAAACTGGCAAGGGGATAAGGCCGCTGCGTTGCCAGCAAGGAAGCCGTAATGGATCAGTTCCCGCACGTCGTCCAGAAGGCCGCGCACTCCGATCCCGGGAGGCCCTTGTCCGACGTGCGTGTCGTAGCCGTCATGGTTACCTACAACCGGCCAGATATGCTGTCGCGCTGCGTGGACGCGGTGGCACGGCAGGTCCGCCCGCCCGACCAGCTCCTGATCGTCGACAATGCCAGCGAGCCGCCGGCCGCGGTTTCGCTGCCGGGCGGGCCGCCGCTCACCATCCTGCGACCGAACAGCAATCTCGGTCCGGCCGGCGGCTTCGGCGTCGGCATCCGCGCGGCACTCGACGAAGGTGCAGACTATGTCTGGTTGATGGACGACGACGGCATGCCGGCCACCGCCGACTGCCTGTCACGACTTCTTGCTGCAGCGGAAGCCGAACGCGCCGCGATCATCTCGCCGCTCGTTGTCGACATCGAGCGGAATGACCGCCTAGCGTTCCCGCTGCGCCACCAGGGCCGGACCAGGTTCCGTGCCGCGGAGCTGAGCCATGCGCCGTATGTGCGCGGGTTTGCGCACCTCTTCAACGGCGCGTTGATCGCCGCCCATGCCTTTGCCATCGCCGGCCTGCCTGACCAAAGACTCGTGATCCGCGGCGATGAAGTGGACTTCATGTTCAGCGTCCGGCGTGCCGGCCTGACCATTCTTACGTGCTGCACGACCAGGTTCCTGCATCCGGGTTCGACGCACGAGATCCATCCGATCCTTGGCGGACTGTTCTACGCCGTGATACCGGCGGATCCTCTCAAGCGGGCCTACCAGTTCCGCAACCGCGGCTGGATCTTCAGCCGGCACGGCATGTGGGGTTGGCTGTTTGCCGATCATGTGCGCTACGCGTGGTGGTACGTCCTGCACGCCCGCGACCCGGCGGGTTATCTGCAGTGGATCAGACTGACCTGGCGCGGCGTGTTCGGCCGCCTTGGACCGATACGGCAAGCGCGTGCCAGGGGCATGCAGGTGATCAACGAGGCCGTGCTGTGACCACCCTCACCTTGCAGCGCATGATCCTGCGGGCCGAGCCGAACATCTTCCGCCTGTACTGGCGTACGGACCAGCCGGGCAGCGCGCCCGAACTATCGCCCCGGGCCTCGCTCGATCTCGACACCTACTTCAACAGTTTCGACGAAGCGCTGTGGCGCGGCCGGACTCGCGTCGGCCCGCTTCGCCTGCAGCTCGACACGCGCGGGCCGGCACGCATCCTCGTGTGGCGCCACAGCCGTGACGCGGGCCCGGTCCTGGTGGCCGAAGCAAGGACCGGCGGCGGTGACGAGAGGGTGGAGCTCGACATCCCGCAGCCCGTCCATTCCAGGTCCGCCGGCCGGCTCGGTGTCAGCATCGTCGCCGGCGACGACGCCGCCTCGCTGCGCGCTGGCCGCTGGTTGTCGGATGTGGGGCCGGGCACGATCCGGCTGTTCCCGGTGATCTGCACCTACAACCGCGAAGAACCGCTCAAGCGCCTGGTCGAGCGTCTGGTGTCCGACCGCGAAGCCTTCGCGACACTCAGCGGTCTAGTCATCGTCAATAACGGCCATCCCGGCCTGCTCCGGCGGCTTGGCTGGCGGACGATGCCTTCCGAGTTGCGCGACAAGCTCCATGTCGTCGAACAGGATAATCTCGGCGGCGCGGGCGGCTTCACCCGCGGCATGCTTGAAGCGCGCGACGCCGGTGCGACGCACGTCATATTGATGGACGACGACGTGGAGATCGAGCCGGAGTCGGTCTTCCGGACCGCCCGCCTTTACGCCCTGGCGCGCGAGGACATGGTCGTGGGCGGCCACATGCTCGACCTGTTCCGGCCGAACTCGCTGTATGAGGCCGGCGCCCGGCTCGACGACCGCCGCCTGTCGATCCACCCGCTGCACCACCATCTCGACGTCGCAGCCCACGGCGTGCTGCGACATTTCCTCGATCCCGAGCCGGCCCATTACAATGGCTGGTGGTACATGGGCCTGCCGCTCAGCCTGCTCGGCCGGCACGGACTGCCGATGCCCTGCTTCATCCGTGGCGACGATATCGAGTTCGGCCGTCGGCTGTACGAGGCCGGCGTCCCCACCGTCTCCACGCCGGGCATCGGCATCTGGCACGAACCCTTCTATGCCAAGCTCGGCAGCTGGCATCTCTATTATGAGTTCCGCAACATGCTGGCGCTGATGTCGCGCCACGTCGCCGACCCGGCGGCGGCCCTGCAGCGCACGGCGTTGCGCTGGATCCTCGCCGACCTCCTGACATTCCGCTACCAGCGCGCGGCGCTCATCATCCGCGCCGTGGAGGATTCCCTTGCCGGGCCCGACATCTTCGCGCGGCCGCCGCAGGAGGTGCATCAGTCCCTCGACCCGATCCGGGCGCGCTACCCGGTCGCCAGGTCGCCGCGGTCGCGAATCCTGCACGAGCCGGCGCCACCGGTCGGCCCGCGCACACGGATCGGGTTCGCCACCAGGCTCAGCGCGGCGCTGCTCGATGAATGGCGCCGGCCGGAGCGGAACCGGGTCATCCGGATCCAGCCGCGTGACCATCTCTGGTTCAGGGTGCGTGGCGCCGACGTTGTGGTGGTCGATGAACGCTGGGAGGCCGACATGCCGACCTACCGGCGCTCGCGGGCGGAGTTCCGGTCCTTGTTGCGCCAGACCGTCGGCTTGTGGCTCAGGATGCAACGAAGCCTGCCGGCCGCGGTGGCCCTGTGGAAGGACGCCCACGCGGAGTTCACCAGCGAAAGCTTCTGGCGGCGATATCTGGGCATGACGCCAGCACCTGCGCCACGCGAGTCGGTCGTGACGCACGCGCCGGCGCGGCCGGCATTGGCTCTCGTGACCCCGACGGTCCGGGCCTGAGCCGCACCCACATGCTCCTGCCAACAGCCCCGGGCCGCCGTCCGGCGCTGCCGGACGCTCACGCGCCGTTCCTCCCGGCCGCGAGCCGGATCATCCAGTCGGACAAGCAAGCGAATGAAGCCAATCCTCCTGGTCGGTGCCGGTTTCGCCGGTGCCGTCTACGCCAGATCCCTCGCCGAGCATGGCTATGCCGTGCGTGTCATCGACCGGAGAGCGCATCTGGGCGGCAATGCCTATGACGAGGTGAGCGCCGAGGGCGTCCGCGTCCACCGCTACGGGCCGCACCTGTTCCACACCAACAACGAGCAGGTCGTCGAGTGGCTGGCGCGGTTCACCGGTCTCACACCCTACGAGCACAAGGTCACCGCATTGCTGGCGGACGGGCGCCATGTTCCCCTGCCGGTGAACCGCACGACGCTCAACGCTGTCTTCGGCGTGAACCTGCGCGACGAGGAGGAGGTGCGCCGGTTCCTCGCAGGGCAGGCCGAGCAGGTGGGCGAGATCCGCAACGCCCGCGACCATCTTCACGCCGGGATTGGCAGGACCCTGACCGACCTGTTCTTCGCACCCTACACGAAGAAGATGTGGCAGCTCGATCTGCACGAGGTCGAAGCCGTGGTGGTGCGTCGCATTCCGATCCGCGCCGACGACGAGGATCGCTACTTCCCCCGCGACCGCTTCCAGTTCCTGCCGACCGACGGCTATGGCAAGATGTTCGAGCGGATCTTGGCACATCCCGACATCGCCGTGGAGCTGCGCACGCCGTTCCGCCATGAGATGCTGGCCGCGCATCTCCATTGTTTCAACAGCATGCCGATCGACGAGTTCTTCGACTGCGACCTCGGCGCCCTGCCGTATCGTTCGATCCGCTTCCATCACAGCGCCTGCCGCGACGATCTCGACAGCGGCCCCACGGCGGTGGTCAACTTCACCGATTGCGGGCCCTACACCCGTCGCACCGACTGGAGCCGGCTTCCGGGTCACCGGGTGGCCCGCACGGGATGGAAGACACTGACCGTCGAGGAGCCCTGCGATTTCCGCGACAACGGCATGGAGCGCTACTACCCGGTCAAGACGAGCGACGGCAGGTTCGACAGGCTGTACGAACGCTATAAGGAGCGCGCCGAGCAGCTCCCTGCCCTCACCTTCATCGGCCGGTGCGGCACCTACCAGTATCTCGACATGCACCAGGTCATCAACCAGTCGCTCGCCGGCGTCCGGACCTGGCTGGCGGGGCAGGCACAGGCAGCCTAGGGGCCTTGTCCGGCTCCCCGGGCGGGGTCGTGACGCTGGCGGGACGCGGCGGGCCGGCGCGCCGCGTCCGAGAGGTGCGCCGGCGACGCCTCAGCCGTAGCAGGCGCTGGCGTAAGCCAGGGCGCGTTCGACCGAGCGCAGGCTGTCCGGGGTTTCGCGCATCTCGATAACCGCCCAGCCCTTGTAGCCGGTGGCGCGCAACGCGGCCGACGCTGCCGGGTGGGAGCAGACCGGCGCCTCGAACGGGCCGAGCTGCGGTTCGGCGATGTGGAAATGAGCGAGCAGCGACCCGGCGGCGGCGATCGCCTCGGCGATATCGTCGCGCGCCATGCCGACGCAGGCGGTGTCGAGATGGACCCGGATGGCGGGATGGTCGGTGAGCTGCACCAGCTCGATCACCTCGCACGCCCGGTTGAGGAAATCCGCCCCGTAGGCCGGCGGCACCGGCTCGATGCCGAGGATCAGGCCGCCCAGCGTGGCGATGTCGCCGAGCCGGCGCAGGCGCTCGACGGCAAGCCGCATCGCCGCGTCGGCGGCCAGCGTCCCGCGCAGGCGGTTCTTCGGCGCGCCGAACACCGCGCGCTGCGCACCCAGCGCCTGCGCGATGCCGGCGACGCGCCGCACGTGCTCGGCCATGGCCTCGAACCCCGGCGCCTCGCCGAGCAGGCTGGCCTCCGGGCGCTGGAAGAAGATCGCCTGCAGGGAACTGACGGCGAGCCCGCTGGCCGCACAGCGGCCGCGAAAGGCGCCCAGGCGTGCCGCCGTGAGGTCCTCCCACGGCGCAATACGTGTCGGCGCCACCTCGACCCCGGCGGCGCCGCGGGCGGCGAGGAGCGCCAAGGCCCGCTCCTCCTCGCCGTCCGGCCAGGCCAGGTTCGAGACGCCGAGCTTCACGCGGCGAGTGCTGCGGTGGTGAACCGGCCGATCGTGTGCAGGACGGTGGGACGACGCATCATGTAGGGACCGCTGCCGCCGAACAGGGCTGCATGTCTCGTCCGCATGTCGTAGCGCGCCGCCGGGGCCGCCTCGGCGCCAATGGCGCGGGTCGGGAAGAAGCTCGTCCGGATCTCCTCCATGCTCACCGGCTCGGTTGCCATGTTGAGCACGCACAGCCGCGCCTCGCGCAGCCGCTCCAGATCGGCCGACAGCCGATCGAGCGGGTACCATTGGAACAAAGAGCGCGGGTTGATCACGCCGAGCCGGTTGTTGTGCATGAGGTCGTAGAGCGCGTTCTTCTTGAGCCCCGCGCCGAACAAGGCGGGGAGGCGCACGATCAGGTGGTCGGCGAACCGCTCGCGCACGAAATCCTCGAGCATGAGTCTGTTGCGCCCGTAGGCGTGCAGGCCGTCCCGCCCGGGGATGTCGGCCTCATCCACCTCCTGCGGGTCGCGATAGACATCGATGGTCGATATGAGAACGAACCGTCCAGCCCGGATCGTCGCAAGGTGGCGCATCAGCCCCTCGATGCGGCTGCGATCCTCGGCCTCGTTCTGGTTGGCCCACCATTTCACCGCCGAGACGCCGGCGCAGATCACCTCGTCGAACGACCGGCCGTCGATCTCGCCGATCGTTGCGGAGTTGAAATGGCTTGCGAAACGGCGCTGGCTCGCGAGTGTCGAGCCGACGAATCCGGTGTGGCCGATCAGCGCGTCTTCATTGGTCATGCGTCATCAGGCTCCGGTTGACGATGTCGCGGCGCAGCGGGCTGGAAAGCTGTGCGATGCCGCGCGACTGCGAAGCCTCGATGAAGGACAGGATACGCTCCATGGCGAAGAAGATGGTGTCGATCTTGCCCGACATGACGTGGAACACGCGGCCGCGACGGAACACCGAGCAGGAGCGGTCGTCGAAATTGCCGACCGGCTTGGTCTTGATGGAAAGCTGGGGTCCGACGAAACGGAAGCTTTCCTTGAAGGTCGGCAGGTAGCGGCCGACCTGCTCCTCCATCGCGCGCACCTTCGCCTCCACCGTCTCGTGCGAGGCGCCGTCGCGCACGTTGCGCGCCTGGGCCGCGGAGTCGAAGCGGCCAAGCGGCGTATGCGGCACCGAGGACAGGGTGAAGATGTTCGGGTCCTCGGTCGGGTAGACCGAACAAAGCGGCCCGTCGACGAAGGTGACCGCCGGGAACGCCTCGTCGGTTTCGTAGTAGAGCAGGATGGTCGGCTCGTAGAAGAACGGCATCGGCATGCCGAGCTGCTGGCCCCAGCTCGCATCGACCAGCAGATCGAAGCGTTCGTCCTCGACGCGGACATAATCAGGATGGGTCTCGATCCGGCTGACCCGTTGATTGAGCGCCAGGCTCGCGCCGAGCTGTTCCTGGAAATAGCGGCGCGCCTGCTCGATCAACAGCACCCGCTCGCCGGTGTGCATCAGCCCGGCAATCTCACGCACAGGGATGGAGGTTTCGCTGGTCTCGCGAAAGTCGATGCCGCTCGACGTCATGATCAGGCGGTACGTCGCAAAATCGATCAGGCTCTCGGCACGCGGGACGGCGTAGATGTTTTCGGGAACCTCGCGCGACAGATAGGGATAGCGCTCCATGAAGCGCATGAAGCCGTCGCGGGACTGGACGCGGGTGCCGTGATGGCGCGGATAATGGAAGCCCAGATGCAGCCGGAACTGGTTGTTGCCGGACGCCTCGTGCAGCGGCCGCGCATGCTGCTCGAACACGGTCACGTCGAAGCCGAGCGCCTTGAGCGAACTGCCGATATGGCAGCCATACCAGCCCGCCCCGATGATCGCGACCTTGGATACCATGCGCCGCCCCGGCTATGCCCTGGCTGCTTATGCCATGACCGGTGGGGGTCGTAACAACTTCAATCTGATCCGGGCCCGCCTCGCCCCTCCGCCGCTTCCGCGCCGAGCACCTCGGACAGCAGGTCGCGGAACTGGGCAGCGATGCGGGCGTGGTCGGCGCGGAAATTGGCGAAGAAGGGATTGGCAGCCTGAACCGGAACCAGCCGCGGCGCCTCCGGGTCGTCGATCACCGCCTCGGCGTCGGCGAACAGCAGCGTGGCAGGCTGCTCCATGTAGCGCGGTGCGTCGTAGATATGCAGGTCGTCGCGATGCAGCAGGTTGGCACGGCTGGATACGACCAGACCCGGCTTGTTGCAGACCCAGCGGTACTTCGCGAGGCTCGCACCCCAGATCGACAGGAAGCCATCGGCGAGCAGGCCCCAGGCCAGGCTTTCGGCCATTGGCGCCCCCAGAGTGTCGAGCACGGTGACGTCGAGGCCGCGCGCGTGCTCGCGCAGGCCCTGGGCGACCTCGCGCTCGACGGACAAGGGCGAGCGTGCGGCGAGCGCCTCGCCGTGGCTGTGGATCACACTACCGGCGGCGGCTTCGCGGGCGTTGTGGCCGTCGATCACCAGGATCGCACCTGGCCGAGTCCGGGCCACGTCGCTGATGATGTCGGCGAAAAACCCGACCAGATCGACGGTCGTGCGGTTCTCGACCCGCAGCCCGAGGATCAGGACGGGTGCCCCGCGCGACCGCGCGGCCCGCTCCTGCTCGCGGGCCCGGGCATAGGCGGGGTGCATCTGGGTGGTGCGCTGCAATCTGCGCCGCATCTCGGCCGAGACATGCTCGCGCGTGATCCGCACCGCGCACAGGCCCTGGCGGTAGATGTGCAGCATGACGTGGGACGGGTGTCGCAGGCCGCGCAGCACGTGGCCGCGCAGTTCCGGAAACAGCTGGTCGACCGGTCCCCAGAGTTCGACGCCCTGGCCGTCCGCGTCGCTGCCGGGCACGATCCAGTCGGGGATGTGGGAGCCGCGTGCCGAACTCAGCAGATACTCGATGCCGGACAGCTCGTTCCAGAGCTGGTGACCGAGATGGGTCCCCGGCTGGCCGCGCATCACGCTGACGATGCGCCGCGCGCCGTGCACGAAATACGGCACGAGAAGCGGCCCGTTCAGCGCCGCCTGGTTGATGAACCAGCGCGTGATGCCGGCGGGAAAATAGACGCCGAGCAGGTGGCGCGACCACTCGTCTGCCGCCACCAGCAGATCGCCCTGCGGCACGTAGATGCCGAGCGCCTTGCAGTAATGGTCCGAGGCCAGGACGTAGAAGGTGAGATTGGCGGCGATGTCGGCGAAGCGATAAGCGAAGCGGAAATCGTCGAAATAGATCGAACCCTGGCAGCGCAGCGGCCGTCCATCGATCGGGCTCGGCCAGGTCAGCACGCCGTCGCGGGTGGCGGCGACCAGACGCTCCTCGAGCGCGACCGAGAACCCCTCGCGCAGCAGCGCACCGGACAGCACGCAGGTGGCCTGCGCGATCGCGCCGCCGCCGCAGGTGATGTCGGCGGGAAGGTCCGCACCCAGCACCACACGCGGGGAGGCGAGAACGGCCTCGCCGCCGCCCTCGGAGAGTGCGGTGCGCAGCACGTCGTTGAGTTCGGCGAAGGCCTGCGCCTCGCGCGACAGCACCGGCAGCGGGCGCATCAGGATGTCTACCATCATGCGACGCAGCACCGGCGACGAGACGTCGCGCAGGGACGCGAGCTGATCGGCGGGCAGATCGTCGAGCCGGTCGCCGAGCCGGCGATGCTGGGGGTCGAGGAGCCAGGCGGCGCGCTCGCCTTGCATGTTGGAAAATTCAAGAATCAAGAACGGAGCGAAACCGGAATAAAGGAGATCGGCGTGCCAGCCTGGCACGAACGCCTTGATCTCCTTGCCTGCCCAGTCGCGCAGGGGGCCGAGCAGGGTGTCGGTGAAGCCGCGCCGGTGACGCAGGTGCAGTACGCCGTCGAGCGTCACCACCGGGTCCTTCACCACCAGCGGCAGAGCGTCGGTCACGATCATCGCCTCGTCGCGCGGCAGCATGACCCATGACATGAACCGCGAGGCTCGCGGCTGTCAAACACCGCCACCGCCGTGGCGGCCCGTTCGGCGGCTCAGCGGATCAGGCTGAAATGGTAGGCCTCGTGCATTTCCGATTCCACCGGCTGGCCGCCGCGGACCGCCGGGCGGAAATGCCACTTCGCCACCGCGCTGCGCGCGGCGTTGTCCAGGTCGGCGTAGCCCGAGCTCTGCTCGATCTCGACCGCCTCCGCATGGCCGTCCGGGGCAACCAGCGTGCGCAGGTAGACCACGCCCTCCTCGCCGCGCGCTGCCGCGCCACGGGGGTAGCCGGCCGGCTTGTTGATGTAGCGGTCGTCCGGCGAGGCCGGGATCGTGCGCTGGTCGGCCAGCCCCCAGCCCGGATCGCCGTCGATGTCGAGATTGACCCGGACGGGCGAGCCGTCGGGCTTGGGCGGCGTCTTCGCCTGCGGCGCGTGCCCCCGCCCCTGCCGGTCGCCGGCCTGGCTGGCCGGGCTGGTCTCGTCGCTGCGCGCCACCGCCACGCCGTGGGGCGCATCCAGCGTCTGCGGCGCCCCGCCGCCGGCCTTCGGGGGCAGCGGTTGCGGGTGCGTGGTGGGTTTGGGCGGCACGGGGGGCGTGCCGCCGACGGTGGGCGTGTTCTCCTTGACCATGACGATCTGCGCCTCGGGCGGCGGCGGTGGCGGCGCGGGATGGGCCGGGTGGGGCAGCAGGCGAGGCGCCTCCACCACGGCACCGAACACCGCGAGGTGGGCGAGGATCGCGGCAATGGCGGCGGTGAGCAGAAGCTCGCGCCGGCCGCGCCCGCCCCAGCGCGCCGAGGGGGTGAACAGGCGGATCCTCGGCCCCTCGAGCCTGCCGGCCGGACCTGCGACATATTCCGGCGAGGCGATCGGCGCCCGGCGCGCGGGCGCCGTCACCGCCAGGCTCAGCGGCAGGTCGGCAGGGCGGCCCGGCACCTCCCCACGTCCGGCGCCCGTAGCGATCGAGCCGATCGCACCGTCGCGGATCGGCGCCTCAGACACGCAGGTGGGGCGGGATGGGCAGCCCCAGCCGGTCGGGGATGCTCCAGATCTCGCGCACCGTCCTGAGCGGCCGGAAGCCGGCCCAGAGATAGGTGCCGAGCGCGCGCGGATGGTCCGCGGTGCAGGTATTGACCCTCACACCCGCACCGGATTGGGCGCCGACCCGGCGCCAGGCCTCGTCGACCGTGCGGCGCAGGAAGGCGCGCCCGTAGCCGCGGCCGACGAGGTGCGGCATGAGGCCGAAATAGCCGATATTGATGTCGCCGCCCATCTGCGGCGCGAGCCGGGG